>WNGF01010777.1_pt1 | contig 13963 bp, 13 predicted proteins | sample 5400641 | NCBI WGS metagenome assembly WNGF01 (sample SAMN13153371, study PRJNA577476) | soil metagenome | isolation source: 80 cm soil or saprolite under grassland replicate 2 | place: USA:California | collected 2016-06-15
AGCGTATCACCGCGCGTGGAGTCTCTTTCTGCTCGATCACGGCCTCCGTATTCCCGACGTGCTCGCCAACGTGCAAAGAGAGATCGATACGAGGAAGGACGTCTATGGTTACGATCTCCTGGCGTGGGCGCTCCACAAGGAGCACCACGACGTCCAGGCACAGGCGTCAATGATCGAGGCACGACGGCTCGGCACACAGGACGCGATGCTGTTCTATCATGAAGGGATGATCGATCGCGCCCTCGGCGAGAATCGAAGGGCGCAGTACTTCCTGACCAGGGCCCTGGAGCTGAATCCTGCGTTCCATCCCTCGCATCCCCGCGAGATCCGGGCAGTTCTCGACTCGATCGAGCGAGAGGCAGTGCGACGATGATGTCGGAGCTCCTGACATTCATGCAGCTCGGCTTTCGTCACATAGTGAACCCCGAGGCGATGGATCACATCCTCTTCCTGCTCGCGCTCGCAACGATCTATCGCCCGCGCGACTGGCGGAGTGCGCTCTGGGTGGTCACGGCATTCACCGTCGGGCACTCGATCACTCTGGCGCTGGCGGTGACCGGAGCGATCGTGCTTCCCATCCGGCTGATCGAGTTCCTCATACCAGTGACGATCGTCGCGACGTGCATCGAGAACATCATTGTGCGCGATCGCGCGACGGCACCGCTCAAGCGGCGCTACCGCCCTGTCTTCGCGGCTGTGTTCGGGCTCGTGCATGGCGCGGGGTTCGCCGACTATCTGCGGAATCTGTTCGTTGATCGAATCGCTCTGCCATTGTTCGGATTCAACGTCGGTATCGAGCTGGGGCAGATCGTAGTGCTGGCGCTCGCGGCGGCAGTTCTCCTCGCTGCGGACTGGGCGATACGGTACTTCCGCGCATCGATGCCCGCGCCGGCAACGCTGCGGCTACGCGTTCTGATGGTGTCGACCGTCGTAATGGTGATCGCAACGCGGTGGGCGATCGAGCGTAAGCCCTGGTGAGTCGCTGGAGGATCGCGCGATGCGCCGCGCTTCCGATCGCGCTCGTGGCGATAATGGCGTACGCGCATTCCGTTGCTGCGCATCCGTTGCACACCAGTCTTGCGGAGCTGGTTTACGATCCGGGGGCCAGAGAGATTCGGATTTCCATCCGCGTTTTCGTGGATGATTTGACCAAAGCCTCGGACGCCTACTTTCGGTCGCACCAGATTCCCGCGCGTATCGAGACTGTTCCGGGGCGGACGCCAATGAGCACGCGGCTTCCGGTCATCGAGTACGCCCGGGCGTCCTTCGCCATTGCCGATCGCGGTGGTCATCCGGTGTATCTCGAGTCGTGTGGGTGGAAACCGGTAGGGGACCTCATGTGGCTCTGTTTCCGCGCGCGCGCGCCCGACGGACCAGTGGGATTCCGGGTCGCACACAGGGTTCTGTTCGATCTCTACGCCGACCAGATCAACATCGTTCAGGCAAGTTACGGCGGAAAGAGGGTGAGTCTCCTCTTCACGGGCGACGACGGTTTCAAGCGCCTGGACTGACGGCGCTACCGCTCGACGATCGCGAGGCAGTAACGGGGATCAGCTGAAGCCTGAGTCCCGATCACTCCGGCATACCGGTTATCGGCATGGAGGATGCGTTGAGCGTGGGTTCAAACACCGTTATCGAGTCCTCTGGAATGGATTGACCATGCGCCTGAAGATTTCTCAGAGGACGGTCACTTCGGAGTACGCACGTCGAGTAGCAGCGATGATGCTCCCGCCCGCTATTGCCGCGTGCAGCCACGCCGCGGAGCAGGAAGCCCAGAACCTGGTTGGTGGGAATACCGACCGCGGTCAACGGGCGGGACATCGCCACGTATCTCAACACGCTCCGCTAGGGTGAGTGCTGCGCAGACTCTCCGTTCAACTCCCGCCGCAGACGGTGCCGTGATCTGCAAAGTTGGTGGGCTTCTCACCGTAGCGGCGCTTTGCAGCTTCGCCGCAACAGCGCAGTCGCAGGACTCGACCAGCGCTCCTCAGGAGAAGAAGCCGGCTACTCGAGACTCGGCCGGCGCTCGCCGGGCCGTCCTCGATCCGGTCATCGTCACCGTGACACGGGGCATCGGTACATCTCCGCTCGACGCTCCATTCGCGATGACAATCGTCACGCCTGACAGCGCGCGACCGGGCCAGCGTCACACGGCACTCGACGAATCCCTGTCGCTCGTCCCCGGACTGACCGCAGTGAACCGCACGAACCCGTCGCAGGATCCGCGCATCTCGATCCGTGGGTTCGGCGCACGGTCGGCCTTCGGAGTGCGGGGTGTGCGCGTTCTACGAGACGGAATGCCTCTCACCCTCCCCGACGGGCAAACCCCCGTGGACTACCTGAGCCTGGAGTCGGTGGGGCAAGTGGAAGTGATCCGGGGGGCGGCATCGGCGCTATATGGCAACGCCTCGGGAGGAGTAATCGATCTCAGAACCGCCGCGCCGCCGGCGAAAACAATTACGGGTGAAGCAACCCAATGGCTGGGTGATTACGCGTTTTCACGCACGACGCTGAAGGGAGGGGGAATCTCGGGACCCGCCTACTATCAGGCCGATGCGTCGGTCTCCAGGAGCGGGGGCTTCCGCATTCACTCGCGCCAACGCGCGACGAGCGGGTTCGCACGAGTGGGCGCGGTGCTCGCAGGCACTGACTATTCAGTGGAGGCTCTCGGTCTCGACATGCCGCTTGCGGAAAATCCGGGAGCCTTGACGCTGGCGCAATTTCGGTCGAACCCCAGACTTGCCGACCAGCCATCGGTGAACAAAGACGCGCGCAAGGTGGTCCGTCAGGTTCAGGTCGGACTGAGCGCCCACCGACAGCTCGCTCGCGACGAGATGTCCGCTTCTGCGTATCTCGGTGGTCGGTCGTTATACAATCCGCTCACCTTCGCCGTGGTGGATCTGGACCGCAGAACCTATGGCGCGAGCAGCCGATTCGCGCACCTTGTCATCGCTCTCCAATCGCGACAACAAGTTGACGGCAGGCATCGACCTGCAGTCGCAGAACGATTCCCGCCGCAATTTCACGAACTGCAACAACAATCCTCCCCTCGTTGCCCCCACAGCAACCTGCCCCGCGCTGGGGACCGAGAAAGGAACTATTAGTCTCGACCAGCGCGAGCTCGTATCGAGCGCCGGCGGATACCTGAGCGATGAGCTCCGCCTGACGGAAGGCCTGAGATTGAGTGGTGGTCTCCGCGCCGACAACGTTTCATTCGAGGTGCGTGATCGCTTGATCGCAGCGGGAAATCCCGACGACTCCGGCCGCCGAACCCTTCGCGCAGTGACGCCGTACATCGGACTCATCTCGGGGATTGGCGCATCCCAGTCACTCTATGCCAACATCGCTTCGGCCTTCGAGACGCCGACAGCAACCGAGCTCGGCAATCATCCCGATGGAAGTGCCGGGATCAACCAGGAGCTGAGGCCGCAGAAGTCGACAACATACGAAGCCGGCTTCAAGGGTGGGGCGGGGGCCTCGAAGGTAGTGCGCTACGATGTCGCTGCATTTATCACTCGCGCACGCGACGAGCTCGTCCCATTCGAGATTCCAGCGAGCGGGGGACGGCGATATTTCAGGAACGCCGGGCGTACGACCAGACGCGGCGCCGAGCTGGGGCTTGTGGCCGCGAAAGGCCAGCTGTCGCTGAGTGGCGCGTACACATACTCGGATTTCCGCTTCGACCGTTATGTCAGCGGCACGTCGGTGTTCGACGGCAATCGAATCCCGGGTCTTCCGATGCATCGCGGCCAGGCGAGCGCAACCTTTTCGGGACGATCGTTCTTTTCGGTAGCAGAAATCGAGGTTGCGTCCGGCACGTTCGTTGATGACGCGAACTCAGCCCGAGTGAACGCCGCAGGAGGAAAATTCTTCGAGCCCGCTCCGAGGCGAACATTTTACGCCGGAGCAACAATCGGCGCGGCCAAGTAGACGCCCAAATCGATTCTCCACCCAAGCCAATCGTCCCAATCGGCTCGCAACCGTATACTTCTTGCGGCGAATTGCGCGTTGACAGAGGCTGTCGCAGATAATTGTTTTCTACCGTACAATCTCGTTCCAGCAAAGCTCCAGCGGGATTCTCGTTTCTATTGCTACGCAGGACGCCATATCGTGTCATCCACTTCATCGCAGACAACGGCCGGGGTCGGTCGCGAACCGAGGGCCGACGTAGTCAGAGTCGTAGATGCCATACGGTCGATCATCCAGAGCCTTCGAATCTCCGGCCGCGCCGTCGAGCAGCAGCTCGGAATCAGCAGCGCCCAACTCTACGTGCTTCAGCAGCTGGCAGATCGCCCCGCGCAGTCAATCAATGACCTGGCTTACAATACCTTCACCCACCAAAGCTCGGTGTCGATGGTGGTGAGCAGACTTGTTGATGGCGATCTGGTTCGCCGTACCCCGGCGCGGGGCGATGCACGGCGCGTCTCCATCTCGCTCACTCCAACCGGACGAGCGGTGGTTCGCAGAGCTCCGCACACGGCGCAAGCGAGACTGATGGATGGACTCCGCGTCTTTTCGCGCAGTGAGCTGCGAGCGCTAGGCGATTATCTCGAAACCGTTGCAGACCTGGTAAGCGAGCCGACAGAATCCGAGCGCGAGATGGGCGAGTCGGGAGACCGCGCATAGAGGTTTCGAACACTACTCGATGATCTGTGCTGGAAGGGTCGCTCAGGTCATCGCTTCTATGTACTTGATCCCCGCGCCGGTGTTGAAGAACACCACCTCCTCGCCGCGATTCACCTCGCCGCGCTGGAGCAACTTCTGCAGTGCCGGCAGACACGCTGCACCCTCCGGCGCCACGAACATTCCCTCGCGGGATCCGATCTCTCCAACAGCCGCGATAAGTTCCTCATCGGAGACCGCGACCGCTGTCCCGCCGGACTTCCTGAGCGCGTCGAGAATGAGGAAGTCACCGATTGCTTTCGGAACGCGAAGCCCCGAGGCCACAGTCGAGGCGTCGCGAAACTCATCGGCGTGTGTTGCGCCCGACTCGAATGCCCGCACGATAGGCGCGCACCCAGCCGCCTGCACGCTCACCATTCGCGGACGATCGGAACCGATCCAGCCCATTGTCTCCATCTCGTCGAACGCCTTCCACATTCCGACGAGTCCGGTTCCACCGCCCGTCGGATACAAGATCACGTCGGGCAGTCGCCACCCGAGCTGCTCGGCCAGCTCGTAGCCGAGCGTCTTCTTGCCTTCGACGCGATACGGCTCCTTGAGCGTCGAGACGTCGAACCATCCTTCGACATCTTTTCTTCGGGCGATCTGCTGGCCGCAGTCCGTAATGAGCCCGTCGACGAGAGTCACGTGCGCCCCGGTCTTTCGGCATTCGACCACGTTTGCCAACGGCGTATCACGCGGCATGAAGATGTGCGCTTCGATTCCGGCCCTCGCCGCATATGCCGCGAGCGCGCCGCCCGCGTTTCCCGCCGAGGGGGCGGCCAGTTTCGTCACACCGAGCTCGAGTGCCATCGAAACTGCCGCTGACATTCCCCGCGCCTTGAAGCTCTGTGTCGGGTTCAGGGACTCGTCCTTGATCAGGAGGCGAGTCATCCCCAGCGACTCGCCGAGGCGAACAGCGTGCAGGAGAGGCGTCCATCCTTCGCCGAGGGAAACAATATTCGCGTCGCTCTCGACCGGCATTACCTCGCGGTACCGCCACATGTCCGCGCGGCGCGAGGCAAGTGCTTCCCGTGTCAACGATCGTGACGCCCGCTTGAGATCGTAACGAACAAGCAGCGGCTTGCCACACACCGTGCACAGGTTGTGCAGCTCACCGGCCGCGTGACTCGTCCCGCAGGCAGAGCATTCGAGGTGCGTGACGTTGGTCATCGTGGCGGCTAACTTACGCGAACTCGTGACCGGATGCTTCTGCTGATCGCCGCCTGCGCGATCTTTGTGCCTTGATGCCCGTTGCCGCGGGCAACGGCGTCTGGCGCCTCGTCGGCGCGATGCTCCTCATCTTCGTCGTGACGATCGTGCTCGACTGGCGCGCGAGACGATAGGTGTACGGCGGACACGTCGGCATCGCCCTAGCCGGCAAGGGATATCGCAAGACCGCACCTCTCTGGCTCCTGCTTGTTGCGACTCAGCTTCCCGATTGGGCCGACGCAGCGGTGTGTGCTTCGGGAGCTGAGTCACCGCCGTCGGAGATGCTGTCGCACTCGCTACCCGCGATTGCCGTTCTCGCCGCAGTCCTCGCGCTATTGTACTATGTGCGCGGCAGGGATGTCGGGACGTCGGCACTCGCAGCGACAATCGTCGTGTCGCACGCCGTCGCCGATTATGCGACCGGCCTGAAGCCCACGTGGCCTGGCGGGCCCCGCATCGGTCTGCAGCTTTATCAGCGGCCGGCAATCGATTTCGTCGTCGAGGCGGCAGTGATAGTTATCGGCTGGCTGATCTACAGGTGGAGCCTACCCGTTGACCGCCGGAGCGCCACCGCCGTGCGGCTCATGCTGTTCTGTCTGCTGGTGCTTCAGTTCGCCGCATCGGTGAGTTTTTCGCTTTTCCCGGGTGTGAAGAAATGCTGAGTCAATGACGGATCATGTAGCTTGACACTGAGTCCAGCTGGCGATGGCAATGCAATCCGAGGATTTCAAGCGAAGGAAGTGACCGATGGCAACGGAACAATATCATGAACCACCAGACGAGTTGTCGGATAAGACTCGAACATTCGCCAGGATCGTTACCTCACTGATCGAAGAGGCCGAGGCGATCAACTGGTACGAGCAGCGCATTTCGGTCGAGAAAAACAGGGAGGCGCGGGCAATCATGCGTAACGCGCAGAAAGAGGAGTTCAAGCATTTCGGAATGGATCTCGAGTTCCTGCTGCGCCAGAAGGAGGACTTTCGCGAGACCCTGAAGGGAATTCTCTTCCAGCCGGGCGACATCGTCGAGCATGGCGAAGAGGCGGAGGAGTCAGTTGACTGATCAGCCGCTTCCGTCGCGCGACAAAACGCTGGCGCTGATGCAGGAGTACACCGCGAGCGACTCACTCCGAAAGCACATGCTTTCCGTCGAAGCAGCGATGCGCGCCTACGCCGAAAAGTTCGGTGAGGACCCCGAGCGTTGGGGAACCACCGGGCTCATTCACGACTTCGATTACGAACGTTACCCGAACAGTGAGCATTCTCCGACCGAGGGACATCCGGCGGAAGGTGTGAGAGTCCTCCGCAGCCGCGGCTACCCCGAAGACATTCTCGAGGCGATACTCGGCCACGCCACCTACAGCGGAGTTCCGCGGGAAAGCCTGATGGCGAAAACGCTTTTTGCGGTGGATGAGCTGACCGGACTGATCACGGCGACCGCGTTGGTGAGGCCGACGAGGAATGTCAACGAGGTGGAAGCAAAGTCGGTGCGGAAGAAGATGAAGGACAAGGCCTTCGCGCGCGGCGTCAGCCGCGAGGACGTGATCACGGGCGCCGAGGAGCTTGGGGTGGAGCTGGACTCACACATCGCCTTCGTGATCGCCGCGATGCAATCAGTAGCCGCCGACATCGGCTTGGCCGGCGTCGAGGCGCCTCCTCTGATTTAGGTAGAGATCTCTGCGCGGCCGGTCGGGTGGCGTGGTGCGGTTGAACGCCGGCGCGCATTCGCGGCAACGGATCACATTCCGGCGAAAACTTCAGTTGTGGTAACACAGCACCCGCAAGGGGACCGGCGGTGCGCTGATGAGGTCGCCGCACCCGAGCCGCTCGCGCGGCTGCGAGGAGACACGCGGTTCTGGAGCGGAGCTTTCTGGAAGAAAGCGTAGCGGAAGCGTGGCTCCGGAGACTGCCGCGTCGTGCGGTCTCGGTGCGGGGAGCCCCATCAGCGCACCGCCGAGCGCAATGATGCTGATTCTGCTTACCACGACGCCAGAAGGGAGCGTCTGGCAGTCGGCTACATAGCGAATTCGCGACGGAAGATGACGTCGAAGGAGAAGGTCTTGGGCTTGGTCTTCGCCTCCATTACGCCGGCAATTCGCTCGAGACGCGCCGGAATTCCCATGATCTTCTCCTGCGCCTTCCTTCCCGCTTCGTTCAACCCCGACATCGTGTCGATCGCCCAGAACTTGATCTGCTCCTCGACGATCTTGAGATAATCACGCGGCCCGTAGATCCCCGCGCGACGCACAACATCGGCGAGCTCCCGGAAGTGGGGCATGTTGACTCCCGGCATGTCGATCGCCGGCATTATCTTCGCCGCCGACTCGAGCCCCTGATTCGGATCGCGACCGAGAACCTCCTTGAACACCGACCTGTAAAACGCGAAGTGCCTTGCCTCCTCCTTCGCAACGTTGGCGAGAACCAGCCCGATCGTCGGCTCGGTCTCCGATGCAAGCTTTCCGGTATTGGCATGCGACATCTGCGTCGCCCTCTCCTGGAGCGACGTGTAGACGAACACGCGATAAGGGTCCCGATCCCAGGCCGGTGCGAATCCCGCGCGCATGTAGTCGAACTGCATTTTCTCGATCACCACCGGGTCGAAGACCTGCGCGTCGCGAGTGTAGTCGTGGAGAATCACGCCGTGTCGGTCTTCCTCAGCCGTCCAGAGATTGTTCCAGGTCTGCCAGTGGCTGTCGTCGCCCAGATACACGGCCAGGATCCGATGGAAATGCGGCAGCCCCTCCTCCGTGAGGAGGTTGAGTGCGAGCGCCACGCGCGCCGGCTGGCTGATGCCCTCGGCGCGCTTTCTCAACTCCTGCAGATGGCGATCCGGGTCTTCATCCGGCGGCGGATTGAGAATCTCACTCGGGAACCACAGGATCCGCTTCGCCTCGTGCGCCTTCATCAGCTCGGCCACAACCGGCTCAAGGTCGGCCAGCACTTCGATCTTGGAAAGCATCTCGGCATCGGCAGTCTGCACAGTCACGTCGCCATTCTGGAGGTCATGGTTGAGATACGAATACCCCGCGACCCGCCGGGGCCGAGGGTGATTTTCCTAAGATATGCATCTCTGGCCCGCTTGCATCAAGCGCGCCCGCGACCCCTCTCAGCCGCGAGGCGTATACGGGTCGCCAAGCTTCGCCGCGAGCGCCGCCAGGTAAGAGTCGATTGTCCCCGTCTTGCTCATGAATCGCAACATCACCCTGAAAACCGGATTGTAGATCTCGCCGTGCTCCGTGATGGTGATCGTGCTTCCGGTGCCACTCGGCGCAAGCGCATAGTCCCAGCTTCCTCCGAATGGCAGGTCCCTGTCGGTGATCCGCACCACGAGATGCCGGGGCGGGTCCCATGTCTCCACCGCATAGTTGATCCTGCTACCGCGGTGTGATATCTCGCGCCATGCGGGCTTGCCGTCCTGCGGCGGAAGTTGCTCCACCGTTTCGACGTCTGTCCTCCAGCCTGGGTATCCGGCGAAATCGGTCATCGTCGCCCAGACACGCTCAGGCGGCTGTGAAAGATGTGCTGTCCGCGAAGCGGTGTGCTTTTCGGGGAGTGCGTAGCCGACGAGCACTACCGCTGCCCCGATCACTACCAGCGCAATGACGATTCTCATCAGCCATTTCATCATTTTGCCTCCACCGTCGAGCCGGCGGCTGCGATAAGATCGAGCAGCTCCGTGAGTCCTGTAAGGCCATGATCACGGGCGTACCAGCTCCTTACCTCCCTGTACCTGTCTTCCTTTGGAAGCGTGAGCCCTTGCGCGATGACCCACTCCTGAAGCGGACGCGGCCGCGGACCCCACCATCCCCGCTCAACGTAGTCTTTGTCCAGCAGCATGATCACCGGAATCGATCTCGACATGCCGGTAAGATGCTTCTCCATCAGATCGGGGTTCGCATCCCGTCCGATGATCCGCATGTCAATCGACGGCGCCGCCTCGCTGAGCCTGGCTACGAGTGGCAGAATGTTGATCGAGTCGCCGCACCAGTCCTCGCTTAGTACGAGCAGGTGCCACGGTTGCTCCACTGCCTGCGCTCGCTGGCGAATCAGCTCGGGAAGGACACCTCTCTTGTAAAGCGCGTCCCATAACTCGCCGTATTTTCTTGGTCTGGCGAGAAATTCCTCGAATGTCTCGCCTGCAAGGAAACTGTCCCTCATGGCACTCTCAGCCACGAAGCATTTCCACGTGCCAGATGTCGTCTTCCAGATACGGATCCGAAACGCGGTGGAATTCGAATTCCTCGTAGAACCCCTCGAGGTACATCTGCGCTGCGAGTCGTATCGCACTCCTCCACTCGTCGTCGGCGATTCGCTGGATTGCCTCAGTCATCACTGCGCTGCCAAGTCCGGCGCCTCTCACAGTGGGGTCCGTCAGAACGCGACCGATTGACGCCTCCTTGTATTTCGTTCCCGGCGGAAAAAGGCGGGCGTATGCAGAGAGCACCAGCCCCTCAGCGGTGCTTCGCCACCCGAGTAAATGGAGCGCAAGGTGATCGGAGCCATCCGCATCGAGATAAAAGCATCGCTGCTCGACGACGAAGACACGCTGACGCGCTTCCATCACGGCGTACAGCTCGCCCACGGTGAGCTCCGCGAACGGAGTGCACTGCCATGTGACCGTCAGCTCGGTAGGGCTGGATTTCGTGGGCACGGAGAAATTCTAACTACAAACTGCGAGCGGCAAAGCGTCGAGCGTTCAGCAGAAAAGACCGCCGTGACCTGTCAGTCGCTTTAGTCGATCAGGCCGACGCCGTCTCAGGCGGCGGCGCTATCAGGAATCTCGATGGTCTGCGCCGGGAGATCGTACATGTACTCCCGGGTGAGGGGCATTTCCGAGCGCCCCTCCTTGTCCGGCTTCACGAGCAGTGCCTGGATGAGATTGATCCGTCCGGACGCGAAACCATAGATGGAGCTCGACATGTACAACCGCCACACGCGATAGATGCGCTCGCCCGCGATCCCGATCGCTTCCATGCTGTGTGACTCGAGCCCTTTCACCCAGTGTCGAAGCGTCATGGCGTAGTGCTCGCGGAGACTCTCAACGTCGCGCAGCTCGAAGCCCACCCGCTCTGCGCTCGCCACGACGTGCGCCACCGGAACGAGCTTTCCCTCCGGGAAGACGTACTTGTCGATGAACGCGTCGCGCCTCCAGAGCATTCCCTTGACGCGGTCCATCCTCGATGTCGGGCGCGCTCGCGCGACGCTGACGATGGTGTGGTTCATGAACAACCCGCCCGGCTTCAGCACGCGATACACAGCATCGAAGTACCCGGGCTGCAAGTCCTCGCGCACGTGCTCCATCATTCCGACGGACGCGGCTCTGTCGAACTCGGGCTTGGTGCCGAGGTCCCTGTAGTCGCGGAGCTCGATCCTGCAGCTGTCGGAGAGTCCCGCCGCGGCGATTCGTTGGGTACCCAGAGCTACCTGTGCCTCGCTCAAAGTTATCCCTACGGCCTCCACTCCGTAGTGCTGCGCCGCGTGCATGATCAACGCTCCCCAGCCACACCCGACGTCGAGGAGCCGCATGCCGGGCTCGAGTCTCAGCTTTCGGCAGATGTGATCCAGCTTTGCAACCTGCGCGGTCTCGAGATCGTCGTCTTCGTGACGGAAGTACGCGCAGGTGTAGACCATTCGCGGATCGAGCCAGAGCTGGTAGAAATCGTTACCCACGTCGTAATGGTACTGGATTGCCTTTTCGTCCCCCGGCCGATCCGTCGCCAGCAGCCGAGCCATCCCTCGCGAGAACCGCGTTCCCTTGATTTCCCTGGGTGCCGTGGCGGGGTCGTTCGGCAGCGCGATCAGCTTTCGAAGCAGCCGCATCACCTGTCCCGGGGATTGAAGACGCTCGCCGAGTGTGTCGCCGAGGTACATCGCTTGTTCCATCCGGCCTTCGATTTCTACATCGCCGGAGACAAAGGCTTCGGCGATCGACAGCTCGGTCGCCGGAAGAAGCATGCGGCGCAGCGCACCCGGTCGCTGAAAGGCGAGCGTGAACTCAGGAGTGGAGGTCGCGCCCGCCGGCTCGAACGTTCCGTCCCAGTACCGGACTGCAAAATGTCTCTCGCTTACCGGACCGAAAACCGCTGCGACGACCTCCTGGCTGAGCGGCACACGAGGATCGCTTGTGTGCTGCGCCGGCGCCGAGCGCATCGGGAAGGCCGATGCGGCAATCCCCACCGGCGACGCCTCGTCGAGAGTCGGCGGCGCTCGCATATCGTCGGGCAGAGCCTCTTCGCGCACAGACGATGATTCCCGTATTTCAGTGAGCTGTCCGGACGGCCCCGCCGTTTGCGGTTCGAGCCGGCGGTCGCCCAGATCGAGTGAATGCTGCTGTGACATGCACCACCTCCGGCATCATGTCTCTACGCATCGAGAGTAGCCCCGGCAGATCCCGCAAACCGCTGGCCGAAGCTCGCAATCGCAGCCGTCGAGCCTGCCTCAATCGTACAGGCCCTCACGCGTTACGCAAGAACAGACCGGTCAGCTTGACGCGGCTCGCCCGCGTCGGTCTTTTCGTTCAAACGCTTTCCCCCTGCTCCGAGCCTGCATGCAGTCAGCTGCGCCCCACGATAAGGCCCTCCCCCGCCTGCCCTTGATCGGCCGGGAAGCGGAGCTTTCGGTGCTCACTGCCGTCCTCGCCGAAGCGGAGCGCGGAAACGGTAGAACGGTTTTTCTGACGGGCGAAGGAGGTATCGGCAAGACGCGACTTGCGGCGGCGGCGGCCGAGTCCGCGTCCGAAATGGGTTGGAACGTCGCCCTCGGACGCGCGTATGCCGTGGAGACAGGAATTCCGTACGCGCTTTTTTCCGACGCCCTTTTGCCTGCGTTAAAGAGTCTCGAGCCATCGACGCTCGCCGTACTGACGCGCGGCGGTGCGGCAGAGCTCGCCTGTCTTTTTCCCGCGCTCGGCACGGGAAGCGAGCGAGACCGCGTCGCTGCGGGGACCGATCCCTCCGACCTCAAGGCGCGGCTGCTCTGGAACTTCAGCCAGTTTCTCGGGCGCTACGCCGCGAAGCAACCGCTCTGCATCGTGCTCGAGAATCTCCAGTGGGCCGATGCATCGTCGCTCGAGCTCTTTCATTTCGTTTCGCGGCAGATCACGGGACAGAGAATCGCGCTAATCGCCACATACAACGACACCGAGACAGACGTCAACCCGGTGCTTCGCACAACTGAACAGTCTTTGCTCCGTCTCGGCGTGGCAACCCAATGCCGCCTCGGTCCACTCTCGCAGCCGGAAGTGGCGGAGATGCTTCAGGCAGCTTTTGGCGTCGAGCCGGCTTCGATTCGACCGTTCACCGCGCTGCTCTATGGCTGGACGCGGGGCAATCCTTTCTTCCTGGAGGAAACGCTCAAGTCGCTGATCGAATCCGGCGCACTTCGCCGCAAGAGCACCAGTCCCCCATGGCACAAGCCGCCCAAACGAGCCGATGAGCGTTGGCTCGGCTGGGAAGTCGAGTCACTCCAGCTTCCGGCAACTGTCCGCGACGCGGCCGCCGGCCGGCTCGACCGTCTCTCCCCGGAAGCGAGGGAGATCGCGAATCTCGCGTCCGTCATCGGCACGAGTGTGACGTTCGAGAGACTCCACGCAGTTTCATCGATCAGCGAAGACGACCTCGTGAAAGCGCTCGACGAGCTGACGGCTCAGCGAGTGCTCGAGGAGAGAGAGGGCTCCGACGGTCCGACCTACGACTTTACTCATCCCATTCTTCAGCAGGTTACGTATCGAGCACTTGGGAGCGCGCGAGCCCGGCTGCTGCACGCATCCGTCGGCGAGGCACTCGAATCTTTTTACGGGAAGCGGGCGCTGTCACACGCTGGTGAGCTCGCACTCCATTTCTCGCGCGCCAATACGTTCGCGCCGAAAACGGTCCGTTATCTCAACGCGGCGGGACGGACTGCGCTGGAAGCGTATGCCAATCGTGAGGCTGCCGCCCACCTCGCGAGCGCACTGCAGCAGCTGGAGTCAAGCGACGAGGTTGTGCCCGAACGCGACGAGATAATTCGTAATCTCGCGCGTGCGCGACAGCGGCTCGGCGATTACGAGGGTGCGCTCGAGCTGTGGTCGATTGCCAGACAAAAAGCCGTCG
>WNGF01006874.1_pt1 | contig 13960 bp, 11 predicted proteins | sample 5400641 | NCBI WGS metagenome assembly WNGF01 (sample SAMN13153371, study PRJNA577476) | soil metagenome | isolation source: 80 cm soil or saprolite under grassland replicate 2 | place: USA:California | collected 2016-06-15
AGACCACGCCTTCCTCCTCAAGGGCGACGTCTTCACGAGCGATTTCCTCGACATGTGGATCAGCCACAAACGCAAGGAAGCCGACGCCCTCCGCCTGCGCCCTCATCCCTACGAGTTCTTCCTCTATTACGATGTGTAAAGAAAGGGACTCTATTACATGTGTAAAGAAAGGGGCGGGGACGGCCTCATCCCCGCTTTATCTTCACCTGCGACCGACTGGACAGTCCGGGAGATTCCTGAAAAACTTGCGCGGTGAAGCAGTCGATTGTGGCCCTGGACATGGAAGGCGTGCTCACGCCGGAAATCTGGATTGCGGTTTCAGAAATGACCGGCATCCCCGAACTGCGCCGCACCACGCGCGACGAGCCGGACTATGACAAACTCATGAAATACCGGCTCAACATTCTCGATCAGCACGGCTTGAAATTGTCGGACCTCCAGCGCGTCATCGGCGCGCTGCGTCCGCTCGACGGCGCGTTGGATTTTCTGCGCGAACTGCGCGCGACAAGCCAGGTCGTCATCCTTTCCGACACCTTCGAAGAATTTGCCCGGCCGCTGCTCCGACAGTTGGAATGGCCGACGCTGCTCTGCCACAGGCTCGAAGTCGTCAACGACCGCATCGTCAATTACCGGTTGCGCATCGCCGACCAGAAGAAGAAGGCCGTCGCCGCGCTGAGAAATATGAACTACTACGTCATCGCCGCCGGCGACTCTTACAACGACACCGCGATGCTCAAGGAGGCCGACGTCGGCATCCTGTTCCGCGCGCCGGGCCATGTCCGGAAGGAGTTTCCGCAATTCAAAGCGGTCGAGGCCTATCCGGATTTGCTCAAGCTCATCAAGGAAGCGTTTTAAATCCGAAATCCGAAGCCCAAAATCCGAAAGCAGCCCGAAACTCAAAGTTCGAACCACCGGGAAACGCTGCCGCCCTTTCGATCTTCGGATTTTGTCATTCCTTCGGGTTTCGGCATTCGGCATTCGGATTTTTCAATCCTCCGCCTTGGAGTCGCGGCCGGTCAAATCGCGCAGCGCCTGCGCCACGTTCTTCCCCTGGTACAACATCGCGTAAACCTCGTCGATGACGGGCGTGCTCACCTCGAGCTTGCGCGCCAGTTGCCAGGCCGAGCGCGCCGTCGGATAGCCCTCCGCCACGTTGATCATCCTGGCCAGAATGTCCGCGACCTTTTCGCCGCGCCCGAGCCGTTCCCCAAAACCGCGATTGCGACTGAGCCGCGAGAAACAGGTCACCGTCAAATCACCCAGACCACTCAGGCCCGAAAACGTGTCCGCTTGCGCGCCGCAGGCCACACCGAGCCGGCGAATCTCCACGATCGCGCGAGTAATCAGCGCCGCCTTGGAATTATCGCCAAAGCCCAACCCATCCGAAACGCCGGCCGCAATCGCAATCACGTTTTTCAACGCGCCGCCCAGCTCGACGCCGAGCAAATCCGTGCTGGTGTAAACGCGGAAGGCCGGGCGATGAAACAGTTCCTGCACTTTGGGCGCGGTCTGGATGTCGGCGCTCGCAGCCACAATGGCCGTCGGAATTCCCCGCGCAACTTCCAGCGCCAGCGACGGACCCGACAGCGCGGCGATGCGCGCCCGGGGCGCGGTCTCGCGCAAAATGCCGCACATCGTCAATCCGGTGTCGTGTTCGATGCCCTTCGTCACACTGACGATGATGCCGGTGCAGTTGGACAAACATCGGGTCACGGCGCGAAACGCCTTCGAGGGCACGGCCACGACGATGAATTCGCCGTCATGCACGGCTTTGGTCGGGTCGGTCTCCAGCCGCCAATCCCCCGGCAGTTCGATTCCCGGCAGATAACGCTCATTGCGGCCGGTCCGCCGCAACTCGTCGAGATGGCACGGGTCGTGCCCCCATAGCACGACGCTCTGATGGCTCTCCTGCAGCAGCTTTGCCAACGCCGTCCCCCAGGCGCCCGCGCCGAGCACCGTGACCTTCATCGGCACATCTCCTGCCTGGATTTCATGATTGTTTCCTGGCCGAGCCGATGCGGTTTTCCGTGCCCTTCAACAATCGCCGAATGTTGCCCTTGTGTTTGTAAATCGCGAGCAAACCAAGCGCGGTCGTGGCGATGGACAACAGCAAGCTGTTGGCGGACAGCCAGACCGCCGCCGGCAGCGTGGTCGCCGCCGCGATGGAAGCCAGCGAAACGTAACGCGTCAGGGCAAATACAACAATCCACACGCCCAGCGCGATCCCGGCGGCCAGGGGCGCGAGCGCGAAATAGGCCCCCGCGCTGGTCGCGATGCCTTTGCCGCCTTTGAATCCGAGCCAGCAGGTATAGTTGTGGCCCAGCACCACGGCCAATCCAGCCACCAGCCGCAGGTACACCTCCTCCTCCGCACGCACTGCGAAAATTGCGATGGCCAGATCGGCAAACCAGGCGCACGCGGTGAATCCTTTCAGACCATCGAACACGAGCACAAAAATCCCAGCCGGTTTGCCGAGAATGCGGAAGACATTTGTCGCCCCAATATTTCCGCTGCCGACCGTGCGGATGTCCACGCCCATGGCCCGCGCGACCAGGTAACCAGTAGGAATCGAGCCCAGCAAATAGGCGCCAATCACTACCGCGATGTAAGGGACGATTTGCACGGGGGGAAATGTAGGTGCTCCGACTTCCGGGTTCCAAGCGGAAAGTTGAATCAGTTGTCAGTTGTCAGTGGTCAGTGGCCAGTGGCAAACTTGCGCTGTGGTATCCACCGGCAACCAACAACCGACAACCAACAGCCCGCCCGTCAAAGTCGCGGTCCTCGGCGTGGGTTCCCTGGGCAAGGAACACGCCCGGATCTACGCGGATCTGGCCGCAGCCGGCCTGGCCCGGTTTGTCGGAGTTTACGATCTGGCCGGCGAAACGGCGCGCAAGATCGCCGAGCGCTATCGGGTGCGGGCTTTCTCCTCGGTCGCCGAAGCCGCTGCGGCAAGCGAGGCGTTGAGCATCGTGACGCCGACGACGACCCATTACGAACTGGCCAAATCGCTGTTCTCGCAAGGCAAACACCTGCTGCTGGAAAAACCGATGACCGACCATACCGCCCAGGCGGCCGAACTGGTCGAGCTTTCCCGGCAACATCGTTGCGTGTTGCAGGTCGGCCACGTCGAACGGTTCAATCCGGTTTTCAAATATCTCCAATCCGTGGCCACGGAACCGCGTTTCATCGAAACCCATCGGCTCTCCCCCTACCCCGCCCGCAGCACGGACATCGGCGTGGTGCTCGACTTGATGATTCACGACCTCGACGTAGTGCTGGCGTTCGTGAAGTCGCCCCTCGCCAGCGTGGATGCCGTCGGCATTCCGGTGCTCAGCAAATCGGAGGACATCGCCAACGCGCGGCTGCGCTTCGCCAACGGTTGCGTCGCGAACCTCACCGCCAGCCGTGTCAGTCCGGAAAAGATGCGCAAAATCCGCGTTTTCAGCGCCGGCCCCATCACCAGCTACATCTCGCTCGATTACCGGGCGCAGGAAGGATTCATCTATCGCATCGCCCGCGATGACGAGGAGGAATCGTCGCTGCTCAAAAAGCTTTTGAAGGCCAAAGACTCGGCCATCGTGAGTGAGTTCGGCGGCAAACGAATCGTGCGAAAACCGGTCCCAATCCAGAAAGAAGAGCCGTTGAAGCTGGAGCTGCGACATTTCATCGAGTCGGTGCGCGCCCACCAGACCCCGCTGGTCAGCGGCGAATCGGCCAAGCGCGCGCTCGATGTGGCGTTTGAGATTACACGACAGATTCAAGCAGCGAGATAACGGCCGTTCTTCCTTGCATGAGCGACCAGAAACTGACCCGACGGCCCATCAAAGCGCGCGAGTCCAGGTGGGCCGCTTCCATTGCGCGCTGGCTGGTTCGGGTCGGACTGCGCCCGAATCAAATCTCCGTTCTCAGTGTTGTTTTTGCCGGCCTGGCGGGAGGATGTCTGGCGCTGACCGGCGCCAGCCCGGCCCTTTGGAAAATCATTTTGTTCGTCGCCGCTGCCGCCTGCATCCAACTCCGTCTGTTGTGCAACCTCTTTGATGGCATGGTGGCGGTGGAAGGTGGCCTGAAGTCGAAGTCCGGCGAGATTTACAACGAATTGCCGGACCGGATATCGGACGCGCTGGTGTTGGTCGGGGCCGGATACGCCTTTCCCGCGCAGGAATGGACCCCCCAGTTAGGTTGGGCGGCGGCGGTCCTGGCACTCATCACGGCTTACGTGCGAACCTTGGGTGCCTCCGCGGGGGCCTCGCAACATTTTATCGGGCCGATGGCGAAACAACAACGCATGTTCATCACGACCCTGGCGAGCCTGGCCACAGCCGTTGGTTTGCTCTGCGGAAAGCCGATCGCTTTCTTTTCCGCTGCGCTCGGGATTGTGGTCGCCGGTTGTCTGGTGACGATAGCCCGGCGGACCCGCCGGATTATCCGGGAACTGGAATCAGCGACATCCGGCGGAGCCGGAGGTTCCCCGAGGTGACCATGATGACGGAGGTCATCGTCGTTCTGGCGAAACTCATCAGCGGCGCCAACGTCCGCTGGGTCGGATGTCTGCCGGACGCGCGACAGCGGATTTATTTCGCGAACCACACCAGCAACCTCGACACCGTGGTCTTATGGGCCGCCCTGCCGCCGGACGCTCGCGCGCAAACGCGCCCGGTCGCAGCGCGGGACTACTGGACCGCCGGCAAGCTGCGGCCTTATCTCGCCAAAAAGATTTTCCGCGCCGTTCTGATCGAGCGGAAAAAGGTCACCGCCCGCGACAATCCCGTCGAACAGATGCTGGCAGCGCTGGAGGAAAAAAGTTCGCTCATCATTTTCCCCGAGGGCGGCCGCCAGTCCGGACCGGAGATGGCGCCGTTCAAAAGCGGGCTCTATCATCTGGCAAAGAAGCGGGCGGATGTGGAATTCATTCCCGTGCTGATCGACAACTTGAACCGGATTTTGCCAAAGGGCGAAGTGTTGCCGGTGCCGGTATTGAGCTGCATCAGTTTTGGCGCGCCGATCCGAGTGGAAGAGAAGGAAACCAAAGCGGCCTTTCTGGAACGGGCGCGGGAAGCCGTCAATCGATTGCGACAAACGTGAAATTCAAACTCGACCAACAGACGGTCTGGCTGGTGGGCGGCGTGATCGGGTTTCTGGCCCTTGCCACCGGGATCGGCGGGTGGCTGGCTGCCCGCGCGCCGAGCGAAGCCGCTCAAACCACGATCAAAAACCTGAACGCCCGCATCCGCGCCTGGTGGGTGATGCTGTTTGTTTTCGGATTGGCCTTGCTGACCGGCGGCATTGGGTCGGTCATCCTGTTCGGACTCACTTCGTTTCTGGCGTTGCGCGAGTTTGTCACGCTCACGCCGACCAAATTGAGCGATCATCGTTCCCTGTTCTGGGCATTTTTCATCATCACGCCGTTGCAATATTACCTGGTGGCCATCCGGTGGTATGGATTGTTCGTCGTTCTCATCCCGGTTTACGCCTTTCTGTTCATTCCGATTCGCAGCGTGGTCGGCGGTGATTGCGACCGTTTTCTGGAACGAACCGCCAAAATCCAATGGGCGTTGATGGTCTGTGTCTATTGCGTGAGTCACGCTCCTGCAATCCTCAGCCTGGAAATTCCCGGTTACGAAGGGCAAGGCGCGAAACTGCTCTTCTACTTTGTTCTGGTGGTGCAAATGAGCGACGTGCTGCAATACGTCTGGGGAAAGCTGCTGGGCAAACACAAAATCGCCCCGCACGTCAGCCCGAACAAGACCTGGGAAGGATTCATCGGGGGCATCCTTTCCGCCACACTGTTGGGCACTGGCCTCTGGTGGGCGACGCCCTTCTCTCCCTGGCAGGCGTCCGGAATGTCACTGGCCATTACACTGATGGGTTTCGGCGGCGGGTTGGTCATGTCGGCGATCAAACGCGACCGCGGCGTAAAAGATTACGGTAACCTGATCGAAGGACACGGCGGGGTGATGGACCGGATTGATTCAATCTGTTTTGCCGCGCCGGTTTTTTTCCATCTAACGCGCTTTTACTTCACTTGAACCATTACCGGGGAAATGAGACGCCTCTCTTTTATGTTCATCGCCGGTGAAGCCAGCGGGGATCTGCTGGCCGCCGAACTGGTCATGGCGTTGAAACAATCGCCGGAGGTCCGCGCGATGCCTTTTCCGCCCGAGTTTTTCGGCGCCGGCGGGCCCAGAATGGCCGCCGCGGGCGCGCAATTGGCGGTTGACCTGACGCAGTATTCCGTCATCGGATTGTCCGACGCCCTCAAAGAGTATTCCCGGTTCAGGCGCATCTTCGACCGGCTCTTTCAACTCGCGCTCGAACGCGAGCCGGACGTCATCGTCTGCGTTGACTTTTCCGGGTTCAATCGCCGCTTCGCTCGGGCGATCAAAAAGCATGTCCGGTCGCGACGCGGCGCGTTTCTCAATTGGAAGCCGAAAACTGTCCAATACGTTTCGCCCCAGGTCTGGGCGTCCCGACCGCTACGCGCCGCGCAACTTGAGCGGGACGTGGATTTGTTGTTGAGCATCTTTCCGTTCGAGAAGGAATGGTACGCCAGGCACGCGCCCGGATTGCGAGTGGAGTTTGTCGGGCACCCCATCATCGATCGATACGCGAGCCGTCGCGATGAGCTTCGGGCCAAATGGGCCAGCGTCACGCCGGTGCTGTTGCTGTTGCCCGGCAGCCGCGATTCCGAATTAAGGCGCCATCTGCCGGTGATGCTGGCTGTCGCCCAAACGATGCAAAACCAGTGGTCGGTCTTCCTGCGAATGGTTTTGCCCACCGAACGGTTGGCAGAATTGGCCAAACCGAAAACAACGTCCCTCCCCCGCCTGCACGTTCAGATTGGGAATCTGGCTGAATCATTGGCGGCAGCCACCGTGGCCATCGCCTCCACCGGCACCGTGACGATGGAATGCGCTTACTTCGGGGTGCCGACGGTGGCCATCTACAAGGCCGCATGGAGCGATTATTTGATCGCGCGCCAGATTGTCCGGGTAAAACACCTCGCCATGCCCAACTTGCTCGCAGGCGAGGAAATTTATCCGGAGTTCATCCAGCACAAGGCCACACCGGACAACATCGCCCGCGCGACCCAGGAATTGTTGAGCCATCCGCAACGTTGCGATGCCGTGAAAGCCAGGCTCGCGCAGGTAATCCAATCGCTGGGTGAACCCGGTTCCAGCCGGCGCGCAGCGAGAGCGATTCTGCAGTTGCTCCCCCTCTGACCGCGCGCATCCGCCAGTTTCCGCCGAAGCATTTCGCATGGTGCCGAATTACCGGCGGCGCGCACCGAGGCTCAGAACCGCTGACCCGGTTGAAGACAGTCGAATCCGCATCCGGACCTCGCGACAAAAAAATGGTCCGGTCGGATCATTTTATTGTCGCGGCCTTTCGGCGGACCTGCGGCGCAGATTCAAACGGCGCTGGCTGAGAGGGACGTGCGCGGCGCACGGGACCGAATGAGGCCGCGAATCGTGAACAAGGCGGCTGGAAATGTGAACAAAAGTTCACCGGGCCGCCATCCGGCCGTAACGCAGGCGAAATATTTTTGCCAATCGGGAATGAAAAAGATTCTCATCCTGACGGCGGGCTTTGGCGACGGCCACAATACGGCCGCGCGGAACATTCGCGATGCGCTCGAGGAGATATCCGACGATGTCAAAGTGGAAGTGCTCGATCTCTTCGCGGCGAGCTATGGCGCGTTCAACGCGCTGGCCAGAAAGGCCTACCTCGGCATGGTGCAATACGCCCCGCGGTTATGGGGCGGCGTTTATTCCCTGATGGAAAATCCGCTGGTGGAACGAAACCTCGGCAGTTTCGCGCGGCTGGCGAACGCGCTCGAGGACATCGTGCATGAAACACAGCCCGATTGCCTGGTGTCCACCTACCCGGTTTACGGCCACGTCATCCGCGAACTGTATCGCGACCACGCGGAGCGACCGTTCCGGCTGGTCACGGCCGTCACCGATTCCATCAGCGTGAATTCCGCGTGGTATCGCGCGCCCAGCGATTACTTTTGCGTGCCGAACGAAGCAACGGCCGAGGTGCTGCGCCGGAACGGCGTGCCCGAACCACGAATCAAAGCACTGGGTTTTCCCACGAACCTTGTGTTCGCCCAGCTGACGCCGGCCTCCCTGACTCCCCCCGTGCGCGGTGTCCAGCGGAGAATTCTCTACATCATCAACACCGGAAAAAAACACGCGGGCAGGGCCATCGATCGTCTGCTGGAACTGCCCGACACGCACCTCACCATCACGGTGGGCCGCGACCCCGAGTTGAAGGCCAAACTCATCGAGCGGACCGAAAAAATGGCCGGTCGCGTGAATATCCTCGGCTGGACGAACCAGATGCCGCAGTTGATGTTGTCGAACCATCTCGTCATCGGCAAAGCCGGCGGCGCGACCGTGCAGGAGGCCATCGCCGCCCGTTGCCCGATGATCGTCAACCAGGTCATTCCCGGCCAGGAAGAGGGAAACGCGCAACTGATCAGGAAACTGGGCCTGGGCGCGATCGCGAAAAAGGACCGGCACGTTGCCGATTTGATCGAGGAGGCCTTTGCCCGGCGGGCCGCCTTGTGGATGGAATGGCGGTGCAACCTCGAACGCATCAGCAAACCGGACGCTTCGGTGCGCATCGCGGAGTTGATCCTGTCCGAATGCGACCGGACGGACCCGAAAAAAATCGCGCTGTTCCAGCCGGGCGCCCGGCCCGTCCCGCAGCGCGCGCCGGCCGCCCACCGCGCCGAGCCGAGGATGTTGCTCTGCGATTTTCACATTCACACCAACTATTCGGACGGAAAATTGACCGTGCCCGAGTTGATTGATTTTTACGGACATCATGGTTTCGATTGCATCTGCATTACCGACCACCTGGCCGATCCCCGGCGGTTGATCGGCAAACTGTCGGAGCTTGCCAACTTCACGCTGGGACAGAATCAGGTCGAAGAATATTTCGAGGTGATCGAACGGGAACGCCGCCGCGCGTGGCGCAAATACGGCATGCTGGTCATGACCGGCCTCGAGTTCAACAAGGACGGCTATACCAGAAAGTCGTCGGCGCACCTGCTGGGCATCGACCTGAAAGGGCCGATCGATCCGTCCCTGGACCTGGCGAAGATCATCACCCACATCCACTCGCAGGACGGCCTCGCCGTGGCGTCACATCCGCACATCATGAAAAGCGAATGGGGCAAGAACACGCTTTATCTTTGGGAGAATCAGGACAAATTCGCGCCGCTGATCGACGCATGGGAAATCGCCAATCGCAACAATATCTTCACGCCGATCGGACTGAAGAACCTGTCGTTCATCGCCAACAGCGATTTTCACAAGCCGAAACACATCTATTCCTGGAAAACCCTCCTGCACTGCCCCAAGGAACCGGAAGCGATCAAGGACTGCATTCGCCGCAATCACGACGTGGCCATCACGCTCTACCGCGACCTGGCCGGCGTTCCCGCGGCCCGGCGCGGCTTCGTCGCCGCATCGCAGACCGGCCCGCCGGCACAGTCTTCAGCGGCACTTCCCCGGATCGTCAATTCATAGCCGACAGCAATTGCCTTTGGAAAACCATTTATTTCGCAAAGAGGGCGTCCAGGTCCAGCGCTATCCCGGGTACAGCGGCGCTAGTGAGTCGGCCACCAGGACCGTGGACGGCACGTTCGGCATACTGGTTCCCGGCGGGTGTGTGGTGGACTTCGATCTGCTTGTCCGGCGCCAGCACTAACCAGCACTCCTTCACGCCCGCGTTGGCGTAGGCGCGGAGCTTGGAGCGGTCGTAGTCCTGGCTGGTCACGCAAATCTCGATAACGAGTTCGGCCGTGCGGGGGTGCTCCTGCCAATAGTCTTCCTCGCGTCCCCGGACCACGGCGAGGTCGGGTTCCGGTTCCGAGTCCTGACAGGTGATCGGTTGTACTGGCCGGCAAAGATATCCGGCAGGAACCAGGGTCTGGAGCAACCGGAGGAGCCGCATCGCGAGGAAGCTGTGCAGAGGGGATTTGGACATTTTGTGGAAGATTTGACCGTAGAGCAGTTCGGTCTGCTTCGGAATCAAGCCCATTTCGCCCAGCGCATGATAAGCCTTTATCGAGAGCGGCCAGACTTGCGGGTTGCGGACGATTGCTTTCGATGCTCCGACTTCCGTCATGGCACAAACCTAGTCCATCGTAGGAGGCTCACTCAAGGATGATTTTGTTTCGGCTTGATTTCTCCCCCGCGGCAGACGCGGATTCGCCGCAAAAAAGACTTTGGCATTTTGAATTTTTACGATCAATTTTAGTCAATCCTGCGCATGGAAAAGAAGCGCCCAGCCGGGTTGAGATGTTTGCTTGCCGCCGCCATTTTCGGGGGCACCGTGAGTGCGGTCGCTGTGGAACCGGACCGCGGCGGCGGCGAGTTTTTCGAGAAAAAAATACGGCCTCTATTTGCCGAGCACTGTTACAAGTGCCACAGCAAGGATGCCGAGAAAATCAAGGGCGGGCTGCTGCTCGACACGCGCGAAGGATTGCTCAAGGGCGGCGACACCGGCCCGGCGATCATCGCCGGCGATCCGGAAAAAAGCCTCTTGATCAAGGCGGTCCGGTACACGGACGACGACCTGCAGATGCCGCCCCGCAAAAGCGGCGGCCGGCTTTCGGACGAGCAGATCGGCGATCTTGAAGCGTGGGTGAAATTGGGCGCGCCGGATCAGCGAACCGGCGTCGCGGCCGCGCCTCAGGGACCACCGCTTTCCGATCCGATCAAAGTGCGCAATCACTGGGCGTTCAAACCCATCCGGCATCCCGCTCCGCCCGCGGTCAAAAACCGGCGCTGGGTGAAAAACCCCATTGATGCGTTCGTGGAGGCGAAACTGGAAGCGAAGGGAATGATCCCCTCGCGGCCGGCGGACAAACGGACGTTGATCCGCCGCGCGACGTACGATTTGACCGGCCTGCCGCCCACGCCGCAGGAAGTCGAGGATTTCCTCGCGGACACCACGCCCGAAGCGTTCGCGAAAGTGGTGGATCGCCTGCTGGGATCGCCGCGTTACGGCGAGCGTTGGGGCCGCCACTGGCTGGACGTCGCCCGCTACGCCGACACCAAGGGCTATGTCTTCGAGGAGGAACGGCGCTATGCCTACGCCTACACCTACCGCGACTATGTGATCCGCGCGTTCAACGAGGATTTGCCCTCCGACCGGTTCATCCTCGAGCAACTCGCCGCCGACCAGCTCGACCTCGGCGACGACAAGCGGCCGCTGGCCGCAATGGGTTTTCTGACGCTGGGCCGCCGTTTCCTGAACAATCAACCGGACATCATCGACGACCGCATCGACGTGGTGACGCGCGGCCTGCTGGGTCTGACCGTCACCTGCGCCCGTTGCCACGACCACAAATACGACCCCATACCGACTACGGACTACTATTCGCTTTACGGCGTGTTCGCCAGTTGCAACGAGCCGGCGGACAAACCGCTGCTCGGCACCGCACCGTTGCCGGGGCAATACAACGAATACCGGGCCGAGCGAAAGAAACGCGAAGACGAGCTGAACCATTTCCGCCAGACCAAGGAAGACGAGGCGCTGTCGCAACTGCGCCTGCGAACCGGCGATTATCTGCTGACCGCATTTGAAGCGCAGCAATTGGAAGACTCCTCGAAAGCGGAAGCGCTCGCGCGAGAACGGAAACTCGACCCCGGCGTGGTGCGTCGCTGGGTTGCCAAGCTCGGCGAGTGGAGCAAACAGCCGCATCCGCTCTTCGCGCCGTGGTTTGCCTTCGCGGCATTGCCGGAAAAGGAATTCGCCGCGCAGGCCGGGGAATTGGCGTCGAAGTTCGCCGCGCCCCGGGAGGCGGAAGTCAATCCGCTCGTCAGCGAAGCCTTCGCCGGCCCGCCGCCCGCCTCGATGAAGGACGTGGCGGAACGCTACGGCAAGCTCTTCGCCGACGCGGAAAAACGCTGGCAGGAGATTCGCACGGAGCGAAAAGAGAAATCGGAAGGCGACCCGCCGGCGGCGTTGCCCGACGCGAACCAGGAGGCATTGCGCCAGGTCCTCTATGCCACGGACTCTCCCGCCCATTTGCCGTCAGACGAAGTCAAGCGGTTGTTCGACGTCCCGACCGCCCAGAAGTTGCGCGCCCTGCAGCGGCAGTTGGAAGAACTCGACGCGACGCATCCAGGCGCGCCGCCCAAGGCGATGGTCCTGCAAGACAACGCCAGCCCTTACAACCCGCACGTGTTCGTGCGGGGCAATCCGAACAATCCCGGCCCCGAAGTGCCGCGGGAGTTTTTGTCCATTGTCGCCGGCGCGGGCCGCAAGCCGTTTCAGAATGGCAGCGGCCGGCTGGAACTGGCCCAGGCCATCGCCAGCGGCGACAATCCGCTCACCGCGCGAGTGACGGTGAATCGCGTCTGGCTGCATCATTTTGGCGCGGGGCTGGTCCGCACGCCCAGTGATTTCGGTTTGCGTTCGGACCCGCCGACCCATCCCGAGTTGCTCGATTACCTCGCGTCCTGGTTCATGGACGAGGGCTGGTCGCTCAAGAAGTTGCATCGGCTCATCCTGCTCTCGAACACGTATCAACAGAGCAGCGAGGGCGAAGGGCGCTACGCGCAAACGGACCCGGACAACCGGCTTCTCTGGAAAATGAATCGTCAGCGGCTCGACCTCGAGGAAATGCGCGATTCCCTGCTCGCGATCTCGGGCAAACTGGACCTCAGCGAGGGCGGTCACGCCGCGGACATTGTCAGCGAACCCTTTTCCCGGCGTCGAACGGTTTACGGATTTGTGGAACGGCAAAATCTGCCAAATCTGTTTCGCACCTTCGACTTTGCCAGTCCGGACACGACCAGTCCGCAGCGATTTGCCACCACGGTGCCGCAACAAGCGTTGTTTCTCATGAACAGCCCCTTCGTCATTCAGCAGGCGCGAAGCTTGGCCGGGCGCGCCGAAATCAGAGCCTCTCCCAATCCGGCCGAGCGGATTCGGCGGCTCTATGAGGCGGCTTATCAACGGCCGCCGGAGCCGGACGAACTCAAGCTTGCGCTCCGTTTTGTGGAAGCCCGGTCCCAGGCATCGCCCGGGTTCGCCGAGGAACCTCCCTGGCAATACGGTTACGGCGAATTCGATGAAGCCGGTCGGCGCGTGAGCGAATTTCATGCGCTACCCCATTTCACCGGTTCGGCCTGGCAAGGCGGCGAAAAGCTGCCGGACCAAAAGACCGGCTGGGTCTTATTGAACGCGGCCGGAGGGCATCCGGGCAACGACCTGCAGCATGCCGCCATTCGCCGCTGGACCGCGCCCGGCGACGGCACGATCACCATCAACGCCACATTGAAACACGATTCCGGGAGCGGCGATGGTGTGCGCGGCCGCATTGTGTCAAGCCGGCTGGGCGTGGTCGGCGAATGGCGGGTCCAGCACGGCCAGCAAATAACCCCGGTCGAAAACGTTGAGGTTCGGCGCAGCGACACAATTGATTTCATCGTGGATTGCCGCAGCGGCCCCGATTCGGACTCCTTTTTATGGGCTCCGATCATCAAGTTGATTGCGCCCTCTCCCGATACCAGGGTCGCCCTGGTCAAAAGCTGGGACGCGAAAGAGGATTTCAGCGGGCCGAAGGAGTTTGCCGGCCCGCTGGATGCCTGGGAGAAGTTCGCGCAGGTGCTGCTGCTGTCGAACGAACTGATGTTTGTGGATTAGCGGCATTTCAACCGGTGAAGAAAACAAGTCGTCCAGAAATTCCCCGAAAAGCGATTTATCGCCTGTCGGTGTATTTGCGTTGTCTGCACCGGCTCAAAGCCAACGCTATCCGCACCGTTTCCAGTGACGCGCTCGCGGCCGCCGCCGGTGTAAAGCCCACGCAACTGCGCAAAGACCTCACCTACTTCGGCCAGTTCGGGACGCGCGGTCTGGGCTATGATGTCGAACAACTGGCGAAGATGATCACCGACCTGCTGGGGACGAACAGTCTTCAGCCGGTCATCCTGGT
>WNGF01011435.1_pt1 | contig 13959 bp, 13 predicted proteins | sample 5400641 | NCBI WGS metagenome assembly WNGF01 (sample SAMN13153371, study PRJNA577476) | soil metagenome | isolation source: 80 cm soil or saprolite under grassland replicate 2 | place: USA:California | collected 2016-06-15
GGGTGGCGAACGTTGCGGGTCCAGCTCATCTCGCTGATGTGCACCAGTCCCTCGATGCCCGGCTCGAGCTCGATGAACGCGCCGTAGTTGGTGATCGACACGACCTTTCCGGAGACGCGCGTGCCGACGGGATACTTCGCGGCGACGTCCTTCCACGGATAGCTCTGGAGCTGCTTGAGGCCGAGCGAGATGCGCTCGCGCTCCCAATCGATGTCGAGAATCTTGACCTCGAGCTCCTGTCCGATGTGCACCATCTCGGACGGATGCTGAATACGGCCGTACGACATGTCGGTGATGTGGAGCAGTCCGTCCACGCCGCCCAGGTCGATGAATGCGCCGAAGTCGGTGATGTTCTTGACGACTCCCTTCCGCACCTGGTCCTTCTGCAGCTCCTTCATCAGCTTGTCACGCTTGCCCGCTCTCTCCGCCTCGAGGATGACTCTGCGCGAGACGACGATGTTGCGCCGGCGCTTGTTGAGCTTGATGATCTTGAAGTCGAACGTCTGGCCGAGCAGCTCATCGACGTTCGGAACTCTGCGCAGCGCGATCTGCGATCCGGGGAGGAACGCGTCCACTCCCATCAGATCGACGACGACGCCGCCCTTGATCTTCTTGACGAGCGTTCCGCGAACGGGCTCGTCGCTCTCGTACGCGACGCGTATCCGCTCCCAGACGCGCATGAAGTCGGCCTTCTTCTTCGAGAGGACGACCGATCCTTCCATGTCCTCGAGGTGCTCGAGGAGAACTTCAACTTCGTCGCCCGGCTTGAGGTCGGGGATGTCCTTGAACTCTTCGAGCGGGATGGTGCCCTCTGATTTGAAGCCGATGTCGAGGACGACCATGTTGTCACGGATATCCAGCACACGGGATTTGACGATCTCGCCTTCCTCGATGGAAGCCATCGTCCCGTTGTACATCGCCATCATGCTTTCGAGCTCGTCCTGCGAGTAATCGTCCTCGTCGTAGAGCTCGGGTCTCAGGTTGGCAAGCGGACGCAGCTGCGCTTTCTGCAGATCGCGCTTCTCGCGCGCGGTGAGCGTGCCGGTTGAGGGTTTTTCTTCGGTTTGGGTGGGTGCTTCGGGAGCTTCGGTGTCGATCATGATGCTGGTTAAGGGTTTGAGTTGCGTTCGGATGCAGCCTTTAAAAGTAACCGGGAGATGGAGTTAGGGCAATTCGCGCACCCCAAAAAAACAAAGGGGGCTCGCCGACCTGGCGAGTCCCCCTCGAGGCCCGTATCGGGTCCACCCGAGTGCGAGCACAAACCACTAATTCACGGTAAGAAAAAACGACTTAGTCACAGACTTTTCTCCTCCACAATTAACGATAAATACATATTGACTAACGATAAGCAATGAAGTAAGCTTTGATCATTACCATAACCAAAAAATCTCCATGAAAAGAACCTCGACAGTCTTTCTTCAGGTAATCGTTGTGCTCATCGGCATCGGCGTTCTTGCCCTGATGCTTTGGGAGCCGCACCTCGAGGGCAGGAATGTGCACGCCACGCTCTTCGAGATTTACTTCAAAGATCCGTTCCTGGCGTACGCGTACCTCTCGTCGATTCTGTTTTTCGCGGCGCTCTACCAGGCGTTCAGGCTGTTGGGGTACATCGGCCAGAATAAGGTTTTCTCGCAGCCGGCCGTGCAGTCTTTGCGAACCATCAAATATTGCGCGATCGGCCTCATCGCTTCGATTGTTGGAGCAGAGGCCTACTTCTTCATAGTTCAGCGCGGCAAGGATGACATTGCCGGCGGTGTCATGATGGGCGTTCTGATGATTTTTGTCTCGGCCATAGTCGCTACTGCCGCGGCCGTCTTTGAGAGACTCTTACAAAATGCCGTGGATATAAAAACCGAAAACGACTTGGTGGTATAGCGAGACCAACATGGCAATCATCATTAACATCGACGTCATGCTGGCGAAGCGGAAAATGAGCGTCACCGAGCTTGCCGAGAAAGTCGGCATCACGATGGCCAATATTTCCGTGTTGAAAAACGGCAAGGCAAGAGCTATTCGGCTATCAACTCTGGAAGCGATCTGCAAGGCGCTCAAATGTCAGCCAGGAGATATTCTGGAATACAGGTAGATCAGCTGGGCTTGATCCCCTTGCTGAGGAGAAACAGCAGGTCCTGGTCCGAGAGCGCCTCGAGCGATCCAACCGGCAGATCCATCGCGACCTGCGTCCCGTCATCGCATTGGAACGCGACGCTCACGACGCAGGGATCCTTGCGCCGGTCGGGGAGACCTTCGGGCCGCACCGCCTCGAGCGCTACCCAACCCATGCCGTGTCTGTCGGAAAAGCGTCGCATCGCGTGAATCTATAACCTTGCGCGCGCCAGAGCCACGATTCTCGCCACCTGCTCCGCCTGGCCCAAGTCAGTGGTGTCGATGACGACGGCGTCCTCAGCGGGTTTGGTCTGCGTCGCGTCGCGCGCATCGCGCTCATTTATCGCGCTGGTCTCGGCGTCGAGTCCTTCGGCGGTGAGCTTCCCGCCGCGCTGAAGGATTCTGCGGCGCGCGCGCTCCCTCGGATCCGCAGTCAGAAATACTTTCACTTCCGCGTCCGGGAACACTGCCGTTCCCATGTCCCGCCCGTCTACGACCACGTCCTTGCCCTCCGCTGCCTTCCGCACGCAGCGGTTCACCCATTCGCGCACGGTGCGCATTTTCGCCACCGCCGAAACGTTTTGGGTGACGCTTTCGCCGCGAATCTCGTCTTCGATCGACTGACCGCTGATCGAGCGATAGAAAGAGGTTCGCGCCGGGACGAGGGACACCGATTCCGCCGCACCGACGACCATTGCTTCGGTCCACCTGGAAGGATCCGGCGTGAGACGGAGAGTGGCCGCCGTCGCGGCGCGATAAAGAGAGCCGGAATCGACGTGCAGGAAACCCAGTCGATTCGCGACCATCTGCGCTGTCGATGATTTGCCTGAAGCCGCCGGCCCATCGATGGCGATCACCGAGCGCTTGATCACGAGGTGATCCTTTGAATGTCTTTCCAGAAATCGGGATACGACACCGCGACGCACCCGGGATCGTCGATCGTAATCCCGTTTCCCGGAAGCTGCGACAGAACGCCAAACGACATGGCTATCCTGTGATCTCCCCGAGTCGTGACCCGACCGCGGAGCGGACGCCGCATACCACGAACGGCGAACCCATCGGGCCGCTCGTCGGCTTCCCCTCCGATGGCACGAATGTTATCGACGATCGCCGAGATACGATCGCTTTCCTTCACCCTCAGCTCGGCGGCTCCGCTGACCGTGAGCTCGCAGTCGTCACCCGCAACGGCGAGACAGGCGAGCATAGGGAGCTCGTCGATCATGGACGGGATGTCGGCGGCGCCGATTGAAATCGACCCAGGCGACGCCGGGCGAATGCGCACCCTCGCCACGTCCTCGCCGGCCTCGGTTGTGGTCTCGTCGATTTGAAGCGAGCCGCCCATCCGCAGCAGCGCCGAAAAAAATCCGGTTCGCAGCGGATTCGACAGCATGTTCGGTATCACGACCTCGCCTTCATCGGCGAGCGTCGCGAGAGCGACGATGAATGCCGCCGACGAGGGATCGCCCGGGACGGTGATGTCGAGTGGAGAAATTTCGCGGACCGGCTCGAACGTTACCGTCGTGCCTTTTGATTCGACCTTCGCCCCGAGTGAGCGCAGCATCCGTTCGGTGTGATCGCGCGATCGTGCCGTCTCATGAACGCTGACTTTCACCCCCGACACGAGCGCGGCCAGAAATATCGCGCTCTTCACTTGCGCGCTCGCGCCACCGGTATCCCAGTCGATCGGTTGCAGCTGAGAGCCGGTCACCGTCATCGGAAGCCCGTCGCCGCGCTCGAACTCGAACGATGCGCCCATCTTCGACAGCGGCTCGGATAGTCTTTTCATCGGGCGGGCGCTCATGCTCCTATCGCCGGTGAAGCGCGCCTTCACTGTTTGCCCGGCGACGATTCCGGTCATGAGTCGCGTTGTGGTCCCGCTGTTCCCGCAATCGAGATCCCCATCGGGAGATTTCATTCCGCGAAGGCCGACGCCGGAAAATGAGACGTCATCGCTCAGCCGCGGAACGTTCACGCCGAGGGATCGCAGCACTCCGGCGGTCGAGTTCACGTCCGCCGATTGAAGCAATCCGCGAATTCGCGACGGCCCCTCGGAAAGTGCGGCGAACATTAGAGACCGATGCGAGATGGACGGTATTTCACGATCACCGGCGTCTGGAGCGAAATGCCCAGCTGCTTCCCCCATTTCCCGGTCACCTCGCGGGCCCCAGGGACCACCACCGCACCGGCGGGAATCTCGAGCGGCTTCGTCTCGCTCGCACGAATGATGTCCTGCTTGACGAGGTCGAAGACCGGCGTTCCACGGGTGAGAATTACTCCGGCTCCGATCACCGATCCGCTGCGCACGAGGGTGCCTTCGTATATACCGCAGTTGCCGCCTACGATCACGTCGTTCTCGATCACGACGGGGGCGGCGTTGATCGGCTCGAGGACGCCACCGATCTGGGCGGCGGCGCTCACGTGAACCCGCTTCCCGATCTGCGCGCACGATCCGATGAGCGCGTGGGAATCAACCATCGTCGCTTCGTCTACATACGCGCCGACGTTGATGTACATCGGCGGCATGCAGACAACGCCCTTCGCGACGTACGCTCCGCGACGGATGGACGATCCACCGGGCACGACACGGACGCCGTCGTTCACATTGAGCTCGCGAAGCGGATAAGTATCGCGGTCAAAAAACTGAAGACGCGGACTCCCCAGCGTCCCCACCGACATGTCAGTGAGCTCGCCGGCACGGAATCCGAGAAGAATTCCCTCCTTTACCCAGGGAACGGCTCGCCATTCACCGGGTGACCCTTCACTCCATTCGCCGCGCTCAGCGGCACGAACTTCGCCGCGTTCGAGAAGCGTCAGCAGCTCATCTACTACATCACGTGCGTCCGGCGGCAGCGACTGATCGCGCTTCATGCCGTAGAGCACCGAAATTCTTTCTGCGAGCGCCGCGTGTTTTTCGGTCAAGCTTCCAGCGCCCCGATGGACAGCAGCGCCGAGCGAATCACCGGCTCGTACTTTTCGAGCAGCGGGACGAGTGGAAGGCGGACCACGTTCTCGATCTTCCCCATCATCGCGAGCGCGGCCTTTGCCGGAATCGGATTCGATTCGACGAACGCAGCGCTCGTCCACTCGGCGAGCCGGTGATGAATGGTTCGCGCACCCTCGAAATCTCCTGCCAGACACCGCGACGCCAACTCGGCGACGATACTCGGGGCTGCGTTCGACGTCACGGAAATAATTCCGTCGCCGCCGCACGCCATCACCGCCAGGGTGAGACCGTCGTCGCCGGAGAGGACGCTGAATCTCGCAGGCCGGTGGCGGATGATCTCCTCGATCTGCGCGAGATTTCCCGACGCTTCCTTCACGGCGCAGATGTTCTCGTGCTCGGCGAGCTCCAGCGTGGTCGCGGCTTCGATGTTGCTCGCCGTTCGGCCCGGAACGTTGTAGACGACGATTGGAATCTTCACTGCATCCGCGATCGCGCGGAAATGGGCGACGATTCCGCGCTGCGGCGGCTTGTTGTACATCGGCGAGGCGTGCAGGAGATGGGTCGCGCCGGCCGCTTCCATCTCGAGAGAGAGGGCAATCGCTTTCGCGGTGTCATTGGATGCAGCACCAGCGACGACGGGAACTCTTCCGGCAGTGACTTCGACCGTTATCGCGACCACGCGCCTATTCTCGGCGGGTGTCATGGTCGCCGCCTCGCCGGTCGATCCACACGGCACGACGAAATGCACGCCGCTCGAGATCTGCCATTCGACGAAGGCGCGAAGCGCTTTCTCATCGAGTGCGCCGGATTTCGCGAACGGCGTGACGAGCGCCGTGCCGCAGCCGGTCAGTCTGGCTGCGGCGGTCACTTGTTCTCCCGCCGAATTCCGAGGACGTCCTGCATCGTGTAAACGCCTCCCGCACGCTTCGACGCAACAAGCCACTCCGCGGCACGCAATGCGCCTTCGGCAAATACCCGACGGTCACGCGCGGTGTGAGTCAGTGCAATTTGCTCGAAGTCTGCGTCGAACGTGAGCTCGTGCGTGCCGGGAACGGATCCCGTGCGTACACTGGTGATTGACACGTTGCGGCCGAGCGTCGCGGAGACGGCCCTTTCGATCGCGATCGCGGTGCCCGAGGGAGTGTCTTTCTTCTTCGTGTGGTGCGTCTCGACGATATGCGCATCGAAGCGGGTGTTCGCTTTCATGAGCTCACCTGCGCGACGCACGATCTCGAGAAAGACGTTGACACCTGTCGAGAAATTCGAAGCCCAGAGGAGAGGCGTTCCGGTGTCCTTTGCGGTTTTCTCCACTGCGGGAAGAGACTCGTGCCAACCGGTGGTGCCGACAACCACCGGACATTTCGCGCGCAGACAGGCGGTGACGTTCGCGAGCGCGGCCGAAGGCTCGGTGAACTCGACGGCAACGTCGGCGCCACCCAGGGAATCACGTCTGATTCCCTTGCCACCTTCATTGCCTCGCATTCCAATCATGGCAACGACGTCCCACCCGCGCTCGCGCGCGAGAGCGTCGATTGCGCGTCCCATCTGTCCGTCACCTATGATTGCGAGGCGACGTGGATTAGCTATGATCGCAACCCGGCGCGCGCTCACTTTTGCCCTCCGTTGCCGAAGAACTCCTCGTGCAGCCGCACCATCGCCTCGTTCAGCCGGTCGGCATCGATGATGATCGTGAGGTTGATTCCGGTCGAGCTCAACGACATCATGTGCAGCTTTATTCCGGCAAGCGCGCTGATCGCCCTCCCCATCGCCTCGGACTCATCGCTGATGCCGGCGCCCACGATGGCGACGATCGCCCGCTCCTGCTCGACCGAAACGTCGCCGAGCTGCCGCAAATCGACGAGAAGTGAATCGAGACCCGCCGTGTCGTCGATTGTTACCGATACGGACACCTCGGATGTGGCGACGACGTCGATTGACGTTTTACTCTTGTCGAAGATCTCGAACACGCGCTTCAGGAATCCGTGCGCGAAGAGCATTCTCGCAGCGGTGACACGGAGGACCGTAATCCCGCTCTTGCCGGCAATCGCGCTCACGGCGCGCCGCGGCGCGTCGAATGTGATCCGCGTCCCGCGTCCCCTCGGATTTCTGGAATTGTAGACGAAAACCGGAATGCCGAGCCGCACTGCCGGAGCGATCGTATTTGGATGGAGCACTTTCGCACCAAACGAAGCGAGCTCCGACGCCTCGTCGAAGCGGATCTCCTCGATGAGCTGTGCACCCTGCACAACGCGCGGATCGGCGGTCATCATTCCATCGACGTCGGTCCAGATCTCGATCGACGATGCATGAAGCGCGGCGCCAAGGAGTGAAGCGCTGTAATCCGAACCCCCTCTGCCAAGTGTCGTCGTCACCCCCTCTGCATTCGCGCCGATGAAGCCGCCGAGGACCGGAACATTCCCTGCCTCTACAGCCGACAGCACGAGATCCCGCGCGCGCTCTGCGATCATCTCCTGATTCGGTTCCGCCGCAGTGAAGGACGAGTCGGTGATGAACACTTCCCGGGCGTCGATGTGCCGCGCCGGAATTCCGCGCAGTCTGAAGAAGGCGGCGACCAGCAGCGACGAAATCTGCTCACCGGCGGCAGCAATCTTGTCGAAGCTGCGGGGCGTTGCGTGGCCGAGCACTGACAACGCTTCGGCGAGAGCAGCGAGCTCATCGAAGGCCGCGCTCAGCTCCTCGGAAATTGCCGCGCAGCCCGCGGAATTTCCGAGAAGCTTGTCGCATTCGGTGAGATGCCGCTCGCGAAGCTCCTCGACGCCGCGCAGCGCGCCGATAAGGTGCCCTTTCGCAGCCTGTTCTCCAATGGCGATCAACGCGTTCGTCGCGCCGCCAAGAGCGGACACCACCACCGCCGGCTGGCGATCGAGGCGGCCGCAGACGATGGACGCGGCGCGCTCGATTGCCTCCGCGTCCTGCAGCGATGTGCCGCCGAACTTGACGACGATCACGCGAGGTTTACTGCGCCGCTCGAGACGAGCAGCTCCGCATTCATGACGGATCCGCCGGCAGCGCCGCGGACGGTATTGTGTCCCATCGCAACGAGCCTAATGTCGAGAATCGGATCCCGGCGGACGCGGCCGACGGTGACGGACATACCGCCGCCCTCGTTCACGTCGCGCCTCGGCTGCGGACGGTCCGGCTCATCCCTGACGATCAGGGGTTCTGCCGGCGCACTCGGAAGGTTCTGCGCTCCGCCGTATCCTTTCCACGAACGAAGAACCTTGATCGCCTGTTCCGGAGTAACACGCTTCTTGAATCCGATGGTCGCGCAGATCGTGTGTCCGTGCTCGACGGGAACGCGGTTCGTGTGCGAGCTCACGACAAAGTCATCTTCCGCGATTTCGTTTCCGCGGAGCGCCCCGAGCAGCTTGCCGAGCTCGCGCTCCAGCTTCGGCTCCTCGTCCGCGATGTACGGGATGACGTTTCCAATGATGTCGAGCGACGGAACGCCCGGATAACCGGCGCCTGAGAGTGCCTGCATCGTCGTCAGGAAAACCTGCTTGAGTCCGAACGCCTGATGGAGTGGAGCGAGCGCCATCGCGGCGACGGTTGCCGAGCAGTTGGCATTCGTCACGATGCCGCCCTTCCATCCCCGCTTGCGCCGCTGTTCCTCGAGAAGGCCGAGATGATCCCCGTTGATCTCCGGAATGACGAGCGGCACGTCCGGATCCATCCGATGATTCTTCGCGTTGCTGAGGACGAGCTTGCCGGCTTTGGCGAACGCCACCTCCGCGTCGCCGGCAGCCGATGAATCGAGAGCTGAGAACACGATCGGAGATTTCACCGCTGCGGGATCGCACGCGATCACTGCTCTCCCGAGAATTCGCGCATCGGGGCGATCGCCCTCGAGCCAGCGCGCCGCGTCCCCGTAGCTCTTGCCGGCTGAGCGCTCGGAAGCAGCGAGCTCGGCGAGCTCGAACCACGGGTGGTTCGCGAGCAGACGCACGAACGTCTGACCGACGGCGCCCGTCGCGCCGAGGACCGCGACCGGAATCTTCTTCCGCGGCGGTGAGGCGCTCCTGGTCATTCGGAGAGGAGAGTGCGCGCCAGCTTCTCGTACGTCGTGACGCTCTTCCGCAGCTCGTCCGTCTCGATGTACTCGTCGGGTGTGTGCGCGACATGAATGGAGCCCGGTCCGAACAGCAGCGGCTCGCCCCAGCGCGTCAACAGGGGAATGTCAGACGTGTATGCAACCGGGCCGGTCTCGAATCCTTCGACCGTTCTGAACCGCTGCGCGGGGATGTAGGATCCGAACTCGACCTGCGCTTTGCCTTTCGCCCATTTCTTCACGAGCGCGCGAATCGGCTCGACTTCCCCGACAAGGCGGAACATGAGCTCCGCCTCCGCATGCGCGGGGATGATGTTCGCTTCAGTTCCGCCGTGGATCGTTCCGATGTTGACCGTCGTCTCGCCGAGCACCGGATCCGTCGGCAGCTCGAGAGCGCGGATCTTCGGCAGCAGCTCGAGCATCGGCTCGATCGCCGAGCTTCCAAGATGCGGATAGGCAGAGTGCGCTTCCTTGCCACGCGTGCGAACTATCACCCTTAACGATCCCTTGGCGCCGCTGGCGAGTTTGCTCTCCGTCGGCTCTCCGTTGATCAGGAACTTGCTCGTCGGTCGCAGATTGTTCGCTGCGCGGGCCCCGTCGGAGCCCTTCTCCTCTCCGACGAGAAAAAGAAGGTCGACGCGTTTTTCTCCGGACTTCACAAGCTTGTCGGCGGCCATCATCATCGCCGCGGCGAGAGCTTTTGCGTCCGCCGACCCACGTCCATAGAGGCGGGTTCCATCGAGGCGCGGCGGAATGTACGGAGGCACCGTATCGAGATGGGTCGAAAACGTGACGCCGCCGCCGGAGCCGGCGCGCGATGCCCAGATGTTCGCGCGGCCGGCGCTCACTTCCTGAAGCGACATGTTCCATCCGCGCGTCACCAGCCAGCGCGACACGAAATCCACCACCGCTCCCTCGCTTCCGGTGGAGGATGGAATCGCAAGCAGCTCGGCGGCAAGTGAAACGACGTCTGTCATAGGGGGAAGTTAGCGACTCCTGGGAATTAGCAAGCGTCCGGCCAATGGGTCCACCGTCACGGTATATGACGCACGAGGGAGCAGTTCCCCATCAGCCTGCGCTTCCCGCTCGGGGCTGGTCTCGATTCTGAATTCCTTCCCCGCCTTATAAAAGAGACAGGGATCGGGCGGAAATTTCTTCGTCATCATGTACCAGAATATTCGCGTCGCGTCCCAAAAATTCGCCGGCGAGAAGACGCAAGCGTTGAGCAGCCCGTCATCGCGCCTGATCCCGTCTCCGAAACGAATGAGATCATTGAGCACCGCGCCGAAGTTGGCGATGAGCACCGCCGACGCGCGTCGCTCGAAAAGCTGCCCATCCACAGTGAGGCGAAGATCGAATTTCTCGAGGCGGAGCACGGCCAGGTACCCGCTCATCACGTACGCGAAGAGACCGAGACGTCTCTTCAACCTCGCTGGAGCGAAATGAATCATCGTCGCGTCGAGTCCGACGCCGAGCGCGAGGACGAAGCGCCGGCCGTCGCCGAGAACGCCGAGGTCGATTCTCGACTCATCTCCCGCAAGAAGCAGCGGAACAGCTCGGCGCGGATCGAGCGGGATGCCAAGCGTCCGAGCGACTACGTTCGCCGTACCCCCGGCGAGGACTCCAACCGCCGGGCCGGTATGCGCGACGGCTCCCAGAACCTCCATCAGAGTTCCATCGCCGCCGAGCGTGAAGATCGCGTCGTACAAAGCGTGATGCTCCCGCGCGAGCGCTGATGCGTGGCCTGGTGCGGATGTCGTCATCACCGTGCAATCGACATTCGCGTCAGCGAAAGCGGCGACAGTGCGCTTGACCATGCGCGCGCCGCGGCGCGAGGCGGGGTTGAGGATGAGCAGGACCCGCCTGATGCCCGGGGCGGGGATCGAACCCGCATGAGGTTTTACCTCAAGGGATTTTAAGTCCCTTGCGTCTACCAATTTCGCCACCCGGGCGGTTGTTGAAGTTCGATCGTCCCCGGCCGGCACTGGGGAAGGAAAGAAAACGCAGAGCGGGAAACGGGACTCGAACCCGCGACCCCAACCTTGGCAAGGTTGTGCTCTACCAACTGAGCTATTCCCGCGTGAATTGAAAGCTACCGGCGACGTGCGCGCCCAACAACCGCAGGTCTGCGGTCATCGCTCCGACCCCATCGCTCGCGTTGACAGGCGCCGAACCCTTATGGTAATCTCCCCATCAATCTCGCTGCCTCCGGGCGAATGACTTCTGCCCCTCGAATCGGAATGCGCACTCGCCTCCTGCGTACTACAATCGCTGTTTTCTGTCTCGTTGTCACGTCGGCAACGGCGATGAGCGCACAGCGCGTGGCCGGCCCGGGAGATGACGCGCTCGTTCTGCCAAAGGGAGTCTTCCGGTTCACAGGGCTCGGCCAATGGACCGAATTCACCGAGCGATACGGGATGAATACCCCGGGGCGCGCGACTGGATCGCTCGAGCCCCTTGCATTCGACTTCAATGTCGACTCGCTCGGCGTCCGATTGTTTCCGAGCCTTACCCCAATCCAGACCGAGCTTCGCGCGCTCACCGCGATTCCGACCTTCAGCGTGTCACTGGGCAATTCGGTGATGCAGCTACGCGATCGTATCAGCGCGTTTCCGCTCGGCTTCGAGGTCGGACTGTGGAATCGGGTGATGATCGGCGTCACCGTCCCATTCATCGCGACGCACAGTAACGTTTTCTTCAACGTCAATACCGCGGGCAACAACGGGAACATCGCGTTCAATCCCGCTCTCTCACTTCCCGCTGCATTCAACGCCGACACGGCGCTCGTAGCGCAGTTCGGCCGTGCTGCCGCGCAGCTCGACGCCTCGCTTGCAGTATGCGCCGGATCAACCTCCGCGTCCTGCGCGTCGATTAACGCTAACCGCCCCGCCGCACAGGCCCTTGTCGCGTCGTCCACGACGTTCGCGAACGGAATGTCGCAGCTTTACACGAAGGAGGCGTTCGTTCCCGTCGTGAATACCGACGCCGAGCTGGCGATCGAAGCGCGGATCGCGGCGTTCAAGGCGCAGTATCAGTCGTTCGGAGTCAGCGCAATAACGGGCAGCGCCCCCTTCGCTGCACAGGCGCGTCTGACGGTGACCGATGCGAAGAAACTTCTATCGAACGCGGCTTATGGAATCGTGGCGGACCCGCTTCAATCGGTGCATCACTCGCACTTCGGCGATGTCGACTTAAGTGGAAAGCTCCTGCTGATCGACACTTTCGGCGGGAACGCCGGCAAACGAGTTGCTCCGTCAGGGGTGAATTTCCGGTTTGCCGTCGGCGGTGCGGTTCGATTCCCGACCGGCCAGGTTGAGAATCCGGACAACTTCGTCGACATCGGTACAGGCACCGGCGCGACCGCCGTCGAGGGACGCGCGTTCACCGACATCCTGCTCGGCAGCCACTTCTGGCAGTCGGCGGTCGTGCGTCTCAATCATCCGATCGCCGACGAACAGCCGCTTCGGATAACAGATCGGCCCGATCTCGTCATGCCGTCGCTGTTCAGAAAGCAGACTGTGCACCGCGCACTGGGAAGCACGCTCGAGTTCGAGACCTCGCCGAGGTGGGTGGTGAATGATTTGCTGTCCATTTCCGGCCACTATTTCTACCGGCACAAGGCGCAGGATCATTACACCGGAACATTCAGCATTCCAGCGGCGGTGACCGGCTACGGCGATGTCACTCTCGACGCATCAACGCTCGACCTTGAGACCGAGATGACCGAGCAGCGCTACGGTGGCGGGATCGCGTTCTCGAACATGTACGCCTACAACCAGGGGAAGGCGCGCATCCCGTTGGAGGTCAGCTTCATGCACATGCAGACGACGACGGGCTCAGGCGGAAATCAGCCGAAGTATTTCATCGATCAGATACAGATACGGCTGTACACGAGAATTTTCGGAGCGCGCCCTCGTCGGACGACACCGTGACATAAGTCACGAGTCACGAGTCAATGGCGCGACAGAGCCGTCTGGTGTGGTCAGCGAGCGGCAGTCAGCGGTCAAGCGGTCCGCGCCAAGCTTGTAGTTAATCCGTTCGCAGTTACTTCTCCGCGGAACTCTCCAATAGTTCCTTCGCATGTGCCCGGCTGACCTTGCTCTCCGGATCCCCTCCGAGCATGCGCGCGATCTCGGCGACCCGATCGGTCCCGTCCAGAATCGAGATGTCCGCCGTCGTCACTCCGCCCTTCGCGCCCTTCGACACGACGATGTGATGGTGCGCCCGCGCTGCGATCTGTGGCAGATGGGAGATCGCGAATACCTGGTGATCCTTCGCCACGCGGCGCAAAGTGTCACCGACTTGTAATCCGACGCGGCCTCCGATACCGGCATCGACTTCATCGAAGATCAGCGTCGGCACGGCGTCGAGCTTCGCGAGAATTGTCTTGAGCGCGAGCATGACACGCGAGAGCTCGCCGCCCGACGCAACACGCGAGAGTGCGCGCTCCTCGTGGCCGACGTTCAGCGCGACACGAAACTCGACCGCCTCCGCTCCCTCCGGCCCAGGCGTGTCACGCGGAATGAGCGCGACTGAAAATCTTCCATCGGGCATGCCCAGCTCCTTCAGCAGCGGCACGACCGCCTTCGCAAGTTTCTTCGCGGCGGACGCGCGCAGCTCGGAGAGACGGTGCGCTTCCGACGAGAGTACCGCTTCCGCCGCTTTTCTCCTGGACTCGAGCGCGGCGAGATCGAAGCCCGCTGTATCGATCGTGTCCAGCTCCGCGCGGGCAGTCGTTCCGGTCTCGATGACCCTGTCCAGCGTCGGGCCGTACTTCTTCAGCAAGCCATACAGCAAGTCGCGACGCTGACGAACTTCCTCCAGCCGCGAGGGATCGAGA
>WNGF01006876.1_pt1 | contig 13956 bp, 14 predicted proteins | sample 5400641 | NCBI WGS metagenome assembly WNGF01 (sample SAMN13153371, study PRJNA577476) | soil metagenome | isolation source: 80 cm soil or saprolite under grassland replicate 2 | place: USA:California | collected 2016-06-15
TGGCGAAGGTCGACGCGTCGCACGCGATCACCATCTCCGCCCACACCACGCTCGGTACTTCGCCGATCTTTCGCTTCGGCACGGAAGAACAAAAGCGCAAGTTCGTTCCGCCGCTGGCGACCGGCCGCGTGCTGGGCGGCTTCGGATTGACCGAGCCCAGCGCGGGCAGCGACGCGGCAAGCACGAAGACGAGAGCCGTTCGGAAGAACGGACACTACGTGCTCAACGGCTCGAAGATTTTCATAACTCACGCGGGTGTCGGCGAGATTTTCGTCATCACCGCGGTCACCGATCCGTCCGCGGGCACGAACGGGATCAGCTCGTTCATCCTCACGAAGGAAGCGGTCGACGTCGACAAGACTTCAGCTTCGGGAATGGGGCATGATCCGTCGCTCACTCCGATGCGCGGCTTTCGCGCCGGGAAAAAGGAGAACAAGCTCGGGTGGCGCGCTTCCGACACCCGTGCGCTCTTTCTCGAGGATGTCGAAGTCCCTGTCGAGAACCGGCTCGGCGAAGAAGGAAAGGGTTTCGTGAACTTCATGAAAACTCTCGACTCAGGGCGCATCGGACTCGCTGCGCTCTCCCTCGGCCTGGCAGAAGGAGCGTTCGAGGCTTCGCTCAGATACGCGTCGCTGCGAAAGCAGTTCGGGCGGGCGATCGCCGATTTTCAGGGGGTGCAGTTTCAGCTCGCCGACATGTCCGCGGAAATCGAGGCGGGCAAGCACCTCATGTTCCATGCTGCCTGGCTCGCGCAGCACAATCAGCCATTTACGAAAGAAGCAGCGATCGCAAAGCTTTATTGCTCGGAGCTCGCGATGCGCGCGACGACAAAGGCGGTGCAGATTCATGGCGGCTACGGCTACACCCGCGAGTATCCCGTCGAGCGGATGATGCGCGACGCGAAGATCTGCGAGATTGGCGAAGGCACGTCGGAAGTGCAGCGGATGGTCATCGCGCGGCACATACTTCACGAACTGGCGGACTGAAATGACCTACTCCGAGGCCGCGAAAAAGCTTCGACTGCCGCTCGGATTCCTGCTTGGAATCCTTTACATCATTTTCGCCCGGCCCACTCCTCTTGCTCTCGCGGTTGGCGGTGGAATCGCCCTCATGGGAGTTCTCGTAAGGGCCTGGGCGTCCGGTCACATCTCCAAAAACGAGCGCCTGGCGACTTCAGGACCGTACGCGCACACCAGAAATCCATTGTACTTCGGCAGCTTTTTGATCGCCGCCGGCTTCGGCATCGCCGCCCACTGGAGCCTGCTGCTGCTGGTCATCGCGTTTTTCGCGCTCGTCTACGCGCCAACTATGGAGCGGGAAAGAGCGAACATCAGCTCGCGGTTTCCGGATGCGTACGATGAGTACTCTCGGAACGTTCCCGGGTTCGTTCCACGATCCACGCCATGGCGTCCTCTTTCGGTGGACGCCGCCAACTCGTTCAGCTTCGATTTGTACATGAAGCATGGTGAGTGGAAGGCCGGCATGACGTACTTGCTGGCGATGGCGTGGCTTCTCTGGCGAAGTCGGTATCTGGGCTAAGTTGTTGTGGCTATTGCGGAAACGTCCTGCCAAGTCATAGATTAAAGGAGATATTAAAGCTGCCTTCCCGGCATGCGGCCATCGCGCGACTCGCGAGGCCGGCAACATGGCGGAATGGCCCCGAAGATTTAGATCGCTCACAAACATTGCACGGTGTCTAGTCGTACCGTGCCAACAACTTTTCAACCGTCCCTGTTCCAGCCGCCGAGTCGCCGGCTGTTGAGCCTGGCCGGTCAAAAATGAAACGAGAAATCCTCATAAACGCTGGTCCGCGTGAGACGCGGATCGCGATCCTGGAGGACGAGAAGCTAGTAGAGCTGCTACTCGACCGCCCGGACAGCCGGCGAATGGTCGGCGACATCTACCTCGGAAAAGTCGAAGCCGTTCTTCCCGGCATTCAGGCCGCATTCGTCGACATCGGCACTGAAAAGAGCGCTTTCCTCCACGCCAGCGATCTCGTCCGCGAGACCGCCGAAGAAGAGGCCGAAGAGGAGGACGACGAGGAAGAGGACGACGCCGAGACCGAACAGCCGGACAAGGAGGCCGAGCCGGAAGCAAAGGCCAACGGAAAACCGGGACGGCGGCCGAGCAGGAGAGCCGCCAAAGCTCCGCCGATCCAGGAAGCGCTGAAGCGGGGCCAGGAGATCCTGGTTCAGATCTCGAAGGAGCCGATCTCCACGAAAGGCCCTCGCGTCACCGCGCAGATATCCCTCGCGGGACGCTTCCTCGTCTACATTCCCGACTCGTCAAAGGTCGGAATCAGCCGCAAGATCGGCATCGGCGCGGACAGAAGCCGTCTCAAGGAGCACGTGCAGAAGATTCTGCCGCCGAAATCGGGCGGCGTGATCGTACGAACAGTGAGCGAGGACGCGACACCTGAAGCGCTGGAGCGCGAGCTGACGGCGCTGATGGGGATGTGGAAGAAGATCAAGCGCAATACGACGTTCAAGCGTGCGCCGGCGCTGATCCATCGCGAGACCGGGCTTACGCGCGGCCTCGTACGCGACTTGTTCAGCGCGAAGGTGGATAGTCTGAGCGTGGATTCCCGCCAGGTCTACAACGAGATCGTCGAATACCTGAAGGGAATCGCGCCGGATCTCATCGCGCGCGTCAAGCTGTATCAGGATCAGGTCCCGCTCTTCGACAAAAACGACATCGAGCAGGAGATCCGCGACTTGTTCAAGCTTCGCTGCGATCTGCCTTCGGGCGGATATCTGATCGTCGAGCCGACCGAAGCTCTCGTCTCGATCGACGTCAATTCCGGGCGCTACACCGGAAGGAAGGATCCGGAGAAGACGGTTCTGCGGACGAACGTCGAGGCGGCTCAGGAAGTTGCCCGCCAGCTGCGCCTCCGCGATATCGGCGGAATCATCGTCTGCGATTTCATCGACATGGAGACGAAGGCGAACCGCGACCGCGTTCTTCAGGAGCTCCGCCAGCATCTTTCGCGCGACCGCGCGAGAACCAAGGCCTTCGCGGTCAGCGATCTCGGACTCATCGAGATGACCCGCCAGCGCGTGCGCCAGAGTCACTACCAGAGCATGACCGAAGCATGTCCGACGTGCGGCGGAAGCGGGCGGGTGTTCACGCCCGAGACGATCGTGAGACGGATGGAGCGGTCGGTGAAGCGAATGGCGATCGAAGGGAGGCGCGACAACCTGCTGGTGAAGCTGCACCCCGACGTTGCGCTGTACGTCCTCGAGCAGGAGCGTGATTTGGCGCAGAAGCTTCAGAAGGCGGCGAAGTTCTCGCTCGAGTTCCGCGACGACCCGCTATTGAAACCGGACGAGTTCAAGCTCGTCGTGAAGGCGCAGGGCAGGGACGTCACCCAGCAGTACGCGATAGCGTAGTTAGTGCTTCTTCTTCCGCTCGATCGAAGCCAGCCGCTTTCCCTCGGCGACGACTTCAGCGGCGGCGGTTTCGCGGCCGATGTGCTTTTTGAGGAGCGCCCACGTGGCGCCAGTCGGCGCCTCGTGCGAAATGAGCAGGGCCGAAAGCTCGGCGTTCCGCGTCACGTGCATTTCCTTCGGCAGTCGCTGAACGGCGCGCGTCTTGTCGTCGGCGAGGATCATCCGGCGCTGGAGACCGTGCAGCGTGACCGGATAGACTGGCGCCGAAGCGGTCATGCTGATGTTCTCGACGGGGCGGAAGACGCCATCGGGCTGCAGGTAGTACATGCCGTCGGGCTTCGACTTGACGCGGTTCGAGTTGCGGGGCAGGGCGATCGACTCGGGAAGCGGCGTCGGCGTGAAGGGCGTTGGGGCGACAGTCGCCTCGCGGGGCTTCTTGGTGCTCGCAGAGTTTGGCATGGTCGCTCGTTTTGAAGAAATCGCGTCGGTGCTGTCCGACGTCCTGAAGGCAAAAAAGGCCGGGAGGAACGCCCCCGGCCTCGTGTCATCCCGCTCAATAAATCTAACACTTTTGCCGCATTTAGGCAACCCAAAAGGTTGACCTTAGCTGTGCAATCAGGTAATTTTCACGGCTGTACCAGACCACACTAAACGCAATCAGCAACGTGTCTTACGCAATCATACGCACCGGCGGCAAGCAGTACCGTGCCGAAGCCGGAAAAACGATAAGAATTCCGACGCTTCCCGGTGATGCCGGATCGAAGGTGACGTTCGACGATGTCGTCCTCGGATCCGACGGCGAAAAGACCCACATCGGTGCGCCGACTCTCTCCGGAGCGAAGGTCACGGGCGAAATCGTCAAGCACGGAAAGGACAAGAAGATCGTCGTCTTCAAGATGAAGCGGCGCAAGAACTACGCGAAGAAGCAGGGCCATCGCCAGGGCTTCACTGAAGTTCGGATCAAGGACATTTCCCTTTCCGGGAAAAAAGAGAAGGGAGAGAAGTAATGGCACATAAAAAGGGCGTCGGCTCCTCGAGAAACGGACGCGACAGCAACCCGCAGTACCGCGGCGTGAAGAAGTTCGGCGGACAGAAAGTCGTCGCCGGCAACATCATCCTCCGCCAGTGCGGAACGAAGTGGCACCCCGGCCGCAACGTCGGGCTCGGCAGCGATTTCACGATCTACTCGCTCATCGATGGAGTCGTGAAGTTCGAGCACAAGAGCAAGACCCGCTACAAGGTCAGCGTCTACCCCGAGACCACCAACGCGGCGTAGGCCCGGCATCCATAACAACAGATCCCTCGTGTAATCGCGGGGGATTTTTTTTTGCGCGCGGGCGGCTCGAAACCAAAGGCCGGCGTATTGCGTAAATTCGGATGAGACACTGCTCTAACCCGGACAAAGCCATGGCACTCATCGACAAGCTGAAACAGGAGCTCGACCGCGCCGGAAAGGCGGCGCAGGAAGCATTCGACGACGGAAAGACGCGCCTCGAGGCGTTTCGCACACGGCAGCTCGCCGACAAGGCGGCGCAGGCACTCGGCTATGCCGTCTATCGGGCGAAGAAGGGAGGCGCTACCGATCTTGACGCCGAGACATACTCGAGGCTGAGCGGTACGCTCCAGACGCACGACACCGAAGCAGCGCGGCTCGAAGCGGAAATAGAAGCGAGGCGAAAGCCCTCGGCGGCGAAATCACCCGCGTCCGCCGACGCGGCCTCCGGTCCCGTGAGCTCGCCGAGCTGAGCATAACGAAAAAAAAGATGGCCCCCGAAAGGAGGCCGTCTTTTTTATTTCCGCCGTTTCCTACTTGATGACCGCCGGCGGGAGGTTCATGTAGCGCTGCGTCAAAAGATCCTGACGAGTCGTCTCGTTCGTGCGCTCAATGCCGCGAATCAGAACGTGCTCGGCGCGGGTTGAGAACTCGAACGGGTCTGCACTCCATACGACCACATTGGCCTCGCGCCCAGGCTGCAGCGTGCCAAGGCGATCGGCAACGCCGAAGATTTCGGCCGGTGCGAGGGTGACCCCACGGAGAGCGTTCTCCCACGACATTCCGTAAGCCACAGCATTGCCGGCTTCACTCCTGATGTTGCGGACGTTGAACGCTTCCTCGTCGCCGCCGCCCGCATTCCCAACCAGCGCCACCTTCACACCTGCCGCGGTGAGCAGCGCTGCGTTCTCCTGCCGCTGACCAAGCGAAGAAAAGCTCGACGGAATGTTGTTCATTGCGCCTGTAAGAACCGGGATGTGCGCGGCAGCAATCTTGTCGGCCATCATCCACGCTTCCGCGCCGCCACCAATGATCAGCTTGATGTCGTATTGCCGCGCCAGCCGCATCGCCGCGTCGATGTCGGACACCTGGTCGACCGCAACGAGGAGGGGAAGCCTCCCCTGGACAACGGGAATCATCGCTTCGAGATCGAGTCTGCTCGCGCGAAAATCACGCGTCTCGGCGCGGTCGAACGCGGCGCGATGGGTGATGAAGAACTTCGTGTCCTCGAGAAGCTCGCGGAGCTTGACGAGCAGCTCGCCACGTGAGGCCACGCCCGCCTGCTGCGCGTCTCCGATCTCGGCGACCATCGCGCTCGGGGATCTCACGATCATGTCCGTCGTCGTGCCGTCGACAAGATCGACGACCGCGGCCTGACCGGAGACGAGTCCACCACTCGGCATGATCGCAAATGTCGTCACGCCTTCCTTGCGCGCAGGTGCGAGCAGGACGGAGTTCGGGTTCAATCCATCCCACACCGTGAACGCGGCGGCGATGTTGTCCTTGCCCTGCGCTCTGGTGTCGCGCGTCTCGGACACCTGGCCGATCTCGACGAGTCCGAGCTGCGTCGCTGCGTCGAACAGTCCCGGCGTGACCAACTTTCCTGTCGCGTCGATCCGCTGTGCATCTGCCGGAACGGTGACGTTTGCACCGACACTGACGATCTTGCCGTTCCGAATGAGGACGATGCCGTTCTCAATCGGCGGACCGCTCACGGGGAAGACTTTTCCGCCGGTAATGGCGATCGTCTGCGCCGGAACGGACACTGCTGCAAGGCATGCGAGCGCTGACGCGACCGCCGCTGCTCTGAGTCTCATGTTCATTGTCATTGTTAGCGGTTCCTCGTCGGGACGAAGCCAAGCTCGAAGTCGGTGCGCCACTGTTGCGTCGGGTCGGAGCGGTCGTACATCAGCGCTCCATCGATCCATACCTTTTCGGCGCGGGCGTAAACGCTGAACGGATCCGCGGACCAGAGGACGAGATCGGCGTTCTTTCCTTTCTCGATCGATCCGATCTTGTCGTCCAGACCGAGCGCCCACGCGGGATTGATCGTCATCCACTTCAGCGCCTGGTCTTCCGTGACCGGAATTCCGGCGGCGATTCCCGCGGCCATGGCCTTCGAGACTTCCTGATTGAGCCGCTGCGAGCCGGAGGGATCGTCGGAGTGAATCATGCCGTGCGAGCCCGCCGCGCGGTCGACCAGCGCGAGGTTCGCCTTGATGGCGTCCATCGCTTCCATCTTGAAGGAGCCCCAATCGGCCCACACGCTGGCACCGATGCCTTCCTTCCCGAGAAGGTCGGCCACCTTGTACGCTTCGACGCCGTGGTGGAAGGATCGGATCTTGTAGCCGAACTCATGGGCGATGTCGATCATCTGGCCCATCTCGTCGGCGCGGTAGCAGTGATTATGAACGAGAATGTTTCCGCGCAGAACTTCCGCCAGTGTCTCGAGCCCGAGATCGCGGCTCGGCGGATCGCCCTTGTGATCGGCGTTCCACTTGTCCCAGCGGCGGCGATACGCTTCCGCCTGAATCCAGGCCGCGCGATAGCCGGCGACGTTGCCCATGCGCGTCGACGGTCCGCGGTTCTGGTAAACACGCTTTGGGTTTTCTCCGCACGCCATCTTCAGACCGTATTTCGCGCCCGGGAACTTCATCCCCTGCACGGTGCGCGACGGAACCACTTTCAGAATGGCACTGCGTCCGCCGATCAGGTTTGCGGATCCGGGGAGCACTTGAAGGGTGGTGACACCGCCGGCGAGAATGCGCGGGAATTGCGGATCCTGCGGCCAGACCGAATGCTCGGCCCAGACGTTCGCAGTGACGGGATTCGTCGCCTCGTTTCCGTCGCTGAGGGCGTTGCCGCCAGGCGCCGCATAAACGCCGATGTGCGAGTGAACGTCGATGATACCCGGTGTCACGTACTTGCCGGTTCCATCGATGACGACCGCATCCGATGGCGCATCTACCGTCGCGCCAACGGCGGTGATCTTGCCGTTCTGCACGAGAACACTGCCATTCCGGATCGTCGGTCCCGCGGCAGTCATGATGCTCACGTTGCGGATGACGAGCGTCCGCGACGGGAAGGGCACGTACGTGCTGGGAAAGGGATCCGCGTTCGGTAGAGAGACTCCGCCGCGGCCGGCCAGATTCGGCGGTACGGAGTCCCTGCTCACCGACTGCGCGGGCGTCGGTGCGGGAGTGGGGGTCGTTCCCGCGCAGCCCAGAGCGGCGACGGAAGCGAGGACCAGAATTGAATTCAGGACACGCATGAGTTGAAAAATCCTCCGGGAGGTAACGGTGTGCGGAGCAAAAGGTAGCGCGATTACCAAGCGGCCGCAGCGAGCTTGCCGATGTTGTCGGTGCAGATTCCGTCGATGCCGAAAGAAGCGAGGCGCTTCCACTCGCTCGCATCGTTTGAGGTCCACGCGATGACGCTCTTTCCAGCGGCGTGAACGGAGGTGGCGAGATCCGGGTCGATGTCCGATGCGAGATGCCACAGATCGTCGGCTCCGGTCGAAGCAAGCTTCGAAAGAGCAGCGCCGGCGCCCCCGGTGGTCAGAAGCCCGACTCGGAGAGATGGCATGAATGATTTGATATTTGACACTGTCGGCGCGTCAAAGGAGTGAACGGCGCACTCGGCTGAAGTGTTGCGAACCGCCCTCAGGAGGAGCATCTCGATCCCCGTCTGCTTCGTTTCTATGAAAACGATGGCGCGCGTTCCGACGGCTTCCAGGACCGCATCGAGGCGTGGAACGGCCACCGCTGGAGCAAGCTGAACGGCGGCGATCTGCGTATACGAAAGCGTGCTGATACGCCGTCCGTCGCTGATATCCGGGTCGTGGTGTACGACGAGGACATCATCCGCGGTAGCGTGAACGTCGAGCTCTATGCCTTGCGCACCGAGCTCAAGGGCGCGGAGAATTGCCGGCATCGAGTTCTCGGGGAGCGTTTCATGCGCTCCCCGGTGCGCGATGGCGAGAGGGCGTTGCACGGCCATTCCGGAGATTACCATTCGGGGAGGGGTTCCGCATTAACGACAGGGCCGAAACGGCGTCTACCGTACGAGGCGCGATGACTTCCGGATCCGATCAACGCCAGGGGGAAGAGCCAGACCTCGGGCTGATCGGGCGCTGGAAGTCCGGCGACGGCCGGGCGGCTACGATTCTGGTCGCGCGGCATTCCCAGGCGCTGGCCAGGTTCGTCGCGAGCTCGGGCGGGCGGGTCGAAACGGAAGAGATCGTTCAGGACACGTTCGTCAGGGCGTTCGCGGCGATCGATTCCTTCAGAGGTGAGAGCTCTTTCAGGACCTGGCTGTTCACGATCGCGCGGCGGCTTCTGATGGACCGCCGGCGGGCGGAGAAGCGGCGGGGCAATACGGTAGAGATAAGTGATACGGATTCGGTCAGTGAGTACGGCGCTCTCGATACAATCCTCGCCGAGGAAACGGCGGAAAGGGTCCGACTGGCGCTGACGAAGCTGACTCCGACGCAGCGGGAAGTGTTCACGCTGCGGGTGCAGCAGGGGCTGGCTTACAAGGAGATTGCCGAAGTTGTCGGAAGCACGGAAGGAGCGGCGCGAGTGCATTACCACAACGCGGTCGAGACAATAAAGAGGCTGTTGAAAGATGACTGAAATCACACACGACGAGATCCGGGAGCTTCTGCCCGACTTGCTTCACGGCGGGTTGCCGGCGGAGCTGCGCGCGCTTGTCGAAATGCATTTGGCGAGCTGCGCGGAATGCGCGGAAGAGCTCGCCGTGCTCCGGATGGTGAAGGATGCGCCGTCGTTCGCGCCGCGCATCGATGCGGTGAAGGTCGCGTCGCACTTCGCTCCCTACCGCGCGGCGATTCCGGCTCAGCCCGCGCCGGCGCGCGACTGGAGACGGGTGGCGACACTCGTCGTCGCGGCGGTCATCCTGGTCTCGGTTGTCATCTGGCGCAGCGCTCCGGACGGGGCGCGGAATGATCAGCGCGTCGCGGTTTCTACGGCTCGCGGCACTTCATCGAAAACGGTCTCGCCGATGAACAATTCCACGCCCGTCATTTCACCTGCCGCGGTTCCGTCCGGTTCCAGGAAAGTGGAAGCGCGTCCGGTGCACGAGCTCCAGCTCGCGGAAGGATTGGACGGTCTGTCGGATGGCGGCGTTGCCCAGCTTCTGCGTGACATGAACGATCTCGAAGCGCTGCCTGCCGCTGATCCGGAGCCGCTCGGCGTCGGTGACAGCAGCGAGGGAAATGGAACGGAGGGCCGACTGTGAAGCGCCATCGCTTGATTGTGCTCGCGTTGGTGCTTGCGCCGGTCGTGAGTCTTGGCGCGCAGCAGCCTGCCGCGCCCGTCGCGCAGCCGAACCGGGCAGTGCTCGAGCAGCAGCTTCGCGCGCGCATGGCGCAGATGATCAAAACGCGATTGAATCTTACCGACCAGCAGATGACGCAGCTTCAGACGGTGAATCAGAAGTACGCGCCGCAGATCAGCCGGCTCGCAATGCAGGAGCGCGAGACGCGGCAACATTTGCGCGGACAAATCATGTCGGGGACTCCCGACCAGGGTCAGGTCGCCCAGCTTCTCGACACCATCCTGCGGCTTCAGAAGGAGCGTGTGGCGCTTCTCGAATCCGAGCAGCACGATCTTGCCGCGTTCCTGACGCCGGTTCAGCGCGCGCAGTACATGGGACTGCAGGCGCAGATAGAGCGCAGGGCGGAGCAGCTTCGCCGTCAACCGATGACTGGTCCGGGTGGCATGCGCGGCAGAGCGGGATTGAGAGACCTTCGCTAACTTTCAGTTCCGTCTGCCCGGGTGGCGGAATTGGTAGACGCACAGGACTCAAAATCCTGCGGGCTTCGGCCCTTACGAGTTCGATTCTCGTCCCGGGTACTGTTTTCTTTCAACGACCGCGCGGCATCTTCGGCGCCGGGTTCGGGGCGAAGGTTCCATTCGCCGATCGCTTCGCGACGAGGATGGAGATCGGCTACCAGCACATGACCGCGCCGACCGGCAGAAGCTCCGACAATGCTCTTGTCGTGCTCTTCGGACTTTCGGCATTCACTCGCTGAGCACGCGCTCTCCGATTCACGAAGCCCCGGACCAGCAATCCGGGGCTTTTTTGCTTTGTGTTCTCGGACCGGCACGGGTTAACAATTGGGCACCCTTGCCCGTATAGTTGAGTGATGTCTTTTCTACTCCTTTTTGTGCTCCTGCAGGGTCCATCGTCTCTTGCCTCAACGCCGTCATCGGCGGTGTCGCGCGATACCATCCCGTTAACGCTTCCGGATGCCGTCGCCCGGGCCCTTGTTTCAGGGGATGAGACACGCGCCGCCGCGGCACAAGTAGACGTCGCGGACGCGCAGGTGACGATAGCGAGATCGGCGGGACTGCCGCAGCTCCGCTTGAATGGATCCGATACCCACGTCATTCAGAGCGCGAGGGCGCAGGCCGTCGGCTCGATCTTCAATCAGCCTTACACATACAATGCAAACGCGACGCTGAGTCAGCCGCTCTTTCAGGGCGGCCGCGTTGTCGCCGGGATGCGCGCCGCGCGTGACGTGAAGACTTCGACCCGGCTCGACGCATCCGAAGTGGGCGCATCGACGGCGGTGGATGTCCAGCGCTCCTATCTGCAGGCGCTGTTCTCCCGCACGCTCGCGGAGATCCAGGACACTGCGTTCGCCCTCGCCGGCCAGCGTCTGCTTCTCGCACAGCAGCTCGAGCGCGCCGGACGCGCCTCGCAGTATGACACGTTGCGCGCGCAAGTCGAGCAAGCGAACCTGCAGCCCGTCGTCATCCAGGCGCACAGCAATGTCGATCTCGCGCTCCTCGACCTGAAGCGTCTGATCAACGTTCCGTTCGATCAGCCGGTCCGGCTCGCGACGACAATCGATACGGCGACGGTTCTCGCCTGGGTTTCGCGGCTTCGCGCCGACGGGACGCCCCCCAAGCGGGCGGCGATCAGATCCGCCGAGCTTGTGTCGGAGGCCAGACATGCGGGAATCGGCGTCGCCCGTGCGGATCTCCTGCCGACAATCTCGTTCAACGCGCTGATCGGAGCGCAGGCATATCCGCTGAGCGGATTTCCGACGACGCGCGGCCGTTTCGTCGAGATCGCGTGTCCGCCCGGCTCTGCTGCCGGCAAAGTCTGCACTCAGCAGAACGGCGGATTCTTCGGCGACAAATCGCTCGGCTTCACGATCAGTCTTCCGGTTTTCGACGGTTTGCGTGCGAAAGGCGGAATCGATCTCGCGTCTGCACAGGCGCGGCTCGCGGATTTGCAGCTCGCGCAGACGCGTGAGAGAGTGGCGAGCGAAGTCGCGAGCGCTGCCGCCGAGCTGGACCGCGCGCAAGCAGCGTTCGCGGCGCGCGGACAAACGGCGAACGAAGCGGAGGAAGCGTACCGGCTCGCCGCGCTTCGCCAGTCCCGCGGCCTGGCGACGCAGCTCGAGGTATCCGATGCACAGCTCGCGCTCACGACGGCGAAGAGTAATGAGGCGCGCGCCATCTATGATCTGTACCTCGCGGCCGTAGCTTATGCTCGGTCATTGGGACGGCCGCCGGCGCTATTTCCGCTGCCGCAGCAGAGTCCTGACGGCAACTTCATTCAGACAGGCAATCGTGCTCACTAGAATCGCGAAGCTCTTGGTGGTTACATCATCCGTCTTGTTTGCTGCGTGCTCGGGATCCGGAACGGAGGCGGCGTCAGGCGCGGCGAAGTCCGGAGCCCCCGGAGTGGCCGGCACGCGCGGGCCGCAGGTTCTCGCGCTCTCGCCGGGCGACATCACCGTAGTCACGCGCCAGACGGTTGTCGACGGGATTCCCGTAACGGGCAACCTTCGGCCGATTGAATCCGTCGACGTCCGCGCGCGCATCGACGGCGATCTCGACGGCGTGTACGTCCGCGAAGGAGATATCGTCCACACCGGACAGCTGATCGCGCGCTTCGAGTCGAGTGAGCAGGAGAGCAGCGTGCAGAGCGCGAATGCCGACAAGGTCGCGGCGCAGGGAGAGCTGTCGACCGCGGAGTGGCACCTTCGCCAGTCGCAGGATCTCTACAAGGCGGGCGCGATCGCCGAGAGCGATCTGCGCGGCGCTCAGTCGTCGGTGGAAACGGCGCGCGCCAAGCTTGCCGCCGCCAATGCGCGTCTGCGCTCGACGTCAATCGGAAACCGCGACACGCGGGTGCTGTCTCCGACAACGGGCACCGTCGAGAAGCGGCTCGCGGAAGTCGGCGAGCACATGAGCCGCGGCGCGGTGATGTTCACAATCGTGCGGAACGACATTCTCGAGCTCGCGGCGGCAGTCCCCGAGAAGCGCGCCAATGCCGTTCAGCGCGGCCAGCGCGTTCACTTCGAGGCGAGCGGGCTGTCATTCGATGGGCGAGTCGCCCGCCTGAGTCCGACCGTCGATCCGGCCTCGCGGTCGATCACCGTGTACGTCCAGGTTCCAAACTCGACCGGCGCGCTGAAGGGAAACACCTTCACCACCGGGACCGTGATGTCGCGCCTCATTCCGAATGCGCTCGTAATTCCGCTTTCCGGTCTGCATCAGACGGCACAAGGGAAGCAGGTTGCATACAAGATCGTTCGCGGCGCCGTAGACACGGCGGCGGTCACGGTCGGCGTCATCGACGACCGCAGCGGGATTGCCGAGGTGCTGAGCGGCCTCGTGGATGGTGACAGCGTGATCAGCGGCAACGTCGGCGCGCTCGGCACCGGAATGAAGGTTCAGGTGCTCGGCGGCGGTGGCCGTCAGGGCGGATCAGGCCGTCCGGCGCAGCAACCACCGGCGAGGTAAGCGTCCGTGTTTCTCTCCGACGTTTCGATCAAGCGGCCGGTCTTCGCGACGATGATGATGGCGGCGCTCGTCGTGCTCGGCGTCGTGTCGTACAGGCGCCTGGCGATCGACGAGTACCCCGACGTCACCTACCCGATCGTCATTGCACAGACGACTTATCCAGGCGCATCTCCCGAAGTGATGGAGCGCGACATCTCGCGGCCGATCGAGGAAGCGCTGAACACGGTTCAAGGGCTCAAGGAAATCGGCTCGACGTCACTCAACGGCATTTCGCTCGTGAGGCTGACATTCAATCTCGACGTGGACGTGCTCGCCGCGCAGCAGGACGTCCAGGCGAAGCTCGCGCGCATCAGACGCAGCCTTCCCCCGGAAATCGAGGAGCCCGTCGTTCAGCACTTCGATCCCAACGACCGCCCGATCATCTCGCTGGCGATGCAGAGCAGTCAGCGGAGCCTCCGCGACCTGACGAGCCTCAGTGACGAGGTCGTCGCGACGCGCCTGCAGGCGA
>WNGF01006878.1_pt1 | contig 13955 bp, 14 predicted proteins | sample 5400641 | NCBI WGS metagenome assembly WNGF01 (sample SAMN13153371, study PRJNA577476) | soil metagenome | isolation source: 80 cm soil or saprolite under grassland replicate 2 | place: USA:California | collected 2016-06-15
TCGACGTCACGACGATCGCCTACTTCCTCCCGGAACAGGCCGACTACCTCCAGCCGAAGGTGACCGCCGACCGCTGGTCGCTCCACCTCGAGAGTCGGTACGCCTACGAGGATCGCAACACCTTCTCGCTCTTCGCGGGGCGGAGCGCCACGATGGGGCAAGCGCCCAGGCTCGAGGTCACGCCGATGGCCGGTGTCGTCGCCGGGAGAACGGACGGCATCGCTCCCGGGCTCGAGCTGACGCTGTCCTGGGGGCCCGTCGAGCTGTACTCGGAGAGCGAGTACATGCTGGCGTTCGGCGGCGCCGGGTCGAGCTTCTTCTACGCCTGGTCGGAGCTGGGTGTCCGGCCCACGGGCTGGCTGCGCGTCGGTCTCGTGGCGCAGCGGACGAGGCGGTTCCACGCCGCACGCGAGGTCTCCTTCGGCCCGATGCTCGGCGTCGCGATCGGCAGGCTCGAGGCGACCTTCTACCTCCTCGATGGCGGAAGCGCCCGACCGTTCGCCGCTGTGTCGGTGGGCCTGAGCCTGTGAGCGGCTCCGCGTGAACCGTCGCGGCGTCCTGAAGAGCCATCGCCATGCCGGCGCGCGGGTCCGCTTACGGGGGGCGACCGAGCGAACGTGCTCGGCCCTCACGCGATGCGCACTTACTTGCTCATGAAGGTCGCGCTCGCGGCAGGGCTCGCGACGGGGGCGGCGCTTGGAACCCTGGCGCGGCGCTGGTGGGATCGCAAGACGCGATACGGCCCGTGGGGCTCGGTCGCCTTCGGCCTTTCGCAAGGCGTGGACTCGGTCGACCTCGCGCTCCTCCAGACGACGGGGACGCAGATGGTCGGCGGCAATCGCCTGACCCCGCGGGACAATGGCGAGGTGTTCTTTGCGATCGAGGAGGCCATCCGCGGCGCACGCCACAGCGTCCACGTCGACGTGTACATCTGGAAGCCCGGGCTGCCCGGAGACCGGATCGCGGACCTCGCCTGCCGCCGCGCGCGCGAGGGCGTCAAGGTGCGCATCCTCGTGGATCCCATGGGGAGCAGGGGCTTCCACGAGCGACTCCGCAGCCGGCTGCTGGAGGCTGGCTGCGAGGTGCACTACTTCCGCTCGAACCGCCAGCGCCCGCTCTCCTTCACCGGGCGCAATCACCGCAAGCTCGTCGTCGTCGATGGACGCGTGGCGTTTGCGGGCGGCTTCTGCATCGCGCCCGAGTGGAGAGGCAATGGACTCTCCCCGAACGAGTGGCGGGACTCGAGCGCGGAGGTCGAGGGTCCTGTCGTCCGGCAGATGCAGGTGGCGTTCGCGAGCCACTGGCTCGAGACGGGCGGCTGGGGCCTGCCCGCGGGCGAGTTCGAGCGGGCCCAGCCGGCGGGGGACGCTCGCGCCGCCTACGTGACGAGCACGGACGTGAAGGGGCTGTCCCACGCGCGATGGGTCACGCACGTCGCGCTCGCCGCCGCTCGCCGGCGGGTGTGGATCGCGAACGCCTACTTCGTTCCGCCGCCGGAGGTGCTCGGCGCGCTGTGCGCGCGCCCACAGAGAGGGGTCGAGGTGCGGCTACTGCTGCCGGGTCCGCACCAGGACCATCCCTCCGTCACGCTCATCCAGCGCCGCCTGTACCCCGCCTCGACCGCGCCAGCGTGAAGGTCTACGAGTACCAGCCGTCGATGATCCACGCGAAGACGATGCTCGTCGATGACCGGCTCGTCGTCATTGGGTCCATGAACCTCGACTTCTTCTCCATGAACTGGCTCGAGGAGGGCTCGCTCGTCGTGGACGACCGCCCGTTTGCGGCGGAGTTCGAGAAGCGCTGGCGGATCGACCTCGAGCGCTCGCGCCAGATGACCGGCCACCGGCTCGAGGCCGATGCGGGTCTCGAGGGGCGGAGGAGCATGGAGCACGCGACGACCAACGCCTGAGGTCCGTTCTTCATCGAGAGTGGAGAAGATCGCGAGAAGCCGCGGGACGCCGATCGTCACATCCGCGAACTTCTCGCTCGGTCCAGCGCCCTGTACTCGCTGAGGTTGCCGGTCCTCGAGATCCACCACGGCTCCCATGTCTGCCGGATCGGTCCTGAAATGGTCCAGAAATGGCGCCTCGCAGCGGGTCTCGAAGGAAGGCGCGGCTGGCCAAGCCTCGACGCGCACTGGGAGATCCCTGTCGCGGATGGCTCGCGACCGTCGGGTTGCGGCCCGAAGTCGATGTGGCCTGAAAAGCGGAAAGCCCCACCAGCTAAGCGCCGACGGGGCCTCGTTTTTCGAGTTGCGGGGGCAGGATGGTGACCTTTTCTGAAGGTTTCGTCGCGCGTCCTTGAGCCTTGAGCCACTACCCAGCGCGGCCGCGCCCCGGCTCGAAGTTCACAGTCAGAAGTACCTGGTACGCATGCAGCATGTCGTCGAGGAAAGCCTCGAGACGCGGAAGCGTCGCCAGTCGACTAACTGGACCGTGGCGGATCCACTTCTTTCGTAGGCACCGGGATGATGACCCGACCGAAGCGGTGCCAGCACGCGACTTCCTCGACGCATGTCCCACGAAGGTGAGCGCCACGATGATCGCAGTCGTTCACGCGGTGGCGCACGCCCCGCCACCCGCGTTCAGCGGCGGGGGCAAGTGGGAGGCGATGCACGGCAAGATGGGCGGCGTCTACGAGGTGCGGGTCGATGGTGCCAACCGTCACCACTACCGGCTCTTCTGCGTTCTCGAGAGGGACGGCGCGGATCACGGCCTCGGAGGCCCGAGCCTCATCTTGGTTACCGGCAAGGACAAGCCGTTCCAGACGAAGTTGTCCGAAGCCGAATACGACGAGGTCCTCGGCCTCGTTCGGGAGTTCCAGAAGAGGAATCCGCGAAGCGTCCTGACCTGACGTCAGGCGTGAGCCGCCGCGCGACGCCGCCGACCCGATCCTGACTCCGCAACGAGCTCGACCCGCAAGCCGACGGCTTGAGCGAGACGAACGACCGTCTGGAGCGTCGGGTTGCTCTTCTTGGCGGTAAGGAGCCTACGAACAGACTCTTGGGGGGCACTGGCGCGGCGAGCCAGGTCGGCCTTGCTCAGACCAGCACGCGCGCGGGCGACGTCGATCCGCCGCATGAGGCGGTCGATCGCGTCGATCTCGGTGCGGGCCTCGTTGTACGCGGACGCGAACTCTTGGTCCTGCATGCGGCCCTGAACGTACTTGTCGAACCCTGTCTTGGTGCGCGGCATGACCGTAACATATGCGGTACGGTCCTCTCGTGCAAGCGTAGAGGAAGACCGGAGGAGGGGGACGCAGTTCTCGGCGGAGGGCCGACGTTTCGATGCGGGGTCCGCCCAGGAACCGGCGCGCCTAATCGAAACCCGTAGACCGGCTGGCGTACTCGGTCGAGCAGGTCTCGTCGCCGAGGGACAACACCTTCGGTGCCACCCAACGCGGGGGCGTGGAACAGGCGACCGAGGGAGCGCGTGCCGTCGGCCGGACCCGGAACGGGGTTCTCACAAAGCGTCGAGCGACAACCAAACATATAGGGAATTCGTACGCCGCCGGGGGGCCGCACGATGACATCGTTGGGCACCGCTCTTCGAAAGTTCCCGATAACGCTCGCCGTCCTGATCCTGGGCATCGCCTTCGGCGGCTGCGGGGGCAACGAACCCGCCGCGCCGCTCCAAGTCGCCTCCGACGAGCTCAGCAGCAAGAAGACGGGCGAGATCACGATCGTGCTCGAGATGCGGCCGGAGATTCCGACGGAGGTGCCGTTCGCGTTCCAGCACAAGAAGTTCAGCCTGGTCGACGACGGGGGGCCAACGCTCTCGAATACGCACACGTTCGACAAGCTCAAGGTTGGGACGTACACGGTGGAGATGACGAGCGCGCCGGACGGATCGCTGACGCAGATCGTTTGCGAGTCGAGCGGCACCGAGAACAACACGATCGACCTCGCGAGCCGGACTGCGACCGTCACGCTCGAGGCCGGCGAGTCGGTCGTGTGCACGTTCGTGGATGGCTGGGAGCCCGGTGATGGGGTTACGTTCACGGAGACCGCCCTGGGTACGTCCGAGACCGCGCAATCGGTGCTGGAATCCAACTTCTTCACCGTGTACGCCACGACCGGTCTCGTCGAGATCGGCATCCCTGGGACGGCCGGGTTCTCGGACCAGTTCAGCGGCCCCACGCCGGTTGAGAACTATCTGCCGAGGAGCGGCACGCCCGCTCCGCTCACCGCCGATTTGGCCGACCCGACCTCCGACTCCTCGGGAATCTTCGGTGGCGAGGTCCTGGCGCTCACGATCAACGTCGACTTCTCGGATGCGGGCGTCCTCGATGGTTCCGGTACTCGGCTGGGAGACCTCGTGCTCTGCGGGCTCAGCACGACGTCGCTGAACGGCATGACCGTCCGTCAGCTCCTTTCCGAGGCCAACGTCTTGCTCGGCGGCGGGTCCAGCAGCTTCACCATCCCCGAGGTCCTCACGGTCGCCATCCAGGTCAACCAGTCGTTCCCAGGGACTTCCGTCAGCCAGTTCGCGCAGGACCACCTCTTCGTCGGCGCCTGCCCGTGACGGCGCGAACAACGCGAAGCCCCGGTCACCTTCGCGGCGACCGGGGCTCCGGAGCTGGATGCGGGGCGCGATGATGAACTTTTCTGAAGGTTTCGGAGCAGGTCTCGCAGGAAGGCGCCAGGAGGGAGCGGGAGGCGCAGGCGGTACGCCCTGCCACCCGTGTTCCCGAAGGCTGCGGGTTAACCAACATCCTTGCCTGCTCCCGAGACATGCTCCATCACCCGCACGATGCGCGCACGCAAATCCCGCTTGAATTCCCGGACCCGCTCGTAGTCCGCTGGGAGCTGCGGCACCTCGGTGATCGGCTCGCCTGCCTGCACCTTCCGCTGGATGGCCTTGAACGCCTTCTCGAGATCGAGGTCGTAGTTGAAGAAGCGGCGCAGCTCGTGCAGCTCCACGGCGATCGTTGGCGTCGGCGCCGCGAGCAGCTTGCGCGCTCGCGAGATCGCCGACGGCGTGCGGGGGCGATCGCTCGACCGGCTCGGCGAGGCGACGTGGCGCTGCGACCGCGCGATCGAGTCGAGGAAGTGCGCGATCGCCTCGTCGGGCGTGAACAGGCGGACCCGACCCGAAGCGGCGAGCTCCGGGAGCTGCGCGACGAACACCTTCTTCGTGTTCTCTCGACGGAGCGCGTTGTCGAAGACGTACACGACGTCTGCCGATCAGTGGTCCAGGAACGCCTTCTGGTACGCCGCGCGCCCTTCGCCGTCGATGACCTCGAAGAGGAACCTGCCGTAGTCGTGCAAGGTGCCCATGAGCGAGCGGCCGCGGTCGGCGCCGTCCACGGGATGGTTCCCCATGTCCTGCTCGATGAACGCGCGCCGCGGCAGCGACGGGAATTCGGCGATCGCGTCCGGCCTGACACGTCTACGAACGGCGAACGCGAATCCGTCTCCTTCCTCGGGAAGCCATCGCATCGGGACGTCGTTCGGCGAGACCGATGCGTTCGAGTAGTCGAGGCGATCCTGCGAGCCACCTCTCCTCGCGTTCGCGTCGACGAGCCGGCCGATGATCCCGAAGAGGACGTCGTTCAGCTTGAGCCGGTGTTGCACCTCCGCCGGTGGCACCGGGCGCTCGCGGAACTTCGGAACCTTGAGCCACCCGAGCCTCGACGCCGCGCGGCCATACCCTTCCGCCGTGAGCGCGACGACCTTCTGCCCGAGACCGGCGTACGGTTCGTGCAGGTACCCGGGGCCGGGCGGTTCTCGTCGATGACCTCTCGCGACTGTCGCGCGACCTCGGCAACACCTGGCGCATCGTGTTCGAGGACCTCGCCGCGGCGGACGTCCGGGTCATCGACTGCAACACCGGGATGGCGTCCGACGGAGCCGGCGCACGGCTCACCTTCGGCGCGCTCGCGCTCGTCAACGATGCGTTCCTGCAGCTCGTGAAGACGGAGACGCACCGCGGCCTGGAGGGACGCGCGCTCGCCGGATTCTGGACCGGCGGCCGCGTCTACGGCTACCGAACCGAGATCGAACCCAACCCGCCGGACCTGGAGCACCCGCGCAAGGTTCCGCGCGTCGAACCGATCGAAGCCACGATCGTGCTGCGCGTCTTCGAGCAGTACGCTCGCGGGGCGTCGACGAAGCACATCGCCGAGCAGCTCAACACCGAGGGCATCCGGGCACCCTACGACGGCGACTACACCAAGGCCGCGGGTCGCGGTTGGGGACACACAACGATTCGCGCCATGCTCCGGAACGAGCGGTACGTCGGACGATTCGTCTGGAACCGCCGCAAGTGGGTCCGCTCGGCACGCACCGGGAAGCGAGTGCACCGCCTTCGACCGCCCGAGGAGCACATCGAGCATCGGCTCCCCGAGCTCGCGATCGTCTCCGACGTGCTGTGGGCTCGCGTCCAGGCGCGTGTCTCGGCGAACCGGAAGGCGGGAGGGCGCCCCGCCGGCGCGAGCAAGCACCCGCTCCTCCTCTCCGGGCTGCTTCGCTGCGGCACGTGCGGCGCGAGCATGGTCGTCGTCGGCGCGAAGGTGAAGAACGGGCGACGGTACCCGACCTACGGCTGTGCCGCTCGCCACTCGAAGGGCTCGGCGATCTGCGGCAACGCCCTCACCATCTCCGAGGGGAAGCTCTCCCGAGCCATCTTCGCCGCCCTGCACGAGCTTCTCGCCTCCCACGACTTCCGGCAGCGATTCGCGGACCGGTTCGCTCGGCGCGTCGCCGCCCGAAAGCCGGCGGATGCCGAGGAGCGGTCCCGCCTCAAGGCCGACGTGGATGCCCAGGAAGCTCGACTCCGCCGCGTCACCGAGGCGTTCGCCACGGTCGGCCAGTCGGAGGCGCTCGTGGCACAGCTTCGCAGGGAGGAAGCAAGGCTCCGGGACGTCCAGAACCGCCTTGCGGCCGCCGAGGAGAGCACGAAGCCCGCACCCACGGCCATCACCGTGAACCCGGAGAAGCTTGCGAAGTATCTCCGGCACATCGAGAAGCTCGCCGAGGAGGCCCCCGGGAGCGCCAGGACGGCGCTCGCGCGCGTGCTCGCCCCAGTGATGCTCCACCCGGTCGAGAAGGACGGAAAGCGCTCGTACGAGGCCCGCGGAGCGCTGAAAATCAAAGACCCGGTCTCCCTCTCGGGCGACCGGGTCCTAGATAAGGTTGGTTGCGGGGGCAGGATTTGAACCTGCGACCTTCGGGTTATGAGCCCGACGAGCTACCTGGCTGCTCCACCCCGCGTCAGGTTTGAAAAGCCGTGAAGCGAGGCGGGTTTGTACGCTCCCCCGCCCCTGCGGTCAAGGGCTTTTTCGAACGTGGCGTTTCGCGCCCGAAGCGTTCATCCGCGCGCGAGCCGCCAGAGCGCGCCGGGGATGGCGAGCGCCGCAGCGAGCGCCACCATCGTCGCGCCGGTCGGGACCTCCCACAGCCAGGAGACGACGTACCCGCCCGCCGCGGCGAGGACCCCGAACGCCCCCGCGAGCGCGAACGCGGGCCGGAACCCGACCCGCAGGAGGAGCGCGCCCGCGGCCGGGAGCGTCAGGAACGCGAACACGGGCAGCGCGCCGAGCACCCGCGCCGCCGGCGGGATGGCGACGCCGATGGTGAGGAACAGCACCGCGTCCCAGAGCTGCACGGGCATGCCGAGCGCTCGGGCGGTCTCGGGATCGAACGAGGTGAACGCGATCTCCTTCGCGAACGCGGCGTGGACGGCGGTGCAGAGCGCGGCCACGACCGCCACCATCGCGAGCTCCGCCGCCGACACCGCCACCGCGTTGCCGAACACCATCCCGCCGAGGTCGTGGGCGGCGTGCACGAGGCGGCTCGTCCCGAGCACGACGAGGGCCGATGCGGCGACCCACGCCGCGCCGACGCTCGCCTCGGCGGGCAGCCGCCGCGCCCGGAACGCGCCGAGCACGAGCGCGCCCACGACGGAGAACGCCATCGCGACCGCGAGCTGCTCGCCTGCGTGCTCGGCCTCGATGTGGACGCGCTCCTCGACGAGGAGCGTCGCGACGAGGCCGAGCGTCGAGAGCTGCGTGAGCGCCGCGGAGACGAACACCGTGCGACGGAGCACCACGTAGACGCCGAGGAACCCGAGCAGCGCGCCGGCGACGACCGACGCCGCGAGGGGGACCTCCCAGATCTCGCGCGCGGCGAGGAACTCCCGGAACGAGCTCACGCGATCCCCCCGCCCGCGCGCGCGCCGTTCCCGCTCGTCGGGTACACGAACCGGCGCCCGTTCTCCTCGCGCACCTCGACCGCGCGGCCGTAGAGCGCGCCGAGCGCCTCCGGCCGGAGCATCTCCGCGAGCGACCCGACCCTGAACAGCCGCTGGTCCTTGTCGACGAAGGCGAGCGAGCGAGCGTAGTTCGCGACGTTCTCGAGGCGGTGCGAGACCATCACGATCGCGAGCTTCCCTCCCCCGTGCAGCTCGCGCAGGAGATCCATCGTCCCGAGCTCGGCGGACGGGTCCATCCCGTTCGTCGGCTCGTCGAGCGCGAGCAGCTCCGGGTTCGCAGCGAGGGCGCGGGCGATGAGCGTCCGCTGCCGCTGCCCGCCGGACAGCTCGCCGTACTGCCGATCGACGAGGTGCTCGACCCCGACGCGCCGCATCGCCGAGAGGACCGCGTCGCGGTCGGCGGCCGCCGGTCGGCGCCACGGCCCGATCGCCGGGACGCGCCCCATGAGCGCGACCTCACCCGCCGTGAGCGGCCAGACGGTGTCCACGTGCTCGCGCTGCGGGACGTAGCCGACGCGCAGCGGCCGCGGCCGGACGAGGCGGCCGCCGAGGAGCGGCCGCGCGCCGAGGAGCGCCAGGAGGACCGTCGTCTTCCCGCCCCCGTTCGGCCCTACGACCGCGAGGAAGTCGTCGGGCGCGACCGAGAGGTTGACGCCCTCGAGGATGGCGCGGCCGCCGTAGCCAACGGCCGCGCCGTCGAGTGACACGAGCGGCTCGGTCATCGCAGCGCCGTCCCGATCCGCTTCACCAGCACGTCCATGTACTTCTCCCAGGTGTCGACCCCCTGCTCGCCGCCGACGTCGCCGGGGATGAGCACGATCTTCGCGCCGGAGTGGCGCGCCACGACCTCCGCCGACTTCGTGTCGTAATAGTTCTCGACCGAGATCGCCTTCACCCCCTCGCGCTGCGCCACCCCCACGAGGTCGGCGAGGTGGCCAGGCGGTGGCGGCACGCCCGGACGCGGCTCCAGCTCGCCGGCCGAGACGATCCCGCTCCAGTCGAAGAAGTAGGTCATGGTGCGGTGCCGCGTGAACAGCTTGCGGCCCTTGTGGGGTGCGAGCTCCGTCGCCCAGCGCGCCTCCGCGGCCGCGACGCGCTTCTGGAACTCCTGGAGCCGCTGCGCATAGAACGCGGCGTTCCGCGCGTCGAGCGACGCGAGCTTGTCCGCGATCGCACCCGCGACCCTGACCGCTCGCCGCGGGTCCGACAGAAAGTGCGGATTGCCACCCGGGTGGAGGTCGCCCTGAGCCCGGCTCACGGGCCCGCTCGGCACGTCGAGCACGCTGACCGCGCTCGCGGCGCTGAGGCGGCGCGAGCCGCTCGGCTGGATGTCGCCGTTCCGCGACTGGTTGACGAGCGGCGGAAGCCAGCCGATCTCGAGGTCGAGTCCGACGTCGACGAGGAGGTCGGCGTTCCGGAGCTTCACCGCGAGCATCGGGTTCGCGTCCACGAAGTGCGGGTCCTGGACTCCTCGCGAGAGGCTCTCCACCTGGACGCGGTCGCCGCCCACCTCCTTCGCGAGGGCTGCGAGCCCCTGCGTCGTGGTGACGACCTTGACCGCTGCCGCGGCACGCGCCGGGACGACGAGCGCGAGCAGCACGGCGAGCACGATTCTCTTCAGTTCGAGCGAGCTCATTTGAAATCTCCTAGAAGGGATGCGCGCCGTGGGAACCGATGCCGATCTCGAGCGACAGGAGGGCCTCGAGGCCTTCTTGGCCTCCCGGACGCCGGTCGTACGAGATCTGGAGTCGCAGCCGCTGGAACTCGCTCGGGAACCAGGTCGCGAGCGCCGCGTAGCGGCGCTCGGTGCCGGTCGCCGCCTCACCGGCCGCAGGCGCCTCGTCGTACCGGACTCCGTACCCGAAGTAGGCGTCCTGCCGCAGGAAGAGCTGCGCGTAGCCACCGGTGTCGGTCCCGCGCTCCACGTTCGCCATGAGGATCGGCAGCGCCGCCTTGAGCTCCTCCGACGCGCCGTGCGCGCGGAACTTCCGCGCGTAGACCTCTCCCTGCAGCGTCACGTACGAGCGCGACTGGAGCGGGCGCCAGCGGAGGTAGAGGTCGGCGGCGCCGAGATCACGGAACACGCCGGTCGCCTCGCTCCGCCGCGCCGCGGAGACCCCGAGGCCGACGGTGGTGGCGTCGCCGAACGAGAAGTACTGGAGCAGCCGCGCGAGGCCGGTGAGGCGCTCACCCGGGTCTTCCTCGTCGTTCGGAGTCGGTGCGGTCCCCTGCCCCGCGACGTGCAACTCGGCGAACCACGGCAGCGGCGCGAGCCACGCGAGGTCGACCCCCGGACCGGAGAGGACCTCGTTCGCGAGGATCCGGCCGCGCGCGAGCGGCGCGTCGACGAAGTCCCAGACGTGCGGGTGTTGCTGGTTCTGGCGGCCGAACGGGCTGAAGAACTGACCGGCGCGCACCTGCAACCCCGCGGGAAGGTTCAAGGAGGTCAGGTACGCCTCCTCCACCGCGGCCCCCTCGCCCGGAGAGAACGAGATGAAGATGTCGGCCCGAGCGTACGGGTCGATCACCGACTGGAGCCCGAGCTCCAGCTCCTGGAAGAGCGGAGTCGGCTTGTCCTTCGGACCGAGGGGACCCTCGCGCGGCGAGAGGCGCTCGACGTCGTAGCTGTCGAACGCGCCGGCGAAGCTCCCGACGGCGCTGATGTCGGGGAGCAGCAGGAGCCGCGCCATCGGGTTCCCGCCGCTGCTGCCCTGTGCCGCCGCGACCGGGCCGGGCTGGCCCTGGGGTGCCGCCGGCGCGCTCCTCGCGCCGCCCTGCCCGAGCTCCTTCGCGATGTCCGCCTCGAGCTTCTTCCGCGCCTCGGCGTCCTGCTGCTCCGGCGACAGAGCCTTGGGCGGTGAGGTACTGGGCGGCTCGGGGGGAGACTGCTGCTGCGGGGACTGCTGCTGCGCGGACGCTACGGATGGACACAGGAACACTGCTGCGAGCACGCTCGCGACTCTGCGTGAAACCATGGGCGACACCTCGGCGCGCAAACGGGCGCGCCACAGCACGGGGTACGACGACGGGGGCTGTTCCGTGGGCGCTACGCGCCCGCGGGAGGCGACTGGCCGGGGATCGCGCCGAGCGGTGCGCCCGAGACCGGCGGGAGCCCGAGCTCGAGCTGCGGCGCGTCGGCCACGATCGCGACCGGCGCGAGGTCCGGGACCTCGTTCCGCGCCGCATCGCCGTGCCGCACGACGCAGACGACGCAATCCTCCGACCCGCGCGGGCCGGTGTGGACGTGCGGAGCCGCGGCCGTGAGGGCGAGGAACAGCGCGAGGCCGGCGGCGAGGAGGGCGCGCATGCGCAATCGACTCATGCCCGCCAATCGCCTGGCTGTCAAGCCGAACACCGCGTGCGCGCGCCCGGCGAAGCGATCTCGCGTGGAGTCATCACCCGACGACCCCGCCCTTGCGGAGCGCTGCGATCTCCTCGGGTGCGAACCCCGCCTCGGCGAGAACGTCGTCCGTGTGCTCGCCCGCGTGCGGTCCGGAGGTCGCCGCCGGCGGCGGCGCGCCGCGGATCCGGATGGGCGTAGCGACCGCCGCCATCCGGCGCGCCTGTCCCGGGATCGGCACGCTCACGAACGCGCCGCGCGCACGCAGCTGCGGGTCTTCCTGCGGCTCGTCCCCCTCGAGCACGGGAGCGAGGCAGACGTCGTGCCGTCCCGCGAAGTCGGCCCACTCGTCGCGCGTGCGCGACGCGAAGATCGCCTCGAGCTCCGCGCGCGGACCGCGGCCGCCATCGTCGAGCTGCCGCTCTGCGAGCTCCGGCCGGTCGACGGCGGCGCAGAACGCGGCGAAGAACTTCGGCTCGAGCGCGCCGAGCGCGACGAACCTGCCGTCCCTCGTCCGGTACACCGCGTAGCAGCCGGCACCGCCGTCGAGCAGCTCGCGGCCGCGCGCGATGGGCGTCCCGCGCGTCCACGCCATCCCGAGCGGCAGGGCCAGCATCGCGAGCGCCCCCTCGGTCATCGAGACGTCCACGTGGGCGCCCTCCGCCGTCCGGCCGCGCCCGAGCAGCGCGGCGAGGATCCCGGCCGCCGCCGGCCAGGCGCCGCCGGCGAGGTCCGCGACCTGGACAGCGAGCGGCGCGGGGCGCTCCGGCGTGCCGTTCGCCGCGAGCACCCCTGCGAAGGCGCAGTAGTCGAGGTCGTGGCCGGCGCGCTGCGCGTAGGGCCCGTCCTGTCCGTAGCCGCTGATCGAGCAGAGGACGAGCCGCGGGTTCTCGCGGTGGAGCGTCTCCCATCCGAGCCCGAGCCGGTCGAGGACGCCGGGCCGGAAGGACTCGACGACCGCGTCGGCGCCGCGCGCGAGCCGCAGGAACGCGGAGACGCCCTCCGCCCGGCGCAGGTCGATCGCGACCGAGCGCTTCCCCCGGTTGAGCGCGTGAAACGCGCCCGACTCGCCGCCCGCGAGCGGCGGCATCCCGCGCAGCCAGTCGCCGCCGCCGCGCTCCTCCACCTTCACGACGTCGGCGCCGAGGTCTGCGAGGACCAACGTCGCGAACGGGCCGGGCAGGAGCCGCGTGAGGTCGAGGACGCGGAGGCCTTCGAGAGGGACGGGCATCAAACCAGTATCTGCTGGAGCTTCATCGCGAGCCCCATGTCGCCCTGGATCTTGAGCTTGCCGGACATGAACGCCATCTGCGCGTTGAGCTTGCCGTTCACGATATCGAGGAAGTTCTGGTCGGTCGCGGCGACCGTGCACTTCGCGTTCGCCGAGGTGCCGGGCTGCACCTTGCCGCCCGGCTGCGTGCAGTCCACCGACCACGTCCCGCCGCCGGGCCCGCCGATGTTGAACTGGTAGATGGCGTTGATCTTCCCGACCACGTCCGGCTTCGCCTGGAGCTTCGCCGGGATGTGTTTCTCGAAGACGTCCTTCACGCTCGTGACGGGTTCGGCCATGGGGCGCGCGCTCCTTCAAGCGCGTCGATTTCGCAATCGGGTCCGGCCCACATCTTAAGGGCGACCCCGCCCCTGCGCGACATCGCGAACCGTCTGGGTGAGCGCGTCGGGATCCACCGGCTTGATGAGCACCGCGTCCACGTCCCGCCCGCGCGCGCGCGCGATGTCGTCCCGCTCGGCCCAGCCGGTGACGACGATGACCGGGACCTTCGGCGCGATCCCCTTCGCCGCGCGCGCCATCTCGAGGCCGCCCATGCCCGGCATCCCCACGTCGGTCACGACGACGTCCACGGTGTGCTCGGAGAGCTTCTTGAGACCGTCCTGACCGCTCGCGGCCGAGAGCACCTCGTACCCCGAGGACTCGAGCACCTCCGCCATCAGCTCGCGATTGTCGTCGTCGTCCTCGACGAGCAGGATGCGCAGCCCGTGCATCGCTCCTCCGGATTCGTCCCGTCGCGCGGCGACCGGACCGGGGCGGGAGTTAAGCGCCCACCCCGGCGCGTCGCGAGCGCCACATGGGGGCTGCCCCCGGGCGACCGACCGATCCGTGTGCCGTCACTCGACGTAGAACGCGTCGAGCAGCGCCTGGTACTTCTGCGTTACGACCTTCCGCTTCAGCTTGAGCGTCGGGGTGAGCTCGCCCGTCTCCTGCGTGAAGTCCTTCGGCACGATCGCGAAGCGCTTGATCGTCGCGTAGCTCGCCTGGCGCGCGTTGAGCGCGTCGATCGCCTGCTGCATGCGGGCGACCACCGCCGGGTGGTCGTGGAGGCCTGCGCCCTCCGGCACGCCGTGCTCGGTCGCCCACTTCCGCGCGTTCTCCTCGGAGAGCGCCA
>WNGF01013535.1_pt1 | contig 13954 bp, 11 predicted proteins | sample 5400641 | NCBI WGS metagenome assembly WNGF01 (sample SAMN13153371, study PRJNA577476) | soil metagenome | isolation source: 80 cm soil or saprolite under grassland replicate 2 | place: USA:California | collected 2016-06-15
CGGCCGCATCGCGCGCCGGCGGCGGCTGCGGTCGATGCCCACAATGGTCATCCTGGAAGCGTGCTGAATTACGCCCCTCACCCGGCGCTCCGCGCCACCCTCTTCGGCCGGGAGAGGGCCACGGTGAGGGGCTTCTTGTTTCCGTTTTGTACGAAACTTTTCGTTGATCGCGCCTAACCTTTGTCGCATGCAAGCGTCTCAGGGTGCGGTGCGACGTTCCCTGGCCATCCTCTTCGCATTGGCAGCAGCGACTTCCCTGCCAGCGGCAGGTCCGACGATCGAAATCTCGCGAACGACCGCGCCCATCACCGTCGATGGCGATCTCTCCGATGCTGGATGGCAGAAAGCGACGCGCATCGATCAGTGGTACGAGACAAACCCCGGCGAAAACGTCGAGCCGAAGGTCAAGAGCATCGCCTATCTGACCTACGACGATCATTTCTTCTACGCCGGATTTCAGTATTTCGATCCTGAGCCGTCGAAGATCAAAGGCGCGTACAACGACCGCGATCACATCGGCGGCAACACCGACGATTACGGCGGAGTCATTCTCGACACGCGAAACGACGGGAAGACGGCGATTCTCTTCCTGGTCAATCCGCGCAACATCCAGTACGACGCCGTCAGCGACGACACCACAGGCAACGAAGACTCCTCGCCCGATTTTTTCTGGGACTCGGCCACCAAGATCAATGCGGATGGCTGGACGCTGGAGATCCGCATCCCGTTCTCGAGTCTGCGCTACAAAGGCTCCGCGCCCGAGTGGGGCATCATGCTGTATCGCAACTTTCCGCGCGACCGGCGCTACCAGATTTTCGCGAACAAACTTCCGCGCGGTACGAACTGTTTCATCTGCAACGAGAGCAAATTGGCGGGGCTGCGCGATCTTCCTCCCGCCGGACACCTGGTCACCGCGCCGTACCTCAACGAGCAGTCCATCGGCGAAGCCCGCGACGGTCTCGGATCGCCGATCGAAACGCGGCCGCTGAAGAACGCCGCCGGCGTCGACGTGAAGTGGACGCCGAGCCGTGACACCGCGGTCGACGCGACCATCAATCCCGATTTCTCGCAGATCGAATCCGACACCGCGGTCATCTCCACGAATCAGCGCTTCGCGATTTTCTTTCCGGAGAAGCGTCCGTTCTTTCTCGAAGGAAATGAGCTGTTCAATACCCCGATTCAAGCGGTCTACACGCGCACGATTACGTCGCCGCGGTGGGGGCTGCGCAGCACGGGGAGGATCGGCGACAACGCATATACGATCCTCATCGCGCAGGATCGCGGCGGCGGATCGGTGATTCTGCCATCGTCGCTGGGTTCCGATTTCGCGCCGCAGCCGTTCTCGTCGAGCGACGCCATTTTTCGCGTGCGTCACGATTTCGGGAAGTCATTCATCAGCTTCTTGACCACCGATCGGGAAGTGAACGGCGGCGGACACAATCGCGTCTTCGGTCCCGATTTTCAGTGGAAGAGCGATCACCACACCATCACCGGGCAGGTACTCGTCAGCAATACCCGCACGCCCAACCGCCCCGATCTGGCCGCCGAGTGGAATGGGCAGAAGTTGCAATCGCGCGCGGCTGACGTGTGGTACGCCTTTTCGACGAAATCCTGGGACTTCTTCAGCGAAGGAAAGGACTACGGCGACCGGTTCCGCGCAGACAATGGATTTGTTCCGCAGGTCGGCTATCGGTCCAATTACGCGGAGGGAGGCCACACGTTCTGGCCGAAGAGCGGCTTCTTCAGCCGCGTTCGCCTCTTCGCGATGTCGGAGTACGACTCGTTGCAGGATGGCCGGCAGCTTTACCGCCTGCTGTCCTTCGGCTTCGGGTCTGACGGCAAGTACCAGTCGTTCAATCGCTGGCGGTATGCATTTGAGACGGTTCGCGCAGGCGACCGGCTGTTCCAAACGCATCGTCTGCTTTATAGTGAACAATTATCAATCAATAATACTATCACACAGCTCGGCGTGAGTGGCTGGATCGGACAACAGGTCGATTTCGCCAACATCCGGCTGGGCAGAGGAGCGGACATCGAGCCGTTTGCTACGATCCGGCCGACGAATCATTTGCAGCTCGATCTGACCGGCGGCGTTCAGTGGCTGAACGAGGAGAGGCGGCTGTTCACATCACAGATCGAGCGCATTCGAGCGACGTACACGTTCAACTCGAAGATGTTTCTGCGCACGATCCTGCAGAATCAGCGCACGAACCGCTCGCAGGCGCTCTACACGTTCAACGTCAACCAGCACGGAGGCTCACTGGCCTCGCAACTTCTCTTCGCCTACAAACTGAACTGGCAGACCGTCCTTTACCTCGGCTACGGCGATCTGCGCGGCGTGACTGCTGAACAGGCAAACTTCGAGCCGTTGAATCGCTCGGCGTTCTTCAAAGTCTCGTACGCGTTTCAGCACTGAGTGTGCGGACCAGTGTGTGTCATCCTGAGCCGGCGGAGGCGAAGCCAAAGCGCGGCGAAGGATCTCAAAATGCGAGCCGCGGCGCTGAGATCCTTCGCCGTCTCGCTGCGCTCGCGTCTCAGGATGACACTCGAAGGACCTTAGCCGGTCGGCCGGCTGAAGCCGGCCCTCACACTGAACAATGCCTCGTATACCCGCCGCACGTCGTCGCTGAGCGCGCGATCGCGGACGACCGGCGGCGACACCTCGCGGACGCGCAGATAGAACTCGCGAAGTGCAGGGGCAACGCTGTTCGCAACGTTCGCAGGCTGCACCGCTGCGAATCTCTGGGCCTGCTCGTCCGCGTCGGCCAGAGACATCTCGCGCCGTGGCGCCAGCGGATCCATTGACATCCCGATGCGCCAATCGAGCGCTTGCGCGCTGACGAGGAACTCGATGGCCAAAACGTTTTGCGTGTTGCGCAGGACGGTGCGCATCTTTCGCGCCGCGTACGTCGACATCGAGACGCGATCCTCCGCGTTCGCCGAAGTGGGAATGGAATCGACCGATGCCGGATGCGACAAGACTTTGTTTTCCGACACGAGCGATGCAGCCGTGTATTGCGCAATCATCAGTCCGGTATTGACGCCGGGCCGTGTGGTGAGGTTCTGCGGCAGCCTGCGGTTGTGATTGCCGTCAAGAAGCATCGCGGTTCGGCGCTCGGAGATATTCGCCAGCTCGGCCAAGGCGATCGTCAGCAGATCGGCGGCGATGGCGATCGGTTGACCGTGAAAATTGCCGCCCGAATATGCCTCGTCGCTCTCATCGGGGAAAAAGAGCGGATTGTCCGTGGCCGCGTTGATTTCGCGCTGCGCGGTCGCGCGCGCGAAGCCGATCGCGTCGCGACTGGCACCGTGGACCTGTGGCGCGCAGCGGAGCGAATACGCATCCTGCACCGCCGCCGCACGCTCGAGCAGATGGCTTCCTTCGAGCAGTTCGCGCATCCGGGCGGCACTGCGGATTTGTCCCGGATGTCCGCGCGCCGCATGGATTTTTGCGTCCAGCGCGCGTCCGCAACCGCACATTGCCTCGAGGGTCATCGCTGCCGCGGCGTCGGCCATCTCAGCGATGTGCTGTGCATCGAAAACTCCGAGGGCGAGCATGGCGGCGGAGTAGTTGACGCCGTTCACCAGCGCCAGCCCTTCCTTGAACGTCGGCTTCATCACCTCGGCGTCGAAGCCCAGAACCGAGGGAAGTTCGGTGGCAGGATATTCTTGTCCGTTCAGAACAAAATCTCCGACGCCGAGGAGCGTTGCAAAGGTGTGCGCGAGCGGGCAGAGATCGCCGCTCGCGCCAACCGAGCCTTTCAGCGGAACGAGGGGAATCACTCCGCGATTGATCATCGCCTCGACGATCTCCACCATCGTGCGCCGCACGCCGGAATGACCTAACAGAAAGGCATTGAGGCGAGTGACCAGCGCGGCGCGCACCACTTCCGCGTCGAAGTAGGCGTCGTCGCCGCAGACGCCCACCGAATGCGACAGCAGAAGGTTGCGCTGCAGTTGCTGGAGATCGTCCGGCGCGATGCGCTTGTCCTTGAACTCGCCGAAGCCGGTGGTGACACCGTACTCGGTCGGCGGCGCCTCTCCCGACTCGAACGCGCGGCGGTAGTTCTCGACAATGCGGCCGATGAGCGCCTCGCTGCGCGCGACGCGTTCGTTGGTCGACGGATCTCGTTCGACGTGAATCGATGGATCGCGCGCGATCTGTGCCAATTGCTCGATGGTCAGTGAACGGCCATCGAGTGTGATCATGCGCTCTCGATCTCCGCAAGAAGCCTGCGAACTGCGTCGATCAGTTGTGCGCGAGGAACCGTCGTCTGTCCCGGCCGCTCCGCGAGCCAGGCGTTGCGATCGCCGAGCTTTGCCGATTTCGCGCGGCCGGCAGCCATGTTTTTCACCGTGACCTGGCCGGCGTTTTTTTCGTTCGTGCCGTACAGAATCGCCAGCGGGATCTCGTATTGATCGGCATACTTCAGTTGCAGGCCGACTCGCTTCGCAGTGCCGATATAGAGCTCCGTCGGAATGCCTGCCCGGCGCAATTCCCATGTCATCACCAGGTAATCGTCCGTCAGCGCTGCGTCCATGTTCGTGATCAGCACGCGCGCGGTCGACTTGTTCTTTCCGATCGAGCCGAGGTAGGTGAGGGCAGCGAGGAGGCGATCGACGCCGATCGACGCGCCGACCGCGGGAATCCGTTCGCCGAGAAATCGCATCACCAGATTGTCGTATCGTCCGCCGCCGAATACTGAACCGAATTGCGGCGCATCGAGCAGAACCGCCTCGAAGACCGGCCCGGTGTAGTAGGCCAATCCGCGCGCGATCGAAAGATCGATGGCCACGCGATCGTCGCCATATCCGAGCGCGTAGAGATGATTGGAGATCCGTTCGATGTCGTCAATTTGCTGCGACGCACCGAAGAGATCGCGAATGTGTTGCAGCACATCTTTCCGCGAGTCGCCTTTGATCGCCAGGAAGCGCTCGATCCGATCGACCGGCTCCTGCGCCAATCCGAGTCCTCGAATGAAATCGCCCGATTCGTCTTTGTATCCCTGCATCAGCTCGAGGCGGACCTTCTCGATTCCGACTTTGTCGAGCTTGTCCAGAACGCGGAACACATCGACAGATCGTTCCTGCGCGATGCCTCCGAAATCGAGCAGCCGATTCAGAACTGCGCGGCTGGAAAAACGGACGAGATATCGTTTGATCTGCAGCGCGGAAAGCGTGTCGCACATCGCCGCCAGGATTTCTGTGTCTGCGATTTCCGACTCCGTGCCGACCGAATCGAGATCGAATTGCGTGAACTCGCGAAAACGCCCTTTGTCCGGCTTGTCCGCGCGCCAGACCGATGAGACCTGGTAGCGCCGAAAGGGTCGCGGCAGATCGGGATATTGGGCGATTACGCGCGCCAGCGGGACCGTCAGATCGAAGCGGAGGCCTAGCTCCTCCTGCTCCGGATTCGTGACGCGAAAAAGCGATTGCTGAGTTTCCTGTCCCGCAGTTCCCGAGAGGATATCGAGGTACTCGATCGCGGGCGTGTTCAGCGGAACGAAGCCGTATAGCTCGTAGACTCGGCGAATAGTGTCGACCATCTCCTGCCGCGCAAGCATCTGCTCGGGCAGGAGATCTCGCAGTCCGCGGGAAAGGCGGGGTTGGACGGTATCGGGCAAACGCGCTTAATGGTACCGGGGGCCGGCTTCGAACCGGCGACCCCCAGATCCACAATCTGGTGCTCTAACCAACTGAGCTACCCCGGCACAAGGCGTGGAATGATAAACCGGAATCGCTCGCCGGGCATTCTCGTGGGGTCAGAGCTTCGGTTTGCGCCTAATTTCTACATCCTGTGGAGATTCAGGGAAGGTCAATCTCGGAGATTGCCTGCATCATCCATTCTAAGAGCGAATTTGGGGCAACAACTCTCTACCGCTTGCAGATTTTAGTGCGAACCGAAGGTCTGACCCCGCACCCGTACCAGCAGCAGATCCGCGAACCAGCCGCGTGAATCGGTCCAGACCTGCTCGATCTCGAAGCCCCCTTCGCGCGCGAGTGTCTGCAGGTCGGACTCGCTGTACTTGTACGAATTTTCGGTGTGAATCGTCTCGCCGGCCTCGAAGTCGACCTCCATCCGCAGCGCGTCGATCGTGACCGAGTGCCGGCGCCGGCTGACGAGGTGCATCTCCATCCGGCTCTCGGTTTCGTTGAGAAAAGCGCGGTGTTCGAACGCTGCGAGCTCGAAATGCCCGCCGAGCTCCCGATTGATTCGGGCCAGCAGATTCAGATTGAACGACGCGGTGACGCCGAGCGAGTCGTTGTACGCCGGTTCGACGATTTCCCTCGGCTTCTGCAGATCGGCACCGAGAAACAGAGCGTCTCCGCATGTGAGCACCGTGGCTACGTCGCGAAGCATCGCCGCGGCAGAGCTCGGATCCAGATTACCAATGCTCGAACCGAGAAAGAGCACGACCGTCTTCGGCGCGGCTGGAATCAGGGATGCGATCTCGCGATAGTCGGCGCAGATCGCCTCGACTCGCAGCGCCGGGAAAGTCGTTCGCAACTCGCGACTCATCGAGTCCAGGACCGACGCATCGACATCGATCGGAACATATGTGAACGCGCTCGTGATCGCCTGGAAAAGAAGCCGCGTCTTGCGCCCGTCGCCGCTGCCGAGCTCGATGATGCGATCCGGCGCCCCGAACGCCCGCGCGATTTCCGCACCGTGGCGCTTCAGAATCTCCGTCTCGGCGCGCGTGAGGTAGTACTCCGGTAGTTCGCAAATGGCTGCGAAGAGCGCGGAGCCAAGAGCGTCGTAGAAATACCAGGGCTGCAACTGCTTTTGCGGCTGCGTCAGGCCGTGTCGCACGTCGTCGGCGAAGGATCTCCGCGCGACCATCCTAAACGCGCACCGAGTGGCCTGCCGATCGCAGCGCGTCCGATGCTTTCTCCAATCGATCGCCTTTCACGAGGAAGTAATCCGTGTCGTAAGTGGCGATGGGAAAGACGCTGATCCCTGCTTTCGCCAGAATCGATGTGCATTCGGCTGCGACTCCGATCGTATTCAGAGGCATTCGCGCTTCGATTTTCAGGCACTGCCATCCGCGATCGGCGTGAGTGCCGGCGGGAACGGACGACTCGCGGCACACGATCGACAGCTCGTCCGCGGTGCGGGTGATTGAAAGGAACGGCCCGCCCGACGCCCAGCGAGGCACATCCTCGCTCTCGCCGATCCGCACGATCGCAAACGTCTCGGGAAGAACACTGAAGATCACTGCCGCTCGCCGATGCGCCGAACCGCGCCGATCAACTGACGCGGCTCGAATGGTTTACGCACGACACCAGCGACCTGGTTCTCAACCGTGTTGATCACCGACTGGGGCGACGCGCTCAGAACGATCGCACGCTTCAACAACTCGGGTTTTTTCGCCTGCAGTTCACGAATGACGGTCACCCCACCTTCGTGCGGCATCATCAAATCGAGCAGTAGCACGTCGTATTCATTCGCTTCGATGGAGCGTAAAGCATCGCGCCCGGTGAGGAAGACGTCGACGCGGTAACCCTCGCGTTGGAGCAGCGCCGACACAAGCCGCTGCATCGACGGATCATCATCGAGAAGGAGCACGCGGGACTTGTGCTTGAGAAAGCGCATCGCAAATCGCTACGCAATGCGCAGTCCACGTGTCCGTTACCTCCACAGCCTTTGGTGCGGGGTACCGGATTCGAACCAGTGACCCCCTGCTTGTAAGGCAGATGCTCTACCGCTGAGCTAACCCCGCAAACCGCTCGTCGTAGTGTGGCACATCGCGTGAACGATGTGTATGCGTGAACTCTCGAAGCATGAAAACCATTCTCGGCGTGCGGGCGGCCGGCGTGATCTCTTGCCCGACCAGCAGGTGTGATATGAGGACCCGATGGCGGAATACGACGCGGTCGTTGTGGGCGCGGGTCCCAACGGCCTCTCCGCCGCAGTGGTGCTTGCCCGCGCTGGCCTGTCAGTGCTCGTCCTCGAGGCGAGCGACACGATCGGCGGCGGCGCGCGAACGTTCGAGCTGACGCTCCCCGGTTTTCGACACGACATCTGCTCGGCGATTCACCCCATGGCTGTGATCTCGCCGTTTTTTCGCGAGCTGCGGCTCGATGTGCAATGGGTCGAGCCTCCACGCGCGATCGCGCATCCGCTCGATGACGGAACGGCGGCGATTCTCGAACACTCCGTCGAGGCGACTGCGGCCCGCTTTGGAGCTGACGCCCGTGAATATCGCAAGCTGATCGCGCCGCTCGTCGACGCGGCCGACGTCCTCTTTGATGAAATCCTGCGTCCGATTCGCGTCTTCACGCGGCATCCCATTCTGCTCGTCCGATTTGGCCTCCAGGCGATCCGCTCGGCCATGGCCGCGGCGGGGCACTTTCGCGGAGATGCTGCGCGAGCGCTGTTCGGCGGATGTGCGGCGCACTCCATCGTTCCGCTGGATCACGCAGCGACGGCAGCATTCGGGATTGCGTTCTTAGTGACCGGCCATGTCACCGGCTGGCCATTCGCGAAAGGCGGTTCGCAGGCGATTGCGGATTCGCTCGCTCGGCTCGTGCGATCGTTTGGCGGAGAGATCCGCACGTCCGCACCTGTGCGTTCGATGCGCGACATTCCTGCGAGTCGCGCGGTGATCTTCGACGTGACACCGCGCCAGCTCGCAGCGATCGCACGCGATGAGCTGCCGTCGCGGTACGTCAGGAGGCTCGAACGATTTCGCTACGGCCCCGGCGCTTTTAAAGTCGACTGGGCGCTCGACGGGCCGATTCCGTGGCGCGCTCGCGAATGCCCAGCGCGCAGCAATCGCTGTTCGATTCGGCCCGCGCCCCGGCCGGCAAGCACACAGCGTGGGGCTACTGCCATGTTCCGAACGGTTCGACGGAAGACATGACTGAACGCATTGAGCGGCAAGTGGAACGCTTCGCGCCCGGCTTTCGCGATCGCATTATCGCCCGGCATACGTTCAACACCGCCGAGCTCGAGGCGCACAACCCGAACCTCATTGGTGGCGATATCGGTGGCGGCGCCAACACGTTGCTGCAGTTCGTGACTCGTCCCTTTCCGAAGCTCAATCCGTACGCCACTCCGAATTCGCGCATTTTTCTCGGCTCGAGCTCGACGCCGCCGGGGGCCGGAGTGCATGGGATGTGCGGCTACCTGGCTGCACAAATTGCGCTGCATCGCGTGTTTCACTGAACGGCTGTTCAGTTCGGCCTAAGCTTCTATAACACAATCACTTAACAAGCAGTAATGACGGCATATACCTTGCTCAAAATAACCTCAGACTTGCGATGGACCGAATAGGAGGCTATATGCGCAAGGCAACAACGAGAAAAAGTTTTGGGAGAAGCTGGCTTGCCGCTTCTCTCGTGTTCACGTTTGCAGCATTTGGCTGCACGACAAACCAATATGAAAGCAACGGACAGCCGGCGATGTCGACGCCGGCGTACAACTCGGTGATTCACAGCACGACGCCGGGCTCTTCGTCCGGTACGCAACGAGTTGGACCGATGGCGAGCTCGTTCACGTATCTGACGCCGAGAGTCGACGTCGATGCGATTGCGAATCTTGCTGCCCAGCAAGGGTACCGCGGCCGCATTCTGGGAAGTGTCAATCCGGGCGGGGTTCAGTCCGGCGTGACGGTGGCGACAGGGCAGTATGGGTCGCCGGCGATGATCGTGAATCCGCAGGCGACGGTGAATTCGTCGATCAGCTCGCAGCCGACTCCGGTGATCACCGGCGGTGATGCCGGGACGGGCATTACCATCGTTCCGGGCATCGGTATGGCTTCGGCCGCCGCTGTGCCAGTCGGTACGACCGCAGTGAATGTCGGAACAAACGTCGGAACGACCGCGGCGACCACGGGCGTAACCAGCGTGACCGGCGCGACGGCTGCGACCGGCGCTTTGGCCACAACTGGCGGCGTGGCGACCGGCATGGCCAGCACGACTCTCGCTGGCGGCACGGTCATCAGCCCAGTTCCGACTGGCGCACTCACGGCACCCGTCGCGACGGGAGCGATCGGAGTGACAGTGCCGACGGGCGTGGTGACTCGCACAAGCACAGCGACCACGACGCGCACATCCGCGTTGCGGACGACCACGGCGACGAGGGACATTCCGGTCGTCGGCGGAATCCGCATCACCACTGGCGCGAGCGGTGGCGTTCTCGTGACCAACGTCGTCAACACGGCACCGACTACCAAGAGCAAGTAAGTTTCTCGAAGGCCGGACCGGTGGTCCGGCCTTCATCCCGTTAACGGCGCCGATCGCCAAATAGCCTGAGCAGGAACAAAAACAGGTTGATGAAGTCGAGGTAGAGCGCCAGCGCGCCGATCACCGCGACGTTCTCCTGCATCGGGCCGGTCACCGTCGCCATCGACTTCAGCTTCTGGTTATCCCAGGCGGTGAGGCCGAGGAAAACGAAGACGCCGATGAGAGAGATGACGAACGAAAGACCGCTCGAGCGCACGAAAATATTGATGACGCTGCAGATCACAATGCCGATCAGACCCATGAAGAAGAACGAGCCCCAGGACGTGAGGTCCTTCTTCGTCACCAGGCCGTAGACGGCCATCGCGCCGAACATGCCGGCGGCGGTGAGGAAGGCCTGAAAAATCGACGCTTGCGTGTAGGCGAAAAAAATCACGCTGAGCGTCAAGCCGTTCAGAAACGAATAGACGAGAAATCCCGACGCTGCGGCGCCTGCCGACATTTTCGTGATGCGGAAGGACAAGAACACGACGATACCGAGCTCGATGATCATGAGTCCAAACGCGACGGCCCGATTGCCGAGCACCAGCGCCTGCATGGGTGGCGACATGACCACCCACAACGCGGCGAACGTCGTGAGCAGCAGTCCGCCGAACATCCAGCCGTACACACTTCGAATGAAAGCGCGGGTGCGCACCTCGGTCTCAGCCGTACTTGCGCTGATCCAGGCGGGTTGAGGATTCGAAGGAAGCATCTAAAGCACCTCCAAGTGCGCGCATGATAACAGTTGGCCGGGCGCGCCGATTGCAGCGCGGAATTTAACAATGATAGACTCAGGTTTGATACAGTGCGTAACTTGACTGAAGCGCACTAAGATTAGCGCTAAGTCTATCAAGGAGAGTTAATTATGGCCAAGATTATTGGCATTGACCTCGGGACGACCAACTCTGTCGTCGCGGTGATGGAAGGCAACGAGCCGAAAGTCATCGTCAACGCAGAAGGCAGCCGTTTGACGCCCTCCGTCGTCGGGTTCACCAAGAGCGGTGAGCGTCTCGTCGGGCAGGTGGCGAAGCGGCAAGCGGTCACGAATCCCGAGAACACTGTCTTCTCGATCAAGCGCTTCATGGGTCGGAAGTACGAAGAAGTCAATGAAGAGATGAAGATGGTGCCCTACAAAGTGACCAGGGCGCCGAACGGAGACGTGCGCGTCGAGGTGCAGGGCAAACTGTATTCGCCGCCTGAGATCTCCGCGATGATCCTGCAGAAGCTCAAACAAGCCGCTGAAGACTACCTCGGCGAAAAAGTCGACCGCGCTGTAATCACCGTGCCGGCATATTTCAACGACTCGCAGCGTCAGGCCACCAAGGATGCGGGCGAGATCGCCGGTCTCAAAGTCGAACGCCTCGTGAATGAGCCGACAGCGGCTGCGCTCGCGTACGGGCTGGACTGAAAGAAAGACGAGACCATCGCCGTATACGATTTCGGTGGCGGTACGTTCGACATCTCCATTCTCGAAGTGGGCGAAGGTGTGGTCGAAGTCAAATCGACGAACGGTGACACGCACCTCGGCGGTGACAACATCGATCAGCGCCTGATCGACTGGATCATCGACGAATTCAAGAAGGATCAGGGCATCGACCTCTCCAAGGACAAGATGGCCCTGCAGCGTCTGAAAGAAGCGGCCGAGAAGGCCAAGATCGAGCTGTCCTCGACGATGTCCACGGATATCAATCTTCCCTTCATCACGGCAGATCAGTCGGGACCGAAGCATCTGACGATGACGTTGACCCGTGCGAAATTCGAGCAGCTCGTCGGCGACATCGTCAACAGGACGATGGGCCCGCTGAAGCAAGCTCTCGCCGACGCAGGAATGCAGCCGAAGGACATCGACGAAGTGGTGCTCGTCGGCGGTTCCACTCGAATCCCCATGGTGCAGAAGCTCGTGCAGGATTACTTCGGTGGCAAAGAGCCGCACAAGGGTGTCAATCCTGACGAGGTGGTGGCCATTGGCGCGGCAGTGCAGGGCGGCGTCCTCGGCGGCGACGTCAAAGACGTGCTGCTGCTCGATGTCACTCCGCTGTCGCTCGGCATCGAGACCCTCGGCGGCGTGGCGACGAAGCTCATCGAGCGCAATACCACGATTCCGACGCGCAAGTCCGAGATCTTCTCCACCGCGGCTGATAGCCAGACCTCGGTGGAGATCAAAGTCCTGCAGGGCGAACGCGAGATGGCGCGAGACAACAAGCTTCTCGGCGTGTTCCACCTCGTGGGCATTCCGCCCGCCCCGCGCGGCATCCCGCAAATCGAAGTCACGTTCGACATCGACGCGAACGGCATCATGAACGTCTCGGCGAAAGATCTCGGAACCGGAAAAGAGCAGAAGATCACCATCACCAGCTCTTCCGGCCTGGCGAAGAATGAAGTGGAGAAACTCGTCAAGGATGCCGAAGCACACGCGGCCGAAGACAAGGGCCGGCGTGAAGAGATCGAGGCGAAGAACCATCTCGATTCGCTCGTCTACAACGTCGAGAAGATGCTGAATGAGAACCGCGACAAGATCTCCGGATCCGATGTCAGCAATCTCGAGTCCGCCATCAGCGAAGCGCGAAAGGCGATGGAGCAGGGTGGTACCGACAACATCAAACGCGCGACGGAAAATCTGACGAAGGCATCGCACAAGCTCGCCGAAGCGATGTATCAGACGGCGGGTGCTGGGGCGGGGGCGGGAGCGCAGCAGCAACAGCAGCAGTCCCCTGGCGCCGGGCAACAGCAGTCGAAGGACGACGTCATCGAAGCCGAAGTCGTCGACGAGAACAAGTGACGATGCGCACCTTTTGCGCATCGTCATCCTGAGGCCGGCGCAGCGCGGCCGAAGGATCTTCCCGCTAAGGGGGATCCTTCGCCGTCTGCGCGGCTCAGGATGACACGGGGAACGCAATGCCACGCCGAAGAGCAGACGGATACGTGATGATTTCGGTGATCGCCGAACGGTACAACATTCATCCGCAGACTCTCCGGCTGTACGAGCGCGAAGGGCTGATCAAGCCGGCGCGCACGGCGGGCAACACGCGGCTGTACGGACAGGGTGAGATCCGGAAGCTGGAGATGATTCTCGCCCTCACCCGCGATCTCGGCGTCAATCTCGCCGGAGTGGAAGTGATCCTCAACATGCAGCAAGCGATCGAAGATGCGCGCGAAGCTCTCGATCGCGCGGAGGATCACTTCGAGGCGATGATGAAGGTCATCCGCCAGGCCGTGCTCGACAAGCGGCACGGCATCGATCGCGAGAACGCCCTGGTGCGTGTCGGCAATCGCGCGCTCACCAAGACGAAATAAATAGGCCGGGCGTGATCCGCATCACGCAAGCACGGCATGGGTCCTGAAAGCCTCATGTTTATTTTGAACAGGAGGCCTCGTGATCTATCGCAACTCTCCTCTCGCGAATCACGTCACCTGGAGCATCGATGATGCTCCGGAAGCCGCGCAGGTTGCGCGCGATTTTCTTCGCAACGAATGTCAGCTTCTCCGCCTCGCGGGTGTTGCCGGCAAGACAATCACGGATGTCGAAACGTTTCTGAGCTTCTCCGCGAACTCGCCGATCACAGTTCAACGATCTGGGGCGGGTGAGCTTCTCATTCGCTCAACACAGGCGAGCGAAGACCTGCTGATCACCGGAAAAACGGCCGAAGTGCTTTGCGCCTATATCGACCGCGAGCTCGTTCGGACGGAAGATCGGCTGGACATGACTCTTCGCCGCGCGGCCGGG
>WNGF01007157.1_pt1 | contig 13953 bp, 13 predicted proteins | sample 5400641 | NCBI WGS metagenome assembly WNGF01 (sample SAMN13153371, study PRJNA577476) | soil metagenome | isolation source: 80 cm soil or saprolite under grassland replicate 2 | place: USA:California | collected 2016-06-15
GCGCCCCGCTTCATCGCTTCGACCGCGACATCGATGGAGCCGTATGCAGTCATCATGATGCAAATGGGAGGACGCGGCATTTTCAAGGCGCGGTCGATCAAGGTCATTCCATCTTCACTGCCGAGGCGTAGATCGGTGAAAAGCACATCGATCTGCTCCCGCTCGAGAACGTTCATGGCGCCGGCAATATCGGCCGCGACATACACGTCGTAATCGTTCTCAAGCAAACGCCGCAAGCCGTCGCGCGTATGCTTTTCATCATCAACAACGAGGATGGTAGGCTGTGGACTCATTTAACGATGCGGATGCTGGATGCCAGATCCCAGATTCTAGATGCTAGATTTTCATCCAGTATCAAGTATCTCCGAGACTCGCGCCAAAAAAGAGGGCAACGGCTAGAGAAGGATGGCGAGGCGGCTAAAATTGCGTATCATTGGGCGATGCAGTGGCGGATTCGATCGGGATTCGCGATGGTCCTTGTCTTTGGTGGAACAATCGGCCTCGCTTCCGAACTTCCGAATTCGGTCGATCCCAGCGAAGGTTGGAAGCCAGCCAGCGGAAGCAAAAATGTAGCTATTTACAGTCGTGCCCACGCTGGTTCACGGCTGAAAGAGTTTAGGGCAATCGGCTCGATTGACGCTCCGACACCTGCCGTGCATGCAGTGCTCGATGACTTCGAGAATTATCCAAACTTCATGCCCTATACGTTGGAGTGCCGGCTCCTGAAACGCGAAAGCGATTCAATTATTACTTATCAGCGGCTGTCGCCGAAGATTGCGGAGGACCGCGATTATACTCTGCGCGTTTGGAAAAAGTCGTGGCCCGGTCCAGACGGACTTACTTATCTCGATCAATGGAAACCGGCTAACGAGCTGGGACCCGCTGAAAAGAAAGGGGTTGTCCGACTAAAAATTTGCGATGGTGCGTGGCTGCTCGAACCCGATGGCCCCCTCAAGACACGCGCTACTTACTCCGTTTACACGGACACAGGCGGGCTTATCCCGGCTTTTATCGCTAACCCTGCAAGCCGGATGGGAATCAGCAAGCTGTTTGAAGCGGTTCGCAAGCAAGTCAAGGATCCAAAATACGCCTTGCGCGATCGGTGATGGCCTCGCGCATGCGGGTGTGATTCCGGCCGTTAGGGTATGTCTATTCCAGCCACGGCCGGCGAGCCTGGCCACAAATCGTGCGAAATCGGTTGCAAGGACCGGGCGACTGCCTTTCCTCATACCCATGAAAGTGAATCGTTTCCTGTTTTTGATCAGCACGTTAAGCGCACTGACGCTAATCAACTTGCCCGCAATCGAGCCCGCGCCGCAGACTGCAAAGAAACCTCTTTCGAACGAATATCACGGCACGACTGTGGAGGATCCATATCAATGGCTCGAAAACGACGAGGACCCAGAGGTGAAAAAGTGGTCGGACGCGCAGAGCCAGCGGACTCGCGCTTATCTCGACAAGTTGCCGGACCGTGCTGCAATCGAGAAGCAATTGACGGAGTGGTACGCAAAAACTTCACCAAGTTATTTTTCGCTCGTCTCGCGGCCGGGAATCTTGTTCGCGATAAAATTCCAGCCACCAAAACAGCAACCGCTCCTGGTGACGCTTGTTTCGGCCGACGATCTCAAGTCGGAAAAGGTCGTGCTGGACCCGAACGTGCTGGATGCCAAAGGCACGACCGCGATCGATTGGTTCGTGCCATCACTGGATGGTAAACACGTCACGGTCTCGCTTTCAAAAGGTGGCAGCGAAGACGGCACGCTTCACTTCTACGAAACTGCGACGGGAAAAGCGCTGCCCGATACCATCGCCCACGTGCAATATCCCACGGCGGGCGGCAGCGCGGCCTGGAACTCGGACGGCACTGGAATTTATTACACGCGTTTCCCGCGGAAGGGCGAGCGGCCTGAAGCGGACCTAAATTTTTATCAGCAGGTCTATTTTCACAAACTTAGCACGGCTGATACCGAGGACACTTATTCGATTGGCAAAGACTTTCCGCGAATCGCTGAGATCGTCCTCGAAGCTTCGCGCGACGGCAGATACATCCTCGCCACGGTGGCGAATGGCGATGGCGGCGATTTCGCCCATTATTTGCTCGGTCCGGACGGAAAGTGGACGCAAGTCACGCAATTCAGCGATCAAATTAAAGCCGCGCGCCTGGGGCGAGACAAGGCGCTCTATCTTCTCTCGCGGGCTGGCGCGCCGCGCGGCAAAATTCTGCGCTTGCCGCTCGACACCCCGGAATTAACAGATGCGGTTGAAATCGTGCCAGCAGGCGAAGCGGTCATCGAGCAAATCGTTCCCACGGCCGATGCCATTTATGTCGGCGACATCCTCGGCGGCCCGTCTCAGATCCGGCGCTTTGGGTTGGACGGTAAAGACGAAGCAATCATTCCAGTTCCAAAGACATCGTCTGTTCAGGAAATGCTCGCCCTGGAAGATAACTCGCTCCTGTTTCGGGATGTGAGTTACACCGAGCCGGCGACGTGGTTTCATTGTGTGCAAGGAAAAACCGAGCCGGTAAAGACGGCCTTGCGCAGCACATCGCCGGTCTCATTTTCCGACATCGAAGTGACGCGCGAGTTCGCAACGGCGAAGGACGGCGCCAAGATTCCGCTCAACATCGTTTTCCGAAAAGGAATGAAGCGGGACGGACAGAATCCGACGCTGCTTTACGGCTATGGCGGCTACGGCATCAGCATGGCGCCTAATTTCGATTTTACACGGCGGCTCTGGTTCGATCGCGGTGGCGTCTACGTGGTGGCAAACATTCGAGGCGGCGGAGAATTCGGCGAGGAGTGGCACAAGGCCGGCAATCTCACCAAAAAACAAAACGTGTTCGATGATTTCGCGGCGGCTGCCGAATACCTGATCAAAGAGAAGTACACGCGCCCGGAAAAACTCGCGATCCAGGGCGGAAGCAATGGCGGGCTCTTGATGGGAGCGATGATTACGCAACATCCCGATTTGATGCGGGCGGTCGTTTCCTCAGTCGGAATTTATGACATGCTGCGGGTTGAGCTCGCGCCGAATGGCGCCTTCAACGTGACCGAATTCGGCACAGTAAAAGATCCGGAGCAATTCAAGGCGCTTTACGCCTACTCGCCGTATCACCAAGTTGTCGATGGAACCAAATATCCCTCGATTCTGATGATGACCGGCGCCAACGACGGGCGGGTCGCGCCATACCACTCGCGCAAAATGACGGCGCGCCTCGATGAAGCGAACAAATCCAACAATCCGATTCTATTGCGGACGAGCTCGAGTGCCGGCCACGGCATCGGCACCGCCTTGAGCGAACGCATTAAGCAATCGGCGGACATCTATGCGTTTCTCTTTGCGCAATTGGGAATGACAAAAGAAATGACGAAACACTAATGACGAATGACGAAGGAATGCCAAAGCCCGAATAGCAGAAAATCAGAGTCGGGTTTCGCAATTCGTCATTAGATCAGTTGCCATTTTGCGAAGGAAATTGTTGATTTGCGCGGGGGCGGTTGCGATTTTTTTTCTGATCGCTGTCGCTGGTTGCGTGGCCGTTTTTTACAGTCCTTTGCTCACTCATTACATCGAGGGCAACGCGTTCCGTGCGGCGATGGAAGATGAAACCGCGAAAGGTTTGCATTTCCCTCGTAGCCGCTGCGCGCCAATTCGACGGACCAGTGCCTTTTCAGCTGCAAGCGAAAGTTTCGAAGCGAGCAATGGAGTGAAGGCGATGAAGTCACTCGATGCTCACGGCATCACCGCCAGGTTTAACCCGTGGGGCGTATTTGTGCGGCAATGGAGGTTGAACTACGTGCACGTTCAATCCGGCGACGTCGCCATTCAGATTTACGAGGCGAATCCTGAAGCAGTGATACCAAAGCCATGGTTCGCAATTTTTTTACCGAACAGAGTTTACGTGAAGAGAATTGAATCGGAGCAGGCCGACGTCACCTGGCGTCTCCGTGGCGAGCGGGCCGGCTTTTTCGGCACCCGGCTGCTCATTACGCCGCACGGCCGGGATTTCGAGTATGTCGCCGCCGGGGGAAGACTGAAGATGGTGTTGCTTCCCGATCTTGATCTTCGCCGCCTGCATCTTCTCATCACCAAGACCTTGCTGACGATTTACGATGTCGATCTCGCATCGAATTCCGATAGCGATGAAAGCATTCATGCCCAGGCGAATGCCGGCATCGGGAAGGATAAGAGCGTCGATTTCAAAGCGAACTTTAATGCGGTCCCAATTCGCTCGTGGTTGCCTTCGGAATGGAAAAGGCGGTTGAACGGTAGTGCTTTTGGCGACCTTCACTGGGCGGGAAACGATCCAAAGCTGGAAAACTCATCGGGCGAAGGTTCATTGCGTATTCGTAACGGACGAATCGACGATCTTCCCCTTCTGGAAAAGCTCGCTGAGCTCACTCAGAAGAAGTCATTCGAATATTTGGATCTGAATGATTGTTCGCTCGCGTTTGCGTGGCGTTATCCGAAAATCGACATCAAGGAAATCCTTGTCGAAGAGAAGGGCAAATTCCGGGTCGAGGGAGAGATCTCGATCGAACGCCGTCGTTTGCGCGGCACGATCAGGCTTGGGCTTACCCGTGAATATCTCGATTGGCTGCCGAATCCTGAAGAAGTCTTTAGCCGGCATCAGAGCGGCTATCTATGGACCAATGTGCATCTATCCGGTACGATTGATGAACCCGGGCAAGACCTGAGTCCGCGCATCATCGAACTTTTCAGGGAATCACCCGGCGCTTATCTCGGTCTTCTCTTTCATCAGTTCGAAGGCTGGTTGAAAAAAGCTTTTGGCGGCGATCACTGACTTCTGACTTCCGATCTCTGATCTCTGGCTTCGCCCGCTTCCAGCATGCGGACGCGCTTGTCGATATACGGCAATCGGATCGTGAGCGTGAGCCCTTTGCCCTCGCTGCTTTCGATGGAAAGTTCCCCGCCGTGCTCGCGCACAATTCGGCGAACGATCAACAACCCAAGACCCGTTCCTGATGGTTTGGTCGTGAAATAAGGCTCAAAAACACGTCCCAGATCCTCGGCCGACATACCGCTGCCTGTATCGATGAAACTGATCAGGACGTGCGTGTCGTCCCGATCGGTGTGAATGCGCAGGGTGCCGCGCCGGTTCATGGCCTGAAGGCTGTTCTTGATTACGTTGTAAAAAGCTTGCTTCATCTGGTCACGATCCATCTGAAGCAGAGGCAGGTCCGAACGCAGTTCCTGCTCGACAACAATGTCGCGATCCTGAATTTCCGGTGTGAAGAAACGTAACGTTTCCTCGACGATGGCATTCACGTTTTCCGGGTGCAGCTCTGGTTTGGAGGGCCGAATCGCGCGCAAAAACTGGGTCACTATCGAATCGAGCCGGTTGACTTCCGAACGGGCGATGTCGATCGATTCCTGGAGTTCCTCCCGCGCGGGGGGATCTAATTCGTGCGTCTGCCGCTCCATCAACTGCAAATGGATGTGAAGCGAGTTGAGCGGATTACCAATCTCGTGCGCAACACCGGCGGCGAGCAGCGTGAGCGCATTCAATCGCTCCGACTCAATGATCTGCTGTGCGGAGCGCCGACTCTCGGTGATATCGCGCAGGATCATGGCGTGGCCAACCTGTTCACTGTATCCAGGGGCGGGGACCCCGGCCGTTATTCCGCTAAACGCAGTCCCGTCTCGATCTCCGGAGTCAGCGACTCCAGCCACAGCGCCGACCTCACGATGTTCGATTATTAACGGTACAATGTAAAAATTGATGAACCGATTTGCTGGATAAAAAATCTCCATGTCGCGACTGACCGGCCCGCTGCTCTGAGTAAGAGATTCCCAATCGAGACCACGGATGCTCTCATCGAGCCGTTTCCCGATGGCGTCGCCCGCGCGGAGCCCAAACAGCTCGCAGGCCGCATCATTAAGGTAAGTAATGCGGCCTCCCGAATCGGTCACAATGATGCCTTCCTGAATGGCGTTGAAAACGGTCTCGAGGAAACCTTTCTCCTGCGCCAGACGCAGAAAATAATTCTGCACCTCTTCCGGCCCAATGCGTCCGAGTCGCTCGATTAATTTCTCAAGAAAACCAGCTTTCACGGCGTACGTCGCGGCGTTGCATGGTTAAAAAGGTTACAAAAGTTAAAAAGGAGCGCCATCCGTTGTGACGGTAACCATGTAAGGATTTAACGATTCACCTTTTTTCCGGCATCCGCGGCACTTCGATCTTGAGCATTTCTACGCGCAGATAATTCAACACGACCGGCGCAAGAATCAGGCCGGGGATCCCCATCAGTCTTTCGCCAATGATCAGGGAGATCAACGTCAGCCACACGGGGTTGCGAATCCGGCTGCCGATGATTTTGCTGTTTAGGAAATATTCCAGCTTATGAATCAGAACAAGAAACACCAGAGCCCCGATCGCCAGCTTCAAGGAAATTGTTAATGCAATGAAAACAATGATGGTATTACTCACGAGATTTCCGACAATCGGCACGAGGCCGCAGAGAAATGTGATCGCAATAAGAAGCGGCGCATGCGGCATCCGAACGATCACCACAAACAGCCCGGTCAACGCGGTGTTGATTAGCGAAATTGTAATCTGGGCGCCCATTACGGTGGCGAAACTGCGATAAAAATCGCGGAAGCGGGTCGAGACTTCATCGCAGGAAATGGAATACAGATTGTTCTTCACTGCATGCGTGCTCCGGTAGGGGTCCAAGCCAGTTTTGAGAAAAAGACTTACCGCTGCGATGATTCCGAGAATGCTAAAAACCAATGCAACGCTGGTACTCCTGGCAAAATGGGCGACGTCTTGCAAGTAATGCGCCTCCTCCTTGAGCGTATCGATCACGACCGTTCTCAAACTCTCGAAATCAGTAAAAGGCAATTCGATTTGGCGCCGCTGGGCCCAGGCGCTGGCGGAAGGAATCGAGGTCTCAGCCACATCGGGCAACGCAAGGATGATGGCACGGGTAAAATATACCGCAGCGGCTGCAATGCCTGTGACAACAACGATAAACAGGACCAAGGCGACCCACTTCCTCTTCGTCAGATAATACAGCTGGCGCAACGCAAAGTAGGAGAACAAGACGACCAGCAGCGGTGCTCCAAGACCGAGGAACCCGGCGAGAATAATCGTGAAGGCGAGCACACCGTAGGAAACCCGGGTGGATGCGCTCATAGATCAGCCCTCATCATCCGTTTAACTTCACCCGAAGCCGTGCTTGTCAACTTACGAGAAATCATTGCGCATGCTGTAGAGTGCGCTGTCCTCAGCGCAGCACGTTCGGGTGGGACGCGATATCCGCTGAGGACAGCGGACTCTACAGCCCTACACTTCCGATCAGCCCGCAGCTTTCTCTGCCGGCGCGGGCTGGCCCGTTTCGGCTTCAGCGCGCTCTTTCAACGCGGCTTTGCGGGAAAGTTTTACGCGCCCCTTATCATCAATGCCGATGCACTTGACCCAGATGATGTCGCCAACCTTGGCAACGTCTTCCGTTCGTTTCACACGGAAATCCGCGAGCTCGGAAATGTGAACGAGCCCATCCCTGCCCGGGAAAACCTCGACAAACGCGCCGAACTCCTTCGTCGAGACTACGCGACCCTGATACGTCTGGCCGATCTCGATCTCACGCGTCATGCCACCGATAATTTCTTTTGCGCGCGCCATGCTTTCGCCGCTCGTCGCGTAAATGTGCACTGAGCCGTCATCCTCGATGTTAATTTCAGCGCCAGTCTCCGCGACAATGCCCTTGATGGTTTTGCCGCCGGGTCCGATCAGCGCGCCGATCTTCTCCGGATTAATCTTAATTGTTTCAATGCGCGGCGCGTATTTGGATAATTCGGAACGCGGCTTGTCCAGCGTGCTGCGCATGATGTCGAGAATTCTCGTGCGCGCTTCTTGCGCGCGTTGGATCGCTTCGGCCATGATTTTGTGACTAATCCCGGGGAGTTTCAGGTCGAGCTGAAAACCAGTGACGCCAGCCTCCGTTCCGCAAAGTTTGAAATCCATGTCGCCGAAATGATCCTCCGAGCCAATGATGTCGGTCAGCAATTCGTAGCGCTTCAATTGCTGAGCATCGCCAAACTCGGTAACCAGCCCGACTGAAATTCCAGCTACCGGCGTTTTCACCGGAACACCCGCATCCATAAGCGCCAACATGCCAGCACAAACGCTCGCCATTGATGTTGATCCGTTTGATTCCATGATCTCGCTCGATATGCGAATGGCGTAGCGAAAATCGTTTTCACCTGGCACGACCGGTTCGAGGGAACGTTCCGCCAGCGCACCGTGACCGATCTCGCGTCGCCCAGGCCCGCCCGTCCGCCCCGTTTCACCCACGCTGAAGGGAGGAAAGTTGTAGTGCAAAATGAATCGCTTCGATTGCTCGCCGCCACCGTAAGCATCAAGCATCTGCGCTTCCTCGATAGGCGCCAGTGTGGCAAGCGCAACCGCCTGGGTTTCGCCGCGCTGGAAAATGGCCGACCCGTGCGCGCGCGGCAGGGCGCTCACTTCGCAACTAATCGGCCGTAAATCCTGGTAACCGCGGCCATCAACGCGCTTTTGTTTGTCCAAAATGCTGATGCGAAATGCCTTTTTTTGGACATAATCGAATGCCCGCGAGATCGCAAAGGAATCGGCCTCAGGATGTTTTTCCAGGATCGACTTCTTCACTTCCTCGCGCAATGCGTCGGCCGCTTTAGCGCGCGCCACCTTGCCTTCTGTATAAAGCGCCTTCTCGATCCGGTCACCGGCGACGGTGTATGCGATATCGAGCAGATCCTGGTTCACCTGGAGCAACGGCACGTCGCGTTTCGGTTTGCCCACTTGGGCCGCCAGTTCTCTTTGAATGCGAATCATCTCGCGCGCATGGCCGTGCGCGAACTCGAGCGCTTTCACGAACTCATCCTCGGGCAGTTCGTTCGCCGAGCCTTCGATCATGATTACGTCGTTTTCGGTGCCGACATAAACCAAATCGAGATCACTTTGGGCGCGCTCCGCGTGCGTCGGATTGGCGACGAACTGGCCCTTGACCCGGCCAACCCGGACGGCGCCGATCGGACCCGCAAATGGAATGTCCGATACGCAAAGCGCGGCGGAGGCTCCATTGAGCGCCAGAATGTCGGGATCATTTTCACCGTCGGCGCTGAGCAGGATCGAGATGATCTGCGTGTCGTAAAAGTATCCCTGTGGAAAGAGAGGCCGGAGCGGCCGATCGATCATGCGCGAAGTGAGCGTTTCCTTTTCCGCGGGACGTCCTTCGCGCTTGAAATAGCCACCGGGAAATTTCCCGACGGCTGCCGCCTTTTCGCGATAATCGACCGTGAGCGGGAAATAATCCTGACCTTCCTTGATAGCTGTGGCCGAGACCGCACTGGCCAGCACCATGGTGTCGCCGGATGAGACGACGACCGCGCCGTCGGCGAGTCTGGCTATTCTGCCGGTTTCGATAGAAATTTGATTGGCCCCAATTTGGGCCGTGACCTTCTGTTGCATTGTACTTTTCCTGGATGTGCGAGTTCCAGGCCGGCCACCCTGACTGTAGGTTTTAACCGCGCCACGGCGAGACTAAAACCTAAAATCCAAGGTGCTACTGCGGCCTGGACCGCTGGTTATGTTATTTTTCTAATTTACCTCTGGCTTCGAGCAGTTAAACGGGGTACGAACTTCCCGAAAGATCAGTCCGTTTACTTGCGCAGGTTCAGTTTGTCGATCAGCTTTTTGTAGCGATCTTCTTTTGTCTTGCTCAAATAATCGAGCAAACTCCGGCGTTGCGCGACCATTTTAAGCAGGCCGCGGCGCGAGGAGTGATCTTTACGGTTGATCTTTAGGTGTTCGGTCAAATGCTCGATCCGGCGGGTGAGAAGTGCGACCTGCACATCCGCGCTGCCGGTATCTTTTTCGTGCAATTGGAACTCCTTTAAGTTCCCCGTTTCCGTGCTCTGTGCCATTTGGAAGGCGCTTACTCTAACTTAAGAATATCCTTTCGCAACTGGGGGCTAGGCCAGCCCTGCACGACCAGGGTTAAAAACCAAAGCTTACGCCAGCACTCCGCGAATGGGTTTATGTCGATCGCAAATGACTAAAGTGAGCGAGTAGTGTTTCGCCATCAGCGAGGGCCACGCATTGAAGACCCCACCCCCATGGGACCGCCTGCCTGGGGGCCATAGGAGTTTCCCTGTCTACCAGCTTGAGCCCCTTGAGTGTTCTGGGCGCGTGACCCAGCGTGACCTGCCTGGATGGTGTTCTCTGCAATATGAAGTCGATTCACAATGCTGGAAGGATCCACCCTGAGTTGTTTCGACACGCTCGCCCAACTCTTTCCTTCCTTCATGGTGAGAACGGCATTCAAGTTCTTGCCACTGCCCTCGACGATCGAGTTTGCCGCGAGCAACTCCCCATAACCGAGATGTGTCGCGCTCATCTGCGATCGCAACGTTTTCTCTGGCAGCCCGGTTTGCTGCGAGACTGCTTTCAGCACGAGCTTCTTGTCCGCGTCGGTCTTGGCGCGAGCATTGAGGGAATTAATCGCTTGATTCAAGCTCGCTTCATCACTGGCGAACGCAATCATGCTGCCGCAAAGGGAGTAGGTGACGAACAGGCAGATCAATTTCTTCATGGGCCAGGTTACACGATTTTTGGGACATTGAGAAAAGCTAAAACCGGGACGTCATCCGCCTGACGGCTATCCTCTTCCCGCATCCCTCCGTTTCCTCCTCATAAGCTTCGGCGAAACTCACGATCCGGTCTCGCGTTTGCCGTCATACCACAAGTGCAGTTTCGCGCGTGAGCGAGCCACCCGAGGGCAGCCGAGAATAATAGCCAATGTGTTGCCAAAAATCTGTCTCGCCGAATACATGCGCAATTTCCGTCCCGATGTCAGAATAGGTTCCCGCAGCACTTTGAAGCGCCCCAGTTTTTTCAGGGCCAGACTGAAATAAACTTCTTCGCCGATAAAATACCGCTCATCGAAGCCGCCAATCGCATCGAAATTTCGTCGGCTGGTAAAAAGAAATGCACCCGCGCCGAGATTGAACCCGAAGTAAAGAGCGCAAAACACGCGGATAAAAACGCGGCCCCACAACGGAATAACTCCATCCGTAATTACGCGCGCGCTGCCGCCTGCGTAACCCGTCCCCAGGGCGCCGATCGCTTCGACAACATGCGCTTTGTTTATGCGAGTATCGGCGTCCACGAAGAAGAGGTATTCGCCTTGCGCGGCGCGTGCCCCCGCGTTACGTGCCGCTGCGATATGGCGACGATGAATCGATATCACACGAGCACCAGCCATCGCGGCAATTTTCGGTGTCGCGTCAGTAGAAGCATCATCGACCAGAATGATTTCATAGGGATGTGCTGTCCCAGTGGCAGCGCCATGATGAATTGCCGCAATGGTCGACGAAATCTCCAGCTCTTCGTTGTAGGCCGGAATGATAAACGAGATCATTTCTTCTTGCGCTTGGGATCGACGGGTGTCGGCAACTCGAACCAAATCTCCACTTCGTAGCCGTCGGGATCTTTGAAAAACAAATAAGGTTCCCCGGGGCAAAATTCGCCTTTATCCAGGATTTTTCCACCTGCTTCCTTCACCGCTTTCGCAGCGGCATCGATTTCTTTTGGATTGACTAGGCGAAAACCGAAATGCGCGACGCCGCCCGGTTTTCCGATCCGCGGCGCACTTTCATCGAATACAATGATGTCGCGCGTGCCGGATGTTTGCGCCTGAATCCAGCCATTCTGATCGTAAACTTTGATCATGCCGAAAACCTTTCGGTAAAACTCGAACGACTGCTTGGCGTTCTTCACCGCCAGCGCAATATGTGTGAGACCATAAGTTTTGATCATGATTGCAACCTTACCAAGCCGGCCGAGTCCAATTCAATGTGTCGCCTGGCTCGCGCACACGAAAGATTGACATGGCAAAATGTTTGCGTGGCTCTTGATCGAAAGAGAAGCCACTTACAAAATCAGATTCAAATCGCCGAATTCGTGCCACAGATATTTTCTCGCGATTGCTTCGTTGTAGGCCGCGCGAATTTTTTCGGGCGACTGAAACGCGCTCAGCAAATCGAGATGGCTCGCTTCCGGTTCATGCAAACCAGTGAGCAACCCATCTACCGATCGCAATCGATACTGAGGATCGATCTTCAAACGGGTGTAACCGTGCACCTCGGTCACGATCCCGTTTTCGTTAGCAGCCGATTCCAGCGCTCGGACGACAGTTGTGCCCACAGCAATGACGCGGCCGCCCCTTTCTCGTGCCTGATTGATTTTTCGAGCCGTGACTCGATCCACAAGATATTCCTCCTCTGACGCTGGATGCTGACGATCCAGTTCATCGTCCATGTAACTGGAGAGGCCGGTGTGCAGAACGATATAGGCGCTGTCGATGCCGCGACGTTTCAGATCGAGCAGCAACTTCCACGTAAATGCTCTGCCAGCTGAGGGCATTTCGGCCGAGCCTGGCTCGGTCGCGTAAACAGTTTGATAATAATCGAGTTCCCACGGCGCCGAGACATATTCGTAACGGATCGGTTTCCCCAGTCGGTAAATCAGATCGACAAGCTCGGTGCCGGAGATTGAGAAACGCAATTTCCAGAGGCGCGCGATGTTGGCGTCGCGCTCCAACACAGTGGCGGACAACTTCTCGTCGAATTCAATTTGCATACCAGGTCGCAATCCGCAGCCGAATGGATCGCCTTGCTCGCAAAGAAGGAGCGCGAGCCAGGAATCGTCGGGTAAACGTTCGGCCAGACGCACTTCCATGCACGGGCCATGCGTCGCGCTGCATTCACAGCCGCGCAAAGACGCGGGCAGAGTGCGACTCGAATTGAAAACGAGCAGATCGCCCGAGTGAAGGTAATCGCCGATCCGATCGAAGCGTGAGTGTTCGATGCGGCCGATCGCACGGTCAATCACCAGCAGTCGAACCTCGTCACGGCGGATGCCGCGGCGTTCGGGCGGTTCTTTGGCGCTCAGTTCTGGCGGCAAAGCGAACGTGAATGGCGCAGTCATCCTATGTTGTCATCCTGAGCGAAGTTTTGCCGTGCAAAACGCAGTCGAAGGACCTGACTATTTTTTCCGTCGAACTCAAAACCAATCAGCGGCCAAATCTTTCCAGTACGGGTTGTCGCGTTCAACGAGCGCATTCTTTTTCGAACGCCGCCAACCCTTCAACTGCTTCTCCCACGCAATCGCATCTCGAATATTCCGGAAGTGCGAGCAGTAGACAAGGCTGGTGCAGTGATAGTCCCGCGTGAAACCCGGGTGGTCGCCACTGCGATGTTGGGCAACACGCTCGAGCAAAGCGTTCGTCACTCCGCTGTAGAGTGTGGAACGCGTTTTGTTGCTCATCATGTAAACCCAGTAATCGTGATCCCGAGACAAGTTAGAGATCCTTCGACTTCGCTGCGCTTCGCTCAGGATGACAAAAAGAGAATTCGCGCGTTCATGCCGAAGCCGCCGCTTCCCAATTTTCTTGTGCTTGGAAACGTTTTCCGGTCACATCTTTCGATTCATCAGAGGCGAGGAAAACAAAAACGTCGGTTACATCGGCGGGATTCGCCCATTCCGATGGATCTTCTTCGGGCTCGGCGGCGCGATGCATGGCCGTTGGCCCGCGTCGCTTGTTACATTGATGATGGAACCACCGCACTCGATCATTGCCGGCAGCGCGTTTTTGATCAGCAGAAACGGGCCGATCAGATTCGTGTCGAGTACTTCGCGAAAATCTTCCACCGGATAATCGAGCAAGAACGGCATTGGCGAGGGCCCAATCGTTGATGCATTGTTCACGAGCACGTCGAGCTGGCCTTTGAATTGAGCAAGCGTCGTCGCAACGATCCGCTCGATGTCGCGCGGCTTACTTACATCGGCTTCGATGACAACGATGCTCGGCACGCCGTAGCCCTGCGAAGGCGGGTCGAGCTTGTCTTTGTCCATCGCAAGAATCTCATCGCGCACCTTTTTGA
>WNGF01006880.1_pt1 | contig 13952 bp, 7 predicted proteins | sample 5400641 | NCBI WGS metagenome assembly WNGF01 (sample SAMN13153371, study PRJNA577476) | soil metagenome | isolation source: 80 cm soil or saprolite under grassland replicate 2 | place: USA:California | collected 2016-06-15
AACAGCTTCCAGTAGGCGAAATGCGGATGATCCATCGAATATTCGCCGGGCCGAAGCGGACGCATCCACAGCAGCAAGCGCAGGAAGACGGCCGAGAGCAAGCCGTAGCTCAGCAGGAAGAAGAACCCGTCGACGATGACATGGTAGGCGCCAAACGCTTGTCGCGAGTACGGCGCGACCGCGCTGACGGTGACGATCAGCGCGACCGCCGCGATCAAGGCGATACACAGACCGGAAATCAGAAAGTCCACCGCGCTGGTCTTCATGCTAGAGCCCCCATGGAAGGACCAATCGAATGAGGCGATCTACCGCGGCGCGCCTATGCTGCGGCCGACCGCGATTGAGCTCCGATCCGGAAACGGACGGATCGCCGCTGCGCCTGACTGTCGGAGAACGCGCTCAGAGCTGTCGGAGCAATGCCTCAGCTTCCTGGCGCTGCGGAAATTTCTTGTTCTTGGTCAACAGATCTCCCAGCTCCTGTCGCGCCCGGGTGACGTCGCCCGATTTCGCAAGCGCCGCCGCCCAGTGATAGCGAATCGATGTCGAGGCAGCAGCTTTTTTGACCGCCTTTTTCAGCAGCTCCGCACCTCGGGCCGTTTCGCCCCGTTCCACCAGGATCCAGCCCAAAGTATCCATGATCTCCGCGTTTTCAGGCGACACCTGATACGCCTGTTCAGCAGTGGCGAGCGAGCGCGGATCCTTTTCCTGCTGGTACAGCCACGCGAGATCGTTGAGGGCGCGAGCGTTCTTGGGGTCCATCTGCAGGATGAGCTCGTACTGCTCGATCGCCTGTTTGTTGTGACCTCCTTTCATGTAGGTTTCGGCGAGATACGTGCGCACGCCGACGTCAGCCGGCTGGTCCTTGAGCCATGCAATGAGCCTCCGGTCCGCTTCCTGCGCGCGTCCGCTGGCTCTCAGCGCCTGGTGCACTTTGACCGCGAGCAACCCCGTGTGGTTGATCGCCAACGCCTTCTGATACGCGTCGAGCGCCGGCCCATATTGCTTCTGCGCCATCAGAGCCTCGCCTTGCAGCATGAAGCCGGACGCGGAGTCCGGCCGCTGTTTTTGCATTTGCCGCGCGATCTTCAACGCTTCGGTGTGACGACCCGCGTTCAGCTCGAGGGAGACCAGCAACATCTCGGCGTCCCAATAATCAGGTCTCAGCGCCAGCGCCCTGTTGAGCGACGACCGCGCGGCGCTCGTGCTTTCAGCCGCGGCCTGCGCCGTCGCGAGCTTGTAATGCGCGACGGAGCTCCTCGGGGCGGCTCTGACAAGATTGCCGTAGGTCGATATCGCGTTCTCTTTTTCGCCGTTCGCGAGCTGCACGGTTCCCAGCAGGTCCAGCGTATGGGGGTTCTTGGGGTCGGCACCTTGCGCCGCCGCGGCCATCTCCAGCGCCTTGCGGAGATCGTTCTTCTTCAAGTAATAATTGGCCAGCAGCACTCGAGGCCTGACGGCGGATGCGTCCGCTTTCGCGGCCCTCTCCAGCCAGGAAACATATTCCGCGTCCTGTCCGGCAGCGGCGGCGACTCCTGCGAGCCCGATCATCGCCTGCACGTTGTTCTTGTCCTTATCGAGCACGCCTTGAAGGCGCCGGCGAGCCGCGTCCGGATTCTTTTCCAGCAGGTCGAGCTGAGCCAGGTTCATCGCCGCCTCCGTGTAATCCGGCTTCAGCGCGAGCGCCTGCTCGAAATTCCTGCGCGCGGCAGCGATATCATTCCTGGTGAGATAGACAGCGCCCTTGAGGTTGAAGGTTATCGGATTCTGGGGTTGTCTTTGTTCCAGCGCTTCGACCGCGGCGAGCGCCCGGTCGAGCTGCCCCGTCCGAAGCAGGTTCTGAATCAGCATTGCCTGGGCATTGACGATTCCAGGGTCCAGTTGAATCGCGCTCTGCAGCTCCTCGATCGCCTGCGAGCGCTCCCCCTTCTTTGCCAACGTCGTGGCGAGCCCGACACGGAGATCGGTTGCTTCGGGTTTCTGCTCGACCGCTTTCGCCATATACGCGGCGGCGAGATCGGTATCTCCGAGCGACATGTAGGTTCTCGCCACGAGCGCCAGGCTTTGCGGATCCTTGATATCCAAATTGCGCAACACTTTCAGCGATTCTTCCGCGTCTCCGCCGCGGCCGAGCTTCACCTGTACCAGGGCGAGCAGCGCCTGGACGCGGACACTGCGGACCGTCCGAGTGAATTGGGAGAATTGCTTACCGGCCTGCTCGAAATTTCCTTGCGCGAAGTTCGCAAGCCCCAGCCATAGAACCGCCGGCAGGTAATTTGGATCGGCCTTGAGCACCTTTTGAAAGGACGTCTCGGCAGCGGCGTATTTCCCTTGCCTGTACTGCACCACGCCGCGCAACTGGCTCACCATGGGATGGTCTCTGGTCAGCTTGAATGCGGTATCGATGTACCGGCTGGCTTCATCGAGCTTGTTGTTCTCGATGCTGATGACGGCCCTGCCGAGCAAAGCGTCCAGATTGTTGCTTTTGTAATTGAGCGAATTCGCGTAAGCACTGTCGGCTTCGGGTAAACGTCTCTCCGCGCGTTCCAGATCCCCGAGCAGCGCCCAGGTTTGACTGTTTTTCTGGTCCAGCTTTATCGCCTTGCCTAGCTCCGTGCGAGCCGTATCGAGCTTGCCTCGCATAGCCGCGCACCGCGCCGAACCCCAGTAAGCCGGTACGTACTGCGGATCCTTCTCGAGGGATTGCGTGAATAACTTGCAGCCTTCATCGATGTGCTGCAGACCGAGCTGGGCGCGGCCCTGGATTTCGAGGATCTTGGAAATTTCTCCTGGTGGCGCCTTCGGGCCGGGCTGAACCTCGTCCATCACTCGCTTATAGAGGCGCTGCAGCAAAAGCGCGTGGCCCATTGGCACTTTGAGGGCCTCATCGTCGACTCCCTGGTCGGCGGCCCGCTTGAGCTCGAGCTCGGCCTGTTCTCCCAAGCCTAACTCGGCATAGATCTCCCCCAGCCGCCACCTCGCCTCGGCGTTCTCTGGGTTCTTTTGCAGCGCATTCTTGAGCTCAATGACCGCAGAGTCGAGTTTGCCCTGAGCCTGGAAGTCTTTGGCGCGCTGCACGAGCTCCTGGTCCGTATAGCGCTTCGTCTGATCGCAGGCGTCCATCGTCAGTATCGCAGCGACGATGAATAGGCCGCCAAGCAGAGCTTTGGAGCTAAGCATCACGCGCTCTCTTCCGCGTCCCGCAAAATCGGTTTGATCGCATCTCGATTCTACCTTGTCTATGCCGCAGTCATAGATGTGCGTGTTTCCTGCAGCCTACAGATCTTTACTGCGTTCCTTCGCTAGGCTTTAAGCTTCGCGATTCGCTGTGGCGCCACATCGAGGAGAGCGCGAATCGCGTCCGGAAATTCGACCTCCGGGCGCGTCGCCTTGGCCAAGGCCGCCGCCGCAGAGGCACGTTCCCGTTGCCGGAGGTCCTCCATTGCACGCCGGGTGGCTTGCCGTATCGTCGTGACGGAGGCCGAATCGCTGCGAATCAGCTTACCGGCACCGAATCGCTCGACGTAATCCATGTTGAGATACTGATCAAGGTTGCTCGGAATGCCCACGACCGGGACTCCGTGCACCAGCGCTTGCTGACACGTTGGGCTGCCACCGTTGCACACGACTGCACACGCTTTGCCGGACGTCGCCTCGCCTGGAAGAAAATCCGTGGCCCACAGCCGTGGGTGCCGGGGAAGATCTCCTCCGCGTCCGGCCGTCGCAACGACGATGGGGCGCTCGAGCGGCAACAGCGCTTCGATGACCATCGGCAGGAGTTGCGCCTGCCCCGAACTTCCGAGCGAGACGTAGATTGGAGGCTCCCCGCTGATGGCTTCGTGCCACCACGCCGGAGGCTCGACCGGAGGCGACCACAGGACCGGACCGATGTACTTATGAGTCGGCGGGCTTCCGAAGATTGGAATGAGCTCGGGGATGTCGGCGTACAAGGTCAGATCGCCATCACAGTAGACTCGCCGCACGTCCCAACCCAGCGATCCGAGCTGGTACGCGCGGCGCAGACGATTCATCGGGATGGCGTGAGCTGCAAACGCAAACGGCCGAGCGATCGGGAAGAGCGCGTTCGCGAGTGGCAGTCCGATCAGCCGCGTCAACGCCAGGCGGGGAACCTCGAAGTGAGGTTTTGCGTAAGGGCTCCAGTAGGCATTCGTCACGTTGACGTAAGGGATGCCGGTGACGCGCGCGCTGACGGAGAGCGAAAGCCGGAAATCTCCGATGACGACGTCGGGTCGAACAGCCTCGAGCAGAGACAGGTCTTCGCTGACGTAAGCACGCAGCGTCTCGGTCGAGAAGACGGGACGTCCCCGAGCCAGCGCGTCAAGAAAGGTATCGCTCGGGATCGACCGGAGGGAGCGGACGGGGAAATCGAGGCCCGTGAGGAATCGGGCGTAGCGGGGGTCGCATGCGAGCTCGACGACCATCCCGTCGCGTTGCAGAATCGACGCAAGACGAATCGAGCGGCCAACGTGCGCGAGCGTAACTCCCTCGGCGACGAACAGGGCTTTCTTTCGCGCGATCACGTGGTCGTTCGTTGCAATCCCGCGCCGGGTTTGCGAATGTGCTTCGGCAGTCAAGTCGCGACTTTATCGCACGCCAAGCCATAGCTACGCTTCCCGCGCGTGGCCGGCCTACTGACGCAAGCCGTCCTCGCCTACGGCTGGGCCTGACCGCTACGAGGGCGGACAGAGCCATCGTAGCTCGGCTTTGCAGACCGCCAGGCAGATGGCTCACCGGCCCCGTTGGCGGTCACCGCTGCTCGTACCAAGAGAAAGCTTCTTCGACATCTGCCGCGGCCGCCGGCCGAAGAATCAAATCCATTACTAGGACTGGCGGCGGATTCTGCGAAGTACCTCATCCCAGGGGATACCAACCGGTCCCTCGTGGTCGAGCTCGTCGAGTCGACGCGACAACTCCTCGCGCTGCGCCGATGTAACAGGTACCGCATCCGGCGTAGCCGCAAAGCTGTCCCAGATCTGCTCCAGCAGCTCTAGCCGCTGTTCGGGGCTGAAGCTGGCGATATCGATCGCGTTCATTGGCAAAGTATACGCCGCCCCAAACTCGCTTGCTCTGACCACGGTCTCGCGCCGCCATTGCCGGGAGCGGAGTTTAATGCAATTCTTGCGTCTGAGTCGGGGAGGAGTCGATGGGTGTGCAGCACAATCTAACTATCGGCGAATCGTCGCCACAACGATCGGCTGCGTGAAGCTCGCGTACGATACGGATTCCGCACGCGGGATCGATCTCGATCCGGGGAGCCCGTTCTGGCTGCCGTCGGTCGCTGAGTTCGCCGCCGAGCTTGCGAACGCAGCGAGCGGCAATGGCGCCGGGCCACCGCCTATCGTGTCGCGCGAGGCTTCGCGGGAATCGCAGTCATCGTGAGCTTCGATCGCGACGGCAGCCTCGAGCAGATGCCCGCCACGCTGATGGCGCAGATCGCGCGCCAAGCTCGACGCGAATCGAGCGCGCTCGCGTTGCTCGCGCCGGGGCGCCTGCCACTCACGTTCGCGGCATTAGTGCACGAGGTCGAGCGCACAGTACGGTCGCTGACGACGTTCGGCCTTGGACGCGGCAGTCGCATCGGTGTCGCGCTGCCCAACGGACCCGAGATGGCCGTGCTGCTGCTCGCGGCGACCGACTGCGCGACGTGCGCACCGCTCAATCCGATGAACGACGAGGCATCGTCGCGGCACCTCCTGAAAACCCTGCGCATCGATGCGCTGATCGTCCCCGACGGTGAAGTCTCGTCGCTGCTTCGGGTCGCAGAGGCACTTGCGGTGCGGATCGTCAGGCTCGCATTTTCCCCCGCCGATCCCGCCGGGACCTTTGGGCTTTCCTCGCCCGGATCGGGCGCAGTCGCGGGTTCGATGCCCCCGGCGCCCGAGGACGTCGTGCTGGTATTGCACACGTCGGGAACGACCGCGTTGCCGAAGGCGGCACCTTTGACGTGTCGTAACGTGGTCGAATCGGCCCTGACGCGGGCGCGCTACATGCAGATGACCAGCGCCGATCGGTGCCTCTGCGTTGCGCCGATGTTCACCGCGACGGGTATCCGGCGCAATCTCTTTCCGACGCTCGCAGCGAGGGCCGGCATTGTCTGCACGTCCGGCTTCGATTCGGCGGCGTTCGTCGACTGGCTCGACGCGTTCCGTCCGACGTTCTATACCGGAAGTCCTGCAGTGCAGAGCGCAGTGCTCGATCTGCTCGAGCGGCACGGCAAACCGGCACACACACTGCGCTTCGTGATCTCGGCCTCGGCGGCGTTGCCCGGCAAAGTGCAGCGCCGACTCGAGGAGGCGCTCGGCGTCCCGGTCATTCAGGCTTACTCGATGAGCGAAGCGGGCAGCATCGCGCAGGAGCCGTTGCCGCCCGGGCAGCGCCGCGCCGGTTCGGTCGGGCTGCCGGCCGGTGGCGAGGTCGCCATCCTCGGCGACACGGGCGTCTTCCTCCCGCCGCACGAGGTGGGCGAGATCGTCGTGCGCGGGCCGGAAGTCTTCTCCGGCTACGAAAACGATGCCGACGCCAACCGGTCGGCGTTCCACGACGGCTGGTTCCGTACCGGAGATCTGGGCTGCGTCGATGAGGACGGTTACTTTTTTCTGATTGGCCGCTCGAAGGAACAGATCAATCGCGGCGGCTTCAAGATTTTGCCGACCGAAGTCGACGCGGCGCTGCTGCGTCACCCCGACGTCGCGGAAGCGGCTTGCTTCGCAACGCCGCATCCGACGCTGGGCGAAGACGTCGTCGCGGCCGTCGTTGCACGGGATTCCTCGCGCGTGACCGAACGGCAGCTTCGCGACTACGCCTTCGAGCAACTCGCCGCGTTCAAGGTCCCGAGTCGGATCGTACTGGTGCCGGAGCTGGCGAAGACCGCGCTGGGGAAAGTCAAGCGCGCGGAGCTCGCCGCGAGCCTGCGCGATCAGCTGCGCCGCGAGTTCTCGCCGCCCTCCGGCGCGCACGAGGAGCTGGTCGCCGGGTTCTTTGCCGACGTGCTCGGCGTCGAGCGGATCGGCGCGCACGACAACTTCTTCGATCTTGGCGGCGACTCGCTGCGCGGTGCGCAGCTCGTGACGCGGGTCAACGCCGCGCTGGCGCTCGATCTCGATCCGGGGAGCCTGTTCCGGCGGCCGACGGTCGCGGAGTTCGCCCTCGAGCTCGAGGCGACGGCGACCGGGCAGGCCGTCGCGCCCAGTCCGCCGCCGATCGTGCCGCAGCGACGCAACCCGCGCGCAATGAACAACGAGCCATCAAGATAGACGATGCTGCGACTCGCCGTACTTGCCGCGCTGACCATCGGGTCGTTCGCTCTGCACGCTGGCGATGCCATTGCGGAACCCTATCCGTCCAAGCCGATCAAGCTCGTCGTGGCGCAAGCGCCGGGCGCGCAGAACGATGTGCTCGCACGCTTGCTCGGCCACAGGCTCACCGAGCTATGGAAGGAGCCTGCAATCGTCGAATACCACGGCGGCGCCGGCGGCACGATCGGCGCGGATCTCGTCGCTAAGGCACCCGCCGACGGCTACACCGTGCTGGTCGGGGGCCTCAACAATCTCGCCGTCGCGGCAGCGCTGGTCAAGGATCTGCGCTACGACCCGATCCGCGATTTTGCGCCGATCGGCGGCATGGCGCGCGTTCCCTATGCGTTGGCGGTGAATCGCAGCGTACCCGCGACGACACTCCCGGAACTGATCGCGTATGCCTCGGCGCATCCCGGTCGTCTGACGTACGGCTCGGGCGGCACCGGCAGCTCGTCGAGCCTGGGCGCTGAGCTGCTCAAGTCGATGGCCGGCTTAGACATCGTCCACGTGCCGTACCGCGGGGCGGCGCCTTCGATCATGGCGCTCGTCAGCGGAGAGATCGACATGATGTTTGCGGACCTCGCGCTACTCGCGCCGCACGCGAAAGCCGGCACGCTGCGCCTCATTGCCGCGGCGGGCGCTGCGCGCGCATCGTCTGCGCCCGACCTGCCGACGGTCGCCGAGCAGGGCCTGCCCGGCTTCGCGATTGAGCCATGGTACGGCTTGGTCGCGCCGACAGGCACGCCGCCGGACGTGGTCGCCAAGCTCGCCGACGGGTTGCACGAGACCCTGCGCACACCGGAGATCCGCCAGCGCCTCGGGCAACTCGGCTACGAGCCGATGGTGGACACGCCCGCGCAGTTCGGTGCGCTCATCCGCTCCGAAACCGAGAAATATGCGGCGCTGATCAAGCGCGCCGGCATCGGCGGCGAGCCTTGAGACCGATCAGGTACAGTTGAAGTTCTTATCGACCGAGGGGTCTACGAGTCGAGATGCACCGGACCCGTTTCCTGATCGCGCGACCCCTGCGCAACTCGACTGAGATAAGTCTCGAGCCTTTCCGCCAGGACGCGCACGGTCGGTTCTTTGACCATCGCACTATGGCCGCAGGGAATGAGGCAAATGTCCACCCCGGCCGTAGCGAACCTTGCCCATCCGAGGCTCCGGTTGTGTGAATCGTAGGTGTACGATCCTCTGAACAGGATGGCGCGGCCGGGATATGGCCGCGGGCGGTAACTCAAATGCGCCCAATAGTGCGCCTCGGTCACGGTTCGAAATTTGCGCCTATGCGACAGGCCTAGGTTCTGCAGCACGAACCGGTACAGCCTTTGCTGGACCGGCCTTACGTTCTTGAGCCGAAGGAAATTCCACGTTGTTCGCGCCAGCTCCATCGGCCGAAAGCCGGGGGCCACGCTGTCGCACAGGGCGAGCAACTCCACTGTTTCGCCTCGGCCGTGCAGTTGGCGAGCCATCTCGAAGGCGATCGCGCCGCCGCTGCAATAGCCGGCGATTCGGTACGGCCCCTTTGGCTGGACCTTCTTCATGCCGCTGATGCAGTGTGCCGCCATGGCCTCGATTCGTGTATCAGGAGGTGCCTTGCCGTCGAGGCCGCGCGCGGGAAGTCCGTAAAGCGGCTGGTCTAGGGCCATGTGGCGCGCCAGATTGTCGTAAAAGAACAGATGCCCTCCAATGACATGCGGGCAGAACAAAGGCCTGCGTTTGCCGGTCACCTTGATGGGCACGGGCACAGACCAAAGCGGCGGCCCGCGATCGTCGACCAGGGCGCGTGCCAGGCTTTCGATGGTTCCTTCTTGGTACCACAGCATGTCCGGTGGAAGCTGTCTGCCGAAGAGCTGTTCGATCCTGTCGATCAGGCGAACTGCGGCGAGCGAATCTCCACCGAGCGCAAAGAAATTATCCTGCATTCCAATCGGCGATACGTCGAGGATTCGTTCCCAGATTCGCATCAGCTGCACTTCCACTGCGTTCCGCGGGGAAACGCGGGCCTGCTTGGCAACCTCGAACTTGACGTCGGAGACCGATAACGAGTTGCGATCGACCTTGCCATTCGCGGTGAGCGGTAACGCCTCCAAAGTCACGAACGCTGCCGGCACCATGTAATCCGGGAGCCTGCTCAGCAGGAACCCGCGAAGCTCGTTGGCGATCACCGACCATCCTCGCGCCGGGACCACGTAGGCCACGAGACGCTTGTCTCCGGGTCGATCCTCCCGCGCCAACACGGCGGCATCGCGTATTGCTGTGTGCTGCTTCAGTACGGATTCGACCTCACCCAATTCAATCCGGAATCCACGAATCTTGACCTGCAGATCGATACGGCCGAGGTATTCGAGCTCGTTATCCGACGTTCGTCGAGCGAGATCGCCGGAGCGGTACAAACGGGAGCCTGGATCCGTCGAAAACGGATTCGCGATGAAGCGCTCAGCCGTCAGCTCCGGCCGATTGAGATAACCGCGTGCAACACCCGGACCGCCGACGAAAATCTCGCCGGGAATTCCGAGCGGAGCCGGTTGCAGATGACGATCGAGCAGAAAGAGCTGCAGATCGGGGATCGGCTCACCGATCATGCTGCCCTTTGCAGCGTCCAGATCGGCACTGGCGACCGGGCGACAGGTTACGTGAACCGTCGTTTCGGTGATTCCGTACATGTTGAAGAGCTGCGGCTTCGCATCGCCGTGACGCTCGAACCACGGTCGAAGCGATTGGAAATCGAGCGGCTCTCCGCCGAGAATCACGACCCGCAGCGCGAGGTTCTCGCCGGCATTTTCAGTCGCGTCAACCATCATGAGCTGGCGAAACGCCGACGGCGTCTGATTGAGCACCGTGACGCGTTCGCAGATCAGGAGCGCGTGAAACTCTTCGGGGTCGCGGCTGACGAGATACGGCACGAGAACCATCCTGCCGCCATGGATCAGCGCTCCCCATATCTCCCACACCGAGAAGTCGAAGGCAAAGGAATGAAAAGCAGTCCAAACGTCGTGCTCGTCGAAGCCGAACCGCTGCTCGGTCGCCGCGAAGAGGCGGGCGATGTTGTGGTGAGTGACGAGGGTGCCCTTGGGTCGGCCGGTCGAGCCGGAAGTGTAGATGACGTAGGCGAGGTGGTCCGCCGTGGCGCTCGGCGGAGGGTTGCTGTCCGGCTGTGTCGCGAGGACCGCCCAGTCCCGGTCCACGCACAACGTGTGCCCCGCATAGGCGGGCAGTTGTCCGAGCAATCGCTGTTGCGTGACCAACACCGGCGCCTGCGTATCCGCCAGCATGAATGCCAGCCGCTCGGCCGGATAACTCGGATCCAGCGGCACGTACGCGCCGCCGGCCTTGAGAATGCCCAGCAGCCCCACCACGAGGTCCAGCGATCGCTCCATGGCAATGGCCACGGGTACATCCGGCACGACCCCGAGCGTGCACAGGTGATGCGCCAGTTGATTGGCGCGCGCATTGAGCTCGGCGTAGGTGAGATGTTGCTCCTCGAACACCAGCGCCGTGGCCTCCGGCGCGCGCCGCACCTGTGCCTCGAACAACTCGTGAACGCACTTGTCCCGCAGATGATCGGCTGCCGCGCCGTTGCCTTGCCCCAGCAGCAGCTCGCGCTCGGCTGCCGTGAGCAGCGGCAGCCGCGAGATCGCCTGCGTCGGATCCGTCACGATCCCTTCCAACAGAACCCGCCAGTGCCCCGCCATGCGCTCGATCGTCGAAGCATCGAACAGGTCCGTCGCATATTCGACGACGACATTTATTTTTCCCTGTTCTTCCGCCACGGAGAAATGGAGGTCGAACTTCGCCGTCTGGTCGCGAATGCCCTTAATGACCTGCACCTCCAATCCAGGGAGCTGCAACTTTCCAGGCGGCGTGTTCTCCAGTGCGAAGCAAACCTGGAACAGCGGATTGCGCGACAGGTTCCGCGTCGGCGCCAACTCCTCGACCAGCTTCGCGAATGGCGTATCCTGATGCGCATAGGCTGCCAACGCCTGCGTACGCACGCGTGCCAGATAGTCCTTGAAGCTCGGCTCCCCCGACAAGTCCCCGCGCAGCACCAGCATGTTCACGAAGAAGCCGATCAACCCTTCGAGCTCCGGCCGACGGCGCCCGGCAAGCGGTACCCCCACCGCCACATCCTCCTGCCCGCTGTAGCGATACAAGAGCACCTGGAAGGCCGCCAGGAGCGTCATGAACAGCGTGGCTCCCTCGCGTCGGCCGAGTTCCTTTAACGCGCGCGCGAGATCCTCTCCAAGCTCGAACCCAAGGTGCCCGCCGCGATTGCTCGCCACCGCCGGCCGCGGCCGATCCGTCGGCAACTCCAGCACCGGCAGGTCTGCGAGTGCGTGCTTCCAATAGGAAAGTTGTTCCTCCAGCACCTCGCCCCGTAACCACTCCCGCTGCCACACCGCATAATCCGCGTACTGCACGGGCAGCTCCGGCAGCGGCGAGGGCTTTCCCTCACGGAATGCTTCGTACAACACCGAGAGCTCCCGTCGCAAAACGCCCGACGACCAGCCATCGGTCGCGATATGGTGCTGCGTCAGCAGCAGCCAGTGCTCGGACTCTCCCAAACGGAGCAGCCGGGCGCGAAACAGCGGCGCACGCTCCAGATCGAACGGTTGCGCGGCCGCTTGCTGGGCGCGCCGGAGGGCCTCCGCTTCCCGCTCCGGTGCCGGTAGCGCGCTGAGGTCCTCCACCTCAAGCTCGAACTTCAACTCCGGTGTAATCACCTGCACCGGCATCGCGTCTTCGACCTCGAACCGCGTGCGCAAAACCTCATGCCGCCGCACCAGCTCGCGCAGCGCTTTTCGCAACGCCTCGATCTCCAGCGCGCCAACCAGACGCACGACCGCCGGCACGTTGTACACCGACCCATCCGCCAGCAACCGGTCCAGCAGCCACAACTGTTGCTGGCCGAACGACGGCGGAAAAATGTAGACGGCCTCGGTCCTCGCGGGCGAGACGGGCGACGCAGCGACGGCGCGTTGGGACGGCGAAACGACCGAGCTCAGCTCCATCGGATCACCGCGATTCCGTACCGGAGTCTCTCGACGACGGTATCCTCGGATTGCGCCGGATTTCGGGCGTTGGACGAGAGACTCGATTGGATACACCGGTAGATCCCCGTTGCGCTTCGACCTGGCGCGCGAGCTGTGCCACCGTCGGCGCGGCAAAGAAACTGCGAACGGAAACCGATGTGGCGAAAGCGGCCTTGACTCGGGAGAGCGTCTGCACCGCGAGCAGCGAATCCCCGCCGAGCTCGAAGAAATCGCTGTGCACTCCGACTCGATCCACACCGAGCACTTCGCCGAAGATCGCCGCCAACTGCTCCTCGATTGCATCGCCGGGCGCGACGTAGAGCGCGCTGTCGGCAGTGAAGCTGTCTCGTGGCGGCACCGGCAAGCGCTTGCGATCGATTTTGCCGTTGGTGGTGAGCGGAATCTGATCGAGGCCAATGAAAACCGACGGCACCATGAAATCGGGCAAGCGCTCCTTGAGATGGTCGCGGAGATCGTTGGCCAAACGGTCGCCAAGAGCTGTATGCAGAGCTGCCGGCGAGCCGCTTTGAGCCGCGGCGGGTACCACGTAGGCGATGAGCCGGACCGCATGCCCATCGTGTGGATCCTCACCCGGAGCGACGACGGCCTGCTGAACTCCCGGGTGCTGCAACAACGCCGATTCGATTTCCGCCAACTCGATGCGATACCCGCGAATCTTGACCTGTAGATCGATCCGGCCCAGGTACGCCAAGTCGTTGTCCACGGTTCGTCGCGCGAGATCGCCGGAGCGGTACAACCGCGACGCCGGATCGGTCGAATACGGATTCGCAATGAAGCGCTCGGCCGTCAGCTCGGGCCGATTGAGATAACCGCGCGCGAGACCGGCTCCACCGACGAAGATCTCCCCCGGGACCCCGATCGGCACCGGTTGCAAATGACGGTCGAGCAGAACGATGCTCGCATCGGGAATCGGCTTACCGATCATGCTGCCTGTTGCCGCGTCTAGATCGGCGATTGCGATCGGGCGATACGTTACGTAAACCGTGATCTCGGTGAGCCCGTAGAGGTTGACCAGGCGCGGCTTCGCATCGCCGTGACGCTCGAACCATGGTCGAAGCGATTGGAAATCGAGTCGCTCGCCACCGAGGAGTACGACACGCAATGCAAGACCCTCGCTGCCGTGTTCGCCGGCATCGACACCCATCAACTGGCGGAATGCCGAGGGCGTCTGGCTGAGCACTGTGACTCGTTCGCGGACCAGGAGCGCATGAAACTCCCTGGGGTCGCGGCTGACGAGATACGGCACGAGCACCAGCTTGCCGCCATGGATCAACGCCCCCCACATCTCCCACACCGCGAAACCGAAGGCAAACGAATGAAAGCAGGTCCAGACGTCGCGTGCGTCGAAGTCGAACCAATGCGCGCTCGCCGCGAAGAGGCGGATGATGTTGCGGTGTGTGACGAGCGTACCCTTGGGTTGGCCGGTCGAGCCTGAGGTGTAGATGACGTAGGCGAGATTGTCGGCTTTGGCGCTGGGCGCGGGGTTGCTGTCCGACTGCGCCGCGATCGTCGGCCAGTCGCGGTCCAGACACAGCGTGCGTCCCGCGTAGGCGGGCAGTCGTCCGAGCAGTCGCTGCTGTGTGAG
>WNGF01006881.1_pt1 | contig 13951 bp, 18 predicted proteins | sample 5400641 | NCBI WGS metagenome assembly WNGF01 (sample SAMN13153371, study PRJNA577476) | soil metagenome | isolation source: 80 cm soil or saprolite under grassland replicate 2 | place: USA:California | collected 2016-06-15
CGGCGATCGTCCTCGAGCACCACGCGGCGTACGACCTGTCTGGATATCCTTCGCTGTCGGGCCGGCCTCATCCGTCCCTCCCGGCCCGTATGGTGGCCGTGGCCGACTGCTTCGACGCGGTCACCACCACAAGGCCCTACCGAAAAGCGGAGGAGCGCCGCCAGGCGCTGAACATCCTGCTCGCGGGGGCCGGTCGGGGGTACGACCCCCGCGTGGTACGGACGTTCGTGCGCCTCCTCGGCCTGTTTCCCGTGGGCTCGCTGGTCCGCCTCACCAACAAGGCCATCGGCGTCGTCGTACGCAATCACGACCGACTGCTGTCCAGGCCGAAGGTGCGGATCATGCTGAAATCGAGCGGCGATCCCTGTGACCCGTACGACGTCGATCTCTCCGAGCGCGACTCGGATGGAAACTTCCGGTGGAACGTGGAGCGCAGCATGGATCCCGGCGAGGTCGGGCTGGACATGGTGTCGCTGGTCCTTTCCGGGGAGGTCGAACCGGCCGCCCCGCCCAAAGGGGCCAGCGAGCCGGGGCTCATGCACGACCCAGGACACAGCGAGCCCAAGCCCGCCGGGTACGAGGACTTCCGGGCCGAAACCGGGGCCTCGCTGGGCTAGTGGCCGACGGTGAGATCCGAGCACATCGGCGAGTTCGAGCAGGCCCAGCGGCTCGAGGGCGGGCTGGTCTGGGTTCGCTACTTCGCCCTCGTCCTCGGCGCCTACCTCACCTCGCAATCCAATGCCGGGCCGCCTCGACGAGATGAAGAACACGTTCCTGCAGGCCGTGTGACACGAGCTTCGGACGCCTCTCACCTCCATCTTGGGCACGGCGCTGATGCTCGAACAGGAGGATCTGGGCGTCTCCGCCGAGGATGCGCGGGACCTCGTCAGCCGGTTGGCGAGAAATGCCAGGAGGTTGAACAGGCTTCTCGCGGACCTGCTCGATGTGGATCGCCTGGCCCGTGGTAGGGCCCCAGCTCCAGCCGACAGATGTCGGCGACCTGGTCCGGCGGGTGGCCTCCGACCAGGATCTGGTTGGCGGATCTTCGCTCCACCTGGAGGTGCATCCGGTGGCGCGGTGATCGCGGTGGAGGACGCCGGATCGGGCGTCCCCGAGGAGCTGCGCGCGACATCTTCAAGCCCTTCCGACAGGGACCCGGCGTGCCCGCTCATTCTCGCGGGATGGGCGTCGGGCTTGCTCTGGTTGCCCGCTTCGCCGAGCTCCACGGAGGGCGAGCTTGGCTGGAGGATCGCCCGGGGCGGCGGGGCCCGATTCAAAGTGTTTCTGCCGGGCCAGCAAGTCGATCGAAACGGCGGTCTGGGCCGATAGCAGGCACCCCGCTGTTTCTGCGTTCCCGCCCGCGGGTAGCAGAAAAGCGTGCAAGCCGAGACTTGCCCGCGTACATCATGGATGCCCGGACTCCGACTGCGCGCCCCCTGAGGGTCCTGGATGATCGAATACGAGGTCGCTGAGAGGACCGGTGACTACGTGGTCCTGCGACTGCGAGGCGAACTCCTGGGCGACTTGCCCGTTCGGCGGCTCCATGATGTGCTCGAGGAACACTATGTGGACGACGGAGTTCGTGTGATCAAGGTGGACCTCTCGCAGGTTGATCGGATCTCCCTCGAAGGGGTTGCCGTCCTGGTCGACCTCTGGAGGGAATCCCTACGGCGTGGCAAACAATTCCAAGCCGAGCAGGCTCGAGGAGGGGTCCGGGAGAAACTGGCTACGACCGGGGTCCTTCGACTCCTGTCAGGAGACGCGGGTTGATCATTCCCCCAGGTGACGCAGGAGCTCGGCGTCGCGCACTTCCAGGTTGGGGACCAAGTCCACGCCCATCAGGTTCAGGGTTCGGGCAATCGGCTCACCCGGAGAGATGAGAACGACCCGGCCGCGATCTCCCAGCGCCTTCGCCGCATTGATCAGGACCCCGAAGCCGGTGCTGTCCATGAAGGTCAGGGCCGAGCAGTCGACCAGCACTTCGCCGCCCCGCGCCACGAGTGATTCGAGCGCCTTCTCGAGGCGATCCACATTCTCCATATCGACCTCGCCGGCGAGCCGGATCCCTCGGCCGTCGAGGAACAACTCGATCCGCAGCGTCGATCCTGTCAGGGCAGGCGCAGCGCCGCGCGTCGACGCCGAGAACGGCCTCACGTGGCGCTGCTCGCTGCCCCACTGGGCCCAACGAGCGCCGCACTGGGAGCAAAAAGCTCGCCTGCTGCGGCCGACCACGACAACAACGCGCACCGAGCCGCACACCGGGCACCTGGGCAAGCTGCCTCCTGACGGTTGCCCCGCTCTCCGGAGGCCGGCTTCGGGACGCGAGGGTGGGACGAAATGCCACCCGTCTCATATTCCCTGCACGGACCATCTGTCAAGGCCCCGGGCCGGTGCATCACATCCCTGAGCGCCGCCAGCCACCTTGAGGTCTAATCTCAAGGGCGATCTCCACGGCGGTATCCTCACTCTCGAGGTTCGGCGCGGCGATGGCGGACGAGGCCTCCTCGGGCCCGCGGTCACGGGTAGATGGTCTCTCCCAGGATGTCCGCGTTCGTCGTCGATGGTGACCCAGCACCCCAAATTCATGGCTTGGAACATGTCCAACGCTTCCCGCCACGGTTCTCTCCAACGATGATGCCGTCGGGCCGCATCCGAAGACGTTTCGGACCAGGGCCCTGACTGCGACCTCCCCGGCACCTCGACGTTCGGAGGGCCGGGCCTCCGACGAGATCACGTGGGGCTGAGACAGGCGAAGCCCGGCCGCGTCCTCGGCGATGACCTTAACGCCGATCTGGACCCAGTGCTCGGGACACTACGCGAAGGCCCTCTTCCGGTATAAGCAGCCCCCGATAGGCATCTTCATGCGGGTACAACACCGACCGAGCCCACACCGGCAGGTGGACGAACTGCCGGACCTTGGAGAAGGTCCTGGGGAAGGTGAAGATGGTGTCCCGCTAGAGTCGATGCGTCGCCGCAACTCGGTGACAGGACAGACTAGTCGAACCGGATCTCTTCGGTGAAGGCCCGACCATTCGTCCGATGGCAGCCCACATAGGCCTGGGCGCTCCGGTCGTGTCGGTTTCGGTCCCTCGGCCCCGGGAACGATGCAGGCGAGGCGTGGGCGACCGAGTTTCGAACAGTGCAAGCCGTCATCACTCCCGGGGCCCGATGTTCCGGGCATCCACGGCTGCCCTCGTGACCGGAGCCATACTCTCGGGCTGCGTCGGTCCGGCTCGCTGGTACACCGCGTACGAGGGGAAGGCCGGAACGACGGCCGACCAGATGGTCTCCGCGGTTGAGACAGCCCGCCTGAGCGCCCAGGTCGCCGTCACGCACAACGCATTCGCGCCCTACCTCTCGGTCACGATCGCGGAGGCCGAACAGGATGCCGAATCGATCCGGGGCGCCTTCGATTCGATTCAGCCCCCGGGCCATCGCTCGGACCTGCTGCGAGACCAGCTCGACCAGCTACTCTCGAAGGCCACCGAAACGATCTCGCAGATGCGCATAGCCGCCCGGCGGTCTGACTTCGGTGAGGTTGAACGACTGGCGAACTCGCTCTCGGACGTTTCCGAGAAGCTGGACGCCTTCGCCCAGGCCCACGCGTGAAGAAACTCCTCGAGATCACGCTCGGAATCCTCACCGCCATCGGTGGGTTTGTCGACATCGGCGACTTGGTGGCAAACGCCGAGGCCGGCGCGAGGTTCCGCATGTCGCTGGCGTGGGTGGTCGTGGCCGGTGTGATCGGGATCGTGGTGTACGCGGAGATGGCCGGCCGCGTGGCCACGCTCTCGAAGCGCCCTGTGTTCGACGTGGTTCGGGAGCGCCTGGGGTCCCGCCTAGCTCTGGTCAACCTGATCGCCTCGTTCTTCATCAACTTCCTTACGGTGACGGCTGAGATCGCCGGCGTGGCCCTTGTGCTGGAGCTCGCGTCGAACGTCAACTACCTGGCATGGATCCCGCTGGTCGCCCTGATGGTGTGGATGGTCATCTGGCGGGTGAAGTTCTCGGCGATGGAGAAGATCTACGGGCTCTTGGGCCTGGCCCTAATCGTGACGGTGATCGCCGTGTGGCGCTCAGGACGTGTGCACGAGCTGCTCGTGCAGGCGCGCCATCTCCACACGGCTGCTGGAGAGGACTGGCCTACGTACTTCTATTTCGCCATCGCCCTCCTCGGTGCGGCCATGACGCCGTACGAGGTGTTCTTTTTTTCCTCGGGCGCGGTCGAGGAGGGGTGGAAACCGTCAGACCTGATGGTGAACCGGGCGAACGTGTACGTCGGTTTCCCCCTGGGGGGCGTCCTGTCGCTGGCCATCATGGGTGGGGCCGCGCTGTTCCTGGCCCCCCGGGGCATCTCCGTCGACCATCTGTCGCAGGTCGGCCTCCCGGTGAGCCTCGTGCTGGGCAAGATAGGCCTGTTGATCCTGTTGTTCGGGATGTTCATGGCCATCTTCGGAGCCGCCCTGGAGACGGGACTATCGGCCGGCTACGCCGCGAGCCAGTATTTCGGCTGGCAGTGGGGGAAATTCGTGAAACCGGCCGACGCGCCGAGGTTCCATCTCGTCGTGTTGCTCACGATCGTGCTGGCCTCGGCGCTCGCCCTGACCGCAGTGGATCCGGTCAAGGTTACGGAGTACTCGATCGTCCTAGCCGCGGCGGCCCTGCCGCTCACGTACTTCCCGATCCTCGTGGTGGCCAACGACCCCGAGTACATGGGCACCAAGACGAACTCACGGTTTGGCAACGCCGTGGCCTTCCTCTACCTGGCTCTACTGATCGTGGTCTCGCTAGCCACCATCCCCTTGATGATCATCACGAAGGCTGGCGCATAGGCACGGCGAAGGAGGTGGCGCAGATGCCGGGCGGAAACGTCAACGAGTCGGCCAGACGCGTGATCGACGCCGGCTTACACCTGCTCGACCGACAGATCGTGGACAAGGACGGAAGGCTCGCCGGCAAGGTGGACGACCTCGAGCTCACCTTCCCGCACGGTTCAATGTCGGATCCGCCGTTCGTGAGTGCGATACTGTCCGGGCCGGGGGCCCTCGCCCCGCAGATTGGGGGCCGTCTTGGCAAATGGATCGCAGCGGCCGAGTCTCGGCTCTCGGACCAGCCCGGGCCGGCCCGGATCTCGTTCGGTGTGGTCAAGCGGATCGAGAACGACATCCAGCTGATCGTGTCTCGAGACGATCTCGATGTGGCCCGCCTCGAGGACTGGGTCCGGGACACGATCATCTCGAAGATCCCGGGGGCTCGGCATGCGCCTCAGTGAGCTGTTCGGGTGCGAGGTCCTCGACAGCGACGGCCGCTGGGTGGGGGAGGTCCACGACGCCCGGATGGTTCGTGATGGACCGGAACAGGGTGCTTTCGGCCCCGCGTACCGCATGCAGGGGCTCATCGGCGGAGGAGGATCGTGGGGCAGCCGCCTCGGGTACGACCGCGGAGAGGTCAAGGGCCCGTGGCCGCTCAAGAAGCTGTTCCAATGGTTGCACGGCCATGCGAAGTTCGTCGACTGGGCCGTCGTCGCCGGCCTCCAGAAGGGCGTGATCAGGGTGAGCGTGCCGGCGGACCAGCTCCCGTCGGTGCCAACGCTCCGGCAGTGATCGGTACGGGGGGCAGTGAAGAAGCTCTTCGAAATCACGTTGGGGATCCTCACCTCCGTTGGCGGGATGATCGACATCGGCAACCTGGTGGCGAACCCGCAGGCCGGGGCGCGGTTCGGTATGGGGCTGGCGTGGGTCATCGTGATTGGCGCGGTCGGGATCATGCTATTCGCCGAGATGTCGGGCCGTGTGGCCCCATCTCCCACCGGTCGGCATTCGACCTCATCCGAGCGCCTCGGCCCGCGGGTCGCTCTGGCGAACCTGATCGCCTCGGTATCGCTCACTGTCCTCACACTGATGGCCGAGATCGGCGGCCTCGCTCTGATTCTCGAACTGGGGTCGGGTTCAACTACTTGGCGTGGATTCCGCTGCTGGCGCTGCTCGTTTGCTGGTTGTATGGCGGGTCAGGTTTCAGGCGATGGAGCGCCTGTACGGACTGATGGGACTGGCCATGGCTGTGATTGTCGTGGCGGTATGGAAACTGCACCCCGATTGGGGCGCGCTTTGGCACCAGGCGGCCCATCCTCGGATCCCGGCGAAGGAAGACGTGGCGACCTACTTGTACTTCGCAATCGCACAGCTCGGGTCGGTGATGATGCCGTACCAGGTATTTTTCTTCTCCTCCGGTGCCGTAGAGGCGGGGTGGACGAGAAAGGACCTGGTCGTCGAGCGGGGCAACGTCTATGTCGGCTTTCCGCTGGGGACGGTGCTCGCACTTGCGCTGATGGCGTTGGGAACCATTGTCTTGGCTCCGCGCGGGATCACCGTCGATCACCTAAGCCAAGCGGCCATGCCCACCGCGGTGGCTCTGGGGCGGATCGGTCTGGCCGTGCTGCTAGTGGGGATGTTCGCTGCTGTGTCCGGTGCAGCTCTTGAGACGGCGCTGTCGAGCGGCTACAGCCTGGCGCAGTACTTCGGCTGGCAGTGGGGCAAGTTCGTGAAACCGAACGAGGCCCGCGCTTTCACCTTTCGGTCCTGATTGCCATCGGGGTGGCGACGATCGCGGCGATGACCACGGTCGATCCGATCAAGGTGACGGAGTTCGTTGTCGTGCTGTCGGCGGCAGCCGTCCCCCTCACGTACTTCCCGATCCTGGTGGTGGCGAACGACGCTCAGTACATGGGCACGAAGACAAACTCCCGACTCGCCAACGCCCTGGCGTTCGGGTACCTGGGCCTACTGATCGTTGTCTCGCTGGCGACCGTCCCGCTGATGATCGTGACGAAGTTGGGCGCCTGAGATGCGCGCGTGGTTCGCTAGTTTGGGCGAGGCTAGTCGGGGCATTGGTATCAGTGGCCAATGGGGAACTGGAGATGGACGCGATCCAACTGCTCCGCCGGGACCATCGCACCGCGGAAAAGCTGTTCAAGGAGTTCGAACGGACAGGCGCGAAGGCCAAGCTCATCAAGAAGAAGCTGGTCAAAAAGATCATTAAGGAGCTGTCGCTGCATGCCCAGGTAGAAGAGCACATCTTCTATCCGGCCGTCCAGGAGGCCATCGGGGAGCACGACCTGGTCCTCAAGGCCATTGAGGAGCACGACTTGGTGAAAGTCCTCCTCGAGCAGCTCGACAAGATGGCTCCGGACGAGGATCGCTTCAACCCAAAGGTCACCGTCCTGATCGAGAACGTCCGGGATCATGTGTACCAGGAGGAGGGGGAGATCTTCCCGAAACTGAAGGAGGCGCTGAAGCCGGCCCAGCTCAGGGACCTCGGGACCCGGCTCGAGGAGGGCAAGAAGGCTATCCAGAACCCGAAGGACTACATCAGGTTGAACTAACGGTCGGCATGCGATCGCGTCGGAACTACGTGGAGGCTTGTTGGAAGTCCCAATTACCGCAACTACATGTCATGGCGGCGCGGAGACGCCGTGCTCCTGGGAGAGGCGAATGTGGAGCGAGATGCGGTCGAGGAGTACTACGAGGTCGGTGGCATGCACATGCTGTTCAACTTCAGTGCCAACCAGCACCTGTGACTCGCTATCGCCAGGGAAGACGCCACTCCACTGGTTGATGCGTTGGAGAGCACCGCCGGGATTCCCGCCACAGATCAGTGGGCGAACTTTCTCCGCAACGACGAGATCGACCCGGGACGACTGTCTGAACAGGAGCGCGCCATCCGGAATCGCTCTGAATGCCCGGAGTTCGGCAAGGGAAGGTGGGAAGTGATCGGGGCAAGGGATCCAACTGTCCTCGCGCTCCGCTACGTCTCGGGTGGGGGCGCGGTGATGGCGATCCATAATCTCGCCGCGGACCGGCGCCGGATTGCGCTCGGTCGGGCTGCGCGAGCGTACGGGGCAACCCGAGAGCTCTTCGGCAGCCGCCGGTACGAAGACGAGGGGGCGGCCACGCTCGAGCCCGATCTCTATGGATATCGCTGGCTGCGGTTCGAAGCCCGACCTGTACGATTTCGGCCGTCTCGAGGAAGCAAGGCACATGATGGACCGGCTTGGCTGCGCGCTGTGCGCGCCATGCTGCAGCAGTTGCCGGCCAACATCTGCTCCGGCGTTCACGCCCTCGCCGTAGACCGCCTGGCCATTGGTCCCGCCGGACGACGCCAACCTCGACCCTTGAGCGGGGGCCCCCCAAAGTTCTTCTCTTTGGCGATGGGGGCGGAGAGTTATTCCGTGGGCACCGAAGGTCGTTCCAGCAATACCTGGAACACTGCTTTTAGGTCGACCATTGCGCGCCGGACGTCGTCTTCGGTCGACTCTCCCTGCTCGTTGGCCCGCCCTACCGCGTAGCCGTCACGGTACAGCAAGGCCAGGTCAGGGTAATTGACCGACAGGTCATCAGCTCTAAGTTGGGGAGTCGAATCTTCCGGATAGCCGCCCTCCCGCATCAGGTCGGTCAAGAGGCCGAGGGCCTGCCCAATGGCGCCAGATGGCGAATCAACGAAGAGTGCCTCTGCTGCCCTCCACAGCTACACATATCTATCCCTGGATTCCGGGCCCACAGAACGCAGCTTGTATTGTCGTCGCCTTCGGATCCGTGCCTGCAATTCTCGCTCCGCGCTCCATCGACTCTCGCTCGATTCAAGCACCCGGTCATACTCCGGGCCGAAGATGCGCCGGAGCTCCTCTGACCTTCGCTTCCAGACCAACCCGAACACGAGGGCGCCTACAAGCAGGATCACGATCAGGATCACGATCCAGATCCAAGGATTCACCGAGCTCACCATCCCTTGACGTGGCCCCGTTCAATACGCAGCTGCAGGGACGCGTACCGAAGGGAGCCGCCTGCCCTCGCAGAAGATCGAGTACTGGTGCCGAGTCGGGTCGGGAGCTGTCCATACTTCAGGCCGTCTTTAGCGATCGAAACAATCCACCCCTGGCGATCCCTGCAGCCCGACGGCCTCGATGGCTGGAGCCGATCAGCCTTCTGGCTTCTTCCGCCGGCGAGTAAGTTCGTCGGCGGCGTTCTTGGCCCGACCGACAGCCTCCTTGCCCTTGCCCTTGGCCTGGTCCTTCCGTCCCCTGGCTTTCAGTGACCGGTCACCGGCGAGTTCACCGGCGGCCGCTTTCACCCGGCCCTTCGCCTGGTCGACCTTTCCTCCCGCCTTGTCTGCACTTCCTCGGCCCATTCGCTCCCTCCTTTCTGAGGTACTCAGCAGAACAGGCTGAACCCTCCTGGGCCAATGAGCAGTCCGACCACGATGAGCACGATTCCAGCCACGAGACCTCCTCGTACAATGGTCACGATTCCAGCGATCACGAGGATCGCGGCGAGGATCCAAAGAATCGTAGACACCCCGGCCGCACACCCGGCAGCTGCCAGGAGACCCGTCATGCTCACTCCTCCACTGACGTTGGGCGCCGACTCGCGTGCTTTGTACCCGGGGCTTCCGCTTCATACACGAAGTCGTGGCTTAAGCCTGAAAGAATGTGGCCTTATCGAGCACAGCGAACGGCACGAGAAGTCCCTGGAGAGGGAGGCCCTCTCTCGGGAGGTAGTTGCGGAGTAAGGGGATACATGGGCACGGCACTAAGGGCGGTCCGCTAGGTCGGTTTTGGCCGAGTCGGTGCGCATAGACAAGAAGTGGAACCCGGGGAAGGAAAAAGCGAGTCATGCTGTGCACCGTGCGGATTCCGCCGGCTCTTCATTTGTATCCCGACGTGAGGGGGGCGAGTGTCTGGAATGGGAATCCAGCTCATCCGGGATGAAGGAGGGATTCCCCTCCGGCGGCTGCTCCGTGATCGTACCTACGGACCAACCCTTCCCTTCCGTCCAGTCAAGAGGAAGACCCTACGCTTGAACGGGCGGGGGCTATCCGACTGGCTGGAAGAGACTACGCGGATCAACGATCGTACGGTTCACGGTGCGGATCGGTAGCACACAAGGTGCCTATCGGCCTGGGTTGGGTTGAGACCAGCCTCATCGGGGATAGTCCATGTGCCAGAGTCGAGTCCGAGTTGAGGAAAGGGTACAAGCAGGGTGAAGGCCTGCCGCATCCAACGCATGGCGTCGTCCCTTATAGCCCTGACAGTCGTTTCCCTGGTTCTGTCACCTTCGCGCGCTTCTGCCGCGGACCAAAGCAAGCCCGTTGTCTTCGTTCATGGCTACGAGAACGACAGCGGGGCAAACTGTGACGTCGTCTGGAACGACATGAAGGATGCACTCGCGGCACAAGGGTGGACGGGTCCTCTGATCGATGTGGCGTACTACGTGAACGACACGGGATGTGGGGGCTCAATCAACCAGGACGGCAGCCACACCGCCCATTACGCCTCCGGCCACAGTGGTGGGGGGCACACCACGGGGACCAACATCAGGCACCTCGGCTTTCACCTGGCTTGGTGGATCTACGACCACTACGGCAAGTCGGGTCAGTGCATCGAGACAGTGGGCCACTCCATGGGCGGGCTCATCGTGCGATACGCGATTGCCCAGGTCGAAAACGACAATCCAGACTTCCCTCCCTTCATCTGCGTGGAGGATGTCGTCACTCTAGGGACGCCTCATGCGGGAACGCCATGGGCCTGGGCCTGCTCCTCTCTGCAATGCGTTCAGATGAGAGGGAACGTTCTGTGCGACGGGTCCACTGCCAGCGCGTTCATCCAGTGGCTCCGGGCCAGCGCGTGGGATCCGGATGGTGCTGGTGGAACCCAATGGACCCTCCTTGGGTCCCAGGCGGACCTGACGGTGCCGTCGAACTGCGCTCTCCGGAACATGGGCGCTTACGGGAGGACCAAATACCTTCTGTCCAGCGGGGTCGGCCACTCCGAGTACATGCACCTCACGGAGGTAAACGACTCCGCCGATGTGACCTACAAGAAAGGCTCTTCTGAGTGGAGGATCGACTACACGGCACCTTGGCCGGTGAAATGGAGTCGCCTGGCACTTGCTGAGATGACGTGGTGAACTTGCGCTGGAGTCACCTCCTCGTGGCAGGAGCTTGCCCTCGACTGAAGCTCCGGCTTCGGATGTCTGACTGGAATGAGCCGTGCCCCGCTTGCGGCTGTTGAGGGGGCGGTCGGTTTGTGGGTCGTCGCCAAACCGATCTGTGCAAGCTCAGAGAGCGTTCGCCACAACCTAGCGGAGGCCATGTTCCGATGCGAGCAGCTCAGTGACAATCCGCTTTAAGCGCTGGTGGCTCTCCCTTGGCTGGGAGATAGTCCTCTGAATGGATTTGCTAAAGATTGTCCCGACAGAGGTGACCGGCACACTGCGGCTCGTGGGGGAGCTGGATATCTCCAATGTCGAGCGCGTCAAAGCTCGGCTGGAGGAAGAGTTCACGGATAATCAGCACCTTACCCTGGACACGTCCGAACTCGCCTTCATAGATAGTCAGGGCATTCGCATGTTGATCGAGCTCGGGGAAGAGGCCACGTCAGGGGCTCGATAATCTTAGTCTTGAATTGCTCCAAGGCGGTGCGGCGCAGACTAGATGTCGCTGTCCCCCAAGGGATTCCAGGAGTGGAAGTTGTCGATGTGGGGACATCCAGATAGAGGGACGCCCCTCGAGTAGGAGAAGGCCCGCTGCTGACCCGCGAGGAAATCCCAAACGGTCCGGAGGCACCCGCCCAGGCTAGGAGACTTCTCGATCGCTTTGAGTCGCGGATTCCCGAGGAGCTAATGGTCGACGTTCGACTGGTCCTCTCTGAGATCGTTTCGAACAGCTACAAGCACGCCGGCAACCCACCGGGGGCGCCCATTGAGGTCACAGTGGCGGACTCACCGGATCGTCTGCGGCTGGAGGTCCTGGACCGAAGCATCTTCGACCCCGCACCCGAAAGCAACGAGGAACTGCGCTCGGCGAAGTGGGGACTGCATGTCGTTGACCAACTGGCGGATGAGTGGGGCCGGATAACGGAGGGCGGCATCTGGGTCGAATTCGATATTGCAGCGGAAGGACGGACGCCTTGACTCACTGCGCGCATGGACTGCAAACGAATTCGCCTTTGGGTTACTCAGTGTCCCCAGCTGGTGGGGGGCCAAACTGGTCGATGAAACCCGAAGGGCTCGGAGCTAGCGCGCAATTACTCTTTCCGTGCCCCGTAAACGGCGCCCCTCAACCCGAAGACCAGGATCGTCTTCCATCGCCAGACCCGTTCTCGGTTCGGACGGGATCTATTTGCAACGGGGTCAGAGAGCAGTACGTCGAACGGGGCCGTTTTGCCATCAGGGGGGAAGCCAGCCCATTCTCGGAGCCCTTGCGGAGAGAGATCAGTCAAGCCGCGAGCAGGCGTTGGAAGAACGATCGATACCGCTGGAGGGCGACCCGGAGGTCCTCTGTCGACACGTCCTCACCGCGGTCCCACTGCTGCTCGAGATCCGCGCGCTCCAAGGCGAAGCTCACAGCCAGCCGCTGCATGACCTCGGCGACCAGTTGGTCAGCCGCCTGGACAGACTTCCCGGGCTCGTCGACGAAGGAACCCTGGATGTCCGTCCTCCGAACAGGCCAACCTCTGGATGGTGACACCCCGACCGGGCGCTGCCGGTCAGCCCAGCGGTTCTTTGCGCGCCCGGCGCATCCGGCCCGCCATGACGACGTTGCCCTTCATTCCCATAAGCTCATTGCCCGCTTTTGTCTTCGCCAGCTTCCTCCGCCGAGTTCGGCGAGTTTGAAGCGCTTGGCATCGGGAACAGTTAGGCAGCGCCCGAGACCCGCCCGATCGGTGGGACCCGATCGGTAGGAAAGGAGGGCGAAAATGATCGCTGCGTTTGGTCTAGGATGGATCGGCTTGATCTTGGCTATCGTTGTCGTCATCGCATTGGTGTACTTCTTGTTTGGTAGGAGTCGCGTCTAACAGGAGCGGCGCCTTCGCGAAACTGGAGTCCACATCCCAGCCCCTTAGCCTGGTCGCTCTTTCAGCACCGGCCCATGGGGCCGAACTATTTACCGGTTTGGCTCTGCCTCGCTAATGTCCGCCAAGGCGGAATCTGAGCGTCCGCGACTCTCGGTGCCGGAACGCGGAGGCGTTACACCAGATCCTCGAGGCGGCTGAGGGGACACTCTTTTATGGGCCGATTGCGCTCGCTGCGACTAACGGGCTCAGGCGCGGCGAAGTGCTCGGTTTGCGTTGGAGAGAGTTCGTGTGTTCAACCGAGAAGATGGACGACCCATCGATCCGGGCTGCTTCTTCCACGCGGTCAACCGGATCGCCTCCAGAGCTGGTTGCGGACAGGTCAGACTCCATGACCTGTGTCATGCCTTCGCCACAGTGCTCCTCATCCCGTTGTCAAGGCCGCCTTCCTGTTTCTGCAGGTCGCAGGGGTGCGAGAGGGGGGATTTGAACCCCCACGGCCTTTCGGCCACCGGATCCTAAGTCCGGCGCGTCTGCCGGATTCCGCCACTCTCGCGACGCGCGGTGCTCGGGTGAGTATATGGGGGCCGTACCTGCTCGATCGAGGCATGCGCCAATGATGCGCCGGGTATACCGCAGGGGAAGCAAGCACCCCAGGATCTTTCACCTTGCCCGCTGGGGTGATGACGGCGTGCCGGCACGCCATGAGGGAGGTGCTCGCCATGGCCCGAAGGGCTCTTGGTGTTCTCGGTGCTTTCCTGCTCCTCGCCGTCGCGTGCAAGAGCAGCGGCGGGGAGGCTGGGGTTCAGGGCACCACACTCCGATTCGGGGCCGCTCTTTCCCTGACCGGTCAGCTCAGCCGAGAGGGCGTCCTCACCAAGGAGGGCTACGAGTATTGCAAGAAGGTCGTGAACGAGAAGGGTGGTGTCAAGTTCGGAGGGACGTCGTACAAGCTGAACATCCTGTATCAGGACGACCGTTCGACACCCGACGTGGCGGCACAGCTCGTCGACCAGATGAACGACAAAGGCATCAAGTTCATCCTGGGACCCTACGGTTCGTCTTCGACGGAAGCGGCCTCGGCGGTCACCGAGCGCAACCAGC
>WNGF01006882.1_pt1 | contig 13950 bp, 12 predicted proteins | sample 5400641 | NCBI WGS metagenome assembly WNGF01 (sample SAMN13153371, study PRJNA577476) | soil metagenome | isolation source: 80 cm soil or saprolite under grassland replicate 2 | place: USA:California | collected 2016-06-15
TCGAGCGCCAGTAAAATGCGCCCGCATGGGATCCGGATTTTTCACGCCGAGTCTGGACTGATCGCCGCGTTCGGCGAGGCGGCGCAATCCCTTGTCGCGGAATGACCGGATCACACCCCAAGGTAAAACAACAGTCTGCGTCCGTCGAGAAATACGACTTTTCGTCGCATGGTTGCGCCGGCTATTCCTTCGGCCTTCGATCCACGACGCGGCGAGCCTTGCCGGCGGAGCGCTCGATGGCGCCCGGATCGCCGACCACGATCTCGACCCCGATGCCGATATTGCTGCGGATGTGGGCCGAGAGCGCTGCCGCCTGCGCCGCGCGCGAGGCCTCATCGGCATGGTCCGCGCGCGCCTCGACCAGAAGCCGCATGACGTCGAGGCGCCGCTCGCGGCGCAGCTCGATCTGATAATGCGGCGCGAGACCCGCGCAGCGCAGCAATTGCTCCTCGATCTGGGTAGGAAACACATTGACGCCGCGCACGATCATCATGTCGTCGGAACGGCCGGTCACCTTTTCCATGCGCCGCATCGAGCGCGCCGTGCCGGGCAATAGCCGCGTGAGATCGCGGGTGCGATAGCGCACGACCGGCATGCCTTCCTTGGTGAGCGAGGTGAACACCAATTCCCCGCACTCGCCGTCCGGCAGCACCTTGCCGCTCTCGGGATCGATGATCTCCGGAAAGAAATGATCCTCCCACACGTGCAGGCCGTCCTTGGTCTCGACGCACTCGTTGGCCACCCCCGGCCCCATCACTTCGGAGAGCCCGTAGATATCCACCGCATCCATGGCGAAGGAATCCTCGATCTCCGCCCGCATCGAATTGGTCCACGGCTCGGCGCCGAAAATCCCGATCCTCAGCGAGCATTGTCTGGCGTCGACGTTCTTGGCCCGGAACTCGTCGAGGATCGCCAGCATGTAGGACGGCGTCACCATGATGATGTCGGGCTCGAAATCGAGGATGAGCTGCACCTGGCGCTCGGTCATGCCGCCGGAGACCGGGATGACGCTGCAGCCGAGCCGTTCCGCGCCATAGTGCGCGCCGAGCCCGCCGGTGAACAGCCCGTAGCCATAGGCGACGTGCACCTTCATGCCGGGTTTGCCGCCGGAGGCGCGGATCGAGCGCGCCATGAGATCGGACCAGGTGTCGATGTCGCGCCGCGTATAGCCGACGACGGTGGGCTTGCCGGTGGTGCCGGACGAGGCGTGGATGCGAACGATCTTTTCCTGCGGAACGGCGAACATGCCGAAGGGATAATTTTCCCGCAGATCCTGCTTGGTGGTGAACGGGAAACGGGCAAGATCCTCGAGCTTGCGCAGATCGTCGGGATGAACTCCCGCCGCATCGAATTTCTTGCGGTACGCGGCGACGTTTTCGTAGGCGTGGCGCAGCGACCATTGCAGGCGATCGAGCTGTAGCGCTGCGATCTCGTCGCGCGAGGCCTTCTCGATCGGCTCGAGGCCGAACGGGACGTAGGACGCGTCGACCATTCGGCGCTCCGAACTCAAGGCTTCGCGCGGGCGGCGCTGCGTGGCTTGAGCCCCGGCACGATCTCGCCCTCGACGACGCGCGAGTTTCCGCGGAACTCCGCGATGACGAATCCCTCCTCGCGAGTCACCGTCACGTCGTAGATGCCGGAGCGGCCTGCTCGCATGCGCTCCGTCGCCCGCGCGACGAGCCGGTCGCCCCGCTGTGCCGTGGCGACGAACGTGATCGCGCCGTGCTGGGCGACGGTGCGCTGATTGTAGGTGTTGCAGGCGAACGCGAAGGCGGAATCCGCGAGCGTGAAGATGTAGCCGCCGTGGCAAAGGTCGTGGCCGTTGACCATCTTTTCCGTCACGTTCATCGCCAGCACCGCGTGGCCCGGCTCGACGGCGATGAGCTCCATGCCCAAGGCGCGGCTGGCGACGTCGTCCGCCCACATGGCGTCGGCGCAGGCGCGCGCGATCGTGAGCGCGTCCATCATGTGCTCCTTTTGCCGGTGAACGCCGGGGCGCGCTTTTCCAGGAACGCGCGCACGCCTTCGGCAAAATCCGGCGTTCTGCCGGCTTCGCGCTGCAGGTCGCGTTCGAGATCGAGCTGCGCGGCAAGGTCGTTGGTCTCCGCCGCGTCGAGCGCGCGTTTGGTCAGCGCCAGCCCGACGGTCGGGCCACGGGCGAGACGCGCGCAGAGGGCGTCGGCTTCCCCCATCAGTGCTGTGTCGTCGAAAACCTTCCAGATCAGGCCCCATTGCGCGGCCTGCTCGGCCGCAACGGGCTCCGCGAGCAGCGCCAGCGCCCGGGCGCGCGCGGCGCCGACGAGACGCGGCAGAAACCAGGTGCCGCCGGAATCCGGCACCAGGCCGATGCGCGCGAACGCCTGCACGAAGCTCGCCGAGCGCGCCGCCAGCACGATGTCGCAGGCGAGCGCCACATTGGCGCCGGCGCCGGCCGCGACCCCGTTCACGGCGGCAACGACCGGGAAGGGCAGGGTGCGCAATTTGCGCACCAGCGGATTGTAGAAATTCTCGAGTGCCCCGCCGAGCGCCGGCGTCTCGCCTGCCGCGAGTCGATCGGTGAGATCCTGGCCGGCGCAAAAGCCGCGGCCGGCGCCGGTGAGCAGCAATGCCCGGCAGGAGGAGTCGGCCTGCGCTTCCGCGAGCGCCGCCGCAAGCGCGACATGCATGGCTTCGTTGAAGGCGTTGAGCCGCTGCGGACGATTCAAGGTGACGACCCGATAGCCCTCGCGCAGATCGACGAGGACGGATTTTTCGTCCATGAGCGATCCTCCCGATGCGTTGGAAAAATCGGCGCTTGCCTTGGGTTTCGGCGGCGAATGCGAAGGCCCGCCGAACCGGTAGCTAAGGGCAGGCAAAATGGGCTGTCAACGCGCCCGCGGCACGCCGAAATGTCGGCCATCTTCCTTCCAGGGCCGATCTCGCCTATCTGTTGGCCAGCCGCGTTCCGCGGAACCCTGCCAAGAGGTCGACATGTATACCCAACTCGGACTCTACATCGACGGCGAGTGGCTCAACGACGACAACCGCGCCGGCGAGGACGTGATCAATCCGGCGAACGAGAAGGTGCTGGCGCACCTGCCGCACGCGAGCACGGCCGACCTCGACCGCGCGCTCGCCGCGGCCATCAAGGGTTTTGCGCTCTGGCGGGAGAAATCGGCCTATGACCGCGGCCGCATCATGCGCAAGGCGGCCGATCTCCTGCGCGAGCGCGCCGAGCACGTCGCGCGCGTGCTGACCCAGGAGCAGGGGAAAATTCTCGCCGAAGCGCGCATGGAAGTGCTCACCACGGCGGACATCATCGAATGGTATGCCGAGGAGGGCAAACGCGCTTACGGTCGCATCGTGCCCGGCCGGGTCAAGGGGACCCGCCAGCTCGTCATCCAGGAGCCGGTCGGGGTCGTCACCGCATTCACGCCGTGGAATTTTCCCACTCTCACGCCCGCCCGCAAGATCGGCGGCGCGCTCGCGGCCGGATGCTCGATCATCATCAAGGCCTCGGAAGAGACGCCCGGCAGCGCCGTCGAGCTCGTGCGCTGCTTCATCGATGCCGGCGTTCCGCCCGGCGTGCTCAACTTGGTGTTCGGGGTCCCGGCGCAGGTTTCCGAGCATCTGCTGTGCAAGGACGAAGTGCGGAAAATCTCGTTCACGGGTTCGGTCCCGGTCGGCAAGCATCTCGCCAAGCTCGCGGCCGACGGCATGAAGCGGGCGACCATGGAGCTCGGCGGACATTCGCCGGTCGTGGTGTTCGGCGACGTCGATCCGGAAAAGACCGCGGATGTCGCCGCCGCCGGAAAATTCCGCAATGCCGGACAGGTCTGCATCTCGCCGACGCGCTTTTTCGTGCAGGAGCCGGTTTTCGCGCGCTTCCTGTCGCGGTTCACCGAGAACGCGAAGGCCATCAAGCTCGGCGACGGGCTCGAGCCGGACACCAAGATGGGGCCGCTCGCCAATCCGCGTCGGCTCGAGGCCATGGAGAGCCTGGTCGCGGATGCCCGCGCGCACGGCGCCAAGATCGCCGCCGGCGGCAAGCGCCACAGCAACCAGGGCTTCTTCTTCGAGCCGACGGTGGTGACCGACGTCGGCGACGACACCAAGCTGATGACGATCGAGCCGTTCGGACCGATCGCGCCGATCGTGCCGTTCAAGAGCTTCGATGAAGTCGTCGAGCGCGCCAATCGCCTGCCCTATGGGCTCGCGGCCTACGCCTTCACGAACTCGGCGCAGACCGCGACCGCGATCGGCGAAGCGCTGCAATCGGGCATGGTCGGAGTGAACAGCATGGCGATCTCGACCCCGGAAACGCCGTTCGGCGGGGTCAAGGACAGCGGCTACGGCCACGAGGGCGGCATCGAGGGCCTCGAGGCCTATACGAACAAGAAATTCATCTCGCAGGGGTAGATTGCTCAGCCTCGTGTCCCGGGCGCAGGGCGTCGCGGAGCGGCGCGCTGCCGATCCGGGACCCAGCTTGTTGGATTTGCTGGACCCCGGATCTGCGGCGCAAACGCTACGCATTGCGCCGCGTCCGGGGAACGTACTTACGTCCTCATCCCCACGCGATCAGCTGCGCGGTCGCGGCGCCGAACATCACCACCAGCCACGGCGGCACCTTCCAGAAGGCGAGCAACAGGAACGCGGCAAGCCCGATGGCGAAATCCGCGGGCTTTAGAATCGCGCTCGTCCATACCGGCGTGTAGAGGGCGGCGAGCAGGAGCCCGACCACCGCGGCGTTGATCCCGGTGAGCGCCGCCTTGACGGTGGAACGCCGGCGCAGCTCGTTCCAGAACGGCAGCGCGCCGACCAGCAGCAGGAACGAGGGAAGGTAGATGGCGAGGAGGCAAAGCATGCCGCCGAGAACGCCGGTGCGGCGCCATCACCGCGCCGAGATAGGCCGCAAACGTGAACAGCGGGCCCGGCACGGCTTGCGCCGCGCCGTAGCCGGCCAGGAAGGTGTCGTTGTCGACCCAACCCGGCGGCACCACCTGCTGCTGCAGCAGCGGGAGCACGACGTGACCGCCGCCGAACACCAGCGATCCGGAGCGATAGAAACTGTCGATCAGCTTGATCGAGTGGCTTGTCGTCGCGCCGGCAACGAGCGGCAAGCCGAGGAGAAGCGCTGCGAACAACACCAGGGCGCCGATCGCGATGCCCCGGCTCAGCGGTACCGCAAGCGGCGCGCGATCCTCGTGCGTCGCGCCCGGCAGCAGCAGCCAGCCCAACATTCCGCCGAGCACGATAACGGCGATCTGGCCCAATGCCGAAGGCAGCGCGAGCATCAGCACGGCCGCCCCGATCGCCAGCGTCGCGCGTTCGCGATCCGGCGTGAGGGTACGCGCCATGTTCCAGACCGCCTGCGCGACCACGGCGACCGCCACGATTTTCAGCCCGTGCAGCCAGGCGCCTCGGCCGGCATCCGCCCAGCTCGCGACGCCGTACGCAAAGGCGATCATCGCCAGCGCCGACGGCATGGTGAAGCCGGCCCAGGCGGCGAGCGCACCCTTGAGCCCGGCGCGCAGCATGCCGATCGAGATGCCGACCTGGCTGCTCGCCGGGCCCGGCAGGAACTGGCAGAGCGCGACGAGATCGACATAGGTCGCCTCGTCGAGCCATTTGCGGCGGGCGACGAACTCGTCGCGGAAATAGCCGAAATGCGCGACCGGACCGCCGAAGCTCATGAGGCCGAGCTTCAGGAACGCCAGCAGCACCGAAGACGCCGAGCCGCGCTCTACGGCGGCTCGGTCCGCGGCTGCGAAATTCTCGTCATGCATGCGGACGAAGCCCCAGCTCGGCCGGCCTATTGTTTCGCGTCGAGCTTCGCCAACAGCGCATCGAGGCGTTCGATCAGCGCCTGGGATCTCGCGATGGTCTCTCGACTTTCCCGAATTTGCTTGGCGAGCTTGTCGCGTTCACGCCGTATGGACGCGAGTTGCTGCTGCGCGCTCTCCAACGGCGGACTGTCGGACGGATCGTTTGCCAGATCAGAACCCTCTGCCGCGCCTATTCTTGCGCGCCCTCTTGCGCCCCGTCATCCTTGCTTTCAAGCTGGTCAGCCCGCTCATGCAGCTGGTGACCGAGATTTTCCAGCACGTTGGCAATCCATTTGTCCCGGGCCTCTTTGGCCAACCGATAGCATTCTTCGGCCTGGGTACGAATCTGGTCGGAAAGATATCTCACGGCCTCGTAACGCCCCCGGATGGGGCTTGTTTTGCGGTTGCCGGGAAGAATCGCTGCCCAAAGCCCAAGCGTAAGCCCAAAAACTGAGCAATCGAAGCTGCCTGATTCATGTGCAGTGCATGCGTGCCATCGGAATCAGGCAAGTGCTTCAAGCGATTACGGCCGGGCCGGGTCCTGGCACATCCCTTGCCATCCCCGAAGGAAGCGCACCCCCCGCATGGGTCGCGTGCGCGAGAGACGCGTCAAAAACGAGGGATTTTAATGCTCAACAGGATCGAAGCGGTCGCGCAGCGACCGATGGCCCGCCGTTGGCTTGCCGCCACCGCCGGGCTCGCCATGGCTTTGGCGGCGCTTCCCGCCAAGGCCCAGGACACCATCAAGGTCGGCATCCTGCACTCTCTGTCCGGCACCATGGCCATCAGCGAAACCACGCTCAAAGACGTGATGCTGATGCTGATCGACGAACAGAACAAGAAGGGCGGCCTGCTGGGCAAGAAGCTCGAAGCGGTGGTGGTCGACCCCGCCTCCAACTGGCCGCTGTTCGCCGAGAAGGCGCGCGAGCTCATCACCAAGGACAAGGTCGCCGCGGTATTCGGCTGCTGGACCTCGGTATCGCGCAAGTCGGTGCTGCCGGTGTTCAAGGAGCTCAACAATCTCTTGTTCTACCCGGTGCAATACGAGGGCGAGGAGAGCGAGCGCAACGTGTTCTACACCGGCGCGGCGCCCAACCAGCAGGCAATCCCGGCCGTCGACTACCTGATGAAGGAAGAGAAGGTGCAGCGCTGGGTGCTCGCCGGCACCGACTACGTGTATCCGCGCACCACCAACAAGATCCTCGAGGCCTACCTCAAGCAGAAAGGCGTCAAGCCCGAGGACATCATGATCAACTACACGCCGTTCGGCCATTCCGACTGGCAGACCATCGTCGCCGACGTCAAGAAATTCGGCTCTGCGGGCAAGAAGACCGCGGTGGTGTCGACCATCAACGGCGACGCCAACGTGCCGTTCTACAAGGAGCTCGGCAACCAGGGTGTCAAGGCCACCGACATTCCGGTCGTGGCGTTCTCGGTCGGCGAGGAGGAGCTGGCCGGCATCGACACCAAGCCGCTGCTCGGGCATCTGGCGGCCTGGAACTATTTCGAATCGATCGAGACGCCGGTGAACAAGGAGTTCATCGAGAAATGGCACGGCTTCACCAAGAATCCGAAGCGCGTGACCAACGACCCGATGGAAGCCCACGTGATCGGATTCGCCATGTGGGTCGAAGCGGTGAAGAAGGCCGGCTCGACCGACCCCGACAAGGTCATCGACACCATCGTCGGCATCAAGGCGCCGAACCTGACCGGCGGAACCTCGGAGATGCTGCCGAACCACCACATCACCAAGCCGGTGTACATCGGCGAGGTGCGCGCCGACGGCCAATTCGATGTGGTCTGGAAGACCGAAGGCCTGGTCCCGGGCGACGCCTGGTCGAAATACCTCGAGGGATCGAAGGACCTCATCGGCGACTGGAAGACCCTCAAGTGCGGCAATTACAATACCGTCACCAAGAAATGCGGCAGCGGGGTCTGACATCGAGGACCAAGTCGTGACATGATGGGAGGCGGCGCACGCCACCTCCCGATCTCCTCGATGCCGGGAATAAGAGATGGACGGTTTTCGCGAACGCGTGATCGCGCTCGTCATCGCCTTCGGCATGCTCGTCGCGGCGGGCGCAAGCGTCCGGGCGGAAAGCTTCGATGACGCGCTCGCGGGGTTTGCCGCCGATTCCTACGGCGATACCGAAAAGGCCATCGAGGCTGCGGCCGCCAGCGGCAATCCGCGCGCCGCGATCGTGATCGGAGCGCTCCAGGACGGCCGGCTGCTCTTCAACCCGGAAACCAAGAAGGTTTACGTCAAGGCCGAATCCGGAACCCTCCTCGACGCAGCGACGGGAGAGCAGGCGACGGGCGAAAAAGCTTCCGACTTGAAGCCGGTCCGGATCAACAACCGGCTGCGGCGCGCGATCGAGGCGGCGCTCGGCTCGCTGACCCTGCTGGCGCCGGATCCGGGAAAGCGCTGGGAGGCCGCGCAGGCCGTGTTCCGGTCGCGCGATGCCGCGGCGCTGCCCGCCCTCGACGCGGCGCTCGCCAAGGAAACGGATTCAGGCGTAAAACGCGCGCTCGCGGAGGCGCGTGCCGCCGTCATCCTCAACATGAGCGGGGCCAAGGAGGCGGACCAGATCGAGGCCGTCGCGGTCATTCGTGCCCGCGGCGATCAGGATGCGCTCGGCCTGCTCTCGGCGCTCCCGCCCGCCGCGAGCCCGGCGGTCGGGCGTGCCGCCAAGGACGCGGTCGCGGCGATCCAGAATCGGCTCGTGCTGTGGGAGGCGGCGCAGAACGCCTGGTACGGGCTCTCGCTCGGCTCGGTGCTGCTGCTGGCCGCGATCGGGCTCGCCATCACGTTCGGGGTCATGGGCGTCATCAACATGGCGCACGGCGAGATGGTCATGCTTGGCGCCTACACGACCTTCGTGGTGCAGGAGCTGATCCGCGGCAACAATCCGGCGCTGTTCGGCTATTCGCTGGCGATCGCGCTGCCCTTGGCGTTCCTGGTGACCGGAGCGCTCGGCATCGTGATCGAGCGCACCATCATCCGTTTCCTCTACGGCCGGCCGCTGGAAACCCTGCTCGCAACCTGGGGGCTCTCGCTGATCCTGCAGCAAGCGGTGCGAACCACGTTCGGTCCCACCAACCGCGAGGTCGGCGCGCCCTCGTGGATGAGCGGAGCCTTCGAAGTCGGCCACATCACCATCACGTACAACCGGCTGTGGATCATCTGCTTTTCGCTGGTCGTGTTCGTGGCGCTGCTCGGACTGTTGCGTTTCACGAGACTCGGGCTCGAGATGCGGGCGGTCACCCAGAACCGGGCGATGGCCGCCGCGGTGGGGATTCGCACCAGCCGGATCGATGCGCTGACCTTCGGACTCGGCTCCGGCATCGCGGGAATTGCCGGCGTCGCGCTCTCGCAGATCGACAACGTCAGCCCCAATCTCGGCCAGGGCTACATCATCGATTCGTTCATGGTCGTGGTGTTCGGCGGCGTCGGCAACCTGTGGGGAACCCTGGTGGGGGCGTTCTCGCTCGGCATCGCCAACAAATTTCTCGAGCCCTATGCCGGCGCGGTGCTCGGCAAGATCCTGATCCTCGTGCTGATCATCCTGTTCATCCAGAAGCGCCCGCGCGGGCTGTTCGCGCTGCGCGGCCGGGCGGTCGAGGCATGAGAGGCTCGCCGCTCGTCCGCGCGCTCGATCGCGTGTCGCTGCCGTTCCTGGGGATCCTCGCGGCGATCGCCATTGCGGTGCCGGTCCTCAACTTGGCCATGTCGCCGCTCTCGCCCTGGTACGTGCCGACCTACCTCGTATCGCTGTTCGGCAAATATTTCTGCTACGCGCTGCTGGCGCTCTCGATCGATCTCATCTGGGGCTACTGCGGCATCCTCTCGCTCGGGCACGGGGCGTTCTTCGCGCTCGGCGGCTACGCCATGGGCATGTACCTGATGCGGCAGATCGGCACCCGCGGGGTCTATGCCGATCCGGTGCTCCCGGATTTCATGGTGTTCCTGAATTGGCCCGAGCTGCCGGTCTATTGGTACGGCTTCCAGCATTTCGCCTACGCGGCGCTGATGATCGTGCTGGTGCCGGGCTTGCTCGCGTTCGTGTTCGGCTGGTTCGCGTTTCGCAGCCGGGTCACCGGCGTCTATCTCTCGATCATCACCCAGGCGCTGACATTCGCGCTGATGCTCGGATTCTTCCGCAACAATTTCGGGTTCGGCGGCAACAACGGGCTGACCGACTTCAAGGACATCCTCGGCTTCAACGTGCAATCGGACGCCACCCGCGCGGCGCTGTTCGCGGCTTCCGTCGGGGCGCTGGGGATCGGCTTCTATCTGTGCCGCGTCATCGTGCGATCGAAATTCGGCAAGGTGCTGATCGCGATCCGCGACGCCGAGGCGCGCACGCGTTTTCTCGGCTACCGGGTCGAATCCTACAAGCTTCTCGTCTTCACGGTCTCGGCCTGCATGGCCGGCGTCGCCGGCGCGCTCTATGTGCCGCAGGTCGGCATCATCAATCCGAGCGAGTTCGCGCCGGCAAATTCCATCGAGGCGGTGATCTGGGTCGCGGTCGGCGGCCGCGGCACGCTGATCGGCGCGGTGATCGGCGCGATCATCGTCAATTACGCCAAGACCACCTTCACCAGCGGCGTTTTGGCGCCCTATTGGCTGTTCATGCTCGGCGGATTGTTCGTCGCCGTGACCCTGCTGCTGCCGCGCGGCATCGTTGGCACCATCGTCTATTGGTGGAACGAGCGCTCCCGGTTCCTGGGCGGCAACGGCGCGGGCGCGCAGGATCCGAGCATGGCGCAACCGCGGCCCGCGGAGTAGGCATGGAGCCCCGGACCACCTCGGCCTTGCTGTATCTCGACGGCGTCACCGTCTCGTTCGACGGCTTTCGCGCGCTCGACAATTTATCGCTGGCGATCGAGCCGGGCGAAATGCGCGCCATCATCGGCCCGAACGGCGCCGGCAAGACCACCATGATGGATGTCGTCACCGGCAAGACCCGGCCCGACGGCGGCGAAGTGTATTTCGACGGAACTTTCGACCTCACCAGTCTCGACGAGACCGAGATCGCCCAGCTCGGGGTCGGACGCAAGTTCCAAAAGCCCACCGTGTTCGACAGTCACAGTGTCGAGGATAATTTGCGGCTCGCGCTCAAATCCGATCGCCGCGCCCGCAAGGCGCTCGCCTGGCGCGAAAGCCAGGACGAGCGGCAGCGCGTCGATCGGCTGCTGGAGATCACGCGGCTCGGCGCGGTGCGCGACAGCATGGCGGGCGGGCTTTCCCATGGTCAGAAGCAATGGCTCGAGATCGGCATGCTGCTGGCGCAGGATCCCAAGCTTCTGCTCGTCGACGAACCGGTCGCCGGCATGACCGACGCCGAGACCCGGCAGACGGTCGAGCTGTTGAAAGAGATCAATCGCGACCGCACGCTGGTCGTGGTCGAGCACGACATGGCATTCGTGCGCGAGCTCGACGTCAAGGTCACGGTCCTGCACGAAGGATCGGTGATCGCCGAAGGCTCGATCGACCAGGTCTCGGCGAACGAACGCGTCATCGAAGTCTATCTCGGGCGGTGATGGGCATGCTCGACGTCGAGACCATCGATCTTCACTACGGGGCCGCCCAGGCCTTGCGTTCCGTGTCGCTGCAGGCGGAGCCCGGCAAGGTCACCTGCGTGCTCGGTCGCAACGGCGTGGGCAAGACCAGCCTGCTGCGCGCGCTCGTCGGTCAGCATCCGGTGAGCCGCGGCAGCATCCGCTGGGAAGGGGCGGATATCACCCGGCTCAAGCCCTACGAGCGGGCGCGGCGCGGCATCGCCTATGTGCCGCAGGGCCGCGAGATCTTTCCGCTGCTCACCGTCGAGGAAAATCTCGAGACCGGCTTTGCGCCGCTCAAGCGCGACGAGCGGCGAATCCCCGACGACGTGTTCGCGCTGTTCCCGGTCCTGGCCGACATGCTGCGGCGGCGCGGGGGCGATCTTTCCGGCGGCCAACAGCAGCAGCTTGCGATCGGTCGCGCCATGGTGATGCAGCCGCGGCTGCTCCTGCTCGACGAGCCGACCGAAGGCATCCAGCCCTCGATCATCAAGGACATCGGCCGCGCCATTACCTACCTGCGCAACCTCGGCCAGATCGCGATCGTGCTGGTCGAGCAATATCTCGACTTCGCCCGCGAGCTCGGCGATCATTTTGCGGTGATGGAGCGCGGCGCCATCGTCTACCGCTGCGAGCGCGGCGAGTTGGACGAGGATGCGCTCAAGCGCGCGCTCGCGCTATGAGCTTTCTTGACACCTCCCCCTTGTGGGGGAGGTCGGCGCGCGCAGCGCGCCGGGAGGGAGGTGATGAATTTCACAAAATCAGTTGGGAGTACCCCCCTCCCTAACCCTCAGGGGGGGAGGGAACAGGCCGGCGGATCAGCCGTAGAGGATCCGATCTTTGCGGCCAATCGCGCAGCAAGCCGCATCGCCGTATCGGTCGAAGCGAGCGAAGGCGCGAGCCGGCCCAGGCGCGTGCGCGAGGAAGGCTCGTTGCGCGTGCGGTTTCCGGGCGCAATTTCCGGCGAGCTCGAGGCGGTGCTCGTCAATACCGCGGGCGGCATCGCCGGCGGCGATCAAATCGAGATCGCGTTCTCGGTCGGTCCCGGAACGCGATCAGCCGTGACCGGCGCGGCCGCGGAAAAAATCTATCGCTCGCTCGGACCGGACGCGAGCCTGCGGATCAAGCTCGACGTCGCCAACGGCGCAGCGCTCGCATGGCTGCCCCAAGAGACGATCCTGTTCGACCGCGCTCGCGTTACCCGCTCGATCGACGTCGATCTCGCCGCCGACGCAGGGCTGATCCTTGCCGAGGCGGTGATCTTCGGACGCTCCGGGATGGGCGAGACGGTCGAGCGCGGTCTCCTGCTCGATCGCTGGCGCGTGCGGCGCGAGGGAAGGCTGCTGTTCGCGGACGCGCTGCGATTGGACGGCGCCATTGCCGAAAAGCTCGACGCACCGGCTTGCGCCAACGGTGCGATCGCGATCGCGAGCGTGCTGGTGATCCCCGGGGACGACGTCCTGGCGCGCTCGGTGCGCGAGCAGACATTCTCCGGCGAGGTCGGGATCTCGGCCTGGAACGGTTTTGCGCTGGCACGGCTCGTCGCCGAAACCGGCGCGAAGTTGCGGCAGGATCTTTCCGCGCTGCTCATGCTGCTGCGCGCCGGCCGCTTGCCGCGGCTGTGGCTCAACTGACGGCACCGGGCCATGAACCTCACGCCGCGCGAAAAGGACAAGCTGCTCATCGCCATGGCCGCCATGGTGGCGCGACGCCGGCTCGAGCGCGGCGTCAAGCTCAATCATCCCGAAGCGGTGGCGCTGATCACGGATTTCATCCTGGAGGGCGCGCGCGACGGGCGCAGCGTCGCCGAGCTCATGGAGGCCGGCGCGGGCGTGCTCACCCGCGCACAGGTGATGGACGGCATCGCCGAAATGATCCACGACATCCAGGTCGAGGCCACGTTCCCGGACGGCACCAAGCTGGTGACCGTGCACCACCCGATCCGGTGAGTACATTAATTGGCTGGTCGTTCCGGCCGAGCGAAGCGAGTGCCGGAATCCATGCGCATCGACCGTGATCGTAGGTTCCGGGTTCGCCGCTGCGCGGCACCCCGGAACGACGACGTCGAGAAACGGAGGCACCTCCCATGATCCCCGGCGAAATCATTACCCAGGACGGCGAGATCATTCTCAACGCCGGGCGACCGAGCGTGAAGCTCTCGGTCACCAACACCGGCGACCGGCCGATCCAGGTCGGCTCGCACTATCATTTCTTCGAGACCAATCCGGCGCTGCAATTCGATCGGGCGAAGGCCCGCGGCATGCGGCTCGACATTGCGGCCGGCACCGCGGTGCGCTTCGAGCCGGGACAGACCCGGGAGGTCACGCTGGTCGCCTTGGCGGGGGACCGGAAAATCTACGGATTCCGCCAGGAGGTGATGGGACCGTTGTGATTGTCTTACAATTCGTGTATAGTAAGGAAAATGGTGAATTTCAAGGAAACCGAAAGATGCCGCATTACCAGGCAAAACTATCTTCGAAAGGCCAGCTCACGGTGCCGGGTCCAGTGCGCGAACATTTCGAGCTGAAGACCGGCGACATTGTTGACTTCTATGTCGACGAAGCGAACCGCACCGTCCGCATGG
>WNGF01006883.1_pt1 | contig 13949 bp, 10 predicted proteins | sample 5400641 | NCBI WGS metagenome assembly WNGF01 (sample SAMN13153371, study PRJNA577476) | soil metagenome | isolation source: 80 cm soil or saprolite under grassland replicate 2 | place: USA:California | collected 2016-06-15
ACCCGCCGGACCGCCACCCGCCGGGCCACCACGCGCCTGGCCGTTGCCCACCGCGCCGCTCCCCGCCGCGCCGCCACCCGCCGGGCCACCACGCGCCTGGCCGCCACCCGCCGGACCGCTACCCGCCGCGCCGCCACCCGCCGCGATCGGATCCGGCCCGCCGGCCAGCGCCCGGGCGACGGCGAGTTGGCACGCCAGCGGGGGGATCTGTGCGATCAGCCACACCCCGAGCAGGGTGCCGAGCTCGCCGAAGTCCCGCACGCCGAGCAGCCGCGACATCGCGATGGTGAATACGTACGCCAGCACGTTGCCCGCCGCTGTCGCCACCGCGAGCGCCACGGTGGAACGGGTGCCGGGACCGTTCGGCGTCGGCTCATTCACGGTCGGCAGGGTAGAGCAACCGCCTCAGCTACGCACGGTAAGTACACGAACACGCACATTTCTGTTCGAAGGGACTACCAAATCTGACTACCCGTCAGTAACCTACGACGCTGCGGATGTTGTGAACGTGATGAGAGGGAGCATGCGTCGGGACCGGGTCGATCTCACCGTCGTCGTACCGGTACGAAACGAGGAGAGTCGCCTTGCCGGCTGCCTCACCGGTCTCGTCGAGGTGCTGTCCGAATTAGCCCTGCCGGCCCGCCTGCTGGTCGTCGACAACAACAGCACCGACGCCAGCGCGGCGATCGTGCAGGGTTGGCGGTCGCGGTCCCGCCGGCACGGCGTGCCGCTCGACCTGGCCCGCTGCCCGCACACGGGCAAGGGCGCCGCGGTGCGCACCGGCGTGCTGGCCTCCTCCAGCACCTACGTCGGGTTCTGCGACGCCGACCTGGCCACCAGCCTGACCGCACTGGCCCCGGCGCTGGCGCTGCTCGACGGCGGCACCAACGTGGTGGTCGGGTCCCGCGCGCACCCGGCCAGCGTGGTCTCGGCGCGGCACAGCGCGATGCGGCAGGCGGGCGCGTGGGCGTTCCGGCGGTCGGTGGCCCCGCTGGTGCCCGGCGTCGGGGATACCCAGTGCGGCTTCAAGTTCTTCGACCGGGCCACCGCGCACGCGGTCTTCGGGCCGCTGCGCACCGCCGGGTTCGCGTTCGACGTGGAGGTGCTGGCGCGCGCCACCCGGATCGGCGCCCGCATCACGGAGATCCCGGTACGGTGGTGCGACATGCCCGGGTCCACGTTCTCGCCGCTGCGCGACGGCTGGAAGAGCTTCCTCGCCGTCGGCGCGATCGGCCGGCAACTGGCCGCCGAGGGGCAGTACCACGAGGCGTGGCATCTCGCCGCGCCGATCCCCGCGCCGGAGCCGACCAGCAGTGGATGAGCTGGCCGGCGCCCGGATCGCCGTGCTGAACTGGCGGGACCGCGACCACCCGGAGGCCGGCGGCGCCGAGGAGTACGCCTGGCGGGTGGCCGAGTACCTGCAGAAGGCCGGCGCCCGGGTCAGCTTCGTCACCGCCCGCGCACCCGGGCAGGCGCGCCGGGACACCGTGGACGGCGTCGAGATCGTCCGGCGGGGCGGCCGCTGGACGGTGTACCCGCACGCGCTGGCCTGGCTGGCGCGGCACCGCCGCCGGATCGACCTGGTGCTCGACTGCCAGAACGGCATCCCGTTCTTCGCCCCGCTCGCGGTGCGCCGCCGCACCCCGGTGGTGCTGGTCATGCACCACGTGCACGACGCGCAGTTCGGTGTCCATTTCCCGGCGCCGGTGGCCGCGTTCGGGCGGTGGCTGGAGGGGCCGGCCTCGCGCCGGGTGTACCGGCGCGCGGTCACCGCCGCGGTCTCGCCGTCCACCGTGCAGGCCATGCGGAGCCGGCTGGGCTGGACCGGGCCGGTGTACGTGGTGCCCAACGGGCTGGACCCGGTGCCGGCCCGTGGCCCGCGGGCCGCCGAGCCTACGCTGGTGTGCCTGGGCCGGCTGGTCGTGCACAAGCGGGTGGACCGGCTGGTCGACGCGGTGGCCGAACTGGCCCGGCGCCGGCCCGGCGTACGGCTGCACGTGGTGGGGCGCGGGCCGGCCGAGCCGGCGGTACGGGCCGCGGCGGCGCGGGCCGGCGGCGCGGTGACCGTGCACGGGTACGTCGATGAGCCCGCCAAGTGCCGGCTGCTCGGCGAGTCCTGGCTGCACGTGTCGCTGTCCGACGGCGAGGGGTGGGGTATCGCGGTGGTGGAGGCGGCCTCGGCCGGGCTGCCCACCGTCTGCCGCGACGTGGACGGGCTGCGCGACTCGGTCCGACCGCACCACACCGGCTGGCTCATCGGCGACAATGCCGGGGTGGGACACCCGACCCGGACGGCGCTGGTGGACGCGCTGGACCGAGCGCTGGACGAGCTCGCCGACCCCGAGGTGGCCGCCCGGATGGCGGCCGCCTGCCGGGCGTGGGCGGCCCGGTTCGACTGGACCGGCACCGGGCAGCGGATGGCCGACCTGGCCGCGGCGCTGCTGCGCGGCGAGCGGCCCCATCCGGGCTGGTCGGCTGACCACGCGCTGGCGGAGGCCGGCCCGGGAAGGTGACCGGCAGCGTCGCGCCGGCGGCGGTTCGGTGGGTGCAGCAACGCCGGAACGCCGACGCCGACGGCCCGGCGCGGGCGCCCGGGCGGTGGCTGGTCGCCGGCTCGGTGCTGCTCACCCTGCTCGTCTTCGCCCAGGCGCCGGGCCGGATCGTGTCCGACACCAAGCTGGACATGCCGATCGACCCGGGCGCCTTCCTGGTCCGGGCGCTGCACCTGTGGGACCCGACGGCCAACCTCGGCCAACTGCAGAACCAGGCCGGCGGCTACCTGTTCCCGATGGGGCCGTTCTTCGCGGCCGGCGAGGCGGTCGGCCTGCCCGCGTGGGTGGTGCAGCGGCTGTGGATGGCCGCGCTGCTGGTGGCCGCGTTCGTCGGGGTGGCCCGGCTGCTCGACCGGATGCGGGTGGGCACGCCGCGCACCCGCCTGGTGGCCGCGCTGGCGTACGCGCTTGCGCCGCGGGTGCTGGCCCTGCTCGGCACCAACTCCGCCGAGCTGCTGCCCACCTGCGTACTGCCCTGGACGCTGCTGCCGCTGATCGACGGCTGGCGGCGGCGCAGCCCCCGGCGGGCGGCGATCTGGTCCGGCCTGGCGTTCGTCGCGATGGGCGGGGTGAACGCCGCGACGGTGGTCGGGGTGGCCAGCGTTCCGGCGATGTGGATCCTCACCCGGCCGGCCGGCGCGCGGCTGCGGCTGGCCGGCTGGTGGCTGTTCGCGGTGGCCCTCGCGGTGGCCTGGTGGTTCGTGCCGCTGGCGCTGCTGGCGGGCTACGGCTTCCCGTTCCTGCCGTACACCGAGACGGCCAGCGCCACCACCAGCTCGGCCGGGCTGATCGCGGCCACCCGCGGCACCTCCGACTGGGTGACCTGGCTGGTGGTGGACTTCCACGCCTGGTGGCCGGCGGGCTTCACCGCCGCGGTCAGCCCGGTCATGGTGGTGCTCACCGCCGCGCTGGCCGGCTGCGGGCTGGCCGGCCTGTTCCGGCAGGACATGCCGGAACGGCGGTTCCTGATGCTGTCCGCCACCGCCGGGCTGCTGCTGCTGACGGTGGGTCACGCCAGCGACCTGGCCGCGCCGTTCGCCGCGCAGATGCGCCAGCTACTGGACGGCACGCTGTCCCCGCTGCGGAACATGCACAAGTTCGACCCGCTGCTCCGGCTGCCGCTCGCCGCGGGTGTGGCGCACCTGCTGGCCCGGCCCTCGCGCACCCACCGGCAGCGGGCCGCCTCGGCGGCGTCGGTGCTCGCCGTGGCCGCCCTGGCGGTGACCGCGGTGACCTCGCAGGTCGTGACGCCGGGCGGGTTCACCAGGATCCCGCCGTACTGGACGCAGGCCACCGGCTGGCTCGGCGAGCACGCCGGGCAGGGCGCCACCCTGCTGCTGCCGGCCTCCGCGTTCGGGGAGTACGCCTGGGGGCGCACCCTGGACGAGCCGGCCCAGGCGCTGATGTCCGGCCGGTGGGTGGCCCGCGGCCTGGTGCCGCCCGGCTCGGTGGGGCTGACCAGGCTGCTGTCCGCGATCGACGAGCAGGTGGGCAGCGGCCGCGGGTCGCCCGGCCTCGCCCCGGTGCTGGCCCGGATGGGCGTGCGCTACGTCCTGGTGCGCAACGACCTGGACCTGTCCCGGACCACCGCCGAGCCGCTGTCCGTGGCCCGGGCGCTGGCCGACTCCTCCGGGCTGCGCCTGGTGGCCGAGTTCGGCCCGCGGGTGGGCGGCACCGTTCCCGGCCAGCAGGTGCTGGACCACGGGCTCGCCCAGTGGCTGCCGTCGCTGCAGGTGTACGAGGTGGACGGCGCCGGCAGCCCCGTCTCGGCGTACGACGTGGACCGGCTGGTGCGCGTGGTGGGCGCGCCGGAGGGGGTGCTCGCGCTGGCCGACGCCGGCCTGCTCGGCGCGCCCACCCTGCTCAACGGCGATCCGGGGCCGGCCCGCCGGACGCTGCTCACCGACTCGCTGCGCCGCCGCGAGATGGACTTCGGCCGGGTGCGGGAGAACGTCTCGGCCACGTTCGGGCCGGGCGACGTGCACCGGTTCGACCGCCCCACCACCGACGTCGTCGACGCGGCGTGGCCGCCCGGCAGCCAGGCGCAGGTGCGGTACCGCGGGGTGACCGAGGTGGCGGCGTCGTCCTCCGCCGCCGACGCCACCGCCCGGCTCGACCCGCACGGGCACGAGTTCCTGCCGTTCGCTGCCCTCGACGCCGACCCGGGCACCGCCTGGCTGTCCGCCGGGGAGAGCTCCCCCGTCGGCCAGTGGCTGCAGGTGCGGCTGGACACCCCGCGCAGCCCGGACCACCTCGACGTGACGTTCACCGCCGACCCGCAACGGGACGCCACGGTGAGCCGGGTCCGGGTGGAGACCGACGCGGGCCGCCTCGACCAGGCGGTGGCGGGGCCAGGCACGCAGCGCCTGTCGGTACCGCCCGGGCCGACCTCGACGCTGCGGCTGGTGGTCACCGCGGTGGCGGGCCAGGACCTGCCCGGCCGGCGGGTCGGCATCGCCACCCTCGCGATCCCCCAGCTCACCCCGGAGCGGTACGTCGTGCTGCCGGTGCCGCCCTCGGACGCGCAGCCCGACGTGTACGCGTCCCGGGAGGCGGCCACGCCGCCGTGCCTGCCCTGGGACCTGCACTGGCTCTGCTCGCCGACCCAGCAGCGGCGCACCGAGGAGCCGGGCGGCCTGCGCCGCGTGTTCAGCGTCCCGCAGGACTCCGCCCCGCAGGTGCGCGTGTGGGCGCAGCCGGTGTCCGGGGCGGCGCTGGACCGGCTGCTGTACGGCCGGCTGGGGGTGACCGCGACGGCGTCCTCGCAGGCGTACGACCAGCCGGTGGCCGGCGCGTACGCCGCGGTCGACGGCGACCCGAGCACGTCCTGGTCGGCACGGCCGGACGACACCCTGCCCAGCATCAGCCTGCGCTGGCCGGTCGCCCGCACCGTCACCGGGCTGCACCTGCTGCTGCCGGCGGCCGGCGCCTCGAGCCGGCCGTACCAGGTCCAGGTGACCAGCCCGGACGGCACCCGGCTGGCACCCGTCGGGCTGGACGGCGGAGCGTCCTTCCCCGCGCTGCGCAGCGACCGGATCACGGTCAGCTTCCCGCGGACGCAGACCAGCACCACCACCGACCGGCGCACCCTGCGCGAGGACGTCCTGCCGCTGTCCATCGCCGAGCTGACCGTCGCGGGCGCTCCGCACCGGCCGCGCGCGGACTGGCCGGCCACCGTCGCGGTGCCGTGCGGCCAGGGCCCCGACGTCCGGCTGGACGACACGGTGATCCAGACCGGCGGCACCGTCACCGTGCACGACCTGCTGGCGCAGCCGGCGGTTGAGCTGCGCACCTGCGCCGACCCGCTGACGCTGCGGGCCGGACAGCACACCCTGGTCGCACCGGCCGGCGCGCTGTTCAACCCCACCGCGGTGTACCTCGGCCGCCCGGCCGCGGCCCGGCCGGACGGCCCCGGCGTGCAGGTGCTGTCCTGGGGCGCAACGCTGCGGACCGTCCAGGTGCCGGCCGACCGTTCCACGGTGCTGGTGGTGCACGAGAACGCCAACGCCGGCTGGCAGGCCACGGTGGACGGCACCCGGCTGCAGCCGGTCCGGGTGGACGGCTGGCAGCAGGGGTACCTGGTGCCGGCCGGCACGTCGGGGCTGGTCACGCTGCGGTACGCCCCCGACCGGCTCTACCGGTGGAGCCTGCTCGCCGGCCTGCTGGGCCTGGTGATCCTGATCGGGCTGGCGCTGCTGCCGGTACGCCGCCCGGGGGCGGATCCGCGGTGGGCCGGGCCGGTGGACGGCGGCACCCCGACCTCCCCTACCCCGACGACCCCGACGACCCCGGCCACCTCGGCCACCTCGGCCACCTCGGCCAACCCGGCCGCCCCGGCCGCTACCGCGACCCCCGCCACGCCGGCCGCCCCGGCCACCGCCGCCACCCGGACGACCCCGGCCACCCTGGCGACCCCAGGAACTCTGGCCACGCCGGCGACCGGCCGCGGACGCGCCGGGGCGCTGGCCGCCGTCCGGGACTGGCCGCCGTGGCTCGCGCTGCTGGTGGCCGGCTGGCTGGCCGGCGTGGTCGGCCTGCTGATCGCGGCCGCGGTGCTGGCGCTGCGCCGGCGCCGGCTGCTCTGGCGGCTGCACGGCGGGCTGGTCTGCGGGCTGCTCGTGCTGCTCGCCGGGGTCAGCCAGGCGCTGTCCATCCGGTTCGGCGGCGGCACCGCGCTTGCCCCGCGGCTGGCCGACCTGCTCGGGGACGGGCTGCCGCAGACGCTGTGCCTGGTCGCCTGGCTCGGCGTGCTGGCCGCGATCCCGCCCGCCGCCGGCCCGCGGCACGTCCCGCACGCCGGGAACGCGCCGCCACTGGACCCCGGCTAGCCCGCGTGACTTCGGGCTCAGGGCCGGCGCAGGACGTACCAGGTGCAGAGCCAGTCGTCGGTCGAGACGCGGTCCGGGGTCTGCGCGACGACGCTACCGCCGTGCTCGGCCACCAGCCGGCGCAGCCGCGCGGCCGGCGTCCTGGTCATCCGCATCGGCGCCGGGTAGCGCAGCACCAACCGCTGGCCGAGCCGCAGCAGCGGCCACGGGACGAACCGCCAGAGCACGCCCCGCGGCGTCCACCGCGGGCTGGTGGACAGGTGCACGACGGCCATCCCGCCGGGCCGCAGCACCCGGAGGAACTCCGCCAGGTACGTCTCGATCAGCGGCCGGGGCAGGTGCTGCAACACCAGCGCGGTGTACACCAGGTCGAACGAGCCGTCCTCGAACCGCCGCAGGTCGGGGGCGTCGTTGAGCACGAAGCGGCAGTTCGGCCGCGCGTTGAGCCGGCGTGCGGCGTCCAGCATGCCCGGCGAGATGTCCACCCCGACCACCTCGTCGGCGTACCGGGCCAGCGCCTGGGACAGCCGGCCCGCGCCGCAGCCGAAGTCGAGCACCCGGCCCCACCTGCCGCCGAGCCCGAGCCGGTCCAGCCAGCCGACCACCGCGTCGACCTCTGCCCGGCCGGTGGCCAGGAACCCGGCCTCGTCCCAGCCGCCGCCCCGCTTGCCGGGCGCCACGCACACCGCCCAAAGCGGGTCCTCCGCGCCCAGCCTGGTCCAGTCCCGGCGCAGCTCGTCGATGCCCACGAGCGCCCAGCTTAGGCCGCGCCGGCAACCCGCGGCGCACAACCCTATGCTGGCGCGCATGCTCCAGACGCAGCTACCGCCCGCTGGCACGGTGCGACGCACGGTGACCCTGGTGCAGGCCTTCCGCCGCGAGCAGACCGAGCCCGACACGTTCTACGACCTGCTCGCCCAGGACTCGGTGCGCGAGGTGTCCCGGTACCGCCCGCTGGCCGGCGCGACGGTGCTGGACGTGGGCGGCGGCCCCGGGTACTTCGCCGACGCATTCGCCGCGGCCGGCGCGCGCTACCTGTCGGCCGACAGCGACGTGGGCGAGCTGGCCGGACGGTTCGGGCCGCGCCCCGGCACCGTGGTGGCCAGCGGGCTGGCGCTGCCGTTCCGGGACGCGAGCCTCGACATCTGCTACTCCAGCAACGTGCTGGAGCACGTGCCCGACCCCGAGCGGATGGCGGCGGAGATGGTCCGGGTCACCCGCCCGGGCGGCGTCGTGTTCTGCGCGTTCACGGTATGGCTGTCCCCGTGGGGCGGACACGAGACATCCCCGTGGCACTACCTGGGCGGCGGATACGCCGCGCGGCGGTACGAACGCCGGTACGGCCGCCGCCCGAAGAACCGCTACGGGGAGAGCCTGTTCCCGCTGTCCGCCGGCCGGATGGTCCGTTGGGCCCGCCGGGTGCCCGACGCCGACCTCATCGACTGCTTCCCGCGGTACCACCCGCGCTGGCTGCGCTGGACCGCGCGGGTGCCCGGCCTGCGCGAGTTGGCCACCGCGAACCTGGTCATGGTGCTCCGCCGCCGCTAGCCGGGGCCGCTCGGCCCGGGCTACCGGCGGGCGCAGTCCGGGGGTACGCATGTCATCGAGGCGAGCGCGGCCAGGAAGATGTCGCCGATCCGGCGCGGGTCGGGGGTGACGAACGCGCGGCCGCCGGTGACCGCGGCGATCTGGCTGAGATCGGTGGCGTTCACCCCGGAGCCGAGTCCGATGAAGATGATCCGCAGCGGCTTCCTGGGGTCGGCGAGCGCGCGCAGCTTGGTCAGCAGGGTGCCCCGGCTGATCCCGTTCGGGTCCTCGTTCTGGCCGTCGGTGAGCACCACGAGCACGTTGATCCGGCCCGGGTTCCACCCGACGCGGAGCTTCTGGTAGCCGGCCAGCACCGTGTCGTACAGGCCGGTGGCGCCGTTCTGCTTGGCCTGGATCTGGCCGATCACCTGGTACGCCCGCTCCCGCGCCGCGTACATCGGCTGGATCGGCAGCAGCTCCCGGTAGTCCTTGCCGCCGCCGAGGTCGGTGGAGAACACCCACAGCCCCAGCTCGGTGGTCGGCCTGAACAGCCCGAGTCCCGCCTGCGCGGTCTGCTTGGTCAGCTCGATCCGGGTCTTGCCGGTGCCGGGCACCTCGTCGTTCATCGAGCCGGAGATGTCGATGACGGCGAGCAGCCGGCCGGACCGGTTCACCCCGGTCCACTCGGCGAGCACGGCATCCACCTGGGACTGCGCCGGCAGCCCGGCCAACCGGACCGGCTGCGTCTGGATCCCGCCGGCGGTCGGGAACGACGAACCGGCGGTGCCGTCCGGTGCCCGGAAGCCGCGGGCCGCCAGTTCGGAGGGGTCCGCCGCGAGCACCACGCCGAGGAACTTCTGCGCGGCGTCGCGCACCGCGTCGGAGGCGCCCGGCAGGACCACGTACGGGTAGTCCAGGCCGGGCACGGCCCCGTCCGGGTACGCCGCGACTACGGGCACCGGCTGCCGGATCCGGGAGTACTGCACGACGGCCTGCTCGCTGACCGGTGCGGCGCCGACCGCGTCCGGGGCGGCGCTGCCCCTGCGCAGCGTGTCCAGCAGGTTCTCCGACGGCGCCGACACGTGCTTGGACAGCTCGCGGAAGGCAGCCACCCGGGCGGTGTCCGGCCGGTTGCCGCCGTGCACCGTATCCCGCACCGCGAGCAGCCCGAACAGGCCGAGCGGGCTGTTCGCCGGGTCGCCGATGCCGAGCTGGACCGGGGTGGCCGACCCGGCCGCGGCGAGCACCACGTCCCAGCCGACCCGCCTGGACGGCCAGCCGAACCGCTTGGCAACCTGCTCCGGCATGGCCAGCACGGTGGGTGAGCTGGCGAGCGACTGCCCCTGTTCCGGCACGTCCAGGTTGATCGTGGCGACCTCGCGCAGCCAGTACGTCGAGTCGGGGACCCAGACATCGGCGTTCTGCTCCTTGCCGCTGCCGGTCAGCCCGGCGGCCACCTGGGCCGGCTCCAGTCCGGAGACCTGGACCAGGAAGCAGGTGTGGCCCGCGGTGCGCTGCTCGGCGGTGAGACCGCCGGCGATATGGGCCAGCACCGGTGAGATCTCCGGCGCGGCGGCGATGTTGATCGACAGCGGCGTGCTGCAGTTCGGCTCGCGGCTGTGGTTGGTGCCGTAGGAGTACCCCACCCATGCCGCCAGCGCGACCGCCAGCACGGCGGCCACCGCGGTGACCAGTAGGGGCCTGGCGCGTACCGCCCGTAACGACCGGTGCCGTCCGTCCACCCGACCTCCTGTGCCTCCCCGACGCGGACCCGGGACCGCGACGGGGACGTGGACACCGGCCGGAGGAGGATCCGCGATTGCGCGACCCTAGCGCGCGGAGCTGGCGGCCGGGCAAGATCATGACCACGTTCAGTTATGCGTGGGGGTTACCAACGGGTAGTATGCCCCGCCATACGAGACGTGAGTGCTCGTCACAGCCGCAGGTCCGCGTCGGGAGGACGTTGTGCATCGTCGTCAGGTTACCGGCCTGGTTCTGTGCGGCCTCGGCGCCGCACTGATCGTTCTCGCACCGCTGCTGCACTGGTGGGTCGGCCCGAGCCTGATCAAGTCGCCGATCGGCGGCAACTCGGTCTCCGACGCGTCCGGGGACAACATCACGTACCTCGACTTCGCCGACCCCAACAAGCGGGAGCAGACCGGGACGGTGCGCAGCCGCGACGTCTACCACAGCATCGCGGCCGACAGCACCCGCAGCGTCGCGGTCTACGAACTGGACTCGGAGATCTACTACACCGACGAGCCGGACCTGTCGCTGGACATCTCGGCCAGCCAGGAGCGGTTCGCCATCGACCGGAAGACCGGTCTCGCGGTGGCCGACCCGAAGGGCAAGGAACGGATCGACACCGACACCAACAACCAGTGGTCCAAGCACAGCGGGCTGATTCTCAAGTTTCCGTTCGGCACCGAGAAGAAGGACTACCCATTCTGGGACAGCCAGATCCGGTCCTCGGAGTACCCGATGCAGTTCCGCGGGCAGGAGACGCTGGAAGGCCTGACCGTCTACCGGTTCGAGCAGAACATCCCGGACACCGACCTGTCCGCGCAGACGGCCAACCTGCACTACGCCAGCCTGCGGACCGCCTGGGTGGAGCCGACAACCGGGGTGATCGTCAAGGGGCAGCAGACGGTGAAGATCACCCTCGGTGCCCCCTCCGACCCGAACAAGGCCACCGTGCTGGACGGCACGCTGACCTTCACCGACCAGAACATCAAGGCCGCGGCGCAGAAGGCGAAGGACGGCCGGGCGAAGGTGGCGATGATCAACGTGTACCTGCCCCTGATCTGCCTGGTCCTCGGGCTGATCGCGCTGGTGGCGGGTCTGCTGTTGACCCGCGGCGGCGAGCGTGCCGGCGAGCCGGCCGCCAGGGACCGCCGCGGTCGCCGGCACGGCCCTCCGTCGGCGGAGGACGAGCCCACCGCCACGTATCCAGTGCAAGGCCGGTAGCGCAGGGCCGCTGACGCACGGCCGATAGCGCGGGCCGGTGATGCGGGGCCGGTGGCACGGGCCGGTAACGCGGGGCCGCTGGCACGGGGTCGCTGGCGCCGGGCCTGGGACGCGGGCCGGTGACGCGGGGTCTCAGTCCACGTCCTCGGCGTCCACCTCGGCCTCCACCTCGTCGTCGGCCAGGATCGAGTACAGCTTGCGCCGCGCCTCGTTCAGCACGTCCGCGGCGCGCGCCTTCTGCTCGTCGGTGCCGCTGTGCATGAGCTGGCCGAACGCGGTCATGAGCTGCGCCACCGAGCTGCGCAGCTTGTTCATGGTGTCCCAGTCGAACCCCTCGGTGTGCTCGCGCCACGGGACGTCGCCGATCTGCTCCGCCCGCTCCCGGCCGGCGTCGGTCAGGGAGTACCGCCGCTTGCCCTCGGTCTGCTGGCTGGTGATCAGCCCCTCGTCCTCGAGGAGCTGCAGCGTCGGGTAGACCGAGCCCGGGCTCGGCCGCCACATCCCGCCGGTGCGGTCCTCGAGCTCCTGGATCATCTCGTACCCGTGCATCGGGCGTTCCAGCAGCAGGGTCAGCACCGCGGCGCGGACGTTGCCGCCGCGCCCGCCCCGGCTGCGCCCGCGGCCGTGGCCGTGACCCGGCGCGCCGAACGGCGGCCGCCACGGGCCGAAGGCCCAGCGCAGGTCGAACTCGCGGCCGCCGATCCGCGGCCCGCGGTGTCCCCAGCCGACCCACGGCTCGCGTGGGCCCCACTCATCTCGTACGTGGCTGTCATCCATGGAAGAGTCCCTCCAGACGATCTATTTCCGATATATCGATGATGCATCACCGACACACCAGGGTCAACGTTCGCCCGCCGGGACAGGTTCCGCCCCTCCGCCTGCCGGCGTCCGGCGTTGTGAGCCGCGATACGACGGGCGGCCAGCAGGAGCCCGTGCGCGCCTAGACTCGAGCGGTCCCCGACCCGGACTGGTGACCATGAGGCTCATCCCTACCGCATCGACGGTGTCGGCGGCGGCGGCCAACGTGACGCACAAGGTGCTGTACGGCCGGCTCGCCGACCTGCGCCCGATGCCGCACTCGCTGATCGACGAGGGCCCGCGGCGGTCGGTGCACCATTACCACCGGCCGACCGGGCAGCCGACGGCCGGCACGCCGGTGCTGCTGGTGCCGCCGCTGGCCGCGCCCGCGCTCTGCTTCGACCTGCGCCGCGGCTGCAGCATGATCGAGCACCTGGTCGGCACCGGGCGGCCGACGTACCTGGTGGACTACGGCGAGATCTCCTTCGCCGACCGGCACCTCGGCCTGGAGCACTGGATCGACGAGGTCATCCCGACCGCGATCCGGACGGTGGACGCGCACAGCGGCGGGCAGCCGGTGCACCTGGTCGGCTGGTGCCTGGGCGGGATCATGGCGCTGCTCACCGCGGCCGACAACCAGGCGCTGCCGATCCGGTCGATCACCACCGTCGCGGCGCCGTTCGATGTGACCGCCGTCCCGTTCGTGGCCCCGCTCCGGCCGCTGGTGAATGCGACCGGCGGCCAGCTGGTGAGCCCGCTGTACCGGCTCCTCGGCGGCGCGCCGGCCCCGGTGGTGCGCGCCGCGTACCAGCTCTCCGCGCTGGACAAGTACCTCAGCAAGCCGCTGGTGGTGGCGATGAACCTCGCCGACGCGGACTTCCTGGCCCAGATCGAGGCGGTGGACAACTTCACCGCGAACATGCTCGCCTACCCGGGCCGCACCTTCGGCCAGCTCTACCACCGGCTATTCCGGGCGAACGACCTGGCGTTCGGGTACCTCGACCTCGGCGGCCGCCGGATCGAACTGGCCAGGCTGGACCAGCCGGTGCTGATCATCGGGGGCGAGGGCGACACGCTGGCCCCGGTCGGCGCGGTGCGGCACCTCGCCGAACTGCTACCGGCGGCGGCCAGCGTCCGGTTCGAGACAGCGCCGGGCGGGCACCTCGGCGTGCTGACCGGGCGGGCCGCGCGCGGCACCACGTGGCGCATCATCGACGAGCACCTGGCCGCGCACGACCCGTCGCCGGCCTGAGCCTCAGCGCACGACCGGCTCCGGTGCGGGCTCTCCGGCCGGCCCGGCGGGCGCACCGGTGCTGGTCCGCAGTGGGATCTCCTTGAGGAACAGTGCACCACGAACGCGAGCATGACGAACGGCACGCCGACCAGGAACACGTCGTGCAGCGCCTCGGTGAACGCGAGCAGCACCTTGCCCCTGACCTGCTCCGGCAGCGCCTGGATCGCCTGGATGTTCTGCGTCGCGTTGCCGGACGGCGGCGCCTGCCCGGACGCCACCGCGCCGGCGAACACCTCCCGCAGGTGCTGCGCCAGCCGGTTGGACAGCACCGCGCCGAAGACCGCCGTGCCGATCGCCCCGCCCATGGACCGGAAGAAGGTGACCGCGCTGGTCGCGGTGCCCATGTCCCGGAAGTCCACCGAGTTCTGCACCGCAACCATGATCGTCTGCATGGTGAAGCCGAGGCCGGCGCCGAAGACGTAGGCGGCCAGGCCGATCCGCCAATACCCGGTCTCGACGTGCAGGGTGGAGAGCATCCACATC
>WNGF01017285.1_pt1 | contig 13948 bp, 14 predicted proteins | sample 5400641 | NCBI WGS metagenome assembly WNGF01 (sample SAMN13153371, study PRJNA577476) | soil metagenome | isolation source: 80 cm soil or saprolite under grassland replicate 2 | place: USA:California | collected 2016-06-15
CCCCGACCCGGGCGGTTAGCTCAGTTGGGAGAGCACCAGCTCGACAAGCTGGGGGTCACTGGTTCGAGCCCAGTACCGCCCACTTCCCTTCGGAAGTCGCTCGGCTGCTCGCTGAGCATCGCCCCGGTGGACGTCAAGATTCAGCGCCCATCTCGCCGCCGCGGCCGACATGGCGGCCGCGGCTCGACGGCGCAGTCCTTCAGGAGATGATCCCTTCGGAAGTCGCCATGCTCGCGCCGAGCGCGCCGAGCTTCGCGCGCAACTGCAGGGGTTTCCGCCGTGGGCTGTTACGAACTAGGAGTTTGCCTGCTTAGCGATCACGTCCAAAGCAGCCTCGACGCGCAGCGGAGGTGGCGCCGGCGGATTGTCCGCCGCGGGTGCCTCGCCACCACCGGAAAACAACCCGGCCGCGATGCGGACGAGGTTTTCACACGTCCGGTCGAGCGCATCGCTTACCCCCGCGGGAAGCAGCGACCGGACGGCGGCGACCGAACGCTCGTCCGGCGGCTCGTAGTCGGCCGGCACGCGTACCTGCGGAAACGCCCCGCGGATGCGGGCGACGCACCCGTGCGCGAGGTACGTGTCGTCCAGCAATCCGATCGCGCCGGCCTCGGCCTCCGAGAGGAGGTCGTCCTCGTCGGCGACGTAGAGCAACACCTGGCCTGCCGCGAAGGCAACGCTTCGCCCGACCTGCGGTTCCTTTGCCATCGCCGTCAGCGCCGCCACTGCGCCCGGAAGACTGTTGAGGTAGCGCTCGAGCAGATCCGCGAGCTCGCCGAGCTCGTGGGGCGCAACGTCCGGCGCGTCACGCGCGAGCACCGCCCTCAGCTCCTCCGCCGACGCGCGCCGGGCGAGCGCTTCCGATATCGCCCCGGCCAGCACCACCTCAGGCGCCCCAGCCGGCCATCCGCTTTCCGAGCTCGTCGCCGGCGCTCTTCGCGGCTTGATTGGCGAGCTTCATCAAGAGGCTCTTGATGTCGCCCTCCCCGGCGCCCTGCGGAGCTTGAACGACCGGCGCCACCAACTGACCTTGCGGCAACGCCTGCGGCGGAGCCGTACCGGCCAGATACATCCACTGCACGGCCCCGCAGCGCATACACGTGAAGTACGGCGGCATGACCCCGCAGAAGCCACACGTCGGGCCCCAGGGGGACGGCTCGGCGGCCACCGGCATATGCGGCATGAACTGCCCGGCGCACCACAGCGGACCGATCGATCGGCAGGAGCTGCAGCCTACGAAGAGCATGACGGCATGTCCACCATATTCCTCCTCGCGGCACAAGTCACGCGACCCGACGACGACGTTCAACAGCGAGCAGGAGTGCGTCGACTGGGCGGTGGGCGGTGGAACGCTGGTCGCTTGGGCCGATGTCCGCCTCGGCTTCGAGGACTCGGCCTCTGTCATGTGCGTCACGCCACTGAATCCGGACTACTGCATCTCACAGGACGTCCGGGTCTACAACGACGGTTCCGTACCGGTGACGGTGAGTGTCAGCTTGAGCGGCACGTACGACGAGACGCCGACGAACTCATTCGCGCGTCATCTCATCAACACCACCTTCTGCACCGGCTCGGACGACGGGGTTTCCAGCTGGTCCGCGTCCTGCACCGTCCAGGATGTCCCGGCCGGCGGAAGCACGTTCGTCGCTCGCATGTGGGCATATCTCGGTGGTTCGCACGCGGGGTCGGCGTCCGTGACGGCGTCCTCTTCCCCTGACCCGGACAGCAGCAACGACACGGTGAGCTGGAACTTCACGGCTCCAACTCCCGGCTAGACACGGGAAGTTCATAGGCGAAAATGCCAAGGAGGAGGAATCGGTATCGGTGTCCTCCGTTCGGGTGATGGTGTCTGCACCCGAGCGGGCGTAGGTTCACGAGTGCCGCATGCGCAAACGCACTTCTCCGCGGAGTGCGAGCGCGCTCGCGCGGTTCTCCGGCCCCTCCACCGTTAGGAGCGCCAGATGCACCGCTTCCGCTTTCTCCTCGTACTTCTCGCGACCTTCGCGAGTCTCGCCTTGGCCGACGCCGGCGCCGCGCTGGCGTCCGGCTCGATCTTCTTCGACGGATCACCGGGCACCGGTCCGCCGCCGGCCACGCTCGGGCCGTACACGATGACGCCGTTCCCCGCGGACCCGCAGCCCTTCGGCCTCGTCGGCGGCGTCGCCGGACCGACCGGCAACGTCGCGTTCGGATCGGCGATGTACCACACGCGCATCGGGGTCGGTTGGGCGACCTGGAGCCACGGCTACACGGGTGACGTCTACTGGAGCAACGGAGCGACGACCTCGAGCGCCGCGCTTCCTGGCGGCACGAAGGCGTTCTACCTCTACGCCGAGCCGAACCCGTTCGCCACCTTCCAGATCACCGCGTACGCACAGGACGGCACGAGCTCGGGCCCGATCGCCGTCGACGGCTACGCCGGCGCGCAGTACTTCGGCTTCTACGCGACGGGCAGCGACTCGATCGCCAGCGTCACGGTCACGTCGTCGATCGACTTCGCGATCGGCGAGTTCGGCATCAGCGGGGGCGGTCTCGAGGTCCTCGCCCTGCCGCCCTCCGGACTTCACGTCGACGACTCGCTCGACGCCTCGAAGCCCGTCGGCGCGTTCGTCGACCAGGCGAGCTCGAGCGGCTACCAGGCGACGGTCGACTTCGGCTCGGGCAACGGCGCCCAGGCGGGCGTCGTCGTGCCGGCCGGCGGCTCGTGCCCGCCGTCGCTCGCGTCCTCGGGCGGCAACTGCTTCCTCGTCCTGCCGTCGATCGCGGCGGCGAAGTCGCCGTATCTCCAGGCGGGGACGTACCAGCTGACGATCGCCGTCTCCGGTCCGAGTTCGGGCTCGGACACGGCGCCGGTCAGCGTCCAGAACTCCGGCTACAGGATCGACCTGAAGGCATGGATCCCGTACCCGCTCGTGGTCGACCCGCTGAATCCGACGCCGGGCTTCCTGTCGCCGGCCGTCGCGCTCGCCCTCGGCTGGCCGACGTGTGGGGCGCCGCTCGCGCTGTTCGTCCCGCTGCCGCCGCCTGCGCCTGCGCTGCTGACGGCGACCTCGTTCCTCCGCGGCGACACGCACTCCGCGTTCCCCGGATCCTTCAGGGTCGAGACGATCCTGCAATTCGAATGGACCGGCACGCAGCTCGTGAACGTGCTGTCGACTCCGAACCCGGCGGTCAGCAACCGCGCGATCACGTACAGCATCTTCCTCAAGAGCTGGTCGTGCGACATGAGCGCACTGGCGACCATGACGACGCCGACGACCGGCGCCGGCGGCACGTCGTTCCAGGTCGACTACAGCAGCGCGACGCCGCTCGTGCCGTTCGCGCCGACGATCGACGGTCACCTCAACGGAACGTTCGCGTCGGACGGGAAGATCTCGTTGGACTTCCTGACCGACGGCTTCCCGAGCCACGGTGTGTCGATCGCGCGCAACGGCGTGTCGCAGCAGGTCGACATCCTCAACGACGCAAGCTGCATCGGTCAGGCGGGAGTCCTCGGCTTTGCGGGACTCACGCGGACCGGGCTCGGCCTGACGGGCGCGGTCACGAGCGTCGGATCGTTCACCGACACGCCGGACCAGACCGGGACGTCGGGCTTCAGTCAGCCGCCGGGGTTCCCGATCTGCTGAGCTCGTAGACGAGTCGCGCGCGCGAGCCGAGCGGGCCGGCTCGCGCGCGTGGTTGGATAGTGGACGTGAGCATCGACAGGGCCGCGCTCGAGCGCCGGGCGCGACTGCTCGCTTGGGGTGGGAACGCCTGGCACCTGATCGAGTTTGCGATCGCGGTCGGGGCCGGGATCGCCGCCGGCTCGGTTGCGCTGGTCGCCTTCGGGATCGACAGCGTGATCGAAGCGCTGTCGGCCGGCGTGATCGTCTGGCTGTTCAGCGGCGGCCGCGGCTCCTCCCACGAAGCCGAGCGGCGGGCGCAGAAGCTCGTCGCCGCCGGGTACGCGCTGCTCGTCGTCTACATCTGCGTCGCGTCGGTCCGCGACCTCACCGGCGGCGATCATCCCGAGGCGAGCTGGATCGGGATCGGACTCGCCGCCTTCACCGCGCCGACGATGCCGCTGCTCGCGGCCGCGAAGCGTCGCGTCGGTCGCAAGCTCGGCTCCTCGGCGACCGTCTCCGAGGCATCGCAGAATCTGATCTGCGCCTACCTCTCGATCGCGCTCCTCGCCGGCCTCCTCGCGAACGCACTCGCGGGCTGGTGGTGGGCCGATCCGGCGGCCGCGCTCGTCATCGCCGCCGTCGCGACGAAGGAAGGCGTCGACAGTTGGCGCGGCGACGGCTGCTAGCGCGGCGGCGCAGTCGACTCGCGCACGACGAGTCGCGTCGCAAGCTCGACGTGAAGCGTCTCGAAGCGCTGCCGCTCGAGCAGCCGGACGAGGAGGCTGACCGCCGTCCGACCCATCTCGGCGAGCGGCTGCCGGACAGTCGTCAGCGTGGGGGTCACGATCGTCGCGTGCTCGACGTCGTCGAACCCGACGATCGACAGATCTTCCGGTACGCGCAGCCCGCGCTCGCGAGCGGCCCGAAGCGTGCCGATCGCGAGGTTGTCGTTGAACGCGAAGATCGCCGTCGGCGGCTCGGGAAGGTCGAGCAGGATGCCGGCCGCCTTCTCTCCGGGCTCGATCTCGAAGTTCGCCTCCACCACGAGCGCCGGGTCGGGCAGGATGCCCGCCGCCGCGAGCGCCGCGTGGTACCCGCGCCGCCGGTCCTCGGTCGCGACCCAGCCCGGCGGTCCCGTGATCGCACCGATCCGTCGGTGTCCGAGCGAGAGCAGATGTCGCATCGCCTGGTCGGCGCCGGAGGCATGCGCCGCCGACACCGACGGAATTCCGTCGTCGAGCGGCATCCGCGGATCGACGACGACGAAGTTGTAGCCGTCGGCCTGCGCCCGCTCGAGCTCCTCGCTCGACTCCTCGGGGAGGACGATCAGCGCGCCGTCCGTCATGCCGTGCATCAACCGGTCGAGCAGCGACACCTCGCGTTCGTGCTCGTGCGCCGTCGGCGAGAGAACGACCCGCATGTCCTCGTCGTAGAGCGCCTCGGCGGCGCCCGAGAGGATGGCTGAAAAGTAGACCGGGAAGACGAGCGGGATCAGGACGCCGACGAGCCCGGTTCTGCCCGCGGACAACCCCCGCGCGCTCCGGTTCGCGCTGTAGCCGTGTTCCTGGATCACGCGGCTGACGGCGGCGCGCGTCTCGTCGGAGACGTCGGCGCGCCCGTTGAGCACGCGCGAGACGGTCGCGATCGAGACGCCCGCCAGGTCGGCGATCTCCCGGATCGTGACCCGCGAGGGGCCGTTGGCGCGGGCGTAGGCCATGTCCAGCATTGAATCACTTTCCGAAACGTTTCGGTACGCGAAGCACGGAATTGCCCGCAATTGCCGGAAAATGGGCTTGACTTGTGCTGTAACAACGTGGTAACAGTTCCGGAAACGTTTTCGAGAGCTGGTTTGAACCCGCCTGAAATCGCCCGACGCTGGGCGAGAAAGGACAGCCGATGCGACGCAGCATCCGCACTCGCTGGCTCACCGCGGCCGCCGCCGCGGCCGCTCTCGCGGCCTTGGTGAGCAGCGCCGCCGCTCCTGCAGCGACCGACGGAGCCGGCACACCGACCGCGAGCCATCCGTGCCTCGTCATGACCGGATCCGGCGATCCCGCCTTCGTCCGGAACTTCAACCCCTTCGTCGGCAGCCTGCCGAGCCAGGGCCCGCAGCTGGGCCTGGAGCAAAGGCAACAAGACCCTCACCCTGAGCCTCGCGCACAACGCCAAGTGGTCCGACGGCAAGCCGCTGACGTCTGACGACGTCGTCTACAGCCTGACTGCCGGACGGCAGGACAAAGCGATGGATCGCATCGGCCTCACGGGAGCCGGCAACAACATCGCTTCGATCAAGGTGAAGGGCCGCTACGCCGTCGTCATCACCCTGAAGACGCCTGATTCGCAGTTCATCTCCGCGATCCTGAACCGGGTGTTCATCGTTCCGAAGCACGTCTGGTCGAAGGTCAGCGACCCGGCGACGTTCACGAACGCGAAGCCCGTCGGTTCCGGGCCTTTCAACGTCGTCAAGCGCTTCACGACGCAGGACTACGTCCTGAACAAGAACCCGCACTACTGGCAGGCCGGGCTGCCGAAGGTTTCGTGCCTCGAGTACGTTCAGGCATCGTCGAACGACGCCGCGCTTGCGCTGATCCTGAACGGCCAGGTCGACTGGACGCACAACTTCGTCCCGAACGTCGAGAAGGCGTACGAGGCGAAGGACCCGAAGCACTACCACGCGTTCTACGCGAACAAGGACTACCCGATCTCGCTCGTCTTCGACGACACGCAGTACCCATACAGCCTGGTTGCGTTCCGGAAGGCGCTCAGCCTCGCGATCGACCGCAACTCGGTCTGGAAGCTCGGCGAGTACGGCTACGAGCCGCCGGCCGACGCACTCGGATTGAGCGGGCTCTTCCCGCAATGGGTCACCGACCCGTCCGTGAAGACGCTCGCAAAGCAGATGGCCGCGTACAACCCGACCGCGGCCAAGAAGATGCTCACCGACAACGGCTTCACCTACAAGGGCAACACCCTGCTCGACCCGAAGGGAAACGCCGTCAAGCTCGACATCCACGTCATCTCGGGCTGGTCGGACTGGGTCGCGTCGAACCAGATCATCACGAAGAACTTCCAGGCGATCGGGATCGACTCCGACGTGCGACTCGAGCCGTCCTGGGGCGACTGGTTCCCGAACGCGTTCTCGACGAAGGCACCGACGCTCCTCTGGCAGGTCGCCTCACGCGGCTCGCCCTACGGGTACTTCTACGCGAACCTCTCGCAGAACGCATTCATCCCCTCGGGAACGGACGCCAGCCCGACCGGGAACTGGGAGCACTTCGCAAACGCGCAGGCGACCACCCTCCTCAATCAGTGGAAGGTGACGCTCAACGAGAAGCAGCAACACCAGATCGCGACGAAGATCGAGAAGATCTTCCTGCAGCAGCTGCCGATCGTGCCGGTGATGATCGGCGCACGGTGGTCGACGTACAGCACGAAGTACTTCCACTGCTTCCCGACTTCGAAGAGCTTCTACGCCGATCCGATCTTCACCACGTATCCCGACAACGTTCTCATGTTCACCCGCATCTGCCCCGGGGAGAAGGCCGGGGCGTGAGTCGCCCGTAGTCCCCCGGCACCGGTGGGCGGAGCTCACACTCCGCCCACCGGCCGTACGCTGAGGGAACGATCATGCGCTGGTTCGCCCGTCGGCTCGTCTTCTACGTCTTCGCGATCTGGGTCGCGCTGACGCTCAACTTCCTGCTGCCGCGGCTGATGCCCGGCGATCCGATCTCGGGCTTGCTGGCGCACCTGACGCCGGCGCAGCTCGGCGCGAACCCCGGGCTGATTCAGACGTACGAGGCGCTCCTCGGCGGGGGCCATCATTCGCTCTGGGCGGACTACGGCACCTACCTGCACCGGATCGCGCACTTCGACTTCGGCATCTCCACGTCGAACTATCCGACGCCCGTGTCGGAGGTGATCGGGCGAACGCTGCCCTACTCGATCTTTCTGGTCGGGGTCGCGTTCCTGCTCGCGTTCGTCATCGGCACCGGCGTCGGCATGATCGCGGCCTGGCGCCGCGGCGGCTTCGTCGACAGCGTGTTCGTGCCGACGTTCATGGCGCTCGGCGCCTTCCCGGCCTTTTTTATCGCACTGCTCGCCCTCTACTTCCTCGGCCTCGAGCTGAACTGGTTCCCGATCCAGCATGCGTATGACAGCGGCCTCGAGCCCGGGTTCAACTGGACCTTCCTGTCGAGTGCGCTGCGGCACGCCGAGCTCCCGATCCTCGTCGTCGTCTTCGCGTACGCCGGCGGCTGGGTTCTGAACATGCGGACGGTGATGATCAACACGATCGGGGAGGACTACGTGGCGATGGCGCACGCCAAAGGGCTGCGCGACCGGCGCGTCATGACACGGTACGCGGGCAGGAACGCGATCCTGCCGCCGCTCAACGGCTTCGCCGCGCTGTTCGCGAGCGCGGTCGGGGGACTCGTCTTCGTCGAGTACGTGTTCAGCTATCCCGGCGCGGGCCTCACTCTCCAGGCGGCGGTGCTCGGCAACGACTATCCGCTCGCGCAGGCGATCCTTGTCGTGTTGTCCGTTTGCGTGATCGTGGCCAACCTGATCATGGACGTGCTCAACCTCATTCTCGACCCGCGCCTGCGCACCGGCTGATGTCGCAACTCGATCCGACCCTCGACCTTCCGCTCGCCGCGCCGCCGAGGAGCAGTCGCGCGAAGGTCCGCATCCCGGGCTGGCTCGTGCTGCTGCTCCGCAATCCAAAGTCGCGCACCGGCTTGCTCATGGTCGCGTTCGTGGTGATCGTGGCGCTGCTCGCCCCAATCATCTCGGTCAGCGACCCGAACGCCTTCAACATCCTCGTAACCCGCCAGGCTCCCTCTTGGCAACACCTGTTTGGCACCACTGATCAGGGCAGCGACATCTTCTCGCAGGTCGTCGTCGGCGCCCGCCGCTCGCTCCTGCTCGGTGCGGCCGCCGGGGCGCTCGCGACCGGCATCGCCGCCATCCTCGGAATTACGGCGGCGTACATGGGCGGGATCGTCGATGAGCTCGTGAACTTCTTGGTCAACGTCTTCCTCACCATCCCGCCGATCCCGCTGCTCATCGTCGTGTCCGGCTATTTGAAGTCGCGCGGGACCGGGACGATGATCGTGGTGCTCGCAGCCGTCCTGTGGGCGTTCGAGGCGCGCATCCTGCGGGCGCAGGCGTTGTCGCTCAAGAACCGCGACTTCATCCTGGCGACGAAAGTCGCCGGCGAGTCGACGCCGAGGATCGTCTTCGGCGAGCTGATTCCGAACATGATCAGCCGGATCGCGGCGGCCTTCGTCCTCGTCTTCTACATCGCGCTGCTCACCGACGCGGGCCTCGAGTTCCTCGGCCTCGGCGACCAGGCCAAGACGAGCTGGGGTGTCACGCTCTACTGGGCGCAGACGAACTCGACGGTGCTGCAGGGCGAATGGTGGCCGTTCTTCTTCCCCGGTGCAGCGCTCGCGTTCACCGTCCTCGGTCTCGTGCTCGTACTCGCCGGGATCGACGAGCTGAGCAACCCGCGGCTGCGGGTGGAGCGGGTCCGGCGACGGCGTCTGCTCGCGCTGCTCGTCGGCGGTCGCGCCGCTGCGCGTGCGGAGTCGTCGGCGTGATCGCGCCGATCGAAGAGTCTGCGGTGGCGCGCACGAGCGCCGAGACGTTGCTCGAGCTGCGCGAGCTCGAAGTCGACTACGGCATCGGCGACAAGCGCGTGCGCGCGGTCGACGGCGTCGACCTCGAGATCCGCGCCGGCGAGATCGTCGGGCTCGCAGGCGAGTCGGGCTGCGGCAAGAGCACCGTTGCGAACGCGGCCATGCAGATCCTCCGACCGCCGGCGCACCTGGTCGGCGGCAGTGTCATCTTCCAGGGCGAGGATCTGGTCGGGAAGAGCACGGAGGAGTTGCGGCGCTTCCGCTGGCGCAACGTCTCGATGGTCTTCCAGAGCGCGATGAACGCGCTCAATCCGGTGATGCGAGTCGGCGACCAGTTCGTCGACATGATGCAGGCGCACGAGCGGATCTCGAAGCGGCGCGCGCTCGGCCGGGCCGCCGACCTACTCGAGATCGTCGGCATCGACCGGCAACGCGTGCGCGCTTACCCGCACGAGCTCTCCGGCGGCATGCGCCAGCGCGTCATCATCGCGATGGCGCTCGGGCTGCGGCCCGAGCTCGTCATCCTCGACGAGCCGACGACGGCACTGGACGTCGTCGTTCAGCGCGAGATCCTGCAGCAGGTGCAGGACCTGCAGCGCGAGCTGCAGTTCGCCGTCCTCTTCATCACGCACGACCTCTCGCTTCTGCTCGAGGTCGCGCACCGCATCGCGATCATGTACGCCGGTGAGATCGTCGAGACCGCGCCGGCGGCCCGCCTCGCTACGGAGCCGCAGCACCCGTACACGCAGGGACTCCTCGAGTCGTTTCCGCCGCTCAGCGGTCCGCGCGCCCGGCTAACCGGAATTCTCGGCGCGCCGCCCGACCTGCGCGACCCGCCGAGCGGTTGCCGTTTCCATCCGCGCTGCCCGCATTGCCTCCCCGAGCGCGCGGGCCTCTATGCGCGGCAGACGAGCGAGCGCCCGCTGCTGCGCGAGATCGCGCCGCGTCACAGCGTCGCCTGCCACCTCGTCGAGGAGGAGGGTGCGGCATGAGCACCATCGCGCCGCTCGAGGTCCGGAAGCTGTCGAAACGCTTCGCGATCGGCAGCGCGTTGCGCCGTTCCCACGTCCACGCCGTCGACGACGTCTCGTTCGACCTGCGGCCCGGCCGGATCACGGCGCTCGTCGGCGAGAGCGGCAGCGGCAAGAGCACCGTCGCGCGGCTGCTCGCCCGCCTCTACGACCCGAGCGACGGCTCGGTGCTCTTCGAGGGGAGCGACGTCGCACGGGTGCGCCGCCGCAACGACGTGCGCCGCTACCGCTCACAGGTGCAGATGATCTTCCAGGATCCGTTCGGATCGCTGAACCCCGTCAAGACGATCCGCCACCATCTCGAGCGGCCGTTGCGGATCCACCACATCGTCCCGCGAAGCGAGATCGACGAGCGCGTGCACGAGCTGCTGCGCACCGTCGGGCTCGTCCCGCCCGAGGAGGTCGCCGCGAAGTATCCGCACGAGCTCTCGGGAGGACAGCGTCAGCGCGTGGCGATCGCGCGCGCGCTCGCCGTCGAGCCCAAGATCGTGCTCGCGGACGAGCCGACGAGCATGCTCGACGTCTCGATCCGGATCGGGATCTTGAATCTGATGATCAGGCTCAAGGAGCAGCGCGACATCGCGTTCCTCTACGTCACGCACGACCTCGCGAGTGCGCGCTACGTCGCTGACGACATCCTCGTCATGTACGCGGGACAGATCGTCGAACGCGGCCCGATCGAGGCCGTGCTTTCCGACCCACTGCATCCCTACACACGGTTGCTGCTCGCCGCCGTCCCCGATCCGGCGAAGCAGCTGCACATGGAGCGGATCGAGATCCGGAAGGGTCTCGCCGCGGCGGCCGTCGATCCCCCTCCTGGTTGCCGCTTCGCCGGCCGCTGCCCGCTCGAGATCGAGCTCTGCTCGCGCAGGACCCCCGCGCTCGTCGAAGCGCGGCCCGGGCAGTCCGCTCGCTGTCACGTCACCGCACCGTCAACAAGCTGAACGAGAGGAACGAAATGCCTGCCGATTCCCGCACCGACTTCCCGAACGACTTCGTCTGGGGCGCCGCCACGGCCTCGTATCAGATCGAGGGCGCAACGCACGAGGACGGACGCGGCGAGAGCGTGTGGGATCGCTTCGCGGCGACGCCCGGCAAGGTGAGGAACGGCGACAGCGGCGAGATCGCGTGCGACTTCTATCACCGCTACCGCGACGACGTGGCGCTGATGCGCGAGCTCGGGCTCGACGCGTTCCGCTTCTCGATCTCGTGGCCGCGCGTGCTCCCCGAAGGCCGCGGTCGTGTGAACGCCGCCGGCCTCGATTTCTACGACAGGCTCGTCGACGAGCTGCTCGCGAACGACATCGAGCCGTTCGTGACGCTGTTCCACTGGGACACACCTCAGGTGCTCGAGGACGCGGGCGGCTGGCCCGTCCGCGCGACCGCGGAGGCCTTCGTCGAGTACACCGAGGCGGTGGCCGGCCGGCTCGGCGATCGCGTGCGGCACTGGATTACGCACAACGAGCCGTGGGTGTGCGCCTGGGTCGGCTACGCCTGGGGCGAGCACGCGCCCGGACGCACGAGCGAGTCGGACGCGGTCGCTGCGGCACATCACCTGCTCCTTGCCCACGGGTGGGCGGTCGCGGCAATCCGGCGCGCGGCCCCCGACGCGCAGGTGGGCATCACCTTGAACCTCGCGCACATCTACGCGGCGTCCGACTCGCCGGAGGACGAGGCCGCGGCGTGGCAGGTGGACGGCGAAGGGAACCGTTGGTTCCTCGATCCGGTCTTCCGCGGCTCCTATCCGGCGGACCTGCTCGAGCGCAACGCGATCGTGGCCCCGTTCGTCCTCGACGGCGACCTCGAGGCGGTGTCGGTTCCGATCGACTTCCTCGGCGTGAACAACTACTCCCGCTTCGTCGTCGGCGCCGGCGCCGGCGCCGAAGGTCCACGCTTCGTGCGCGATCCGGAGGCGCAGCACACGGACATGGGGTGGGAGGTGTATCCGGACGGGCTCCACCGGCTGCTCGGCCGCGTCGCGGACGAATACGCGCCGGCAGCGATCTACGTCACCGAGAACGGCGCGGCGTTCGGCGACGTGCGAGTGCACGACGGCCGTGTGCACGACCCGGAGCGGACGGCGTATCTCGAGTCGTACATCGGCGCCGTGGGCCGCGCCCTGACCGACGGCGTTCCGATGAAGGGCTACTTCGTGTGGAGCCTCCTCGACAACTTCGAATGGGCGCGCGGCTACTCGATGAGGTTCGGGATCGTCTACATCGACTACCCGACGCTCGAGCGCGTGCCGAAGGACAGCTTCTACTGGTACCGCGACTTCATCGCGGCGAGGCGGGGAACGCCGAGCCCCTCGCCGTCGGCTACCGTCACGTGATGGATCCGGATCGCGCACGAGAGTTGCTCGCCGCGGAGCGCGAGCGCATCGAGCGGGCGCTGGCACGGCTCCGGCACGAGGACACGGGCGAGCTGTCGGACGCCGACGAGGATGCCGACGCGGCGTCGGATCTCTTGGAAGACGAGGTCGACGAGGGTCTGTCGGACGACCTGGGCGAACAGCTCGCCGCGGTCGAGCGTGCCGAGGCACGGCTCGCCGCCGGCACCTACGGCCGCTCGGTCGAGAGCGGCGATCCGATTCCGGACGAGCGCCTCGAGGCGCTCCCGACGGCCGAGCGGACGGCGGTCTCGTCGGCGAGCTCGCGCGACCGCTTCATCGCCGCCTGGATCGCGTTGAGGAACGCGGCGCGGACGCCCGCCTCCTCCAGCACGCGGATCGCCTCGATCGTCGTCCCGCCCGGGGAGGTGACGGCCTCGCGCAGCTCGACCGGATGCACCTTCTCGTCGCGCAGCAGCATCGCCGTGCCTAGCATCGTCTGCACGACGAGCTGCGTCGACGTCTCGCGGGCGAGGCCGAGCAGGATTCCCGCCTCGATCATCGCCTCTGCCAGCAGCGCGAAGTACGCCGGGCCGGAGCCGGACACCGCCGTCACCGCGTCCATGTACCGCTCGGGAACGCGCACGACCGCGCCGAGATGCGCGAGAGCCTCCTCCGCGAGCGCGAGGTGCTCCTCGGTCGCGTGCGTTCCCGCGCACACGCCGGCGATCCCCTCGTGCACCGTCGCCGGCGCGTTCGGCATCGCGCGGACGACGGGGATCGGACCCTGCAGGCGGCGCTCGATCGCCGCCGTCGGGATCGCGGCGGCGACGGAGAGGACCGTCTGGCTCGGCGCGAGCAGCGGAGCGATCTCGGCGAGCAGCGTGTCGATGTCCTGCGGCTTGACCGCGATGACGACGAGGCCGGCACCGGTGACGGCGTCGCCGTTCGCGAGCGTCGCCTGCACGCCGTATGCGTCGGCGAGCTCCCGCACGCGTTCCTCGCGCCGCACCGTCGCGACGACGTCGCGCGGCTCGCGCCAGCCGGACGAGAGCAGGCCCGCGAGCAGCGACTCGCCGATCTTTCCCGTGCCGAGGATGGCGGTCCTGCGCGAGACGGCGGCCATGCGCTCAGTGTTCCATGCGCGGGCGGGCGCGGCGGCCGGAGCCGCCGCGACCGCCTACGCGCGAGATGTGGCTACTTGCCGCTCGCCTTGAGCGAGACGCAGTGGCCGAACGTCCCGTACTTCTGCATGAACGCGGACTCGCCGGCGTTCAGCTCGGCCTGGCACGCCTTCATGGCGGAGATCGTCGCCTGCTCCTGCTCGGCGACGGTCGCCCGCGC
>WNGF01014988.1_pt1 | contig 13944 bp, 8 predicted proteins | sample 5400641 | NCBI WGS metagenome assembly WNGF01 (sample SAMN13153371, study PRJNA577476) | soil metagenome | isolation source: 80 cm soil or saprolite under grassland replicate 2 | place: USA:California | collected 2016-06-15
TCGACTCCGAAAGCAGGTTACAGGGGCGCGAAGAAGTATCACTGGTGGCCGAAGCGGCGGGAGCCTTCCAGTTGATCGTACGCCCAAAACAGGATGGAGCGCCCGCCGGAAGCTATGAGATTCGGATCGAGGAGTTGCGAGTCGCGACAGACACTGACCGCGCTTTGCATGACGCGCGCAAGCAGTTTGAGGAAGCGCTGAAACTGCAACGCGCAGGCAAATATGATGAAGCGCTCTCATTAGTTGAACGCGCATTGGAGATTCGTGAAAGACTCCTGGGGACTGAACACCGTGATGTCGCCGCCGGCATCGATAGTCTGGCCGGCGTTTACTCTGACAGAGGCGAGTATGTTAAGGCAGAGCCGCTCTACCTGCGCGCGCTGGCCATCCGTGAGAAGGCGCTGGGCATTGATCATCCGGACACCGCCACCGGCGCGAGCAACCTGGGGAAACTCTACCATTACCAGGGGAAGTATGGGGAGGCCGAACCGCTCTACAAGCGATCTCTCGACATCCGCGAGAAGGCGCTGGGAAAAGATCATCCGGACACCGCCGAAGTCCTCAACAACCTGGCGGTACTCTACTCCGCGCAGGGGAAGTACGTGGAGGCCGAACCGCTCCACCAACGCGCTCTCGACATCCGTGAGAAAGCGCTGGGCAAAGATCATCCTTCCACCGCCCAAAGCCTTAACAACCTGGCGTTCGTCTACGAGTACCTGGGGAAGTACGCGGAGGCCGAGCCGCTCTACAAGCGCGCTCTCGACATCCGTGAGAAGGCGCTGGGCAAAGATCATCCTTCCACCGCCATCAGTCTCAACAGCCTGGCATCGCTCTACCACTTGCAGGGGAAGTACGCGGAGGCCGAGCCGCTCTACAGGCGCTCTCTCGACATCCGTGAGAAGGCGCTGGGCAAAGATCATCCTTCCACCGCCACCGGCATCAGCAACCTGGCGCGCATCTACGACTCGCAGGGGAGGTACGCGGAGGCCGAGCCGCTCTACAAGCGGGCTATCGACATCTACGAGAAGGCGCTGGGCAAAGATCATCCTATCACCGCAAACAGCATCAACAACCTGGGGACACACTATCGGAGGCAGGGGAAGTACGCGGAGGCCGAGCCGCTCTACAAGCGCGCTCTCGACATCCGCGAGAAGTCGCTAGGCAATGATCATCCGGGCACTGTCATTGACCTTAACTGCCTGTCCGCGCTTTACATGGCAAAAGGCGATCTTGCTCAGGCGGTAAAGTTTCAATCACGCGCCAATGCCGGCAGCGAACGCGACCTCGTGGCCAATCTCGTTATTGGTTCCGAACGACAGAAACTGGCCTATCTCGCCATTCTCTCCGATGAAACTGACCGGATCCTCTCCCTCCACCTTCGCTATGCTCCCAACGATCCGGCGGCGGGCGCCCTGGCCGCCACTATGATCCTGCAACGCAAGGGGCGCGCGCTCGACGCCACTTCTCAAAATCTCAACGCCCTGCGCAGCCGGTTCAACGCCGAAGATCAGGCTCTGCTCGACCGATTGACAGAGACCCGCTCGCAAATCGCCAGGCTCGTCCTCAGCGGACCGCAGAAAATGACCATTGAGCAACATCGGGACCGGATCAAGGCGCTCGAAGATCAGGCCGATAAAGACGAAGCTGACATTAGTCGCAGAAGCGATGAGTTCCGCGCACAATCTCTGCCTGTCACACTGGAAGCCGTGCGGGCGGCCATCCCGCCCGATTCCGCATTGATCGAATTCACCTCTTACCGCCCGTTCAACGCCAAAGCCGCAAATGTCTACGAAGCTTATGGTCAACCTCGTTATGTGGCCTACGTCCTGCGCCACGAGGGAGAGATCGAGTGGAAGGAATTGGGCGACGCGAAGTCAATCGACACGGCCATTGCGACTCTCCGCAAGGCGTTGCGCGACCCGAGGCGTGGGGACGTGAAAAGACCGGCCCGCGCCGTTGACGCAAAGGTATTTCAACCGGTCCGCCCGCTCCTTGGAGATATGACCCGGTTGCTGATCTCGCCGGACGGCCAACTCAACCTCATCCCATTCGCGGCGCTGGTGGACGAGAGGGGGCGGTATGTGGTCGAACGCTATTCGATCAGTTATCTGGCCAGCGGGCGCGACCTGCTGCGACTGCAGGTGGCCAGAGAGAGCAAAGGTGGCCCGTTGGTGGTCGCCGCCCCGGACTTCGGAGGAGGAAGTCGGGTTATAGCGTCGCGATTGAAGAGACAGCTGAAAGACGCATTGGCGGGCGAGGTCAAGGCGGAATCGGCCCGTTCTGCTGTCAAGGAACTCTATTTCCGGTCTCTGCCAGATGCGGCGCAGGAAGGCGAAGCCCTGCGCTCGTTATTGCCCGGCGCGACCTTGCTCACTAAACGCCAGGCGACCAAGGCGGCGCTCAGTCAGATGCGCAGCCCCAGACTACTACACATAGCTACGCACGGTTTCTTCCTGGAAGACCAAAATTTGACCTCTGCCGGCGAGCGTGGCGCCAAGGCGCTCCCTGATGATCCTGAGCGGGCGCTGCAACGACTCGAACGGCGCGACGTCGGCATTGAGAGCCCGTTGCTGCGCTCAGGGTTGGCGCTGGCCGGGGCCAATGAACATAATGAAGATGACAACGGAATCCTGACGGCGCTGGAGGTGACGGGGCTCAATCTGTGGGGGACGAAACTGGTGGCGCTCTCGGCCTGTGACACCGGAGTGGGCGAGGTCAAAAACGGGGACGGGGTCCACGGACTGCGCCGCGCGCTGGTGCTGGCCGGGGCGGAGACGCAGGTGATGAGCCTCTGGGCCGTGCCGGACGAAGCGACGCGGGAACTGATGGTGTCCTACTACAGGATGCTGCAGCGGGGGCAGGGACGCGGCGAAGCGTTGAGACGGGCGCAATTGGAGATACTCAAGAAAGTGAAGTGGCGGCATCCGTACTATTGGGCGAGCTTCATCCAATCAGGCGAGTGGGCGAACCTGGAAGGCAAGCGATGAATATTTAGGTCGGAGATACTACAAACTTAACACTTGAAGAGGGCTTTGTTGCACAATGAGCCCTTGCTTTGAGCGGTCTTTTATCCAGCAACCCTGACACTATCGGGCATTCCCAAATGTGTCATCCGATTCAAGATTGCGCTCTTGAGCATCAATTCTTTGAATTGATTATCAATCTGGCAAGTTTGCAACCGATCGCCGAAGATCGTCTTGAAGCGGAAGACCGTTGTCTGCGGCCAAACTCCGGCGATGATAGTTGCCCTCTCTCTTCCACTCTTTACGCCCGACTTTTCGGATCCGCCGCAAGTTCTCCGTAGAGCTTCGTCGTCCGCGCCGACTCGTGCGCGGCGATCTGCTGCGCGTGTTCGAGCGTTCCGCCGTTTTCAAGATATACGCTAATGCCCGTCGCCCGGAACATTGGACGGTCAACTTCATGGTCTTCCTCCGAAAAGGTGTGGGCGCCCAAAGAGCTTGCAAAATTGCGCCCGAATTGCGCCCGAATTGCGTGTGGATGGCGGCAATCAACGACTGCGCCATGAACTAGGGCGGATTCCAAGTCTCCAAACGTCGAAGCGTCAACTTTGACGGAATTCGCCCGGATGCTCGAACTAGACGCCATCAATCGCCGTATAAATCGCCTGGCGCCTTTGACGATCTTCTGAGTTACGTTTAGGCTGATCCGCGCAATCGCGCCGCGGGGATTCGGTTTTAATCATCGCATCGGCCTCAGGCCTCGTAACGGCCACGTATTGCGCTGATTGCTAAAGTTCTCAGGCCAAAAACAGCGCCGCTCGCATCGGACAACCTGCCGCAAGCGTAGCGCCAGTGCGGGCGGTTCCAATCATAAGGAGAGTCGCACATGAGAATCGGACGTGTTCAGTTAGGCCCCGGAGCCGTAATTTTAGTTGTACTGTTGATGGTCGGTCTCGTCTACGCGGGCCTCAGACAACTCGGCGTGTTGGACACTTTGCTGGCGAAGATCGATCCGAGGACGAGCGAGAAGGGATCTGTCGTACCGGATAAGCGCGAGAGGCTCGAAGATATATCGGTCACTTCGTTGCCCCCTTCGGCGGTCAAGGCTCCTGAACGCACCGGCGATAATCCCGAAGTCACCATCGGCGTCTGGACGTGGCAGACGGTCAGCGGGATCATTGACGCCGTCGGAGGCCCCGGCAAATCGGGGGATTATCAGAACAGTTGTTTGTGCCAGGCCGGGATCACCAACACCAGGGTGGTAGTGCAGAATGACACCGCCGAACAGATCAAGGCGCTCGCCGCCGGGCAGATGCAGTTTGTGACGACCACCGGCGATCAGTCGGCCGTGGACATCGCGGGCGCGAATAAATTACTGCGGGGCGCCAAGGCCAAAGTCGTCTGGTCGAGCGGCTATTCGTTCGGCGAAGATTGCCTGATCGGCCCCGAGTCGTGGAAGAGAGATCCGCAACTCGCGCGCGGCGCGGTCGTGGTCACCGCCGTGCCTTACTGCGATTGGAACGTGACTGTCAACTGGGCGGCGGACAATCAGATTCCGGTCAACCCGGACGAGCAAGTCTACGATCCCTACGCGATCAATTTCGTCAACGCCACTGACCACATCGAAGCGGCGCAAAAATACGTTCAGAACGCCAAGGTCAATCTGCGCAGCCGCGCCACGGGGCGAACCGAAGCTTATCAGATAGACGCCGTCGCCACCTGGACTCCGGGCGACGTGATGGCCGTCAAAGACCGCTCTTCGGTCAATTACAAAGGCCGCAGCGAGAAGGTACAGAAGATCGTCTCGACCAAAGAATACAGCTATATGATGCCGCACATTCTTTTCGGCAATGAAGACTGGCTGAACAGGCACCGCGACTACGTCAAGACGCTTCTGCGCTGTATCGCGCGCTCGAACGAGCGGATCAAGACGGACGAGGCCTATTTCCGCGATCGCGTGGCCGCGCTCAACGCGCTGGTCTTCAACATGGAAGGCAAAGGGCCGACCTTCTGGCATACATACTTCAACGGGAGGGTCGAAGACGGAGTGCCTCTCGGCGGCTCGCGCGTCAACAACATCGCCGAAGTGCGCCACCTCTTCGGACTCGACAGCAATCAGACGCTCGATCGGAGCATCTTCGGCGTCAGTTATCTCGATCACGGAAAGCGATTGCAAAAGCTGCTGCCGGAGCGGTTGCCCACGATCACGCCGGTCGCGCAGGTCGTGGACCTCAGCTTCGTCAAAGAGATCACCGACGAGACCAGCGCCGCGCCGGTCTACCAGCCGAAATTCGAAGGCGGCGCGAGCACGGGCACGGTAGTCAAAGCGAACTACCAGATCAATTTCGACACCGGCTCGGCGAAGATCAAGCCTTCCGAGTTTTCGACGCTGCAGGAGATCCGCAGCCTGCTCATTCGCGCCACCGACACCAAAGTGATAGTCGAAGGACACACCGACAACGTCGGCGACGACGGGACGAACCTGCGGCTCTCTAAAGAACGCGCCAGGTCGGTCTGGACGTGGTTGAAAGATTCCGATCCGAGCGGCGTCAACATCAGTGACAGGCGACAGGAGGGCATCGAAGGCTACGGCTCTTACCGGCCCCTGCCCAACAACCAGAACCGCAACGACGCCGAGCGAGCCGCCAACCGGCGCGTGGTTATTATTTTGAAGTAAATGTGGCGAATTCCCCGCTCTGCGTCGCGCGCACATCATGTGAATGAAGCGTGTACATAAATCAAATCGGCGGAGCCTTTGGAGTGCGGCGGTTCGGCGCCGCTTTGGTAGTCCGCTTCGGTACTGTGGCAATGATGGAAAGGAAGTCCACCGCATCTCTCGTCCCGGAGTCTTTAGAATCCGCAGATGACTACCAAAGCGGTTCCGAGCAACCGCACTCCAAAGGCTGCCGCCATTTTATTTAGTTGACCGTATTCGACTTTAAGTAAATGGAAAACGTCGCAAACAAATCAACGCCCGGTAACGCCCGAAACTCGCTCGGCGAGATGGTGCGCGTCTACGGCTCGCTAGGCGCCTTCGCCCGGTCGAACCTGGTCATCGTCTGGATAGGGCTGCTGCTGGCGGTCTGGTTTTTCAATCCGATCAAGGCGCTCCCTTTTCCCGGCGAAGTGTTGCGGGCTTTCGGACATATGTGGAGCGCCGCGGGGGGCCAGGGGTTGCTCTACAACATATACGTCACGCTCAAGCTCAACATCGTCGGGCTGGGCTACGCAGCGATCATCTCGCTCGCCATCGCCTACCTGAGCGTGATCCCGCTCTTCCAGCCGGTCAACAAGATGGTCCAGTGGCTGCGCTACATCCCGATCGTCGGCTTCAATCTGGTCTTTCTGACGCTCTTCACGATCGGCTGGCCCATGAAAGTTGCGATGCTCACCACCGGAATGTCGTTTTTCCTGGTGACGAGCATGACCGGAGTGATCGCTTCCATCCCGCGAATGAAGTACGAGTTGGCGAAAGTCCTCGGCTACAACGACTGGCAGGTCTTTTACAGCGTGATCGTGCGGCCCACGCTGCCCGAGATGATTGACATGATCGCGCAGAACGCGGCGATCGGATGGGTGATGATCACGGCCATCGAGACTTACAACCGGACGGAAGGCGGCATCGGCAGCCAGATTTACGCTTACTCTTCGACCAATAACCTGGCCGAGGTCTACGCTTACCTGCTGATCATAGGCGCGATTGCGGTGGCGGAAGACTTGTTCTTCAAGTTGATCAAGCGGCTGATGTTTCCCTACAGCCTTATCGCCGAACGGGCGTAGATACGCTACAGTACCGCGCGCGATAGTGGGACAGACTTTAGTCTGTCCGTCCACAATTCACGCGACGGACAGACTAAAGTCTGTCCCACTATCGTGCGCGGTACTGTACCAATCCTGAAAACTATGGACGATCAATCGAAATGTCTGCCCGGCCCGCTCTCAGGGCCGCCAGTGCTGCTGGAGACCCTGCTGCGCGTCGAGGACGTCGGCAAGGAGTTTCCGATGAACGACGGCGGGACTTTCGCGGCGCTGCGCGGTTTCTCGCTCACGATCAGCAACATCCAGGGCAAACCGCAGATCATCGGTCTGCTCGGCCCGTCAGGCGCGGGCAAAACTACGGCGCTGCGAATCATCGCCGCGTTGGACCACCCGACCTCCGGGCAGGTGGAGATCAGCGACGGCGTCGCGGGGAAAATGCGCCCCGTCCGCCTGGGCGACGTCGGCGTGGTTTTTCAACGCTACCCTTTGTTCGAGGACTTAAAGGTGATCGACAATCTGATCGCGCCGGCCGTCCGCTCCGGTATTCCGGCGAAGGAGGCGAAAGAGAAGGCGTTGTCCTTTATGGATGAGTTCGATTTGGTCCGGCAGGGATTGGCGTGGCCGCTACAGCTTTCGGGAGGACAGCGCCAGCGGGTGGCGATTTTGCAGCAGTTGATGCTGGACAGGCATTTCATCATCCTCGACGAGCCTTTTTCAGGCCTGGACCCGGTCAACGTCACCAACGTCATCAAACTGATCAGTCGGGTCGCGCACCAGCACACGCTCAACACCTTCATCATCATCACGCACGACGTCACCTCGGCGCTGGCCATCTCGGACCACGTCTATCTGATGGGGCGCGAGCGCGACGAGAAGGGCGAGCCCGTCCCGGGGTCGAGGGTGATGAAGCAATACGATCTGATCGCCGAAGGACTGGCGTACCGCCCCGACATCGAAGACCTGCCGCGCTTCGCAGAATTACGAAAAGAGATTAGACTCATCGAGTTTCCCAGGCTTTAGCCTGGATTAGATTTCAATTGAGTGTGCGAGAACCACTACTGGGAACCTAAGGCATCTACACAAGTCAGTAAGCCCTTTGTTTGCAACAATGACTTTTCGGCCTTAAACGCCATAAGTCCTTTGAAACCAACACTGGTCAAAAGATGTGTAGATGCCTTAGACTGGGAACACGGGGAAATGAACAGGGGATATCATTTCCTTATTCTATTTACCCGTTCCATAAAATGATGACAAATACGCCACCATTTTATCGCGATAGATTTTGTTGATTTGCCTATCGCAGTTTCGTTCTTTGATTGACGCGGCGACCTGGTTTCGGCCTTTGCCGCGTTCTAAAGTCTGCCCCGGAACGGTCGCCGTCCTGATCTTCTCACCCGAAGATGAGGCATTCCGGCCTTCCAATCAGGCATTTTGATAGAGGCGATCAAAACGACATCGCTTGCAGGTTGGAAATAACGGAACAAGTGGAAAACAGGATGGCCGACGAAGAAATCAATTACACAAAAGAGGTTCTGGCGAGCAATCCCAATCTGGCGTTTGTCGGGGTGATGTTTTTTCTGATGCTCGTCGTCAATTTCTGGGGGTTCCTGCCGCTGCTTCTGGCCGGCGAGATCGGCGCTCTGTTCGTCGCGCAACATCCGCGCGTCCAGCGCATCATGCGAGCGCGTAAGAACAAAGACCGCCGGATCGAGGCCGAGGAGGCCGAAACGTCCATCGTCAAATCGCTGCCCGGCAATTACCAGAACGATTATTATTCGCTGCGGCGGTTGTGTGACGAGATCGAGCGGCGCTCGAACGAGCTTGGAGACGCGAGCGCCTCGGGGCTGCTTTCCGGCGTCATCGAAAAACTCTCGGCGTTCCGCTCCGATTACGCGCGGATGCTGCGGGCGCATCACCTGCTCTCGACTCGCAATTACCGCGACATCGAATCCGGATTGAACGGTGAAATCTCGCGCGTTGAAAAGGATGCCGCCAGAGAGTCGTCGTCCCAGGTGCGCCACGCGCTTGAGCAGAATCTGAACGTGCTCAAACAGCGCCTGGCACGCGTTCGCAAACTCGGTGAACTGGTGCGCCTCCTCGAGGCGCGTTTGCAGGTCACCAGGAACTCGCTCGGTCTGGTTCAGGATGAGGTCTACACCTTCACCAACGTCGCCGGGATTTCCGGGCTGGTTGACAACCTTTTGACCAATCTGCGCATGAGCGAAGAGTTCCGTTCGGCTTACGAAGACGTGTTGAGCGCCGAAGCTGACGCCGGCGACGCCGATCATCTGATCGGGGCCGGCGACGCTTCGGAGATGATAGAAACGCCGGCAGTGGAGACGCGCCCGATGCGTTCGGCCGAACGGATTCAACGAAGCAAATGAAAGGGCGGCGCGCCCTGTACCGCAGGTTGTCCAAGGCGGCGGAGGGCTTCATAACCGAGTCGGTCGAGGGCAACCGAACACCTCATTAATCAAGCCTCCGCAGGTTGGACAACCTACGGTACATTTTCTCTGAGGAGCCGAATCGAATGCCAAGTCAGAAACAACCTTCCCAACCCAGAAGCACTGAAGAGATCCTGCGCGAGATGGAGGATATGGCGCGCGAGTCGGGATCGGATAGGCCGGCCAAATCGAGCGGGGGCGGTTTGAAATCTTTCCTCGATTTCTTCGTCAAGTTCGAACCCGAAGAACCGGAAGGAGAGCCGGGCGCGGGCGCGCCTAAGCCTAAATCCGCCGCCGCGCATTCAAAGCAGGCGCCAGGGGGCGGCACGCGCGTGGGAGATCTGGTGGCCGGGGAGCCTGCGCCAAAGTTCACTCATCCTCAAACCAGCGCCGATCTTTCGTCGAAGCCGTTCGACGAGATTTATCGCGAAGCGGGAATCACCGGCTCGCCCTGTAGCGTCGACGAATTGGCGACGCTGATGGAGAACCCGGCAGTCGCCAGCCAGCCGCTGAGCGTGAAGATCATCGCCGTTAATCTGGCGCTTTCGGCGAAGGGCGTCAACCACGAAGCGCCCATCGCCGACGCGGTGCGCCGCGACCGCGCGCTGGACGCTTTTCAGGCGATGCTCGATGAGCGCGCCGGCGACGCCGAGCAGCGCAACCTGGCCAAAATTCAGCAACTGACGCTGGAGACCGAAGAATATCTGAAGCGCAGGCAGGCCGAGATGGAGGCGCTGCGCCAGGAAATCGCCGAGGCCAAGCGCCAGTCGCTCGATTTCTCCGCGCGCCGCGAAGCCGAAGAGAAACGCCTGGCGAACCTGATCGCGCCTTTCCTCGAAGGCAACCCCAATCCGGTAACGGTTGGCGTGAGCCAAATCCGTCCAACAGAGAAGACCAAGGAAGGATAAACTATGAAAAGATCGGTTCAGATTGGCTGCCTGATCGCGCTCGCCGCAATCTGTTTTCTCCCGCCGCAGGCGCCTGTAATCCAATTACCTACTGCCAAAGCGCAGTCGGAACGGGCCGCCGGACTGAAAGTTCGCTCCGAGATGCTGGTTTCGACCGATTGGCTGGCGAAACACATCAACGATCGAGACGTCTTCGTGATTCACGTCGCCCCCGAGCGCAAACTTTTCGACGACGGTCACATCCCCGGCGCGCGCTTCCTTTCGTCGAAAGAGATTCTGACCACGCGCAACGGCGTCGCAAACGAATTGCCCGCCACGGCCGATCTGCAGAAAGTCTTTGAACAACTCGGCGTCGGCGACACGGGGCGGATCGTAATCTATGGTGAAAACTCCGGTCTGCTGGCGGCGCGCGTCTATTTCACGCTCGATTACCTGGGCCACGGCGACCGCGCCGCGCTACTCGACGGCGGGATCGAAAAATGGAAGGCCGAGAAGCTCCCGGTCGAAACCCAGCCGGTCAAACCTGAGCCGGCAAAGTTCACTCCGCACCCACGGCCTCAAATCGTCGCTGAGCTTGACGCGATGCGCAGCCTCTCGCGGATGGCCGCGAATGACGCCGACGCCAAGGTGTCCATCATCGACGCGCGACCCGAAGAGCAATACCTCGGCAATCAAACTCAGCGTACCGGCCACATTCCCGGCGCGGCCAACGTCTACTGGTTGGCCCATCTCTTGAGCAGGGAGAACCCGACCATGAAACCGGCTTCGGAGCTAAGCAAGATTTACGAGTCCGCCGGACTCAAGGCCGGTCAAAAGGTCATCACTTATTGCAACACGGGAATGCAGGCGTCGCACGCCTACTTCACGCTCAAATATCTCGGCTACGACGTGATGATGTACGACGGATCGTTCAGCGAGTGGAGTTCCGCCGAAGGCGCTCAGGTCGTGAAGGGCAAGGAGAAGAAATAATTGATGCGGATGTTAAAACTACCTTTCATTCCACAACGCTCGGCCTGGTTGCTGCTCGACGGCGGGCGGCCACGCCGCGAGGCCTCGCCGACGCCACAAAATCAATTGCCCGCTTGATATATATACCTGACTGTCTTGTCAGGTTTGCGCGCGCGTGTTAGGATCAGGCTTCAGTTCAAGAAGTAATAACCATTAACGACTATGAAGATAACGGCACAGGAAGAGTACGGATTGCGTTGCGTCTTACAGCTCGCGCGCGAACAGACCGCCGACTCCGACGGCAATTTGGAGCCGGGCGCGATCTTCGTGCGCGACATCGCCGAGCGCGAGGGTCTGTCAGTAGCCTATGTCGAAAAGATTCTATGGACGTTGAGCCACAGCGGGATCGTCGAGAGCGTGCGCGGACCGAAGGGTGGCTACCGTTTGACGCGCCCCTGCGGCGAAATTTCGCTGGGCGAGGTGATACGCGCGCTCGGCGGCATACCGTCGGAAGAGGAGATCTGCTCGCAGTTCACGGGCAATCAGGACGTCTGCGTGCATCACGACGACTGCGGTTTGAAGCCGGTCTGGACGAGTATCACAGATTTCGTCAACAGTGTCTTCGACAGAGTCCCCATCTCGACGCTGCTTAGCGGCTCCGTTGATGTGAAGTTCGTGCAGATCACCAACCGTGGCGGCGCCAAAGAGCCCGCGCGGGCGCGCCCCGCCGCGTGATCATTTTTGCCCCGAGTTTTTTTGAACTTAAACCTGACTGTTTTGTCATCTTTAGAAGGACTAAACAGTACCGCAAGTACGGTACCGCGCGCGTAAGCAAGCGGTTCGATTTAGAGGAAGTAAGGACTAGAGGAAGAAAATGAGCGCAATCGAAGCAATTGCAAATCAGAAATACAAATACGGCTTTGTCACCGAGATCGAGTCGGACGTCATCCCGCGTGGTTTGAACGAGGACGTCGTCCGCATGATCTCCGAGAAGAAGATTGAGCCGGAGTGGATGCTGGAATGGCGTCTGAAGGCCTATCGCCACTGGCTGAAGATGGAGGAGCCTGTCTGGGCCAACGTCCATTACCCGAAGATCGATTACCAGGACATCATTTATTACTCGGCGCCGAAGCAGAAAGAGAAGAAACAGAGCCTCGACGAGGTCGACCCGCAGTTGCTCGACACTTTCGAGAAGCTGGGCATTCCGCTCCACGAACAGAAGCTGCTGGCCAACGTGGCCGTCGACGCGATCTTCGACAGTGTCTCGGTGGCGACGACCTTCAAGGAGAAACTGGCGAAGGAGGGAGTGATCTTCTGCTCGTTTTCGGAAGCGGTGCGGGATTACCCGGAACTGGTCAGAAAGTACATCGGCTCGGTAGTTCCCTACACCGACAACTTCTACGCGACTTTGAACTCGGCGGTCTTTTCGGACGGCTCGTTCTGTTACATCCCGAAAGGCGTGCGCTGTCCGATGGAGCTGTCGTCCTATTTCCGCATCAACAACTCGGAGTCGGGGCAGTTCGAGCGGACGCTGATCATCGCAGAAGAGGGCGCATACGTTTCTTACCTGGAGGGTTGTCATCCGGCGGGCGAACAGGTTTCAACGCCTAGCGGCTGGGCCAACATCGAGAGCCTCAAGCCGGGCGATATTGTTTACGACCACGAAGGCGCCCCGCAGAAGGTGCGCGCGGTGATGACGCGTCATCACAAGGGCGAAATGATCACCATTCGCCCTGTTTCGCGTTATAACTCATTTCGCCTGACTCCTGAACATCCGGTGTTGGTAATCAAACGCGTGGATGCCTTAACGAAACGGGCGCTGCGCAATGGTCATTGGTTGCCGGAAGTTGATACGAAGAAACTTGTCAAAGCCGAACCTGAGTGGATCAAAGCGGGTGAATTGCAAAAAGGCGATTTCGTTCTCGTGCCCAAGTTGCGCGCGAAAGAGAATGAGGTCTTCAGTGATGAGGAGATTGAACTGCTTGGGTATTACCTGGCTGAAGGAAGCACGTATTTCAACAAAGCCAACAAGCAATTCACCAATCAATTTTCCTTTGGCTTGCAAGAGAAGGAGTTGGTTAGTCATGTCTGTGGGCTGATTGAGAAGATAACTGGTATCGGCATTCACGCCTGGATTCAGGTACGACCGGGCGGCGCAACAAAGTTCTCAAATCAATCGGATCGAGTTATTAATCGCCAGCCGCTTTATAACGTTGGTTATACGGATGAAAAGAAATGGGATATGGTTCGCGAGACTGAAACCCACTTCATTGTGCCAATCCGCGAAATCACCCGTGAACCCTGGGACGATTTGGTCTTCAACATTGACGTTGAAGAAACGCACAGCTATCTGGTACGCGGCATTGCCGTTCACAACTGCACTGCGCCCAAATTCGACAAGAATCAACTGCACGCCGCCGTCGTCGAACTGGTCGCCTTGGACAACGCGGAGATCAAATACTCGACGGTGCAGAACTGGTACGCGGGGGATGAAGAAGGGCGCGGGGGCATATACAACTTCGTCACCAAGCGCGGCAAATGCGCGGGCGTCAATTCGAAGATTTCGTGGACGCAGGTGGAGACCGGGTCGGCGATCACGTGGAAATATCCGAGCTGTATTCTGCTGGGCGACAATTCGATCGGCGAGTTCTACTCGGTCGCGCTCACGAACCACCGGCAGCAGGCCGACACCGGAACCAAGATGATCCACATCGGCAAGAACACTCGCAGCCGGATCATCTCGAAGGGCATCTCGGCGGGGCTTTCGAACAACAGTTATCGCGGCCTGGTGAAGATTTTGCCGAAGGCCGAGAACGCGAGGAACTATTCGCAGTGCGACAGTTTGCTCATCGGGGGCCGCTCCGGCGCGAACACCTTCCCTTACATCGAGGTCGGTAACAATTCGGCGAAGATCGAGCACGAGGC
>WNGF01019655.1_pt1 | contig 13934 bp, 16 predicted proteins | sample 5400641 | NCBI WGS metagenome assembly WNGF01 (sample SAMN13153371, study PRJNA577476) | soil metagenome | isolation source: 80 cm soil or saprolite under grassland replicate 2 | place: USA:California | collected 2016-06-15
TCGGGGCCGATCATCGAGTCACGCCTCGACGTCGGCCGCGGCCCGGTGGCGACCATGCTCATCCACCGCGGCACGCTCCGCGTCGGCGACGCGATCGTCGCCGGGGACGCCTGGGGAAAGGTGCGGGCGCTCTACACGTTCCGCGGCGACAAGGTGAAGGAGGCGAAGCCCGGCGATCCGATCGAGATCCTCGGTTTCAACAAGCCGCCGCCTGCGGGAGAGCTTTGCCGTGTCGTCGAGAAAGAGAGCCGGGCCCGCGAGCTGGCGAATGCGCGCGGTGAACGACTACGCCGCGAGCAGCTCGCCCAGGCTTCGAGGGGCGTGTCGATCGAGCGGCTCTTCGAGCAGATGCAGGCGGGCGCCGTCCAGGACCTCAACCTCGTCCTCAAGGGCGACGTCGTGGGCTCCGTCGAGGCCGCGGTCTCGGAGCTCGGCAAGATCCAGCATCCCGAGGTGCGCGTCAACGTCATCCACCAGGGCGTCGGCGGCATCACCGAGGGAGACATCATGCTCGCGTCTGCCTCGAGCGCGACCGTGGTCGGCTTCAACGTGCGGCCGAACGCGGAGGCGCGCGCGCTCGCGGAGCGCGAGGGCGTCGAGATCCGCACCTATCGCGTCATCTACCAGCTGACCGAGGACATCGAGCAGGCGCTCGTCGGCATGTTGAAGCCGGTCGAGAAGGAGGAGACGCTCGGCGAGGCTGAGGTTCGAGCGCTCTTCAAGGTTTCGCGGCTCGGAACGATCGCCGGCTGCATGGTCACGAGCGGACTCGTCCGCCGCGGGGCGCAGGTGCGCGTCGTCCGCGACGGGACGGTCATCCACGAGACGACGATCGCCCAGCTCAAGCGCTTCAAGGACGACGCGCGCGAGGTCGCCGAAGGGTTCGAGTGCGGCATCCTCCTCGACGGTTTCAACGACGTGAAGGAGGGCGACGTGCTCGAGGCCTACGAGACCCGCGAGATCGAGCGCACGACCCTCGACGAACCCGCGCCCGCCGCTACCTCCTAACGCTCGCGCTCAGTCTTCGCGGCACGGCCGGCAGACGCCTTCGCTGAGACCGAAGGGGTCGCTCGGGCTGATCGGCTCGCTGCACGAGCGACACCAGCGCCCGATGGGCAGGCCGGTCAGGAGTGTCGTGAGCAGGGTCGACATTGCATCCTTCCGATCGGGTACGACTTCACCTCGACCGTAGCCAGCGCGCGGCGTGCCACGCAAGGCCGTTCACCGCATCTTCACCAAGGTCTTACAACACGGTTCAATACCGCTCGTGGGCGCGGGCTACATCGGCATCCTCAGCGTCGAGCTCCACTTTCCGGAAGCGGGGTCGCTGAAGGGAAAACGCAAGTACGTGAAGTCGGCGAAGGCTCAGCTCCAGAACCGCTTCGGTGCGTCAGTGGCGGAGGTCGACCACCACGAGCTGTGGCAGCGGACGCGGCTCACGCTCTCCTGCGTCGCGCGCGAGTACCGGGAGGCTGAGCAGCTGCTGGATCAGGCCGAGCGCTACCTCGCCGGCCAGGAGTTCGAGCTCGTTCGCGCGGAACGCGACGTCGTCACGATCGACTAGCGCCCCTTCCAGTTGAACCCGGCATGTATCGCCGGGAGGGGCACTAAACGATCCCCTGAACGATCATCGCGCCGCCTGCGACGAGCAGGACGACGCCGACCGCGCGCAGGAGCTGACGCTCGTTGAGGCGGCCGGTCAGCCGCGCGCCGAGCAACGAGCCGGGCATCGACGCCGCGGCGCCGAGCCCGAGCAGGGTCCAGTCGACACCTCCGGCCAGGTGGCCGAGAAGCCCGGCGGCGCCGAGACAGAAGCCGACCGCGACGTTGGTTCCGACGGCGCGGAACGCGTCCGCCCCGACGAAGCGAAGAAGCGCGCCGATTCGGAGCGCACCGAGGATCAGGCCGACGAAACCTCCGAGCAGTCCGATCGCGAGCCCCGAGGTCAGCGCAGCGCGGCGACTCACGCTGTCAGAGCGCCGTCGTTGGTGCCGAGTGCGCGGTCGGAGCAGGTCTACGCCAAATGCGAGGAGTGTCGTCCCGATCGCGAGCAACAGGACGTCTCCCGGGATCGCGGCCGAGAGCAGTCCTCCGGCCACGGCTCCGAGCATCGAGGGCGGCGCCATCCATAGGACGAGGCGCCAGTCGATTCGACCGGCGCGAACGTGAGTGACGGCTGCGGCGAGAGCGGCGACCGCCGACACACCGATGTTCGCGCCCGCGCCGGCGGCGGGGCTCGAGGCCGCGAGAACGAGCACCGGGAGGCGGATGTTGCCCAGAACCAGGCCAACGAGCCCGCCCGCAAGCGCGGTGACGAAGCACCAGATGACGACACCGGCGAGCAGGAGCGCGTGCAGGCGCTTGAATATCCCCGATGGCGGATCGCATGCGTCGCGTCAACGAATCGGTCCGGCAGGTGCTCTCGGAGGCAGTCGGCCAGCTGAAGGATCCCCGGATCGGCTTCGTCACCGTGACCGGCGTCGAGACGTCGCCCGACCTCCGGCACGCGCGCGTGTTCGTCTCCGTCCTCGGCGCCGAGCGGAAGCGCGTCCAGACTCTCGCGGGTCTCCAGGCCGCGCATTCCGTCCTTCAAGCGCGGCTCGCGCGCGAGCTCCGCCTGAAACGAACTCCTCAGCTGGCCTTCGAGTACGATCCCTCGGTCGAGCGCGGGGTCCGCATGACCAAGCTGATCGATGAGCTCGCCCCAGACGACAGCGAGTGAACTGGCGGCGGTCGCGGACGCGATTCGCGATCACAGGCAGTTCATCCTCACAACGCACGAGAACCCCGACGGCGACGCGCTCGGCTCGCTCCTCGCCGCCAAGCTCGCGCTCGATCAACTCGACAAGGACACGGTCATGGTCTTGCACGGCGACGCGCCGCTTCCGGGCGAGTATGCGTTCATGCCGCTCGCGGAGCTTCAACGCCGCTGGCCGGCCGACGTCGCGGAACGGGTCCTCGTCGCGCTCGACTGCGCAAACGAGAGCAGGATCGCCGATCCGGAGGTGCTCGGGCGCGTACCACTGTCGATCGATATCGACCACCACCACGACAACACCCGCTTCGGCCAGATCAACCTGGTCGTTCCAGACGCGTCCTCGACCGGAGAAGTGCTGCGCGACCTCTTTCAGGAGCTCGGGGTCGAGCTGACGCCCGACATCGCGGAGGCGCTCTACATCGCCCTCGTGACCGACACCGGTCGTTTCCAGTACACGAACACGACGCCAAAGGCCTTGCGGCTCGCGGCGGAGTTGGTCGAAGCGGGCGCAGACGTTCACCGCATCTTCCAAGGGGTCTACGAGTCGGTGCAGTTCGCCAAGTTGAAGCTGCTCGCGCGCGCGCTCGAGCGGGCGCAGGTGTACGAGGGTGGCCGGATCGTCGTCTCGTATCTCCTGCGCACAGACTTCGCCGACGTCGGCGCTGCAGAGCCCTACTCCGAGGGCATCATCGACTACCTGCGCGCAGTCGAGGGAGCGGACATGGCGGTGCTCATCCGCGAGCCCCCGCGGGTGGACGGGCCGACACGCCGTGTCAGTCTCCGCGCGAGCGTCGACGAGCTGGACGTCTCCGCGATTGCGCGCAAATCGGGCGGCGGAGGGCATCGGCAGGCCGCGGGGTTCTCGAGCGAGGCTTCGATCGAGCGGATCACGGACTTCGTGCGCCAGGAATTTCTTGCCTCCGCGCGGGCTTGACCCTTCCGGGATCGTGCTCGTCGACAAGCCGGCCGGCCCGTCGTCGTTCGCGATCGTCTCGGATCTGCGCCGCCGGACCGGCGCCCGCACGGGTCATGCGGGGACTCTCGACCCATTCGCCACAGGGCTGTTGCTCTTGTTGTCCGGAAGGGCAACTAAACTGGCTTCATGCTTCGTCGGACTCGACAAGCGCTACCTCACGGACATAGACCTGACGGCCCGAACGTCCACCGGCGATCCCGAGGGCGAGATCGTCGAGCAACTGGACGCACCTTCCCGCGAAGAGCTGGAGCGCCGGCTCGAGCGCCTCCGCGGCGAGGTTGAGCTGCCGATCCCGGCCGCGTCGGCCGTGAAGATCGGCGGGGAGCGCGCGTACAGGCTCGCGCGGCGTGGGATCGAGGTACAGATGCCGACGCGACTCTCACGGATCGAGGCGCTCGACGTTATTGCGTATACAGGCGATGCGGCACGGCTCGACGTGCGGGTCAGCTCTGGGACCTACGTGCGTGCGATTGCCGACGTGCTCGGCGGCCACTGCAACACGCTCCGCCGGACTGAGATCGGGCCCTTCTCGGTCGAGGAGGCCGATCCGGAGCGCTTCATCCCGCCCGACGAGGCGCTCGCCCGGCTGTGAAGGTCGCCCGCCGGCCGGAGGAGCTTCCCGCTGCGGAGCGCGCCGTCGCGATCGGTAGCTTCGACGGCGTCCACCTGGGCCACCGCCAGGTCCTTGATGCGGCGCGGTCCGCGGGCCGGCTTGCGACGGTCGTGACGTTCTGGCCGCACCCGCGCCTCGTCCTCGGAAACCGGGTCGAGCTCCTCTCGACACTCGACCGACGGCTCGAGCTTCTCGACGACGCGGGGATGGACGAGGCGCTCGTGGTCGACTTCACGCCCGAGCTGGCGCGTCGTGAACCGGACGCGTTTGCCGAGTCCATCCTGCGCCAGATTGGCGCACGCGCAATCGCGGTCGGCGAGAACTTCCGCTTCGGCCGGGGTGCCAGCGGCGATCCGTCGCTGCTCGCGAAACTCGGCTTCGACGTGCGGCTGGTACCGACCCTCGAGGGCATCTCCTCGACGACGATTCGAGCACTCCTGCGTGAGGGCGACGTCGTCGCGGCGGCGCGGCTCCTTGGTCGCCCTGCGGAGGTGGAGGGCACAGTCGTGCTCGGTGACCAGCGCGGCGGCACACTTGGTTACCCCACCGCGAACCTCGCCGTCCCGCCGGACCTGCTCGTGCCCGCGTACGGCATCTACGCCGGCTCGGCACTCGGCCATCGCGCGGCGATCTCCATCGGCGTGAACCCGCACTACGGAGGCGACGAGCGCCGCATCGAGCCGTATCTGCTCGACTTCGAGGGCGACCTCTACGGACGCCGGCTCGTCGTCGAGCTGTGGCGGCGGCTGCGAGACGAGCGCGCCTTTGCGAGCGAAGAGGAGCTCGTCGCCCGGATCGCCAAGGATGTCGAGGAAGCCCGCTCGGCCGACCGTCCGGTCTGAGCAGGGCACAAGTTTCGAGCCACAACAGCGTCTCTTTCAACATGCAAACCGTGCTCGAGCGATCCGGCCTCGTCCGCTGTCTGGCCTGCCGCGAGGTGTACGAGCAGACCGACACCCCGTCTCGAGGCGAGCGCGGGGACGCCTGCCCCCACTGCGGAGACCTCGGCTGGCTGGACGTCCGCGTTCCGGTCGAGGAAACGCGGCCGCCGCTTCGGGCGTAGATTTCTCGCAAAGAGCGGCTCGCAAGTTTCCGCAAAGAGCGGTGTCTTCTTGCACGTGCACACGAATTCGGGAGACGAGGCACCCAATCTGACCGTCCTCGAAAGCGTGCGATGCCTCGAGTGCGGCGCCGTGTACGCGAAGCCCTCCGGCGGCGGCACGATGCAGCAGAATCCCGGTTGTCCCGAGTGCGGGTACGTCGGCTGGGCCACGATGACTACGCGGCCGTTCAACGAATCGTGGCTGCCGCGCCGTTCCGGCGCGGGTCGCCTGCCGCACCGGTCCGGCTGACGACGCTCACGCCTCCGAAGTAGTGGTGTCGCTCGGGCCACCGCCGCACCTTGCGGCCGCCCGCCTCGAGCGCCTCGAGGGCGCCCTCGTCCACGCCCGGCTCGACGTTGACGACGTCAGGCGCGGCGTGAAACCGGGGGCGCGCGACGGCGGTCTCCGGCAGGAGCAACTCATCGAGGATCCCGGCGACGACGGTTAGCAGCGCCGTCTTGAGCCGTGTCCCACCGGCGGCGCCCGCGGCGAGGGACAGGCCGTGATGATCGACAACGATCGTCGGCGCCATCATGCTCTGCATCCGGTCGCCGGGCTCGAGGCGCCCGCGAAGTAGATCGACCTCGCCCAGCATGCTGTTGAGGTGGAGATAGAGACCGGGAAGAAAGTCTCCCGAGCCGAGGCCGAGGCTGGTGGTGAACACACAGCGCACTGTTTCGGGTACGCCTGAGAGTCCTCCGCGCGTGAGCAGACGGCCATCGAGATACGGAACCTGCACTGGCTCAGTCCACCTCGCTTCGTAGGCCGCGAGGTCCGTACGCGTCACGAGGCCGCCGCGTTCCTCGCAAAGCGTGAGCAGGTCGTCCGCGATCGTTCCCGTGTACACAGGTGAAGCTTCCTCCGCGATCGATTCGAGTGCGTCCACGAGACCCGGCTGGTGGAGTCGATCGCCCGCCTGCAGGAGCTGCCCGCCCGGGGCGTAGATGGCGGCGCCTTCGTTCATCGTCATCACGGGTGCGAGCATCGCGAGGCAGGATGCATGCGCGGGAGGAACCACGACTCCCTCGCGGGCGAGGGAGATCGCAGGGCCTGCAAGGACCGGCCACGGCAAACGGCCATACTCTTGCCAGAGCGCATCCAGGCCCGCAGGCAGGCCGGGGACAGCGCAGGACGCAGGGCCGACTGCGTAGTGGACGAGCTCTGCGCCGAATGGGACGGCCAGCTGGATGAGCTCCGCCTCCCGTGGTTCCGCGCCGAGACCCGGTATGGCGACGAAGCAGTCGAGACTCCGGGCCGTTCCGCTCGCCGCCTCGAAGTAGATCGCGTGACCGCCGCCGAGCAGACCCGTCATCACAGTCTCGGCGACGCACGAAGCGAGGACGGCCGCGACGGCCGCGTCCGCGGCGCTGCCGCCCTGCTCGAGGACCTCGACTCCCGCCGCAGTCGTCGCCGGATGTCCCGCCGCCACAGCCGCCTGCATCGCTAAGAAGCTAGCGCTCTTCTTGAACGGTCCGCGCAGCCGCTAGGTTGCAGGAGTGGCGGGTGCTGCCGAGCAGCTGCCGCTGGTGCATGCCCGCGGGCTGGTGAAGCGCTTCGGCGCGCTCGTCGCCGTGGACGGAATCGACTTCGACGTGCAGCACGGCGAGGCGTTCGGGTTCCTCGGGCCGAATGGCGCCGGCAAGACATCGACGATGCGCATGATCGGCTGCGTCTCGCCGCCGTCGGGCGGCACCCTGCGCATCATTGGGCTCGACCCCGTGACTCATGGTGCGGAGATCCGGGCACGCCTCGGGGTCGTGCCCCAGCAGGACACGCTCGACAACTAGCTCACCGTGCGAGAGAACATCATTATCTACGGCCGCTACTTCGGCCTCCCGCGCGCAGAGTTGGGCCGCCGGGCCGACGAGCTATTGGAGTTCGTCCAGCTGAACGAGCGAGCCAACAGCCGGGTGGAACCACTCTCGGGCGGAATGGCCGTTTCTCGACGCGCGAGGTGGTCGAACTTCGTTTCGCCCCCGACCAGCGGCCGGGGGACATAGCGAGGCGGGTGGACGGACTGGCTCGGCGCCTCGAGGAGCTGCCGGACCGCGTGCTCCTGTACACGGATGACGGGGACGAGACGGCTACCGGCGTTCACGATCTCGGATTGCAACCGGACAGCATGCTCGTGCGACGCTCCACCCTGGAGGACGTCTTTCTGCACCTCACGGGGCGCACACTGGTAGACGAATGACCGCGCTTGCGCCGTCGCTGCGCGTCTACGAGTACTGGCTCCTCCAGTACAGGCGCGTCTGGCGCGGCACGGTGATCACGAGCGTGATCAACCCGGTCTTCTACCTGAGCGCGCTCGGGATCGGGCTCGGCACGCTGGTCAACCGTTCGGGCGGTCAGCCGCTCGGCGTCGCGTACCTCGACTTCGTCGCGCCCGGGATGCTGGCCGCGACTGCAATGCAGATCGCCTCCGGCGAGGCTTCATGGCCGGTGGTCGGATCGTTCTCGTGGACGCGGCAGTACTTCGCGATGTTGGCGACGCCGCTCGGAGTCCGCGACATCTTTGGGGGGCACCAGCTCTGGATGGCCACCCGTATCGCCTCGACGAGCGCCGTCTACCTCGTGGTGATCGCCGCGTTCGGGGGAGTCAACTCATACCTTGGAATCGTCGCGCTACCGGCAGTCGTCCTGCTGGGTCTGGCCTTCACCGCGCCGACCGCCGCCTACGCTGCGACCCGCGAGTCCGACAGCGCGTTCGTCCCGTACAACCGCTTCGTGATCGTCCCGATGTTCCTGTTCTCGGGAACGTTCTTCCCCGTCTCGCGCCTGCCGCTGCCGCTCGAGTGGCTCGCCTACGCGACGCCGCTTTGGCACGGCGTCGATCTGTGTCGCGAGCTCACGCTCGGGAACGTGCATCTGCTCCGGGCGCTCGGACACGTCGGATACCTGCTGCTCTTCGTGATCGCCGGAGTGGTCTGGGGCGAGCGGACGTACCGGCAGAGGTTGTTCAACTGAGCGCGTGCGCCTTCGCCGGCAGCAGGGGACGCCTCCTGTTCGAGCGGAACCTGATGGTCTATCGGCGCACGTGGATGATCATCTTCTCCGGTCTCTTCGAGCCGCTCTTCTATCTCTTCTCGATGGGCATCGGGCTCGGGCACTTCGTCGGGAAGGTCCCGGTCTCGGGCGGACGTCTCGTCGACTACTCGAGCTTCGTCGCGCCGGCTCTACTCGCTTCGGCGGCGATGAACGGCGCCATCTACGACGCGACGAACGTCTTCTGGAAGATGAAGTACATGAGGACGTACGACGCGATCCTGGCGACGCCGATCGGTCCCGTGGACGTCGCCGTCGGCGAGACCGCGTGGGCTCTCTTCCGCGGTTTCCTCTACGCCGTCGCGTTCATGGTCGTCGCTGGTTCTCTGGGCCTGATCGAGTCGGCGTGGGGGCTGCTCGCCCTGCCGGGTGCAGTCCTGATTGCGTTCGCGTTCGCGGGTATAGGGGTGACCGCGACGACGTACATGCGGACCTGGCAGGACTTCGAGTTCGTCGGGCTCTTCCAGCTGCCGATGTTCCTGTTCTCGGCGACCTTCTTCCCGATCTCCACGTATCCGAGTGCGATCCAGTGGGTCGTGCGCTTCTCGCCGCTGTACCACGGCATCCAGCTGCTGCGCTCGCTCAACCTCGGCACGATCGGGTGGATCCAGCTGGTCAACGCCGGCTATCTCCTGCTGCTCGGCGTGATCGGCCTCGTCGTCGCGCAGCGCCGCGTGGGGAAGCTGCTGCTCAAGTAATCCTGGCCGCTGCTACCCTGTCCCGCGACCGCAGCCGCGGCTTTTCGCCTGCTTCCGGCGATGGCTGGGACTGACGACACGGAGGTGACATGGGACTCACGAAGGAAGCCAAGCTGGAGATCGTCCGCAAGCACGGGGCGGATACGGCCGATACGGGATCGACGAAGGTGCAGGTCGCACTCTTGACGCAGCGCATCAACGACCTGACCGAGCATCTGCGCACGCACCCGAAGGACCACTATTCCCGGCGCGGCCTGCTCAAGCTCGTCGGCCGCCGCCGCCGCTTCCTGACGTATCTCCAGACACGCGATCTCGAGGGCTACCGCGCCCTCATCAAGGAGCTGGGGCTGAGGCGATAACCCCGTAGGAAATGTTCGCCCAAGGCAGACTGAAGTCTGGCACGGGACTAATCAATGAGAGTGGAGATTTGAGCGAGCCTCCGACGCGATTACGCAGACGGGGTTGACTCAAATCCCCACTCTCAGGAGTGGAGGAATAAACATATGGCGATTGCCACCGAGCGCCAAGCCGACGTCAGCGTGACGGTCGGCGGGCGCGACATCTCATTCGAGACCGGAAAGCTCGCGAAGCAGGCCGACGGCGCCGTCGTCGTCCGTTCGGGAGACACGATGGTGCTGGCGACGGCGCAGGGCCGGATGGAGCCGCGCGAGGGCGCGGACTTCTTCCCGCTCACCGTCGACGTCGAAGAGCGCATGTACGCCGCCGGGAAGATCCCGGGCGGCTTCTTCAAGCGTGAGGGACGACCCACGGAGCGGGCGATCCTGACCGCGCGAATGATCGACCGTCCGATCCGGCCGCTGTGGCCGAAGGGCTACAAGAACGAGACGCAGGTGATCTGCACGGTGCTCAGCGCCGATCTGATCACCGCGCACGACATCCTCTGCATCAACGGTGCCTCGGCGGCGCTGATGATTTCGCCTCTGCCGTTCCTCGGCCCGGTCGGGGCCGTGCGGATCGGTCTGCTCGACGGCGAGCTCGTCCTCAACCCGACGCTGCCCGAGGTGGAGGAGCAGACGGAGCTCGACCTGATCGTCGTCGGCACGCTCGAAGGACTGACGATGGTCGAGGCCGGCGCGAACGAGGTGCCCGAGGACAAGCTCCTCGAGGCGCTCGAGCTCGCGCAGTCGGAGATCAGCAAGCTGTGTGAGGCTCAGCTCGACCTCCAGCGTCGGGCGGGCAAGTCGAAGTGGCTAGACGAGAGCGTCACGGACGACATCGAGCGCGAGCACGGGGAGACGATCCGCGAGCGTATCGACGCCGAAGGGCTCCGAGCCGCCGGCGCGATCATCGAGGAAGCGCTGCCCGAGCTGAGCATGGACTCGACCGAGGACGACGTTCTCCGGCAGACCCAGCGGAAGATGAGCCTGGCCACGGTGCTCGAGCGGATCCGGCTGGAAACGGTGCTGAATCCCGTGCGGGAGCAGTTCGAGGCCGAGCTGCGGGCACTGACCGACGCCGAGCAGGACTCGAAGGAGCTCAAGTCGGCGAAGCGCCAACTCCTCTTCGACCGCATCGTCGAGACCGTCGAGCTGCCGTTTCCCGTCGGCCCTGCGGTCGGCGAGGGAGAGGCCGCGACGACGAAGGACACCATGACGAAGAACTACGTCAAGCGAGCGGCGGAGGCGATCTACAAAGAGCTCGTCCGCCGCAAGATCGCGGTGGAGAAGAACCGGCCCGACGGCCGCAGCCCCGAGGAAATCCGGCCGATCGAGTGCGAGGTCGGCGTCTCGCCGCGCACCCACGGCTCGGGCCTCTTCACGCGCGGGCAGACGCAGATCATGTCGCTGCTGACGCTGGGCACCGCGAAGGAAGGCCAGCGCATCGACGACCTGTCGCTCGAGACGGACCGTCGCTACATGCACCACTACAACTTCCCGCCCTACTCGGTCGGGGAGACGGGCATGATGCGCGGTCCCAAACGGCGCGACATCGGCCACGGTGCGCTCGCGCAGCGCGCGCTCGAGGCGATGATTCCGCCGGCTGACCAGTTCCCCTACACGATCCGCATCGTGTCCGAGACGCTCGAGTCGAACGGCTCTTCGTCGATGGGCTCGGTATGCGGTTCGACGCTCGCGCTGATGGACGCCGGGGTGCCGATCAAGTCGCCGGTCTCCGGCATCGCGATGGGTCTCGTGAAGGAGGGCGATGACCACGTCATCCTGACCGACATCCAGGGGGCCGAGGACCACCTCGGAGACATGGACTTCAAGGTGGCCGGGACGCGCGAAGGGATCACGGCGCTCCAGATGGACATCAAGATCACAGGCGTCACGCAGGAGATCATGCGAAGCGCTCTCGAGCAGGCGAAGCAGGCGCGCGCCTTCATCCTCGACAAGATGCTCGAGGCGATTCCGGAAGTCCGCGCGGAGCTGAGCGAAAACGCACCGCGCATCTCGACCGTGAAGATCGACCCCGAGAAGATCGGGATGGTGATCGGCAAGGGCGGTGAGACGATTCGCGCGCTCGAGGCCGAGAACGAGGTGCAGATCGACATCGAGGAGGACGGCACGATCCTCATCTACGCGACCGACGGGACGAAGGCGAGTTCCGCGATCGCGGCAATCGAGTCGCTGACGAAGGAGCCGGAGGTCGGCGACGAGTTCAGGAACGCCAAGGTCGTGAAGACGACACAGTTCGGCGCGTTCGTCGAGCTCAAGAAGGGGACCGACGGTCTGCTGCACGTCTCGAACGTCGGCCCCGGCCGAGTCGGCCACATCGAGGACGTGATCAATCGCGGTGACATCCTCGACGTGCTCGTCCAGGAGGTGGACAAGGCGCGAGGCCGCATCGGCCTGAAGCTGATCCAGAAGCACGAGAACGGTGGCACCGTCAGCCCGGAGGAGCTGATCGAGCGGGCGAAGAACGCGCCGCCGCGCGAGCGGACTGAGGACCGGCCGCCACGCGGTGACCGCGAGCGTCGCGGAGGCCGCGGCGGGCGCGGGCGCGACCGCGAACGCGGGTAGGCTGAAGAGGACAAGCAGACGCGACGAGGGCGGCTCCGGCCGCCCTCGTCGTACGTAGGATCGGCGACGTGCTGCGCCTCAACCACATCACGTTCGCGGCGGAGGATCCAGAGCGTCTAGCGCCATTCTGGGCCCAGCTTCTCGACGGCTACTCCGCGGAGCCGAGCGGCAAAGACTGGTTTGCGCGAGGCGACGGTCCGGAGCTCTTCTTCAAGCACATGCCGAAGAGCCCGACGATCGAGCTTCCAATCCACCTTGATGTCAACGTGCCCGACCGTGAGGCGGAGTTGCAGCGCTTGCTGGGGCTCGGAGCACGGCTCGTCGAGACGAAATCGCATTCCATCGCCGACCTGTCCGAGACCTGGACCGTGATGCGAGACCCCGAAGGGAACGGCTTCTGCATCCAAAGCCCGCCCAACGCGCTCCCGAATCGCTTCGTCGGCAACGTCACGTTCTCGTGTGCACAGCCCATTCCCCTCGGTCGCTTCTGGGCGAAGGCTCTGGGTTGGCCGGACGAGGAGATCGACGAGAGCTTCCTCCAGCAGCTCCGGGATGCCGGCGTCGATGAACGAGAGCTCAGCGGGTTCTACGTGACGCGTCCGCCCGGCGGCGGCCGGCCGCGGTTCCTGTTCCAGCGGCGCGAGAAGTCGCGGCCGGAGTCGTATCCGATCCACCTCGACTTCAGGACGGACGACCGTGAGGCGGAGATCGGGCGCCTCAGCGGCTTGGGCGCAACAGTCACGGAGACGAAGACTGCCGGCGACGTGACGTGGACGGTCATGCGCGACCCAGAGCGCAATCCCTTCTGCATCGAGTAGCTCCAGCCGCGGAGCGCACGATCCATCCCTGAGCGCCTGCGCGCTCGAGCGTGTCGCGGAGGACGGTCTCGGCGCGGTCACGCTCCGCGAGCGCGACGACCGAACCGCCGAAACCCCCGCCGGTGAGACGCGCGCCGAGGGCGCCGGCGTCGAGTGCGGCTCGGACCAGTCGGTCGAGCGTCGGCGTGGAGACCTCGTAGTCGTCGCGGAGACTCGCGTGGCTCGCGGCGAAGAGCGGGCCGAGTGCGGCGACGTCGGCACGCGCGAGCGCGTCCACGGTGGCCCGGACGCGGTCGTTCTCGGTGCGCACGTGGCGCACCCGGGCGGGGTGGCCGGACTCTAGCTCGGCGCGGCGATCCGCGTAGCCGGACCCTTCGTGGGTGTGCCGCTCGCCGGAATCGACGACCAGGATCGCAAGCTCCTCGGGCAGCTCCACCCGGCGGTGCTCGAGCGTCCCGCAGTCGAGCAGGAGTGCGCAGCCCTCTCGGCCGAGGAGCGAAGCCGCCTGGTCGAGGATCCCGGAGGGAACGCCAACCGCGCGCCGCTCTGCGCGCTGGCAGGCAAGCGCGAGCTCGAGCGGATCGGGCTCGAAGTCTGCCGCGGCGCAGAGCGCGAGCGCCACGACCACCTCCAGCGCACCCGACGAGCCGAGCCCGGCGCCACGCGGCAGGTTCGCCTCGACGACACCCTCGATCCCGACCGCGGGCCGGCCGGCCGCGCCGAGCTCTTGCGCGACCGCGGCGACGTACCGTCCCCAGCCGCGCGTCTCACCGCCCCCGTCCGCGGCGCGTCGAGGCGACGCTCGACCGCCGCGCGGCCCTCGACGGCGCCGACTACGTGATCACGATGATGCAGGTCGGGGGCTACCGACCAGCGACGGTGACGGACTTCGAGCTGCCGAAGCGGTTTGGCCTCGGTCAGACGATCGGGCACACCGTG
>WNGF01014450.1_pt1 | contig 13933 bp, 4 predicted proteins | sample 5400641 | NCBI WGS metagenome assembly WNGF01 (sample SAMN13153371, study PRJNA577476) | soil metagenome | isolation source: 80 cm soil or saprolite under grassland replicate 2 | place: USA:California | collected 2016-06-15
ACATTCAACCGTAATGGCGCCACAAACGGCCGAAGCCAGTCACGGCGCGCAGCCAGCGTCCCCTCCCGCATAATCACCCCCGTTGAGAAGGATAGAGAGTCGAAATCGTCTTAAGGTTCACCGATATGAAATGGCCGCTCAATCAAATCAAGCCGCTTCCGAGGCCTGCGCAGGCCGTGGCGTTTCTGAAGCGCCGCCGCCGCTCCCTGATTGCGCTCGCGTCGCTGATCGCAATCGCCGCTCTGATCATCGGGTGGACGGTCAAGCGCCGGGCCGACCGTGAATTCGAGGCGGCCCGCGCGTTGTCGGAGGGGCGGGCCTTCGCGCCGTTCGAGAAGGATGCGATGCGGGCGTTCGCCGGGGATGAAGTCAAATTGATTCAAAGCAGCCGCGCCACTCGCGGCCTGGCGCAATTCAACGGCTCGGTCTTCGCCGCGACCGACGGCGGATTGGTTGAGTTCGACGAGGAGGGGAAGGCCAAAAGGCGCTACACCACGCTCGACGGTCTTCCAGAAAGCGACCTGACCTCGGTCGCCGTCTTCAACTCCAAACTCTTCATCGGTTCCAGCTCGCAAGGATTGATCGTCTTCGACGGGAAACGATTTGAACGTTACCGCTGGACCGATCGCGAGGCGCAGGCCGTGACCGTCTTGCTAGAAGATCGCGGGCGGTTGTTGATAGGAACGTTCGCGGGCGGACTGCTCGAATTCGACGGCGGGCGATTCAGGGAGATCAAAATCAGCGCCGCGAGCGGTAGCGAGCGAGGTCCAATCAATGGGCCGACAGATCAGGTCGCGCTCGCTACCGCTCGCGGCGCTGACCCCCGCAGAACCAAGTCCGAACAAGAGGGGCAAAGACGTCTGGCCGGAATCACTCGTCTGATCGCCGACGGCGCGAGGCTTTTCGTGGGAACTTTCGCCGACGGGCTATGGGTCAACGACTCAGACCGATGGTCGCATTTCACTGTCGTCGACGGATTGCCGTCAAACCGCGTCGTCGGAATCGTGGCCGACGGCAATCAATTGATCGCCGCTACGGATTTCGGCCTGGCCGTCAGCGACGCCGGCTCTTCGCAAAGGCGTTTTCAGACGATTGCGACTCTGCCCGAGCTTTCGAGCGCGATTCGATGGGGGGGCGACATTCTGCTCAGCAAAGACGACGGCGAGATTTTCCGGCTGAGTTTGGGATCAGTACCGCGATCGGTAGCGAGCCTGACCGGATCAGGCGCCTCGTTGGCGCCGCCCCGCGCGGTACTGATCTCTCCCGTGGACTGGAAGCGTCCCGGAAGCCTTTCGTCCTGCCAACTGGCCTCCTTCGTAAAAGGCAAGAAGCCAATGGGGGAAACGCTCATGCTGATGAGCGGCGAAGGTGTGTGGCGTCTTGGTTGGCAGGACGAAAGGCTTCCGGGAGCGCCGCGGGCTTCTCGATTCGGCGAAACGCCGAATATCAGCCCGGGCGCGTTGAAGAGCAATGTGATCACGGCGCTCGCCTTCGACGATCTGGGGCGTCTGTGGGTGGGCAGCTTCAGAGACGGCATTGACGTCATCGCGCCCGACGGCTTTTTGGATGGCCGGCGCGTTACGCATCTCGAATCGGAGACCGTCCGCGAAATTAACGCGCTGGTCTGGGACGGAAGGGCGCGGCGAATGCTGGCGGCGACCGCGCAAGGATTGATCAGCTTCGACGGGTCGTTCGGATCAGAGCGGCTGAGCAGGGCGGACGGATTACTCAGCAATTCGGTCCTGGGCGCCGCCGTGATTCAAGTCGGGGACCGACAGGCCATGGCGCTCGCCACGAGCCGCGGCCTTTCTCTCGGCGATGCGAAGCGGTTTCATGGACTGACCACGGTCCAGGGGTTGCCGGACAACGGCGTCTATTCAGTCCTCAGCCATCGTGAATTCATCTACGCGGGAACGCGAGGAGGGCTTGCGCAGATCGCCGGAGGGCGCGTCGTCCGGGTCTTCAAGGATTCGAACTCCAAACTGTCGCACAACTGGGCGACGGCGCTCTGCGCGGTCGGACCTCGATTGTTCGTCGGCGCATACGGCGGCGGAGTCTTTGAACTGACGGCGGCGGGAGAGTTGATCAGCTTCGCCTCGGATTCGGGCCGCCAGATGGTCAATCAGAACGCGATGGCGAGCGACGGCGAGCGGTTGTACGTCGGCGCGCTCGACGGCGCGTGGGTGTTGGACCTGCGCTCGCAAAAATGGACGCGGCTGAAAGATGAACTGCCGTCGAGCGTCGTGTTGAGCGTGGCGGTAGACGCCCGGCGCGTCTATTTCGGCTCGACGGGCGGAATAGCGCGAGTCGAGAAAGCCTATATGGAAAAAAGATTCGGAAAGATGAAGACGTAAAGGATGAGAAAGAAGAGCAGAATTCCCAAAGTGACTGCCGTCATAAACAGGAGGTCGTTCAACGACCAGTCGGGCGCGAAAGGCTCGTACGAGTCGATCTTCTCTTCGATTCGAGCTAATTGGTCGAGCAACTCTGCGATTTCGGCCCGCCGCTTTGCGATGCGCTCGGCCTCCTCCGGGCCCGGCTCCAAACGCTCGATCGCGTCGAGTTCGGCGCTGAGTTCACCCAACCTCCTGCGCAGGCTCTTCGCCTCTCGCCGCCATTTGTTCAACTCGCGTTTACTGACGCTCACTCTCGAATCTCCCCCGAAGATGTGGGGCGGACTAATGGTCTTTGAAAATAAAATGCAACCACGTAGGGGCGGGTTTTCCCCGCCCCATCGCCTTGATCACGGAGATGGGCGGGGAAAACCCGCCCCTACGTCAGGTTACGTGGTTGCGTTTAATTTTCAAAGACCATTAGTCCACCCATGAGCCGGGCGGACTAAAGTCCGCCCCACTTCTTCATTCTTTCAGGAGGCGCCAAATGAATAACACGATACACCATCAAAATCTACGATTGATTGTTTGCGCGCTGGCCGGCGTATCGATCGCCTTCGCGGCCCTTTTGCGTCATACAAACGCTCAATCAGGCGCGCTCATCCCGGTCTCGGTCAAGAACGAGCCGGACTCTTCGATCCTCTCGCTTCAGGTGATGAAGGTCGACGTGGAGATCGACAACCAGCATGCGCGGGTCAAGGTCTTGCAGATTTTCGACAGTCACACGGATCAGGTTCTGGAAGGCAAGTACCTGTTCGCGCTGCCCTCGCAATCTTCCATTGCCGATTTCGCGGTGTGGGACGGCGATCTGCGGTTGCCAGGAGTGATTCTGGAGAAGCGCCGCGCCGATCAAATCTATTCCGAGATCAAAAACCAGGAGGTCGATCCGGGTTTGCTCCAACAGGACGACGAGCGCGGCGGGACTTCCGCGTTCTCGGCCAAGGTTTTCCCCATCCCGGCTTACGGCTCGAAGCGCGTAGAGCTGGAGTACACCGAGACGCTGCCGGTCGGAAACCTGACCTCGCATTTCAGCTTCCCGCTGAGGCCATCCTTCGGCCCGCCTCAGCGCGTCGGGGAGTTGCAGATCAACGTGCAAGCGCTTAGCGACTCCCCGATCTCCCCTCTCAACTTTCATTCGACGGCCTACGCGATGAAGGAGGTCAAGTCGGGGCCGAACGAGCAGCAATACGAATTCAGCGCGCGGAACGTCGAATTGAAAGAGGACTTCAGCTTCGATTACAAGATCAACCTCCCTCAGAGCGCGCTCTCGTGGATCGCTCACCGCGCGCCCGAACGGATCACGGCTTACGACCTGCGCGATCCCGCGCTGGCCGCGACCGGGCCTGCCAATCTGGCCAATCTGGCCAATCTGGCCAATCTGGCCAATCTGGCCAATCTGGCCAATCTGGCCAATCTGGATGGATATTTCCAGGCTAGCGCGATCTTCAACGAGCGGTTCAGCGCCGCGAGCGGGGGGGAGCGCCCGCCGCGCAACGTCCTGCTCATGCTCGACACGTCGCTTTCGATGAGCGGCGAGAAGCTCGCGCGCGCAGTCGAAGCGGTTGATGTCTTCCTGCACAGTTTGCAAGCGCGCGATCAATTCAACCTGATCCTCTTCAACGATCACGTCGAGCCGCTCGCGCCGAACCCGTCGCCCGCGACCGCTGAGAATGTCGAACGCGCGCTCGGCTTCGTCAAAAGCTCGACGCTCGGCGGCGGGACCGATTTGAATCAGGCTCTGTTGAAGGCCATCGAGCTTGCCGGCGCCTTCCCGCCGGGCGAACGCAGCGTCGCGCTGATCTCCGACGCCAACCCGACCTTAAAGACAGTCAGCGTCAAACGCATCGCCCAGGCTTTCGATCAATCCAACACTTCTGGCGCTTCCGACGCGCGGCCTAAGACAAGGCTCTTCGCCCTCGCCGTCGGCGCCGACGCCAACCGGTCATTGCTCGAAGAACTGACGCGCAAATGCAAAGGCTATTTCGCCGAGGCCCGCGAGACCGAAGACATTTCGACCAAACTCAAGATCGTCTTATCGCGGATCGGGAGTCCGAGCATTGACGGATTGCAATTCGTAGCGTCCGACCCGAAGAACTTCACTCACGTCTACGCGCTGCAATCGCCGCACGGCTTCGACGGCTCCAGCGCGGCATTCGTGGGACGCTACAAAAAGCCATCGCCGAATGTGGAAGTGAAAGTCGAAGGAGGCGCGGGCGACAAGAAGGTCGTCGTGTCGCGCCAGGTCTCGTTGCCCGAACTCGAAGCGGCTCACGATCATTTGCCGCGATTGTGGGCGCGCGCCCGCGTCGACGCGCTGATCCACGAGATGGACCTGAACGGCGAGCGCGAAGATTACATTTCGGAGATCATCCGATTGTCGCAAAAATACAGGTTCGTCACGCCCTACACCGCCTTCCTGGCGGCGCCTCGCTCGCTGCTGCGACCGCGCGTGATCCAGCCGGGCGACCCCGTGATCCGCGTCAAGACCGACTCTTCGATCAAATCAGTTTTCGCCGTGCTGCCGTTCGGTGAATCGCTGCCGCTGAAATACCTCGCGGGCGAAGGCGTCTGGGAGGTCAGATTCTTCGCGCCCGCGTGGATGCCCGACGGGACTTACCGCTGCCGCCTGCTGATGACCGACAAGCAGGGCAACGGCTACCAGGAAGAAAAGAGCTTCGTCGTCGACAGCCGCGCTCCCAAACTCGGCCTCGTCGCGCAATCGCAGACCGTGCGCGCGGGCGATGAACTGCTCCTTCGCGTAAGCGCCGACCGCGACGCGATGCGAATCGTGGCCAAGATGTACGGCGCCGCGCCCGTCCAGCTCGCTTGGTCTGAAAAAGAGAGAGTGAACGTCGGGCGCTTGCGCGTGCCGGCCGGATTGGCTTCGGGGCAATACACGCTGACCGTTTCGGCTGAAGACTTCGCCCACAACCAGTCGAGCGTCGAGGCTCAGATTTAAATGTAATGCCGAGGGCGCCGCCGCTGTCGGTGAACATGGCATATGGATGGTGAGGTTCGCTATGAAATATAGATTGAAATTCGGCGATGTTTTCGCGCTTGCTGCGCTCGTCTCATGTTTGTCTCTGGCCACAATTGCGTGCCAGGGCGTGGAGCCTGGCGCGCAATTGGAGTTAGCCGGACAAGGTGACAAGAAATTTGAGCTACCTTCTGGCGCTGTAATTATTGAGGAACAGCCTCTGAGATCGGAAAGCTATCCGGACAGGGCGCTGATTCTCTGGATGGTAAATCCTACGAAGAATCCTTCGGATGCGCAGAAGAATCCGGAGGCGCCTTATACGTGCCCGGATGAAACGAGAGGGAGCTGTTACAGCGGGCCTACCAGAGTATCTCTCATCAATACAACGACTCGAACCGACGCGATACGTAAAGGTTACTACTACCACGTAGAGGACGAGGGCGATGCGCCGGAGGGCGTGGAAATGAAAGCTCGTGTAATGTGGCTGAAAGACTACAACGGAGACGGCAAGGCTCTGGAGTTCGCTCTATTTGACGCCGCAAATTGCATGGCTTTATTGACCACTTTGATAGGTTATAGCGAATGGCAAGACAGAGTAATTCAGTATCCGATTTATCTCGAAGTTGTAGGCGACGAAGGACATCGGACTGAGTCATTGAGCTGGTGCGATTACTTATTCAGTGAGAAGCCAATATCGCCAGGTCACTGGAAATACGAAATAGACTACAGAGGCAGGGGAGGCCCACTCGATAAATATGAGATCAGGTACGACACTCAACATGAAATGTTTGTGGGCAAATTGGTTTGGACTGCGTACGAGTATTAAAAGCGGCGGATTGAAAACCGGAAAAGCGATTGCTTTTGCGATCATTGCTTCGTGTTTGTCTTTGGTTGTCATCACGCCGCATCGCGCAATCGAAACCGTATCCGCGAAGACGGCGGCTGAGGAGCGCGCCGAGCGGATCGAGGCCGCCCTGTTCACGCGCGCGGAATTCTTCGGCGTCCAGGCGATCATTCCGTATCCGACCGGCGAAGCCCGCGCGCGATTGGCCGAAGTCCGAAAGTTATATCCGCAGGATTCCGAGATCGAGCTGAAGCTGGCCGAGCTTGACGAAAAGCTGGGCGACGAGGAGCAGGCGCGCGCAGAGATGGGGCGCTACGCCGAGCTTGAGAAGAACAACTTGCCGGCGCTTGAAAGGCTCGCCAACTTCTACCGTCGCCGAGCGCGGTTCGCCGATGAGGCCGCCGCGCGGGAGCGAATGATCGCCGCCGCCCCACGGGACGAACGCGCCCCGATATTGCGCGAGTTGATCGAAATGGCGCGCCTCCATCGGTTGGAGAAATACCGACGCCCCGATTTCTTCCGCCGCCTGATCGCTTCGGACCCGGCCTCGTTCGAGGTCGTCAAAGAGTTCGTCGATCATCTGATCGAGAAGAAGGATTTCAACGAGGCGTTGGGCGCGCTGCGCCGGCACAAGTCCTCTTTCCCCGACGAGAAAAATTACTTCCTCGAAAAAGAGGTTGACGTTCTCCTTAAACTCAAACGGGGCCGCGAGGCCGAAGCTCTCTACGTCCGTTCCTTCGATCCGTTCTGGAGCGACGAAAAGTCGGAACGCTTCTACCACGAGTTTCTGAGCGAGCGCGACCGGCTGCGCGCTTACGGCCGCGAGTTGAAAGAGGCGCTCCGCCGCAACCCGGCGAACCTCGACGCCGCCGTCAGGCTCTTCCATTACCGGCATTATGATTACGCCGAGAACGACGAGACCGCGTCGGACATCTTCACACGGCTCGAACAGGCTCGCGCCTCGCGCGGCGTGAAATGGACCGCCGATGAGCTTGCGACGATTTCGCGGCTGTTAATCGCCGACGGAAAGGTCGATCAGGCCTCGCGGTTTCTCTACACGCTCAATCAGCAGGGCGGATTGCGGCGCGGCGGCGAGTTGCGCGCGAAGGTCCTCTACGAGCTGTTCCGCCTGTCGTTCAACGCCGGAACAGACCGCACGCCTATGACCGCCGGCGATCTGAAATTTTACGAAGACGTGGCGAAGGCCGACCCGCATCCCGGCGTGCTCGGCGGCGTGCTGTCGCTGGTTCTGGCCGATTCGAACCCTCAACGCGAATTCGAGCTTGAACAAGAGGCCGCTGTCGGGCATTTCAACATCGCCGCCGCTTACCGTTTGTTTAACGCCTACAAGCAGGAGTATCCGACATCGCCCGAACTGGCGCAGATGTACCTCGATCTGATCCGGCATTACTCGACCACGAGCGAGGCGAATGTCGCGGCCGGACTCCTGGCCGAATTCGAGAAGAGATACGGCGACGCGCCGCAATACGCCGAGGTCGCGTTAAAGCTGGCGGATTGTTACATCAATTACGGCAGATACGCCGAAGAGCGCGCATTGTATCAACGCGCGATGGATCATCTGGGCAAGCGCCGCAGTAAAGACAAACCGCTGATCCCCGCCTGGGAATCCGGCGGCATTGATGAATTGACCTCGCATCGCCCGACGACGATTACGTATCCGGCGAGCCCCGGCGACGCGGGCGCCGCCGGCGATGATGGGGGATATTCGCGCATGACGCGATTCAGCGCGGTCCCGTTGAAGCTCAGGAAGAAGGCGGATGAAGACGACGTCAGTTATGCGTTCGTGCTGTCGCGCTATGTAGCCTCGCTGGCGCGCGAAAACCGCACGGCCGAGATACTGGCGCTCTATTCGGGCGAGATCAACAAATATCCCGATGAGCAGGGGCTTTACGAGCAGAGGTTGCAATGGTTGGGCCAAACGAACCTGGTTGAAGAACAGTTGCGCGTCTATCAGGAGGCGATCAATCGATTCAAGACCAACCTCTGGACCGACCGTTTGGCGCGGTGGTATCTGCGGCGCGAACGCAAGAGCGAGTTCGAGCGGTTTTCGCGCGATCTGATCGAAAATATGAACGACGGCGAGATCGAGACCTGGTTCGCCAAGTTTGTTAATTCGGGGGCGGGCGCCAATGCCCCGGAGTTTGAAGCCAAACTTTACCTGGGCCTTTACACGCGCGCCCACGAGAGGTTTCCGCACAACATGCGCTTCGTCGAAGGGCTGCTCAATCATTACGCCGCGCGCAACCGCGGGGACGATTGGCGGCGGTTGATGGCCGAATACTACTTCGAGTCGAAGTCGATCCGCGATCGCTTCCTGCCCTATCTGTCGAAAGAAGGGAGGCTGCGCGAATACGCCGAGACGGCGAGGAAAGCAGCGACTGAAGCCGCTACTAAGAAGGGGATGCCGACTGAAGTCGCTACTACGGCTACTACGAAGGAGGCGCTCGCTTACAAGCTGTTTCGCGCGGACGCAGCCGCGTGGCTGTGCGACTACGAAGAGGCCGTCGTCGCTTACCGCGAACTCAACCAACTATATCCGAACACGCCTGAGTTCGCCGATCGGCTCCTGGCCTTCACTCGCTCGTTCGGGCAGAAAGATCAACGGTCGTTGGAAGAGGCCGCGAAGATTGGGCAAGCGATGGCCGACTCCCAGCCCGCGTCCGAAGTTTACCGCACGCAGGCAGGAGAGATTTACGCCGAGCTCGGCGATTACAAACGCGCGAGCCGCGAATGGGAGCGACTGATCCCGCTCAGGCCGGGCGACGAAGAGATATACCTTGACACGGCCACCGTCTACTGGGACTACTTTCAATACGACGACGCGCTGCGCACGCTAGCCTCGATGCGCCGCCGTATGAACGACCAAACGCTCTACGCCTTTCAGACGGCGGCGCTGCTCGAAGCCAAACACCGGACGGGCGAGGCGATCGGCGAATACGTCAAAGCGCTCAACGAAGATTGCGCCGATCACTGGCGCGCGCGGCGGCGTTTGAAGACTCTTTATGCTCGCGAGGGAGTCCCGCAGCAATTGCGCGCGGCGTTCGTGCGCGAGCTGGGCCGGACGAAAGACCGCGAATCGCTGACGCTCGGCTACGTCGAATTGCTCAAGAGTCTGGATAAATGGAAAGAAGCCGCGCCGGCCCTCCGCCGCGAAGTGGGGCGCAGTCGTTCACAGGGTTTTCTCGACCGCGCACGCGACCAATTCAGTGAAAACGAAGATGCGGCGGGAGAGCTGGCGACGCTCCGCCGTCTTGTCGTGGCCGCGAAGAACATGCGTTTTGCGATCTCCTATCAATTGCAGTTGGCCGAAAGATCGGCGGCCAAAGGGCGGAAGGACGAGGCCTCGGCGGCGCTCGCGAGCCTGATCAAAAAGTATCCTACCAATTACGGCGTGTTGACCGAAACCGCCGATTTCAATTGGCGAATGGGGAGGCGCGATCAGGCGATCAGGCTCTTGACGCAGGCTTCGCAGCGCAGCCGGGGCCGTTTCCATTACATCTTCGCGCGCAAGTTGGCCGCGCGACAGATCGAACGGGGCCAACTTGCGGCGGCTGAAACCGGGCTCAAGAAACTTTCCGACGAAAACCCGCTCAACCTGGAGGTGTTCAAAGAACTCGCGCGCGTCTACGTCCGCACGTCGCGTCCGGACGCGCTGCGCGAGCGCTACCGCGATACCATTCGCGCGATCAAGCAATCGGACATGGATCGTTTGGAAATCCGCGACCAGATCGAGGATCTGCGCGGGAGCGTGATCGAATCGTTCACGCAACTCAGGGATTACAAGTCAGCCGTCGAACAGCACATCGAGATCATCAACCGCGATCCGGACGATGAAGAGAAAGTCAAGGCCGCGATCCAGTACGTCAAACGCTACGGCGGCGGCGACACGCTGATCGAGTATTACACGAAGACCTCCGAGCAGGCTTTCAAAGACTATCGCTGGAACCTCGTGCTGGCGCGGATTTACGAAGCGAAAGGCGACTTCGCCAACTCGACGGCCAACCTGCGTAAGGCCATCGTCAATCAGCCGGAAATGATCGAATTGCACGTTGAGCTGGCCGACGTTTGTCTGAAGGCTAAGGATTACAAAACGGCGATTGACGCGCTCGTCCGCGCCTGCGAACTGTCGAACGACGATCCGCAATATATGCGGCGGCTGGTCGACGTTTACAAAAAGGCCGGGCGCGAGCGCGAATCCGACGCCGTGCGCGCCAAGCTCCCCGTCGAAAAACCGAAGACGAAGACGCTCGCCGAACAATTCGCCGAAGCCTCGGCGCTGCGCGGCAAAGAGCGCGCGAAAGCGATTGAGACTTACCGCAAGGCTTTCGACGCGTGGGCGTCCGATGTTTACAAACGCGATCTCTATGCGCATGAGTTGATCGGCTACGTCGAAGCGCTGCGCGACGAAGAGCCGCTCGATCAAATCCTGCGCCGGCTGTGGGACGTGCGGGCGCGCATCAGGCGCGACGCCGCGGGCAAGGACAACCTGCTGTCGGGCAAGGCCCGCGCGCTCGTCGAGACCTTCGACCGTGCGCTGCCCGACGCCGTAGGGCGCGTCGCGGCGGAATACGCCACGGGCGACGAACTGGCCGCGATTGACCGCGACGTTCGCGCGTGGGTGGTTGACGCGAAAGGCGCCGCGAATGGAGACGGGACGCTGATCGCGCTGCTCAACCTGAGCCAGCGCGCGGGGCTGGGGGAGTTGGCCGAGCAGATCCTGATCGCGCGCAAAGACCTGGCCCTGGCGATTGATAAAAACGAGCCGGTTTATCACGACCGGTTGATGTCGCTGGTCAATTTCTACTCTGAACGCGGAGCTTACCATCGCGTAATCGCGGCGCTCGAACAGGAGCGGGCGCGCGACCAGTGGCGAGACAAATTCAGTTATCGCTCAATGATCGCGGAATACGCGCGGCTCGGGGGCGACCGCGAGGCCGAGTTGAAAGTCCTGCGCGAAGAGTTCGCCGCGAACATGGGGAAACCGGCGAACACGACGAACCCCATGATCGAGCGATATTTCGAGGCGCTGCTCGAACTTGGCGACGCAGGGCGTGACGAATTGCGACGATGCGTTCAAAGTCAGACCTCGCATCGCTTCCAGCTTATCGGCTTTCTGCTCAGAAATGACGAACTGAAGCTGGCGCGCGAAGCCGTCGAGGCCTCGTCGCAATCGGAGGCCTGGAAATCTTCGCGCCAGGCCGAAATCAGCCTCGCCGCGCGCGACCTCAGCCGCGACAACGAAGCCTTCTTCCTCCGCGCTCTGAATTGGAAAACCATCGGCGAGATGGTCGCAAGCAAGCCGGGTCAATCCGGGCAGACGGCTCAGCAGACGGCGCAGCATTTAATCGGCGACAACTGGTTCTACCTTGCTGAAGGTTACGGGCGATGGCTGGCGGTGTCCGAAAAGGTGAAGCAGGCGTCGTCTTCGGCAAGCGCGGTCTTCCTGCCCGCGCTGATCGAGAATCGCCCGAAGGACGCCAATGCGCAAAGACGGCTGGCGTTCTGGTACGCCGATCAGGGCGAGCATCAACTCGCGCTCGAACATTTTCAATTGGCGCTTGAGATGAATCCTGGCGACGAGCAAACCATCGCCGACATCGGCTCGGTTTACTTCAAGCTCGGCAAACGTCGCGAGGCCGATGAATATTGGTCGAAGATCATCGCGGGCGATAAGCCGAGGATCGAATTGCTGGCGTTCTACCTGCGGACGCTCGGAGGTCACGGCCTGGCGCCTGAGGCGCGCGCGAGATTGAAGCCGCTGGTCGTCAAACGCTTCAAGGACGCTGAACGCGCGGACGAAGGGGTGGAATCTCTCGTGTCCTTGATCCGCGCTCTGGCCAGGTCGTTTGGGAAAGTGAGCGTAGACGGCGTCGTGGCCTCTCCGAAAGACGAAGCGGAGAAGGCCGCGTTCCTGCGCGAGCTTTGCGATTCGGCGCCGGACGATCTTGGACTGCCGGAGATGGCGATCAACGAACCGCTCGTCAAGCGCGAACATTTCGCGCCGTTTTACGAAAAGGTCATTCGGGACGCCGAAGGCGTATCGAGCTACTCGTCCGACGCCGATTTCGTCGACCGGCTGCGGAGGCGAGCTTCATGGAGCCTGGACGAGGTCGAGGAATCACTCGATCACGAGAGAGCCGCGCAATCGGCCACCCACGTCAGCGCGCAAGATTCGCATCAGTTCGGGGCGCGGATAGATTGGTATCAGAAATATCTCGACTACCTGGTCGCGGAGCGCAGGGACGCCGAAGCCCTCGGCCTGATCCCGAAGATTGAGCAGGAGTTCAAGGGCCGCTACGCGCGCCCCGAGTGGCTGCGCCTGGCGAAGTTGCGGCTGGACCTCCGTCGGGGACGCGTCGCGCAGGCGGTCGCCGGACTCAAGCGCTTCGCCGGAATTGAAACCAGCCCGAAGCTGGAAAGCGTCGCGCCGCCGAACATCGAGCGGCTGAACGCGGCGGCCGCGGCGCTCCGCGCCGAGAAGCGCGTCGCAGAAGCCGATCAATTGCTGCAATCCGCTTACGAGCGCGGCCTCGCGCTCGAACAGCTGCAGACCACGTCGTTCGCCGGGCTGGCGCGGCTGGCCTTTGAAAAAGGCGACGCCAAGCGCGGATCGAAGCTATTGAAGCTGATGGTCGAACTCGGCGATTCGGAGACGCGCGCCACGTCCGCCGCCGAGGTCGCCGCGCTCGATTGGGTCAAAGCGCGGGCCGTCACGTCTGAATCGATCGAGCGTCCGCAACCGTCGAATCAGATTCAGTTGGCCGAAGCGCTACGCGTCGCGGCCGAAATCGCCGCCGAGTTCAATCAATTCGCAGTCGCAGTCGAATACCGGGGCCGATTGTCGGCGCTTCAGCCGGATGATATCGCGAACAGCTTGGAATTGGCCCGCGCGCTGGCGGCGGGCGGAAAGAACGACGAGGCGATGAATCAACTCGCGTCGTTGATTTCGGACCGCCGAGTCGCGCGGCAGATTCGGTGGACCGCCGTGTGGATCGCGCCCGAGGTCGTCAAACAAGAGAGCTGGTCGCCTTTCGACCAACAGATCCGCGCAATCAAAGATCGAGAAATGGTCGCGGCCGTTGAGGCGCAATCAATGCTCAGCCGCGGCAGGCCGGATGACGCGGTCAACCGTCTAAACGACGCCGTAATGAGCAATCCGAGCGCGCAACTGAAACTCTTCCGCGCGCTGTCGCAAAAGAACGCCGGGCGAGAGGGCGAAGCCTTGCAATCATTGCTCGACTCGATGATCGCCTTCGGCGACGCGTGGGTCGCCGCTCCGTTCGGCGCGACCGAAGACGAACCGCGATGGCAGGCCATCAGGCTCTGCGCAAAACAGGGACGGCCTCACGCGGCGCTGAGGCTGGCCGGCGCTGACGAGCGGTTGAAAGGCCAATCGGCGGCCAATCAACCGACAATCGCCGATGATGAGCGGATTGACGGAGCGAAGACGCGTTTCATCAGCCTGCCGGAGCGTTCGAGCCGCCGGCAGTCGCAATCGCAGCTCGACCTGTTCGGACTGCTTTCGGTCTCCGCCGAACAGATCGGCGATTTAGAAAAGGCGATCGAGTTTGAGACCGCGAGGTTGAACCTCTCGCCGGATTTGGCTGAGCGGCGCAAATCGGAATCGCGCGTCGAGCAGTTGAAGGCGAAGCGGAAAGAGCGGAGGCGCAAACCGCCGTTGTCAATCGAGTTCAACGA
>WNGF01008158.1_pt1 | contig 13929 bp, 10 predicted proteins | sample 5400641 | NCBI WGS metagenome assembly WNGF01 (sample SAMN13153371, study PRJNA577476) | soil metagenome | isolation source: 80 cm soil or saprolite under grassland replicate 2 | place: USA:California | collected 2016-06-15
CGTCGGAGTGCACGGTATGAACGTGCGCGTCGCCCCGGTACCAGGCGCGGCCCCGCCCGGGGGCCCTGGTCGGCGCGGGGCGGGGCGTGGACGCCGGCCCGGGCTCGCCGTAGCGGAGCGTCACCCGCACCATCCAGTCCAGGCCCTGGGGCGCCACCGTGTACGGCCCCAGCAGCAGGAGCCAGGTGCCCGGCTGGACCGGCCCGGCCAGGTAGCCCGGGGTCGCCCTGGCACGGCTGATGGCAAAGCCCTCGCGCGCGCCGCCCGACCACCCGCGGAAGCCTGGGGTCCCGTCGGGCCCACCGTCCCCGGGGTCGAAGACGCCGAGGTCCAGGGCGTTGCCGGGCATCCCCCGCGGTGGCGCCGAGCGGTCGTAGCGATAGCCGACGGCCAGCTCGCGCACCCCGCCGGGGACCTCGACCGGCAGGTAGGCCCAGTCGGGCGCGCCGGGCTCGAAGCGCCCGGTGGCGACCCGGGTCTCCTCGCCCTCGACCCGCCCGGCGAACCGCAACGGCTCCAGCATCACGCCCTGCAGCATAAGCCGGGGAATGCGCTTGCGACTGGCGCGGCGACGAGGCCAAGCTGCTGGCTGCGGCGGCGGACCGTGACAGACGCGGAGGAGCTGGAATTGCTGTTCGAAGGAGTTCAGGTCGCCCTCGGGGACGGGCTGCGGATGCGGTCCGCGCGGGAGGCGGACGCCGACCGGGTGGTGGCGTTCAACGAAGTGATCCACGACATGCCCGAGAGCACCGGCATGGGCGTCCAGCTCGGCACGGCGGTCCGCGGCCTCATGCTCGGGCGCCGGCCGCGGGTCGGCGCCGGCGACTTCCTGCTGGTCGAGGACGCCGCCAGCGGCGCGGTCGTCTCCAGTCTGTGCGTGATCCGGCAGCGGTGGCGCTACGAGGACGTGGGCTTCGACGTCGATCAGGTCGAGTTCGTCGGTACCGACGCCGCCCACCGCCGCCGCGGGCTGGTGCGCCGGCAGATGGACCTGGTGCACCAGCGCTCGCTGGAGCCGGCTGGCGGCGAGGGCCGCCCGGCCGGGCCGCGGACCCGGCCGGCGACCGTCGCCGACGTCGACTTCCTGGCGGCGACCTACCGGGCGGCGATGGAGCGCTACGAGGTGACCGTCGAGCGCGACCGGGACCACTGGCTGGCGGACCTCGAGGGCTGGGAGCCCGCCAATTACCACCGGCCCGCCCTGCGGGTGATCGAGGACGACGCCGGCCGGGCCGCCGGGTTCTGCTCCTACTGGGCGTCGTTCCACAATCCCGCCCGGGCGCCCACCAGGCTGTGGGTCGGTGGTCTCGAGCTGGCCCCCGACCGCGACTGGGGGACGTGGGGGCCCCGGATGGCCGACTGCCTCCACGGCCTTGCGGCGACGCTGGCCGCCGAGCGGGGCATGCCGCCGCCCGGCATCAGCGTGCGCCTCGGCGACGCCCACCCGTTCTACGAGCTGAGCGTCGGGCGGAAGCTGGACGCGAGGGAGGGGGCCGTCTGGTACGTCCGCGTCGACGTGCCCGCGTTCCTGCGCCTCGTCCGGCCGGTCCTCCGGCCGCGGGGCACAGCGGCGGCCTCGCGCTCAGCTTCTACCGCTCGGGCGTCAGGCTTGGCCTGGAGGCGGGCAGGATCGTCGAGGTCGCGCCCTGGGCGCCGGGCCAGGACGAGGGCGACGCCTGGTTCCCGGAGCTGACCTTCCTCCAGGTGCTGCTCGGCTACCGCTCGATGGCCGAGATCGAGCACGCCTATCCAGACTGCGGCGCCCGCGACGCCTCCATCAGGGCCATCGTGGAGGCGCTGTTCCCCAAGCGACCCTCCTACACCTGGCCGAGCGTCTGACCGCGCCGGCGCCGGCCCGGCGGGTGTGGCGCCGTCCGATGCTGAGCCGCAGCCCTGGCGAGCGGCACCGCGCGTCGACGCCGCTGGAGCTGTTCTTCGACCTCTGCTTCGTGGTGGCGGTCGCCCAGGCCGCCGGCCAGCTCCACCACGCGCTGGCCACGGGCGGCCAGGCCCTCGGCGACCTGCTGACCCTGGCGGCTGCTGGCGGTCGGCTTGCTGCTGGTGGCGCTGGTGGTGGTGCGCCTGGCCACCGCGGCGCCGGGCGCGGACGCCAAGCACGCCCGAAACGCCCCGCGCCGGGCCGGGGACTGGCAGGCCTGAGGCACCCGCGCCGGGCCGGTCACGCGGTTCGCGCTGTCCGGTGTCAGGATGGTTGCCCACGGCGGCCGCGCCGGCCGCCGGGCTGTCCGACCGAACAGGCAGCCGAACAGAGTGAAAGGCGGATCAGGATCGTGACGTCGATTGGCGAGCGGATCGCCGGCGAGCTTGGCGCGCGCCCGGAGCAGGTCACGGCGGCGATCGAGCTGCTGGACGGCGGGGCGACCGTGCCGTTCATCGCGCGCTACCGCAAGGAGATGACCGGGGCGCTCGACGACGCGCAGCTGCGCACGCTCGAGGAGCGGCTGCGCTACCTGCGGGAGCTGGAGGAGCGGCGCGCGGCGGTGATCGATTCGATCCGCGCTCAGGGCAAGCTGGACACCGAGCTGGAGGCGCGGATCCTGGCGGCCGACTCCAAGGCGCGACTCGAGGACCTCTACCTGCCGTTCAGGCCGAAGCGCCGTACCAGGGCGCAGATAGCCCGGGAGGCCGGGCTGGAGCCGCTCGCCGAGCGGCTCCTGGCCGATCCGGCGCGCGATCCGCGCGAGGTCGCGGCCGCCTTCGTCGACGACGGCAAGGGCGTGGCGGACGTGCCGGCGGCCCTGGAGGGCGCGCGGGCGATCCTGGTCGAGCGCTTCGCCGAGGACGCCGACCTGATCGGCTCGTTGCGCGAGCGGATGTGGTCGCGTGGCCGCCTGGTGTCGCGCGTGCGTGACGGCAAGCAGGAGGCCGGGGCCAAGTTCGCCGACTACTTCGACTTCGCCGAGCCGTTCTCCAAGCTGCCCTCGCACCGGATCCTGGCGATGTTCCGCGGCGAGAGCGAGGAGGTCCTGGACCTCACCTTCGACCCGGAGCCGGCACCCCGGCCCGCTGCGGAGCCTGCCCAGGGAGCAGGGGCCGCGTCCGCGGTCACCCCGGCGGCCACCTCGGCGCCGGCGGCGGCCACCTCGGCCCGCGTGCCGGCCACGGGCACCTCGGCGCCGGCCGCCCTCAGCGGCTACGAGCTGGAGGTCGCGCGGCGCTTCGCCGTCGCCGACCGTGGCCGGCCCGGCGACCGCTGGCTGCTGGAGACGGTACGGTGGGCCTGGCGGACTCGCATCCTGGTCCATCTCGGCCTCGACCTGCGCGCCCGTCTCTGGCAGGCGGCCGAGGACGAGGCGGTGCGGGTGTTCGCCGCCAACCTCCGCGACCTGCTGCTCGCCGCCCCGGCCGGCACGCGCTCGACCATGGGCCTCGACCCTGGCTTTCGGACGGGGGTCAAGGTCGCGGTGGTCGACGCGACCGGCAAGGCGGTGGCCACCCGGACGATCCATCCGCACCAGCCGCAACGGCGCTGGGACGAGGCGCTGGAGCTGCTGGCGGGGCTGGCGCGCGGCCACCAGGTCGAGCTGATCGCGATCGGCAACGGCACCGCTTCGCGCGAGACCGACCGGCTGGCGGCCGACCTGATCGGCCGCTACCCGGAGCTGCGGCTCACCAAGGTGGTCGTCTCGGAGGCCGGCGCCTCGGTCTACTCCGCCTCGGCGTACGCGTCGCGGGAGCTGCCCGAGCTCGACGTGTCGCTGCGGGGCGCCGTGTCGATCGCCCGGCGGCTGCAGGACCCGCTGGCGGAGCTGGTCAAGATCGACCCCAGGTCGATCGGCGTGGGCCAGTACCAGCACGATCTCTCCCAGAGCAAGCTCTCGCGCTCGCTGGACGCGGTGGTGGAGGATTGCGTGAACGCGGTCGGCGTGGACCTCAACACCGCCTCGGTGCCCCTGCTCGGGCGCGTGTCGGGCATCGGCGGGACGCTCGCCGAGAACATCGTCGCCCACCGCGACGCCAACGGCCCGTTCCGCTCGCGCCGGGCGCTCTCCCAGGTGCCGCGGCTGGGTCCCAAGGCGTTCCAGCAGTGCGCCGGCTTCCTGCGGGTCCGCGGCGGCGACGACCCGCTCGACGCCTCCAGCGTCCACCCGGAGGCCTATCCGGTGGTGCGCCGCATCCTGAGGGCGACCACCAGCGACATCGCCTCGTTGATCGGCAACACCGCGGTCCTGCGGGCGCTGGAGCCCGAGCGGTTCGCCGGCGAGGGGTTCGGGCTACCGACCGTCACCGACATCCTCCAGGAGCTGGAGAAGCCGGGCCGGGACCCTCGACCGGCCTTCAGGACCGCCACCTTCGCCGAGGGCGTCGACACCCTCGAGGACCTGAAGCCCGGCATGGTGCTGGAGGGCGTGGTCACCAACGTCGCCGCCTTCGGCGCCTTCGTCGACGTGGGCGTGCACTCCGACGGGCTGGTGCACGTGTCGGCGATGTCCAACGTGTTCGTCAGGGACCCGCGCGACGTCGTCAAGCCGGGCGACGTCGTGCGCGTTCGGGTGCTCGGGGTCGACATCGCCCGCAAGCGCATCTCGCTCAGCCTGCGGCTGGATGAAGACCCCACCGGCCGCTCCGATCGGCGCCAGCCACCGCGCTCCGGACCGCGCGATCGCGATCGCCCCGCACGCCCGGCGCCGGACGGCAGGCCACCGCGCGAGCGCGGCGGCGCGGTGCCCGACACCGCCCTCGCCGAAGCCCTGCGCCGCGCCGGCCTGGTCGAGTAACGTAGCCACGGCCAGCGTCCCCTCAGACTGATCCGCAGCTGCGCGAGCCGCGGAAGCCGAGCGGAGAACGGTTGACTGACCCATTCGACGGCCTGGAGCTCGTCGAGCCGGGCATGGTCCAGGTACACCGGTGGCGCCCCGGCCCTGGCGAAGCCGGCCCGGAGCGCAAGGTGTCGGTCGTCGGAGGCGTCGCCCGCAAGCCCTGAGCCCAGCCGTGGTCGGCTACGGGGCCGACCGATGACCCGGGGGCCGAAGCAGTTCGGCGGGCAGGGGTACGTGGCGGGCACGGAGCCACTCGCCGAGGGCCTTGGCCTGCGTGTCGAAGCGGCGGGCCTCGGTGGCGCCGCCGTCGAGCAGCCCGTGCACCACGAAGTTGACCGCCCGGAGGTTGGGCAGCTCGTGGCGGTCGATGGCGAGCGGGGCCGCCTCGGGGATCAGCGCTCGGAGCCGCTCGGTCGTCATGGTGGCGGCCAGCCACGGCCAGGCTGCCCGGTCCCTGACCCACAGGCCGACGTTCGCGTTGCCGCCCTTGTCCCCGGAGCGGGCGTGCAGCAGGCGGCCGAGCGGCCCTTCGACCGTGGGGCCGAAATCGACTCCCGGAGAGGCCGGGGCGGGCGCGGCCCGGGCGGGGGCGGTGACCCGCGCTGCAGTGACCGCCGGGCGCTGGGCGGTGGCGGCTGGTGCAGGGGCGGTGACCGCCGGGCGCTGGGCGGTGGCGGCTGGTGCAGCGGCGGTGACCGCCGGGGGCGGGACCGGCTCGCGGCGGCCGTCGGGGTGGACGACGGTGTGCCGGAGGATCGCCTGCGGCACCAGCGTCGGCCAGTACGCGCCGGAGGCGGAGCCGGGCCCGGGCGCTCCCATGCCATACATGCCCGGGTAGCTTGCGAGCGCCAGCTCCACCAGGGCCGAGGTGAACGCTCGGCCGGCGCCGGCCTCGTCGCCGTCGACGGACACCTGCAGCAGGCAGGAGCCGGCCATCTGGTCGTCGGGGTCACCGGCCGGCAGGCCGATCCGGACGAACCGCAGGTCGGTGATGCCGGGGACGCGGTCCAGCCGGGCCCGCACGGCAGCCTCGGCGGCCGCGGCCTTGGCATCCACGTCGAGGCCGGTGAGCACCAGCGTGGCGGCGTTGCGCCAACCGCCGAGCCCGGTCACCGCCAGCTTGGTGGTGGGCGGTGGCGGCAGCCCGGCCACGCCGCTGATGCGTACCCGGTCGGCCCCGGTCCGCTCCAGGCCGACCGTGTCGAGCCGGGCGACCACGTCGGGGTTCAGGTAGCCGGGACCGTCCACCTCGTAGAGCAGTTGGGCGGTGACCGTGTCGGTGGTGACGGCACCGCCGGTGCCGGGATGCTTGGTGATGACCGACGAGCCGTCCCGGTCGATCTCGGCGAGCGGGAACCCGGGGTGGGTGAGGTCGGCGATCTCCCGGAAGCCGGAGAAGTTGCCGCCCGTTGCCTGCGCGCCGCATTCGATCACGTGCCCGGCCACGACCGCGCCGGCGAGCGCGTCGTGCTCGCCGGGGGTCCAGCCCCACCACCAGGCGGCGGCCCCGCTGACCAGCGAGGCGTCGGCGACGCGGCCGGTCACCACGACGTCGGCTCCGGCTGCCAGCGCCGCCGCGATCCCGAAGCCGCCGAGGTAGGCGTTGGCGGTGAGCGGCTGGTGGCCCCAGCTGGCGAACGGCGTGCCGGTGTCGAGGTGGGCGAGGTCGTGGCCCTCGGCCAGCAGCTCTGGAAGGCGCTCGGTGAGGTCGTCGCCCTCGACGTGGGCCACCGCCAGGCCGACGCCAGCCCGAGCCAGCAGCTCGCGGGTCGCCTCGGCCAGGCCGGCGGGATCGAGCCCGCCAGCGTTCACCACGACCTTGATCCCCCGGCCGGCGATCTCGGCGGCGACCGGTTCGAGCTGGCGGAGGAAGCTGCCGGCGTAGCCGCCGCCGGGCCGCCTGGCCCGGACCTTGGCGAGCACCAGCATGGTGACCTCGGCCAGGTAGTCACCGGTCACCACGTCCACCGGACCGCCGGTGACCATCTCGGCCAGCGCTGCCAGCCGGTCGCCGTAGAACCCGGAGCAGTTGGCGATCCGAACCGGCCGCCTCCCGGTCACGCCCACGCGGCCACTCTACCGCGCCGGGATCGGCACGAGCGCCGCCGCGGCCACCGACACCACCATCCACCCGGCGGCGTAGGCCAGGCCGGCCGTCGGTGAGACGGCCGCGTACAGGATCCCGACGACCACGGACGAGAGGAGGTCCCCCGCCGATTGCAGACCGCCGAGCAGGCCGAAGCCGCTGCCCCGCAGCCGGTCGGGCAGCAGGTGCGCGACCATGGTCGACTCGGCCGTCTCGGCCAGCCCGATGCCGGCGCCCGCCAGGCAGAACCACACCAGCAGCAGTGGCCAGGCGTGGGAACCGAGCGCGAAGCCGCCGTAGGCCAGCACGTAGGCGGCGGCGCCGGCCATGAGGACCCGCCGGGGGCCTCGCAGCCACCCGCCGCGGTCGATCCAGCCGCCGCCGGCCAGCGCGGAGGCGGCGGCGGTCAGGTTGTGGGCGGCGTACAGCAGGATCGCCAGCGAGGCCGCGGCGGTCACAGAGCGGGTGCCGTGGTGCAAGAGTCCGGTGGCGCGCAGGATCAGCAGCGTGGTGGTGATGTTGCCCAGCTCGAAGGCGGCGACCGGCAGCAGCGGCCGCAGCACCCCGGCCCGGCGCAGGCCGCCGAGCTCGAGCCGTGCCCGCTGCCGGGCCGCCGCGACCGCTCGTGGCGCTCTGGCGGCGGCGACGCTGATGGCAAGCGCCGCGAACAGCCCGGGCACCAGGGCGAAGAAGAACGCATGGCGGATGCCGACGACCGCGACCAGCAGGGCCGCCAGCAGCGGGCCGACGACCGCGCCAAGGTTGTCGCCCGCCCGCTCCACCCCGAACGAGCGACCGTAGGCGCCCCTGGGCGCCAGGCTCGCCAGCAGCGCGTCGCGCGCCGGGCCGCGTGCGCCCCGCGACACCCATGCGGCCGCGCGGAGCACGCCGGCCTGCCAGACCGCCGACGCCAGCCCGATCGCGGCGGTGAACACCGCCGTCAGCAGGTAGCCGCCGCGCGCGATCCGCACCCGCCGGGCCGGGTCGTCGGCCGGCGGCCCGGCGGCCAGCTTGGCGATGCCGAGCAGCGCGTCCGACAGACCCTCGATGACGCCCAGCACGCCGGCCGAGCCGCGCAGCACGCTGGTCAGGAACGCTGGCAGGACGGCGGTGGCGATCTCGTGGCCAGCGTCGCTGAAGAAGCTGGCCGCGCCCACGCTGGCGACTCCGCCGGAGACCCATGGCGGTCGCCGGGGCTGGGTCTCGGGCGACCGTTCCACGGTCCGATCGGGGTCTGGTTCCTGTGGCATCAGCTGCTCCCGTTCGGTCCGCGCCAGGCTAGCCCAACCGGCGGGCTCGGCAGCCGCGGTCGCGGCCGGACCGCGGAGCGTCCAGCGGCAGCCTCCCCGCCAACGACGCCAACGGCGCATGCGGCGGGAACTCGGACGAGCGACTAGGCTGGGCGTTCGTCATTGAAGTCTCTTATCCCTGGGGTCATCCCGTGCGTCGTCTGCTACCCGTTGTCACTCTGGCTGTGGTCCTGCTCTGCGCGGGCTGCGGGAAATCCTCCCCTCCCGAGCCCTCCGGGCTTCCGCGCGGCCAGGCCGCGGTGGTCGACGGCGCCAGCATCTCCGTCGACCGGCTCAACGCCGTGGCCAAGGCCGACCAGGCGGCCGCCTCCCAGCAGGGAACCCAGCCGCCGACCGGCGCCGCGCTGAACCGTCAGGCGCTGGGAGAGCTGGTGCAGTCCGAGATCATCCTGCACGGCGCGAAGCAGGAGGGCATCACCGTCAGCGACGCGGACGTGGACGCGAAGGTGAACGAGATCCGCGCACAGGTCACCGAGCAGGGCGCCAATTTCGACCAGGCGCTCGCGCAGCGCGGCCTCACACTGGAGTTGCTCCGCGACCAGATGCGTCCCCAGCTCGCCGCCCAGAGGGTCACCGCCAAGCTGGTCCCCGCCAAGGTGAGCGACGCTGACCTCGCCAAGCGGAGGGCCCAGTTCCCGCAGGCGCACGTACGCCACGTGCTGGTGAAGGACAAGGCGACCGCCGGCAAGGTGCGCGCCCGGCTGGTGGCCGGCGGTTCCTGGAACGACCTCGCCAAGCAGTACTCGCAGGATCCAGGCAGCAAGGACAAGGGCGGCGACCTCGGCTTCACGAGCAAGGGGCAGACCGTGCCCGAGTTCGAGAAGGCCGTGTTCGCGCTCGCCGGCCAGGGCGGCTGCCGGGGCAAGACCGACGGCCGGTGCCTCTCTCCGGTGTCGCAGCCGGTCAAGAGCCAGTTCGGCTACCACGTCATCCAGGTCATCGGCCTGCGCCTGCCGCCGATCGACGACCAGCTCCGCGAGCAGGTGGAGCCTGGGCTCCAGCAGCGCCGGCAGGACGCGCTGCAGCGCTGGTTCAAGGACCTCGCGGCCAAGGCGCAGGTCCGGGTCGACTCGAGCTATGGCAAGTGGAACGCGGCGGACGCCACCATCGTCGACCCGTCCGCGCCCCAGACCACTCAGCCACCCGCCGGTGGCGCGCCGGCTCCGTCCAGCACGCCCTGACCCGGGAGACCCTCACGGGCTTTCGCTGGGCGGCCCCCGCCTCAGGTCTCCTCGCCGGCGGCGCCGGCGAGCACCTGGTCCACGCGACGGCGGAACGAGCTCACCGAGGTCACGCCGGCACCCAGCTCGCGGACCCGCTCCCCCAGCCGCCGGTCGGAGGTCACCACCCTGATGGAGCCAGGGTCCTCGTCCTCGGCGAGCATCTGGACGATCTCGTGATCGGCCGCGTTCCGGCCACGCCACGAGGCGAACGCCACCCGCACCGCTCCGTGCATGCCCGGGGCCACATCGGGCGGCCGGCGATCGAAGACGACCGTCACGTTCTCGCCCGCGGCCGCGGCATAGCGGTCCAGCTCCTCGATGAGCCGCCGGACCGCCCGGTCGGGATCGTTCCACCACCGGTCCGGTCGGGAGCCGATCAGGTTCATGCCGTCGACCAGCCAGCGGACCGCCGGGTGGTGCCGTTCCGCGCCCGGGCCGGCGGGCTGGACCTCCATGGCTCTCCTCCTTCTCCTATGCTCGTGTCGACGGGCACGGATTCCGATGCCAATGGAGCGGATGCCCACCGCCCGCCAGTCACGAAGGAGCCACGACCATGCCACGGACCCTGTCCAGGAGCAGGCACCGCCCCGCACCAGCCAACACCGCGCGCGGCGCCAGCGCCACCGGCGCCGCGGCGACCGGCGCCGCGGCCCTGGGCGCCTCGGCGTTCGGCTTCGCCGCCCTGATCGGCGGCGCCGCCAGCCTCCTTGCGCTCGGCGCGGTCGCCATCGGCCGCCTGGTCATCCGGAGGGCCACCGTCCGCCGGCTCCACCTCGGCGAGGTTGAGATCGACCGCCTCCGCGTCCACCACCTGGAGGTGCTCCAGCGGGACTGAGCCGCGCGTGGCGCGGCTTCTCCGAGGATGCGCTAGCTTGAGTCGACGGCAACCAGAAGGAAGCGACTCCACACCGCCCCATGACGACGGCGACCAGATCCACCGAGAGCAGGCCGATGCTGCTCACGGTCGACGACGATCCCTCGGTGTCGCGCGCGGTCGCGCGTGACCTGCGACGCCGCTACGGCCAGGACCACCAGGTCGTGCGCGCGGGCTCCGGCGCCGAAGCGCTGGAGGCGCTGCGGGAGATCAAGCTCCGCGGCGGCCGCGTCGCCGTCCTGCTCGCCGATTACCGGATGCCCGAGATGAGCGGTATCGAGTTCCTCGAGGCCGCCATGGACCTGTTCCCCAGAGCGCGCCGTGCCCTGCTGACCGCCTACGCCGACACCGACGCGGCGATCGCCGCCATCAATCTGGTCGACGTCGACTACTACCTCCTCAAGCCGTGGGAGCCGCCGGAGGAGAAGCTCTATCCGGTGATCGACGCGATGCTGGAGGCCTACACCGGCCAGCCTGACGTCGAAATGGTCGAGACCAAGGTGATCGGGCACCGGTGGTCGGCGCCGTCGTTCGCGGCGCGCGACTTCCTGGCCCGCAACGCCGTGCCCTACCGCTGGTTCGCCGCCGACGAGCCCGAGGGCGGCCGGCTGTTGCAGGCGGCCGACCTCGGCGCCGACACCCTGCCGGTGGTGATCACGCCCGACGGCACCACCCTGATCGCCCCGTCGACCACCGAGCTCGCCAACGCGGTCGGGCTCTCCACCACGCCGGCGACCGATTTCTACGACCTGGTGGTCGTCGGCGGCGGCCCCGCCGGCCTCGGCGCGGCCGTCTACGGCGCTTCGGAGGGCCTGCGCACGCTGCTCGTCGAGCGTCAGGCCACCGGCGGCCAGGCCGGGGAGTCCTCGCGGATCGAGAACTACCTGGGCTTCCCGGACGGTGTCTCTGGCGCGCAGCTCACCGAGCGGGCCCGCCGCCAGGCGGTCAGGTTCGGCGCCGAGATCCTCACCACCAGAGCCGTCACCGGGCTGGAGGCCAGGGGCTCGGCGCGGATCGTGTCCTTCGGCGACGGCAGCAAGGTCGCGGCGCACGCGGTCGTCATCGCGACCGGAGTCTCCTACCGGGACCTGAACGCCCCGGGAATCGCCGACCTGACCGGCCGCGGCGTCTACTACGGCTCGGCCGCCACCGAGGCCGCGAACTGCGCCGGCGCGGACATCTTCATCGTGGGCGGCGCCAACTCCGCCGGGCAGGCGGCCGTGTTCTTCTCGCGGTATGCGAAGTCCGTCACACTCCTGGTACGCGGGGACTCGCTGGAGCGCAGCATGTCGCACTACCTGATCGAGCAGCTGCACGCGCTGGACAACGTCTCGGCGCGCCTGTGCACCACGGTTGAGGAGGCCCATGGCGACGGGCACCTCGAATGCCTGCGCCTGCGGCACCTGCCGTCCGGCGCGACCGAGCAGGTCCCCGCCAGCCACGTGTTCGTCTTCATCGGCGCCCAGCCGCGCACCGACTGGCTGGCCGGGGTGCTCGACCGTGACGAGCGGGGCTTCGTGCTCACCGGTCCGGACCTGCTGGTCGACGGCCAGCGCCCGCGCGGCTGGTCGCCCGAACGGGACCCGTGGCCGCTGGAGGCCAGCGTGCCCGGTGTGTTCGTGGCGGGAGACGTTCGGGCCGACTCGGTCAAGCGCGTCGCATCCGCCGTCGGCGAGGGCGCCATGGCCGTGACGCTCGCCCATCGCTACCTGGGGGCACCATGACCATCACCGAGGGCACGCAGCGGCTGCCCGTCGAGGTGCTGCGAACCCTGTTCCTGTTCGAGCGGCTCTCCGACGAGCAGCTCCGGTGGCTCGCCGAGCGCGGCTGGGTCCTCGAGGCGCCGAGCGGCGCCACCGTCCTGGAGGAGGGAGCCCCGGCGGAGGTGCTCGCCGTCCTGCTGAGCGGCACCATCACGTTGAGCCGCCGGGTCGGGCAGGACGACGTCGAGATGGCCCGCACCGAGCAGGTCGGCGTCTACGCCGGCGCCATGCAGGCCTACGTCACCGACCGGGGCGAGCAGACCTACACCGCGACCCTCCGCGTGATCAGCGACGCCCGCTTCTTCGTGCTGCGCAGCCAGGATTTCGCCTGGATGATGCGCAACTGGTTCCCGATAGCGATCCACCTGCTGGAGGGGCTGTTCCTGGGCATGCGCAACTCTCAGCGGATCGTCGGGCAGCGCCAGCAGCTGCTGGCCCTCGGTGCGCTGTCGGCGGGGCTCACCCATGAGCTGAACAACCCCGCCGCCGCCGCGGTGCGGGCGACCTCGGCACTGCGGGACCGGGTCGCGGGCATGCGGCACAAGCTGGCCATGCTCGCGCACGAGGAGCTCGATCCGCGCCTGCTGGAGCTGCTGGTGGACGTGCAGGAGGAAGCGGTCCAGGGGGTGGCGGATGCGCCCAAGCTGACCGCGCTGGAGGAGTCCGAGCGCGAGGACGCGATCAACGACTGGCTGGACGACCACGAGGTCGCCGGCGGATGGGAGCTGGCGCCGATCTTCGTGGGCGCGGGCACCACGCGGGAGTTCCTGGACAAGGTCGCCGCCGGGGCGACGGCGGCCATGCTGGAGGGCGCCCTGCGATGGCTGGCCTATACCCTGGAGACCGAGCTGCTGATGAACGAGATCACCGACTCGGTCACCCGCATCTCGTCGCTGGTCGCCGCGGCCAAGCAGTACTCGAACATGGACCGCGCGCCGCACGAGCGCGTCGACATCCACCTCGGGCTCAAGAGCACGCTGGTGATGATGACCAGCAAGCTGGAAGGCATCGAGGTGGTCAAGGACTTCGACCCGTCGCTGCCGCCCGTCCCGGTCTATGCGGGCGAGCTGAACCAGGTCTGGACCAACCTGATCGACAACGCCGTCCAGGCCATGAACGGCCACGGCAGGCTCACGCTGCGCACCTCCATGGACGGCGACCGGGTGCGGGTCGAGGTCGGCGACACCGGCCCGGGGGTGCCCGAGCGGCTGCGCCAGCGCATCTTCGAGCCCTTCTTCACCACCAAGCCGGTCGGCCAGGGCACCGGGCTGGGCCTGGACATCTCCTACCGGATCGTGGTCGGGCGGCACGGCGGCGACCTGACCGTCGAGTCGCGGCCCGGCGACACCCGCTTCATCGTCCGGCTCCCCCTCACCGAGCGCAGCCAGGACTGAGCCGGGCCGCCGGCGGTGGCCGCGCACACCGCCGGCGTGGCGGCGGCCGGTGCCGGAAGACATTGCCGTGACCTTCGCGGACGGCCAAAATGTCCCTACTTGATGAGGACCGGCGAGGGGAGCTGCGTGGCCACCAGACGACTGCCCCGCCCCGCGGAACTGCGCGACCTGCTCAAGCCCCGCCGCCTGCCGCTGTCACCGGTCGAGCGCGGGTTGGCCCAGGCGCACACCATCTGGGACCTGCGAGCGGTCGCCCGGCGCCGGACACCGCGGGCCGTGTTCGACTACACCGACGGCGCCGCCGAAGAGGAGCTGAGCCTGCGGCGGGCCCGTGAGGCCTTCGCCGGCGTGCAGTTCCTGCCGAACGTGCTCCGCGACGTCGCCAACGTGGACCTCGGCGTCGAGGTGCTCGGCCGCCGCAGCGAGCTGCCGTTCCTGTTCGCGCCGACGGGGTTCACCCGGATGATGCACCACGAGGGCGAGCGCGCGGTCGCCCGC
>WNGF01006900.1_pt1 | contig 13924 bp, 11 predicted proteins | sample 5400641 | NCBI WGS metagenome assembly WNGF01 (sample SAMN13153371, study PRJNA577476) | soil metagenome | isolation source: 80 cm soil or saprolite under grassland replicate 2 | place: USA:California | collected 2016-06-15
CGGCCTTCGACCGTATCCTCGACCACGGCCCCAGCTGCGATCTCCTCGGCGAGCGCGGTCTCGACCAGCCCGGCCGGAACCTCCAGCAGTGTTTCGGCGAATGGCACCAGTTCCTCGACCGGCAGGCCGCAATGCCCGTCACTTATCGCCTCGTCGAGGGCATGGGAGATGCCGGCGCGCACCCTAACCGCTGCGGTCTTGTCGATGCCGAGCCGCAGCGCGATCTGGTCGGCGCTCCGGAACCCGACGCCGCGGATGTCGCGGGCGAGGCGGTAGGGGTTCTCGGAGATCAGCCGCACCGCATCGGCACCGTAGGCCTTGTAGATGCGTACCGCGCGCGCCGTGCCGACGCCGTGGTCATGCAGGAACAGCATGATCTCCCGGATCGCGCGCTGCTCTGCCCAACCGGCGGCGATCTCGCGGGCACGCTTGGCGCCGATCCCGGGCACCTGACGCAGCCGCCCCGGGTTGTTCTCGATCACGTCGAACACGCCGTCGCCGAACGCCGTCATCAGTTTCTTGGCGTAGACCGGGCCGATGCCGCGGATCAGACGCGAGGCGAGGTATTTCTCGATCGCCGCGCGGCTCGTCGGCGCGGTGGCCTTGAGGAACGAGGCGCGGAACTGGACGCCGTGGGTGCGGTCCTGCGCCCAGTTGCCGCTCGCCTGGACGAACTCGCCGGCCGAGATCTGCGGCGCGAAGCCGACAATCGTCACCGGCTCGCGCCGGCCGCGGGCGCCGACCCGCAAGACACAGAAGCCGCTGTCTGGGTTGTGGAAGACGACCCGTTCGACCAGCCCGGCCAACACCTCGTCGGGTTCGCCCGCCTGCGATTGCTGCGCCATCCGCATATGATGGCGCGGCCCGCGAATGGGTGCCACAAATTGTCATTGCGAGGAGCGCAGCGACGAAGCAATCTCGCTGAGCGGAGCCCAATCGGCGCGGGGTTGCTTCGCGTCTCTCGCAATGACACCCGAACTTACAGAATGTCGTGGTCGAGCGGCTGGCCTTCGGTCGGCGCGACGACCTTGATCTTGATCGGCGCATACTGCCGGATCGTATCGACGGCGAGATCGACCTCCGCTTCGGACTGGGCGCGCACGAATACCGCAGTCTCGCCATTGCGGATGAACGGGGCGTAGGTCTCGCGGACATGGCCGAGGATCAGCGGGTCGACCGACAAGACCTCGACCGCCGGCGCAGCGGCGCCCGGCAGCGGCGCGGTTTCCCGAAGCAGCATCGCAAAGATGTCGGAATCGGGTACGCCCTCGTATCTGAGCCGGTTGATCGCGTCCTCGGCGATGCCTTTGGATTCGAACAGCCCGACAACGAATTTGAGCGCCATGACGCCTCTCCTTTACAGGCCAAACGGGTAGGTTTCGGGTGCACCATGCGACGGGGTGGCGGGCAGCGGCGTCACCGCCCGGGTTTTCTCGAACCAGATATAGGCGTCGAACTGCTCGGCCAAGACGGCCTCGAAATAATGCGACAGGAACTCGCTTTGCGGCCGATAGACGACGCCGATCGCGCGTTCCTGGCGCGGCGCGCGGAGCGCTTCGACCAACGCGCGCCGGGCGACCGAGTTGCCGGCGGAGCGGTGTGCTCCGCGCCAATCGGTCAGCGAGCGGGCGAGCCCGGTTTTGCGGAAGGCATATTCCCAGCTGTCGCGTCGGGCCGGCAGGACGGTCTTGACCTGCATCGGGCCGTCCCAATCGTCGGCCGCCGCGACCGTGCCGCGGTCGGTGCCGAAGCCGATCAGCACGGCCTCATCGCCATAGGCCGTGCGGCAGAGTTCCCCGATGTTGAACTCGCCCTGCCAGCCCATCGCGGTCGCCGCGGCATTGCCGATATGCGAGTTGTGCGCCCAGACCACGGCCTTCGCCTGCTCGCCGCCGACCCGCAGCAACGCCTGCAAGGTATCGAACATGTGGCGGTCGCGCAGATTCCAGCTTTCGGCCGAGCGGCGGTACATCAGCCGGTAATAGCGCTCGGCGGAGCGCACGATGCGGGCGTTCTGCGCCGCGTCGAAAAACGCCTCACCGTCGTTGCGGATGTAGTCGAGGCGATGGGTGAGCAGATCGTTCAGCTCCGCGGCGACCTGGTCTTCGCACGGATCCTTCTTGCCGTGGGTCGCCGCCCAGCCATAGGCGGCCGGCTCGTCCTGCCAGGGGGTCAGGCAGCCATATCGCTGGCGCGCCGCCTGGGCGGCCTTGGGGTCGACCCGGTCGAGATAGCGCAATACCGCCTCGATCGAGGCGCCGAGGCTATAGACATCCAGGCCGTGGAAGGTGGCGCGGCGCGCCGCCGGCAATTTCTCGTTATGGAGGCGCAGCCAATCGATAAAGGCCAGCACCTCCTCGTTGCGCCACATCCAACTCGGGAAGCGCTCGAATGCGGGGCGCGCGTCACGTGCCGGGGCGAGGTGGCGGACATAGCGGTCGATCCGGGCCGCATCAGGCCAATCGGCCTCGACGGCAACGATATTGAAGCCGTGATCGACGATCAGCCGCTCGGTGATCGCGGCGCGCGCCCGGTAGAATTCCGAGGTGCCGTGCGTCGCCTCGCCGAGCAGCACCACCCGCGCATCGCCGAACCGGTCGAAAAACGCGCCGAATGCCTCGCTATGCTCGGGCGAAGGCAACGGCTCGCCATGGCGCTGCAGGATTTGCCCGAGTGCGGCGGCTTCTGCTTCCTGCCGCCGTTCCAAGAGGCCGATGTCCTCCGGCATGACTCACCTCCATCGCCGCCCGCCCCGGATCCTCTGAAAACGCGCAGGGCCGCGGCACAGGTTCCGATAGTAGGTTTTTGCGACCGCTTGGCCCCGGGCTGAGCCGGATGCCAAAGCCCCTCTTGGTAACGCCGCCCTACTTCGCAGTGTTCGCTAACGGGTACATCAATGCCGCGTACCGCGGAAAGGATCCGTAATGACCACAATCCTGCTTATTGTCCTGGTGATCCTGCTGCTCGGCGGCTTCGGCGGCTATCACGGCTACACCCGTTACGGCGGGACCGGGCTGAGCGGCGTTCTGGGGTTGGTCCTGATCGTCCTGCTGGTGCTCTGGCTGGTTGGCGGCGTGCACGCTTGATCGCGGCCTGTCGTTTGGTCCGACGAGCAATTCGGGCGCCAAGGAGGCTGAGATTGCCCCGGCGATGCCGGGGAGAGGGGTTTAATCGCGCCGGAGCTACTGCGCCGTAATCCCGCCGTCGATGACGAGGCCGGCGCCGGTCATGAAGGCGGCGTCGTCGGAGGCGAGGAAGACGATGCCCTTGGCGATGTCGGTCGGCGTGCCCATGCGGCCGATCGGCAGCCGGTCGATGACCTGCCGCCGCGCCACCTCGATGTCATTGGTGCCGAGGTTGCGCGCCCGCGTCACCAGCACCTGGTCGCCCATATCGGTGTCGATCGTGCCGGGATGCATCGAGTTGACCCGGATCCGGTAGTTCTTTCGGGCGAATTCGAGCGCTGCCGATTTGGTGAACAAGGTCACCCCGCCCTTGGTCATCGAATAAAGCGGGTCCTGGGTCGAGCCGACCAGCCCCGCGGTCGAGGCGAGGTTGACGATAACGCTGCCATGCGGGCTCTGCTGCGCCGCCTCGCGCAAGGCCGGCAGCGCCAGCTTGGTGCCGAGAAAGACGCCGGTCAGGTTGACGGCGGACAGGCGCTGCCATTCGTCGAGCGTGACCGTCTCGATGTCCTTACCGAGAAACAGCCCGGCATTGTTGACCAGGATGTCGAGCTTGCCAAAACGGCTGACGGTCGCGGCGACGGCGGCGGTCCAATCCTCCTCGCGGGTGACATCGAGGTGCAGGTAGATCGCCGCATCGCCGAGGCTGCGCGCCGTCTCGCGGCCGCGCTCGTCGAGGACATCGCCGATCGCCACCCGCGCGCCGGCCTCGACCATCAGCCGGGCGGTCTCGCCGCCGATGCCGCGCGCCGCCCCCGAGATCAGCGCCACCTTGCCGTCGAGCCGGTTCATCACGTCCTCCAATCTTCGAAATGAAGTTCACCACGAAGACACGAAGGGCACGAAGCAATAAGAAAAACATTCACCGCAGAGATCACTGAGGATGCGCAGAGGTTGCAGCGTGGCTCAGGCGCTCCGCGTCCTCGGCGAGACCTCCGCGGTAAGTGGTTTGTCTTCGTGACCTTCGTGTCTTCGTGGTGACGTTTATTTCCGGGTGTAGCGGCGGCCGTCGATGCGCAGGAGGTCGCGGAAATGCGGCCGCATGCGCTCGGTCCACGGCGTGTTGGCGGCAGTCTTCCAGGCCGACGAGTTCGGCACGTCCGGGTTGGCGAAATGATAGATCGCGGCATAGCGCTGGGTCGCCCCGCTGCCGCGATAACGCCGCGCCATCAGGACGCCCGGCACCGCACCGAGCTGCGGCAGGTGCTCGGTATTGTACCATTCGTTGAATTCGCCCTCCGTCTCGGGCGCGGCATTCATCGCGATCAGCAGCAAGTTGGCGGCGCTCTCCGGCGCGAGCGCGTCGCCTGGGCGGATCTGCTCGCCTTCGAGCCGGATGATCGGCTTGGTGCGGGCGCCGACGCGCTTGGTCCAGGGGGTGCCGTTGGCGCCGCCGACCGCCTGATAGGCCGGGCTGTGCAGCACCCCGACCGTTTCGAGGTCGTAGAGCGCCAACGACACTTTCGGGTTCTGGCCGCCGATCCAGCGCTCGGCGTTCAGAAAGCCGGGCACCCGCAGCCGCTCCGGAATATGCTCGGTATCGTACCAGTCGTGAAACTCGTCCTCGGCGACATCCGAGAAATCCATCGCCGCGATCAGTATGCCCTTGGCCATCGCTTCCTCCCTCGCATCTCTCCTGGCGAGGCTAGCACGCCATCCTCATCTCCGCAGCGTCAGGATGATCCCGGCGACGATCAGCACGATGCTGAGGATCACGTCGCCCGTCACCGCGCCGCCGAACATCGCGGTCGACAGCAGGAACCCGCCGATCGGCGTCAACGCCAGCACCTGCCCGGCGATCGAGGCCGGCATCACCGCCAGCACCTTGCCCCACCAGAAATAGCCGAGCGCGGTGGTGACGACCCAGTTGTAGGCGAGCACCGCGACGAGGACGCCCGACCAGCGGATTGGCTGATCCATCGCTTCGCCGAGCACGACGGCGGCGACCACCGGCGTGCTGACCGCGAGCTGCCAGAAGGTCTGGGCCCAGAAGCCGGAACGCCAGATCCGCCGGCGATAGAGGCAGGAGCCGAGGGCCCAGGCGATCGCCGCGAGCAATAGCATCGCATTGCCGAACAGCACCTGCCCGCTGCGCCAATCGACCAGTCCCGGGTTCATGAACAGGATGAGCCCGGCGAAGCCGACCGCGGCGCCCGCGAGATGGCCGCGGCCGAGCCACTCGACGCCGAGCCAATAGCCGATCGGGATCGCCCAGAGGGAGAAGGTGTAGGCGAGCACGATCGCCCGTCCGGCCGGCACGATCGCCAGACCGATGATGCTGAAGATCAAAAACCCGGCGACCTGCAGCTGACCGACCCAGAACAGGCCCCAGCGCTCGCCCGGGACCGGCAACAACGGCGCGCGCAACAGCAAGAGGGCAGGGGAGAGCAATGCCACCGTGCCGACCAGCCGCAGCAGCACGAACACGACCGGCGGCGCGTCGGCCAGCGCCAGTTTCATCAGCGGCCAGTTGCCCGCCCAGGTCACCACGATGATCGCCAGATACAGATAGGCGACCCGCGGCGGCCCGGCCCGCGTCTCCGGCGCGGTCATTCCCGCTGCGGCGATAACGCCTTACGGGATCTCGTAGACCGGGACCGCCTCGGGGATGCCGCGCAATTCGCGATGCTGCGCCACCGGCCGCACCCCGCTCGCCGCCAGCAGATTGGCGGTCTGCGGGTGATCGACCACCGGTCCCGTCGCGTAGATCGCGCGGGAATCGGCCAGCCCTTGCACCCGCGAGGCGATGTTGACGGTATGGCCGAAATAATCCTGATGGTCGTTCAGCACGACTGCGAGGCACGGCCCCTCATGGATGCCCATCTTCAAGAGCAGATCCTCGGAGCCGCGCTCGTCATTGAGCGCGCGCATCGCCTCGCGGATGCGCAACGCCGCGGCGACAGCGCGATCGGGCGTCGGGAAGGTCGCCATCACCGCGTCGCCGATCGTCTTGACGACGGCCCCGGCCTCGGCGGCGACGATCTCGTTCAGCACCCGGAAATGCGCCCGCACCATGTCGAAGGCGACCAGATCGCCGACCCGCTGGTACAGCTCGGTCGAGCCTTTGAGGTCGGTGAACAGAAAGGTCAGGCTGGTGATGTTGAGCCGCTGATCGACATCGATCGTGTCGGTGCGGTAGATGTCGCGGAAGGTCTGGTTGGTCAGCAGCCGCTTCGCGGTCAGAAACGGCCGCCGCCGCCCGAGCAGTTCGTGCAGCGCATGGCCGGCGATCCAGATCGCCGGCAAAACCCGCGTCTCCGTGCGGTTTTCCAATGACAAGCGCAACGGCCCGGGCCGCATCTCGACCGTGCCGGTCGGCGCCTTCAGATTGTTGAACACCAGTGACAGGTTCTGCCGCTCGCGGGTCGGCTCGCCCTTGACGTCGATGAACTGAGCGGCGTGCGTCACCGGCTCGAAGACGATCAGGAACTCGGCCGGCAATTGCAGCGACAACTGGGCCTTTTCGCCGGCCGGCAATTCGAGCGTGTCGAGGGTGATCTCCTCGCCGATCCGCTCCAGATCCTCCGGGATGTTCATGCCGGAGGCCCAGAAGATCTGCCGCATGTATTCGAAGAACGGCAAGTCGTCGGGCTCGTGCGCGGCGATCTTGCGGACCCGGCGGCTGAGCGTGAAGGTCACCTCGACCATCTCGTCGAGGTTGGGCTGGTAGCCGGCGGCGCACAACGCGCAGAGATAGTCCTCGTGCTTCACAGATTTGAGCGTCGCGCTGCTGCCGAGGACACCGCCGCAGCCGGGGCACAGCACGTTCCACGACAATTCGAAAATCCCGAGCTGCGCGGCGTGCAGGAAGGCGGCGATGACCCGCTCCTCGTCGAGATGCCGGGTCGCCGCGAAATCGATCACATTGACGCGGCACAGCGCGCGATCGGGAGCCTCGGCGACAAACTGCTCGATTTCCGCGACGGTCTCCGGATCGGCCGATTGGCGCAATATCGTAAACAGCCCTTGGGCCTCGCTCGTCAGGCGCTCGGTCATTTATCGGGAGCCTCGTGCAACGACAGGACGCTTGGAATGCCCGTCAATCGCGGGCTGCATCATGTCGTGTCGGTCTAGCGTTTGTGCAACCGGAAAAGACCGAACTGTTGAGTTCGGCGGCCGATCAGTCGGCAATCCCGAGGCGGTAGGCGCGGCTCGCGGTGCCGGCGAACAGCGCGCGCTTGTCGTCGGGCGAGGCGCCAGCGGTGATGCGCTTGAAGGCGTTCCACAACGCCTTGTAGCCGATCGCCATCTTGTCGACCGGGAAGTTGCTCTCGAACATGCAGCGCCTGGGGCCGAACAAGTCGATGCAGGTCTCGACAAAGGGCCGCCACAGCTCGGCCATCCTTTCGGATGACGGCGGGGCCGCCGCGCTGTGGAAATCGAAGGCGGCGCCGCGGTTGACCATGCCGCCGAGTTTGACGACGACGTTGGGGCAACCGGCCAGCTCGGCCATCGAGCGCTTCCACGCGGCGAAGACCTCGTCGCGCCTGCCGGCGTAAGGGCCATAGCCGAGCACCCCGCCGACATGCCCCATGATGATCGGGGTCGCCGGGAAGGCGCGCGCCAGATCGACGACATCGGCCAGCTGCGGATGATAGAGCCAGGCGTCGAAGCTGAGGCCGAATGCCGACAGCCGCTTGAGTCCGGCGCGGAAATCCGGCCGCTGGTAGAGATGCGGCCGCATATCGCCACGGCTGTTGCCGATGATCGGGCTCTCGTCCCAGCCGGCCGAATGGCGCACGCCGCGGAACCGGCCGTCGCCGGCGCGGATATGGGCCAGCAATACCGGCTCGACGCGATCGCCCAGCGTCAGATCGGCGGCGCCGACGATGCCGCCGGCGACCCGGGTCCTCCCGTAATTGCCCGACTCGCTCATCGCCGCGATGCCGGCGACGAATTCGGTCTCGCCGACCGAGCGCATCTCGGCCGGACCGTCGGCGCGGTACATCGAGTGGCATTCGAGAAAGACCGTGGCGACGACGTTATGCCCGGTCGCGAGATCGGCGAGCAGCTCGTCGAGCAGATAGCGGTGATCGGCGCGTTGCCACAGATGATGGTGCGGATCGATGATCGGCAGATCGGCGTCGAGCACCGGCTCAGAGGGCGCGGTGGCGAGCCATGGCTCGTCCGGCGTGTAGATCCGGCCGAATTGCCAGTTTTGCCGGGGCTCTGTCATCGCGGGCCTCGTCGGGTTGCCGACGGCAAAACCTAGAGCGCCATCAGGACGGGGTGAATCGGATTTTTAGTCATGCTCTGAGCCGTGGCGGATACAACCTAGAATTTAATTTGATTTCACCGTCCTCCTGATAATACAGGTCCGAATCAGGTGGGATTCGCGCAGCAGTTGAATAGCGTTGTTTGTCGGTCTGGCATTCCTGACTGTTCCTCATCGCGGTCCACCTCGCGGCAATCCGCCTCCGATGTGGTATCGCTGCGCTTAATTGCAAGAACGAAGGAAGAACGCCACCGAGATTTCGGGTCGGAGCCGCCTAGGTTGCCGCGCACGATGCAACTCCGGGAGACTGCCAGGCGGCTTCGGCGGTGCTGACCAGCGCCGCAGGCCGGGCGGAACCCATTCGACCCCGCCCGGCCCGGCCCCGGAGTGAGGTGAAGCGCCCCGGGGCTTACCGGGTTTAACGTGGATAAAAACAACGGTGTTCCGCCGCACTAGCGCTCCGCAAATATCGCCGAAGCAATTCAACCGATGTGGTCGCGCAGCCGGCTGACGGCTTCTAGCTGCCGCTGAGGGTCGCCGGCAAAGCGCAGCACCAGGTGGCCGACCCCGGCCTCGACCCAGCTCGCGAGCCAGGTCGCCGCGCCTTCGGCCGGCCCGGCATAAGTCGCCTGGCGCGCCCGCATCTCGGCGGCGGGGCGGCCGTAATAGCCTTCCATGAAGGCGTTCATCCGCGCCTCGGCGCTGGCCTTATCCTCGTCGATCGTCAGGGTCAGATAGACCGCACCGGTCAGCGCCGCCGGGTTGCGTCCGGCTTCGCGCGCGATCCGGTGGATCTCGGCCCATTGCTCGCGCCACTTGCCCGGGTCGGGCGAATTGGGGAACCAGCCGTCATAAAGCCGGCCGACCCGCTCGAGGCTCTGGCGCACCATGCCGCCGATCCAGATCGGCGGTCCGCCCGGGCGATGCGGCGTCGGGCCGAGGGCGGCGTTTTCCATGACCCAGCGCCCGTTCCAATTGACCGGCTGGCCGGTCCACAGCTCGCGGGCGAGGCGCAGCCCTTCCAGCATGCGGCCGACGCGCTTGTCGAACGGCACGCCGCAGGCGGTGAATTCCGCGCGGATGTTGGGCACGTCGCTGGCGATGCCGACCCCGAGGATGAAGCGGCCCTCGCTGATCTGGTCGAGGGTGGCGATGCCGTGCGCCAGCACCACCGGGTTGCGCAACGCCGGCAGCAGCACCGCGGTGCCGAGCTCGGCGCGGCGGGTGCGCGCGGCGACGGCGGACAGCAAGGTCAGCGGCTCGTGCCGCGGCCGCGCCAGGATCGAGTCGCCGACCCAGATCGAATCGTAGCCGAGACCTTCGGCCCGCTCGGCGAGAGCGAGCAGCGGTGCCGCTGCGGGGCGGCCCTCCATGACGCTTTCCCGGGTCGGCAGCAGATATCCGATGCGCGGCGGCATGGGCGGGCTCCTTCAATGACGGCCGCACAATAGCCGCCCGCCGCCCCGCCGGCAAAACCCCCGCGGCTGCTGAAGCGTCTGCTCAGGCCGTTGCGGAATAACGAGTGAGTTGGCACGCCGTTGGGTCGATGCGTTATTTCCTGCAATCGGCCGTTGCACGGATGAAAAGCCGGCCAATAACCCGTGTGGTGGGCGATTTATGTGCTAATCTTGATCGGACGCTACTAACGATGGGGCAAAATGTCCGCGACCCGCCGTCTTGCCGCCATTCTTGCCGCGGATGTGGCGGGATCCTCGCGGCTGATCGGCCACGACGAACAGGGTACGCTCGATCGGCTCAGGACGATCCGCATCGAGCTGATTGACCCCAGCATCGCCACTCATAACGGCCGTATCTTCAAAACCACCGGCGACGGCTTGTTGGCCGAATTCGGCAGCACCGTCGACAGCTTGCGCGCCGCCCAGGAAATCCAGGCACAGATGGCGGAGCGCGACGCTGGGATCGCGTCAGAGAGCCGCATCGAATTCCGCATCGGCATCCATCAGGGCGACATCGTCGTCGAGGACGGCGACATTTTTGGGGACGGCGTCAACATTGCCGCGCGCCTGGAAGGTCTCGCCGAGCCCGGCGGCATCTGCGTCTCGGCGCGCGTACAGGAGGACGCCGCTGGAAAGCTCGACCTCGCCTTCCGCGATCTCGGCGACCAGCAGCTCAAGAATATCGCGCGCCCGGTGCGCGCCTATGCGATTGGCGCGGCTGCCGTTGCGCCAGCCGGACTTGTGGCAGCATCGGTGCCGCGCCTGTCGATTGTCGTGCTGCCTTTTGCCAATCTCAACAGCGACGCCGAGCAGCAATATTTTGCGGATGGGCTCACCGAGGATCTGACGACCGATCTGTCGCGGCTCGGCGGAACATCGGTGATCTCCCGTAATACGGCTTTCACCTATCAAGGAAAGCGGATCGACACCCGGCAAATCGGCCGCGAACTGGGCGTGCGCTACGTGCTGGAAGGGAGCGTCCGCCGGTCGGGTGACCACATTCGTATCAGTGCCCAGCTTATCGATGCCCAAACCGACGCGCATCTATGGGCCGAGCGCTTTGATGGCGACGTCAGCGATCTGTTCGCTCTGCAAGATGAAGTCACGAGGCGGATCGCGATCACGCTCAATCTGGAGCTGGCTGTGGTCGAGGCCGCGAGGCCAACCGATAATCCCGATGCGTTGGACTACATTTTCCGGGGGCGCGCCGCGACCGCGAAGCCGCCATCGCTTCACAGATATTCGGAGGCGATCGGTTTATTCGAACGCGCCTTGACGCTCGATCCGCGATCCGTCGAGGCCCAGAGCCGGTTGGCTATTCTTCTTGCGGGCCGCGTGCTCGATAATATGACGGGCTCGCCCGCTGCCGACATCGCGCGAGCGGAAACTCTGGCTGAGCAAGTTTTGGCGGCATCGCCGCGAAGCCCACTCGCGCATAACGCCAAAGGCCAGGTATTGCGTACGCAGCGCCGATTCGAGGAGGCCATTCGCGAATACGAAACGGTGCTCGCGGTCGATCGCAACCGAGTGAACGCATTGCACCATCTCGCCCAATGCAAGCTCCTCAATGGGTCGATACACGCAACGATCCCGCTGCTAGAGCAGGCCATCCGGCTTAGCCCCCGTGATTCTATGCTCGGCCTCTTTTTTTTACGAGATTGGGCGAGTACACCTGCTGCAATCACGCACGGACGAGGCCACCGTCTGGTTCGAAAAGGCGCGCTACGCCGCTCCTGAGCATTCGCCCATCCGCGCCTACCTTGCGTCTGCGTACGCCCTCAATGGTCAGGCCGAGCGAGCTGCGGTCGAACTCGTCGAAGCGCAGCGGCTGGCCAACGACGATCGCTATTCGAGCATCGCCCGCTTGATGGCCACCGCGTATTTCGGGGTGCCGAAGATCCGGGCCTTATTCGAATCCACTTACTTCGTCGGCCTGCGTAAGGCCGGGATGACGGCGGAATAAGCGCGACCCGCCGTCCGGCCGAATTGACAGCCGTCGCCAGGCTGCCCGCAAAACCCCCGCCGCGGCCGATCACTGCCGCTTCGGGCTGAGCATCCACGCCGTGCCGACGATGACGAGCGCAATCGCGCCGGGAAAGATCGCGAACCAGACGCTTACCACGGCGACCGCACCAGCGCCCGCCCAGGTGATCGACGACAATGCCTCTGCGAAGGTGGCGATGCGTGAGGAGACATGGCGGCGGCGGAACAGGCTGCGCTTGACCTGCGCGCGGAACCAGAACTGGATCGCCGTCGCCGATATGCCGGCGACAATTATGCCGAAAAGGGTGATGGCGCCCAACGGCGGATCGACGATCGCGAGCCCGATGACGATCGGACTGAAGACCATCCCGATGCCGCCCGTTACCGCCTCGGCCTTGCCGCGCCATACGCGGGCAGCCGTCACCGGGGCGGAGGCGATCAGGTCCGGCGCATCCTCGCCGGAAATGGCAAGCCAGGCGAGGCCGCCTGCCAGCTGTCCTGCGGCCATGATCAAGACCGGGACCAGCAGCGCGGCGCTGTGGCCGTCGCTGTAGAACATGCGCGACAACAGAAAAAACGGCGGCAGCAGATATAAGAGCTGCATCAGGCTCTGCGACATCAGCCAGGGGTCGCGCAACAGCAGCAGCCATTCCTTGCGGCGCAGCGCTTCGCCAGGGGATTTCGGGCGGAGCTTGGCCGCGCGTCGGCTGGACTTGGCCGAGTCCTGAGCAACGCCGCCGGCGGCGAGCGCAAGCTCGGCGAAGCGCGGCGCGCAGAAGCGGACCGCACCGGCCAGGACGATCGCGCCAAGCGCCAGGACGATGATCAACGCAACCCAATCGCCGATCGCCGCATCGACCGGCAGCCACCACAGGCTGTCACGGTCCGGCGCATGATCTATGATCACCGCCGACTGAAAGAGCCCGGCCCGTGAAAGGGTGCCGACATAAAGGATCGCCACAAGCTGCACGCCGATCACAAAACTCGCGCCGACAACCGCGGCGACGATCTGCGCGACGAGGCGTGTCCGTTTGGGGCCGATCGCGCGGAACAGCCCGACCGTCAGCATGACCGAGATCGCCACCGCGGCCATCGCCAGCGCCATGACGACACCATATGCGGAGAGCCAGTGCGCCCCGCCCAACCAGGCAAGGACATTGATCGCCGGGGCCGCCAATGCCAGGGACATCGCGGTGATGCTCACCGCCATCGCGCCGATGCGCACCGCGAACAGCCGCGCCGCGCTCGCCGATGACGACAGGATCAGATCAAGGTCGCCCCGGGCGTAAAAGGCGCGCGTCACCGCCTCCATCGCCTGCGACAGCATCAGCGACCAATACAGCAGCAATGTCCCGCCGATCGTCACCAGGAACCGCTTATCGGGAGGGGAGGCAAAATCCGCCGAGGAAGCCAGCGTCACATAGGCGAAGCCGTGCATCAGCACGACAAACGCGAGCAGCCCCAGCATCACCGTGTAGCCGCGCCGGCGGCGGCCGCCTGACAACAGCCAGGCCCAATCCCGCAATGCCAACCGCGTCTCGTGCTGCGCGAACCAGGTAACCGTGCCGGCTCTGATCATGCGGCGATCGGCCCTCGCGCCGAGTCGGTGTCGACGAGGGCGAGGAAGGTGTCCTCCAGGGTGGCGTGACCGGCTCCGGCCTGTCGCCGCAGATCCTCGAGCGTTCCTTCCGCGACCAGCTTGCCGCCGCACATCACCCCGATGCGGTCGGCCATGCGCTCTGCGACCTCCAGGATGTGGGTCGTCATGATGACCGAACAGCCGCCGCCGACCCGCTCGCGCAGCACATTCTTGACGAGGCGGGCAGAGGCGGCATCGAGGCCGGTGAAGGGCTCGTCCAAGATGATCAGCTGCGGCTCGTGGACCAGGGCTCCGGCCAGCGCGACTTTCTGGCGGGTGCCCTTGGACAGCCCTTCGCACCGCTCCTGCGCATGGCCCGAGAGGCCGAGCCAACTGATCAGCTCGCGGGCCCTCGTATCCGCGATGTCGTTGTCGACGCCCCACAGGCCGGCGACAAAATAGAGGTATTCCAATGGCGTCAGACGGTCATAGATCATCGGCTCGT
>WNGF01015870.1_pt1 | contig 13923 bp, 9 predicted proteins | sample 5400641 | NCBI WGS metagenome assembly WNGF01 (sample SAMN13153371, study PRJNA577476) | soil metagenome | isolation source: 80 cm soil or saprolite under grassland replicate 2 | place: USA:California | collected 2016-06-15
TTCCAGTATTCAATCATCGCGTTGACTAAAGCGATCAGAGCTGAAACATCGCGCGACTTGTTCGGTTCGATCATAGCCGTGTCCCCCTTCATGGGCACGGCTATGCAGACCGCTTCACTTTTGCTCGCGATTCAAAACGACCTCTACTATCCGTTGAGAATCAGGGCTGAGACGGTTGAACCAGCATTCGACGCTGATCGAAGCGATTGGAGCGCCAGTCTTGCTTTCCGCGGATCAGGCAGAGGCGACGTTTCGTGACGCGGCAGAATACAATTGGAGTTGCTGTCGGCATGGCCCTGACGCCATCCGCTCTATCTCTGAAGTTTCAGCTAAATTAACGACTGGCTTGGTTTAGTTGAAAGATTAGATTGGCCGCTTGTGTGTCCGCTTCCGGGAGGGCTTTTTCCTAAAACTGCAAAGCTTCATTGCCTGGCCGGAGCGATGAACACCTACCTCAATAACTCTTGCATGTGAAGCGCCCCGTCCGGAGGAACCAATTCAACACCACTCCTTCCACATTTCCGTATCAGCCGTCCGCGGCTAATCAACATCTCATTCCTCTTTTTTGCGGCGCTGCGGACTTTCTTTTGACGCAGTATAGCTTGTTACGTAATATATTGTTATGTCAACTATCAATTCTCAAAAATTCGACCGCGAGTTGAAGAAGGGCGGCGCAGAATTGCTCGTCCTGTCTTTGTTGGAGGCCCGCCCGCGCCATGGTTACGAAGTCCGCAAGTTGATCGAGGCGCGCTCGGACGGCGTGCTGAAGTTCAACGCCGCCTCGCTTTATCTCCTGCTATACCGGCTGGAAAAGCGCGGCTGGATCGAAGGCCGTTGGGTGGAGAAAGCCGGGCAACGGCGGCGACGTTATTACAAATTGACGAAAGACGGCAAGAAGGTACTGGCAGCGCAGCGCAGCATCTGGGAGTCATTTGTGGCCGCCATCAATCGCGTAACGAGACCGGAAAATGCCTGACTGGAAGCCTGAGATCAAACGGCGGTTGGCGGGCGTGAAACTGGAGCCGACACGCGAGGCCGCCATCATTGAGGAACTCGCGCAGTACCTGGAGGATTGCTACGCGGAATTGCTCTCAAGCGGCGCGACTGAAGCGGAAGCTTATCAACGAACACTTGCCGAATTGAGCGGCGGTGAATTACTGGCGCGTGAATTAAGCCGTGTGGAGCGGCCGAGCAACCCGGAACCCATCGTTCCCGGCATCAATCGGAGGAGCAATATGATCGCAGCTTTATGGCAAGACCTGCGCTTCGGCGCGCGAATGTTAATGAAACAACCGGGCTTCACGTTGATCGCTGTATTGACGCTGGCGCTGGGGATTGGGGCGAACACGGCGATCTTCAGCATTGTCTATGCAGTCGTTTTCAGACCATTGCCTTATCAAGAACCAGACCAGCTTGTCCGACTTAAAGCGACTCTGCCGCGGAAGAACGCTTTCAACATGACCGTCTCGTATCCGACGTTCCGAGATTGGCAGGAGCAGAGCACGGTCTTCGCACATGTTGCGGCTTATGTGGCAATAGCAGGTGGGCTTAATTTGACGGGCGGAGACCGCCCGGAACGTCTTGTATCGCTCAATGTCTCCAGCGGGATTTTCCCCCTGCTCGGAATCAATCCGGCTCTGGGTCGCGCGTTTGTGGCTGAGGAAGAACAGCAAGGGGCCAAGGTCGTGGTCATGAGTCACGAGCTTTGGCGGCAGAAGTTTCAGGGCGATCCGAATCTGATCGGCAAGACGATTACACTGGATGAGCAGGCGCGGACGGTCATCGGAATCATGCCGCCCGGGTTTCAATTCCCTCCGAATGCGAGCAATCGCATTGATCTTTGGACCCCGCTGGTTCCAAACCGGGATCGCGGATCCTCCTTTCTCTTGGTTGTTGCTCGAATGAAGCCAGGCGTTAGTCAGACCCAGGCGCAAGCGGAAATGGATGGCTTGGCGCAGCGGCTTGATGAAAAAAAGCGCGGCGAAGGGATCGGCCTGATTTCTTTGCATGAGGATGTGGTGGGGCAAACCAGGCAGGCGCTTTTTCTTTTTCTTGGAGCGGTTGGTTTTGTTCTATTGATTGCCTGCGCGAATCTGGCCAATCTGCTGTTGGCTCAAGCCGTGGGACGCCAAAAGGAGATTGCGATTCGAGTGGCTCTTGGCGCAGGGAGAGGCAGGCTCATTCGACAAATGCTCACTGAAAGCCTGGCGCTTGCGGGACTGGGATGCGTCTGCGGGCTGCTACTCGCGCACTGGGGAACTGATCTACTCGTCAGCCTTATTCCGGCGAACACCTTTCCGCCCACACGCCTGCAAGGGATTGGAATCAGCGCTCCAGTATTGTTATTTACACTTGGCTTGTCGCTGCTCACGGGAATCGCTTTTGGACTTCCACCGGCGCTGCGAGCCGCTGGCGCTGAAATCAGCAGGTCTCTCAAAGAGGGTGGCCGCACTGGCGCCGGCAGCCGGTCAGCAAGGCGATTGCGCGGTGGCTTGGTGATGGCCGAGATGGCAATCTCACTGATGCTGCTCGTCGGCGCGGGACTGTTGCTGAAGAGTTTTTATCTGCTGCAAAAGGAGTCGCCGGGCTTTCGCCCCGAGAACGTCCTGACGATGCAAATCCACTTACCGCGCGCGAAGTATGCGGAGGAGCGCCAGAAACTCGGTTTCTTTCAGGAACTGTTAGGAAACCTGGAAACGTTGCCCGGTGTCCGGTCAGCCGGCCTCGTGAACGCGCTGCCGATAGGCGGAAGTGATTTTACGTCCGGCTATCGCGTGCCCAATCCGCAGGGCGCCGGGGCGGAACATTCGGGCAGTGTCGCCTATCGCGTGGCGAGCCCGGATTATTTCCGGACGATGGGGATACTAATCCAACGAGGACGAGTCTTCACCGAACGGGACCGGGCGGGTGGGGCCAATGTCGCCATCATCAATGAATCCTTCGCGCGCGCGTTGTGGCCAGGCGGAAATGCAATCGGACAAATCATCGAACTTGCCTGGGGGACACCCACTCAGCGAGAAATCGTTGGTGTGATCGGCGACGTCAGACACCGCAGTCTTGAGAAGCAACCGCTGCCTGAAGTTTACGTTCCGCTGCAACAGGACCCGAGATCGGAAATGGCGGTAGTGGTTGCAACCTCAAGTCAGCCGATGAGCTTGATCCCTCTGCTGCGCGACAGCGTCTGGCGAGTGGACAAAGACCAGCCTGTGATGGAGGTCCGCACGGTGGAACAGGTGGTGGCGGCCTCGGTGGCTCCGCGCCGCTTCAACGCATTGCTGCTGGCGGCGTTCGCGGCAATCGCCTTGTCGTTAGCCGCGGCGGGAATTTACGGAGTGATTTCGCATTCAGTGGCGCAGCGCACACACGAAATGGGTCTGCGGATGGCGCTCGGCGCGCAACGTGGCGCAGTGCTCAAACTGATCCTGCGGCAAGGAATGGCATTGGCGTTCGGGGGCGTCTCGGTGGGATTGTTTGGCTCCTTCGCTCTGGCGCGCGTGCTGACTAACCAGCTATACGGAATCGCTCCGGTGGACCCGAGCACGTTTCTGAGCATCTCCGTCCTGACGTTGCTAGTTGTGCTGCTGGCATGCCTCCGACCGGCCTATCGCGCGACGAAGGTTGATCCGCTGGTAGCGCTGCGTAGTGAATGAAGCAACACGGAATCAAGCCGCGAGGCGCAGAAAGAAAGTCAAACATGCCTGACTGGAAACCAGAGATCAGACGGCGGCTGGCGAACTTGAAGCTGGAGCCGACGCGTGAGGCCGCGATTGTTGAAGAGCTGGCGCAGGACTTGGCGGACTGCTACGCGGAATTGATCGCAAGCGGCGCGACCGAAGTGAAAGCTTATCAACAAACACTCGCCGAATTGAGCGGGAGTGAATTGTTGGCGCAAGAACTGCGGCGTGGCGAGCGTCCGAGCAACCAGGAACCCATCGTGCTCGGAATCAATCGGAGGACAAATATGAACCGGGCTTCACGTTGATCGCTGTATTGACGCTGGCGCTGGGGATTGGGGCGAACACGGCGATCTTCAGCATTGTCAATGCGGTTCTACTGCGCCCGTTTCCGTACAAAGAGCCTGAGCATCTGGTGATCCTTCGGGAACGTGTCTCCGTGGGGAGCGGCTTCTCGCCGTCATATCCCAACTTTGTCGACTGGCGCGCTCAGAACACGGTATTCGATGCAATGGCGTCTTTGCGCGCGAACGAGAGTTTCAACTTCGCCGGCGCGGGCGAACCGGAACGCTTGCAGGGGCGGATCGTCTCGGCGGAGTTCTTCTCCACACTTGGAATCAGGCCGATGCTGGGACGCGACTTTCTCGCGGAAGAGGATCGTCCGGGCGCGACGCCAGCGGCGATCCTGAGTTACGGATTCTGGCGTCGCAGGTTCGGCGAAGATCCGAGCGTCATCGGTAAACAGCTCACGCTCAACAATCAAAGCTTCACCGTCGTCGGCGTGACCCCGTCGAACTTTCAGTTCGGAGCGGATGCCGACGTGACTGCGCCAATCGGTCTCCAGGCGGAACGCTTCAGGCTGCGCGGCAGAGATCCGGGAGTTGACGTCGTAGCGCGTCTGAAACCGGGCGTGTCGCGGCATCAGGCGGAGACGGAGTTGAATATGATCGCCGCGCGGCTGGAACAACAATATCCGGAGACCAACAAAAGGCGGCGCGCGCTCGTTACGCCGCTGCACGAAAGCTTTGTCGGCGACGTTCGGCAGCCCCTGTTGATTTTGCTCGGCTCGGTCGGCCTGGTCTTGTTAATCGTCTGCGCCAATGTCGCCAACCTCCTGCTCGTGCGTGCGTCTACGCGGCGCAAGGAGCTGGCGGTGCGCGTGGCGCTTGGCGCCAGCCGCGCAACCATTATTCGCCAACTGCTGACCGAGAGCGTTCTGCTGGCCGCCTTGGGCGCTGCGTTGGGAACCCTGCTCGCGTTCTGGGGCGCGAACTTGATCGCTGCGCAATTGCCGGACGGCATCCCGCGCTTGGATGAAGCCAATGTTGACGCGCGGGTATTGGTCTTCACGCTCACCGTATCGCTGCTGACCGGTTTGCTCTTCGGCCTGGCTCCGGCCTTGCAAGCTTCACGTCCGAACTTGACGGATGGATTGAAGGAAGGAGAGCGGGGTTCATCCGGGCGTCGCCAGCGGCTGCGCAACGTGTTGGTAGTTGGCGAAGTCGCCCTGACTCTGACGCTGTTGGTGGGCGCGGGTTTGCTCATTCAGAGCTTTCTTCGCGTGCTACAGGTTGACCCGGGCTTCAAGGCGCAGAACCTGCTCACAATGCAACTCTCCGTCAACAACCCCGACGGACAGCAAGTGGCGAACTTCTTCGAACAGTTGCAGCGGAAAGTCCGGAGCCTGCCCGGAGTCAAATCGGTCGCCGTGTCGGACGGACTTCCACTTGATGAGGCGAACTACCCGGCTTTCATCATTGAAGGCCGACCGGCCACTGAGAAAAAACCATCCGGCCTTCGCTATTCCGTGAGTCCCGATTATTTCCAGACAATGGGCATTGAGTTGTTAAAAGGCCGAGTCTTCACCGCGCAAGACACACGAGACAGCCCGCTGGTGATCGTCATTGATGAAGTGCTCGCCCGGCGGTACTTTCCCAACGAAGACCCACTTGGAAAGCGGTTGAAGCATGGGCCCACCTCGCCGAGTTTAGAGATTGTGGGCGTCGTCCGGCAAGTCGAACATTACAGCCTGGACGGAAAAGAGTCAGTCCAGCCCCAGTTTTACACAAATTTCAATCAGACCTCTTTGCAGGCGCTGCCAAACATTGTCCGGCACATCCATCTGCTGACGCGCGCCGAGGTCGAACCGTTGAGCCTGGCCACGGCGGTGCGCGCCCAGGTTGCGGCCTTGAATAAAGATCAGGCGGTCTTCAACGTGCGCACGATGGGGCAGATCCTGGCGCAATCGGTCGCCGCTCGGCGTTTCTCCATGCTGCTGCTGACCGTCTTCGCCGTCGCCGCGCTCGCGCTCGCCAGCCTCGGGATATACGGCTTGATGTCGTACGCGGTCGCTCAGCGCACGCGCGAAATCGGCGTGCGGATGGCGCTCGGCGCCCAAAGCGGCAATGTGCTCAGACTGGTGATCGGACAGGGGATGAAGCTTGCGCTCGCCGGCGTGGCGCTCGGCTTGGTCGCGTCAGTGGCGTTGACTAGAACGATAAAGAATCTGCTCTTCGGCGTGAGCGCCACTGATCCGGCGACGTTTGCCGCGATTGCGCTGCTGCTGACGCTCGTGGCCTTGCTGGCCTGCTGGATTCCGGCGCGGCGGGCCACGAAGGTAGACCCGATGATCGCTTTAAAAAGTGAATAACCTGAGCACAACTTTTCCGGCTGCGCGTAGAACTCGAAACCCTGGCGATTGAATGGGCGAAAGAAAGCGTGAAACCCGCCGATCTCGATCTCCTGCGCAGCCTGGCGGCAAAAATGAAACGCGCGGCTGAGACGCTCGATCTCGACGAGTTTTATGACAGCGATATGGCGTTTCACTTCAAGCTTTGGGAGATGTCTGGCAATCCCTATTTGGTTGAATGCCTTGAGCGATTGGTGGTTCCGCTGTTTGCTTTCTATGTGATGAAAAACCGGCGCGACCGAGAATCCCATCTGGCGAGTGCGGCAAGGCATGAAAAACTGATTGAAGCGTTGTCGAAACTGAGCAAAACCGAATTGAGCGATTTGATGCGCGCGTCGTTGGCCGATTGGAAGGTCGAAACGCTGGATCAATGGGCGCCGGACAAGGCGCACTAAGCGCTGTTCAATACAAGGAGAGAAATTATGCGAGGACTATGGCAAGGCCTGCGCTTGCGCGCATGCCGATTGATGAAACAACCCGTGTTTATGCTGATCGCGGTTTCGACGCTGGCGTTGAGCGCCGGTTTCACACAGGTCAAGACCACAACAATTCCACTGGATGATCTCAAGATGCAGTCGAGCAACGTGAAAACGGAATGGGTGACACACAAGGGGCGAAAAGCGTTGCGCGTGACTGACATTGCTCCGGCAAGCGTTGGGGGCGTAGATCGGCTCGTCATCCTGAGTAAGACCGAGTTCCAGGATGGCGTGATCGAAATCGAGTTGACGGGCGAACCCAGCGCCAATGCGGGAGAAGCGGCGCGGGGATTCGTCGGCGTGGCTTTCCGCGTTGTGCCAGATGCGGCAAAAGACGCTGCCAATGTCGCCGCAAAGTATGAATGCTTTTACCTGCGCCCGACCAACGGACGCGCCGACGATCAGGTGCGTCGCAACCATTCAGTCCAGTATGTCTCTTTCCCTGACTTCCCATGGAATCGATTGCGGAAAGAGTTCCCGGAGAAGTACGAGAGCTATGTAGACCTTGTGCCCGGCGAGTGGACAAGGATGAAGATCGAAGTCCGCGGCGACAAAGCGCGGTTGTACGTGCATGACGCGCCGCAGCCCGTCTTGGTGGTCAATGATCTCAAACATGGGCAAAGCCAGGGCCAGATTGCTTTATCAATTGGGCCGGGAACGGTCGCGCACTTCGCTGATTTGCGCGTGTCAAAGTGAAAGAACGCAGGGCCTCAACTCCAGGCAGTGCGGAGGCAGATGCAAAAACAACTATGCCTGACTGGAAAGCAGAAATCAGAAGGCGGCTTCAGAGCTTACAGCTTACGCCGGCCCGCGAAGCCGCCATCGTTGAGGAATTGGCGCAATATCTCGACGACCACTACGCGGAGTTGTTGGCCGGTGGAGCGACCGAAGAGGAAGCCGCGCGCCGGACGTTGGCGGAATTGAGCGGAAGTGAAATGCTTGAGCGGGAACTGCGGCGCGTGGAGCGGCAAGTCGCGCTAGAACCCATCGTGCTCGGAACTAATCGGAGGACAAGCATGATTGCAGACCTATGGCAAGACTTGCGCTTCGGCGCGCGAATGTTAGCGAAGCAACCTGGCTTTACGTCGATCGCCGTCATCACGCTGGCCTTAGGCATCGGCGTGAACACGGCGATTTTCAGTGTGGTGTATGCCGTCTTGCTGCGACCGGCGCCGTATCCGGCGCCGGAGCGGCTGGTCGTTCTGGCTACGACGGGGACGCAGGTAGATTTCCGGGCGGGCGTGGCGTATCCCGATTACGTTGACTGGCGTGATCGCACGCACTCGTTCGAGGATACGGCCTGCTTTCTCAATACGGGCTTCAATCTGACAGGCGTCGAACCGGCGGTGGCCGTGCCGGGGCGACGAGTGAACTGGAATTTCTTTCAAATACTCGGCGTCAAACCGCAACTCGGACGGCTCTTTGCCGCGCCGGATGATCGAGCAGACGCCGTGCCCACGGCGGTCATCGGTCACGGTTTGTGGCGCGAGAAGTTTGGCGGCGATGCGGCGGTCATCGGCAAAACGATCAGTCTGGATGGGAACCCGTATACAGTGATCGGCGTGGCGCCGCCTGGCTTTGAATTGCTGCGCCGCGACGACATCTTCGTGTCGCTCGGACTCTGGTTCACGCCTGATCACAACTTGCTTAAGCGGAGCAATCAGTTCCCGCTTTACGTGCTGGGGCGCTTGAAAAGCGGCGTCACCCTAGCGCAGGCGCGCGCGGACCTCTCCGCTGTAGGCGCGCAACTAGAGCGCGAATACCCGGAAACCAACAGCGGGCGGAGCGGAACCGCAGACAAGCTGGCTGATGTGCAGGTGAAGGACGTGCGCCCGGTCTTGCTGGTCTTACTGGGCGCGGTCTGCTGCGTGTTGCTGATTGCCTGTGTGAACGTGGCGAATCTGATGCTGGTGCGCGCCGCCGGGCGCGAACGCGAACTGGCCGTGCGGCTGGCGCTGGGGGCTGGGCGCGGGCGCATCATTCGGCAATTGGGCGCCGAAAGTTTGCTGATCGCAGCGCTGGGCGGGGCCGCAGGGTTGTTGCTCGGAGCCTGGGGCATCAGCAGTCTGACTACGCTGGTTCCGCGCACGCTGCTGCAACTCGATCAGGTACGGCTCAACCAACCTGTTTTGCTTTTCACGCTGGGGATTTCGGCGCTGACTGGTTTGCTATTTGGACTCTTGCCCGCGCTGCATGCGGCGCGCACGGATTTGAATACGTCCATGAAAGAAGGCGGACACTCAGTTGCGAGTAGCGGCTGGGAACGCGCCCGCAAAGGCTTGCTGGTAGCCGAAGTCGGTTTGGCATTGGCGCTGTTGGTCGGCGCAGGACTGATGCTGCGCACGCTGCAACAGTTGACGCGCGTGAATCCCGGCTTCAACACCGAGAACCTGTTGACGCTGCGCTTCACCTTGCCGAGCAGGGTTTACAACATCGAGCGGCGGCTGGCGTTTTTCCGCGAATGTCGCGCGCGCCTCGAAGCGTTACCGGGTGTGCGTTCGGCGTCTTTCGTCATGTCGTTACCGATTGAAGGGTCGGCGTGGGACTCGCCCTTTATGGTCGCCGACGAACCCGTGCCGCGGCCCGGCGCATTTCCCTTTGCATCGTTTACGCCGGTCAGCGCGAATTACTTCGCGACGATGGGCATTCAATTGCTCGCAGGCCGCGCGTTTAGTGAGGCCGAAATGAACGATACGCCTGCCGTCACGGTGATCAACGAATCGCTGGCGCGTCAGTTGTGGCCGGGTGAAAACCTGATTGGGAAACGCTTGAGACAAGGCGCGGCGGACAGCCAGTCCGCCTGGCGCGAAGTGATCGGCGTAGTAGCCGATGTGAAGCAGAAGGGACTGGAACAGGAAGCGCCGTTGCAGGTCTACCTGCCGCTCGCGCTACGCAACAGCTCTTCCGTGGGGCTGGTCGTGCGGACCGAGGGCGAACCACTAGCGCTCGCAAAGGGTGTCGAGCAAACGATTCGCTCTCTGGATAAAGACCTGCCGCTCAGGAGTCGCTCGATAGATGAATTGTTGGGGAATGCAATGGCGCGGCAGCGGCTGACGCTGACGCTGCTGGCGATTTTAGCGGCGCTGGCGCTGCTGCTCGCCGGCGTCGGCATTTACGGCGTGATGTCATATGCCGTCGCGCAACGACAGCGGGAATTGGGTATCCGGCTGGCGCTCGGCGCCACCGCACGCGACGTGTTACGGCTGGCGCTGGCGCAAGGCATGAAGCTGGCCTTGCTGGGCCTCGCGCTCGGTTTGGCCGCCGCCTTCGCCGCTACGCGCTGGATGCAAGGCTTGTTGTACGGCGTCGCTCCCACGGACCCGCTTACGTTTGTCGGCGCCGCACTGTTGCTTAGTGGCGTTGCGCTCGTGGCCTGCTGGCTGCCCGCACGACGAGCGACGAAGGTAGACCCGCTGATCGCGCTACGCTACGAAGGATGAAGGATGAGGGATGAAGGATGAAATTTTGCTTCATCCCTCATCCCTCATCCCTCATCCTTCATCCTTCATCCTTATCTTTGTGGAGGAATGATGCAAACACTTCGGCAAGACCTGCGCTTGCGCACGCGCAGATGGATGAAACAACTCCTGCTGATCCCGCTCGCTATTGCGACACTGGCGTTAGGCGCTGGTTTCACACAGGTCAAGCCTACAACCATCCCGCTGGATGCGCCGAGCGAGATGCAGTCCCGCCATGTGAAAACGGAACAGGTGACGTACAAAGGGCGAAAAGCGTTGCGCGTGACTGACACCGCGCCGGCTAGCGTTGGAACCGGAGAGCGGCTCGTCATCCTGAGTAAGACCGAGTTCCAGGATGGCGTGATCGAAATCGAGTTGACGGGCGAACCCGGCGCCAATGCGGGAGAAGCGGCGCGGGGATTCGTCGGCGTGGCTTTCCGCGTCTCGCCTGACGCGGCCAAAGATGTCCCAGAGTATGAATGCTTCTTCCTGCGCCCGACGAATGGGCGCGCCGACGATCAGGCGCGGCGTAACCATTCGACCCAGTACATGTCTTTGCCTGACTTCCCGTGGAACTGCTTGCGCCAGGAGTTCACGGGGCAGTACGAAAGTTACGTAGACCTCGAGCCCGGGGAATGGACGAAAGTAAAGATCGAAGCCCGCGGCGACAAAGCGCGGTTGTACGTGCATGGCGCGCCGCAACCCGTCTTGGTGGTCAATGATCTCAAACACGGGCAAAGCCGGGGCCAGATCGCCTTATGGATTGGGCCGGGAACGGTCGCGCACTTCGCAGATTTGCGAGTATCAAAGTGAAAAAAGGCCGGGATGAAAGAACATGGGGGCGCAACACTGCTTTGCCGTGTCGTTGCCACGCAGTTCGAAGGCGGATGGAAAAACACTATGCCTGACTGGAAAGCAGAAATCAGAGGGCGATTGGTCGGCTTGCAGCTTACACCAACGCGTGAAGCGGCCATCGTCGAAGAACTCGCGCAACATCTCGACGACCACTACGCGGAGTTGTTGGAGGGCGGCGCGAGTCTGGCGGAAGCTGAGCGCCAGACGCGCGCGGAATTGAGTGAGAGTGAATTATTGGCGCGCGAACTGCGGCGCGTGGAGCGGCAGCGCATGCCGGAACCCATCGTGCTCGGTACCAATAGGAGGAGAAATATGCTCGCAGACTTGTGGCAAGACTTGCGCTTCGGCGCGCGGATGTTGAGGAAGAATCCTGGCTTCACCATAGTAACGGCGCTCACGCTCGCGTTGGGCATCGGCGCGAATACCGCCATCTTCAGCCTGATCAATGCGGCGCTACTCCGAACGCTGCCGGTCAACGAGCCGGGACGGACAACAGTTACAGCTATCGGCAGGTCGAGCGGTTCAACCAAGCCAATCATTCCTTCATGGGCATTATCGCCGCCGGTATGGCGGAACGGAGGCGGATGGCCGAACCGGGCGCAGGCGGGCAGGTCGAGGCGGTGCAGGCCACGCGCGTTTCCGGCAACTTTTTTTCGGCGCTGGGCGTGGGCGCCGTCGCCGGGCGGACGCTGACAGAAGATGACGATAAAGCATCGAGCCCGCAGCCGGTCGCGGTCATCAGTTATAAGTTCTGGAAGAGCCGCTTCGGTCTGGACCCGGGCGTGGTGGGCAGGAAGATCACACTTGACGATTTCCCCTTCACTATCGTCGGCGTAGCGCCGCCTGGCTTCTTCGGCTTCGAGGTGGGCTTCAACCCGGACGTCTGGTGGCCGCTGCAGATGACGTCCCAGGTGATGCCAGACGACAATAGACTCAGGCATGGCGCGGAGTGGCTGCGCGTGATGGCGCGGTTGAAGCCTGACGCTCAGCTCGAGCAAGCGCGCGCCGAAATGGACGCGGTCTTCAAGCAATACATCAACGAAATTTCCCCTCAAAGCGCGGCCAACTTCACGCCGACTCAGCGGCGCAATTATTTTGAGCGCCGGATCAGGCTAGATTCGGGGACGACAGGCTTCTCGATCCTGCGACGCCCGCTGACACCCCCCCTGCTCGTGCTGATGACCATTGTGGGCTTAGTGCTGCTGATCGCCTGTGCGAACATAGCCAACCTGCTGCTGGCGCGGGCGGCGGGGCGGCGCAAGGAAATTGCGGTGCGGCTCAGCCTGGGCGCCGGGCGCTTCCGCTTGGTCCGCCAACTGCTAACCGAAAGCCTGCTGCTCGCGGCTTTGAGCGGCGTGTTGGGATTGCTCTTCGCGCGCTGGGGGGCAACCCTGCTGCTGGCTTATCTGCCTCGGCAGAGATCAGTCACGCTCGATCCCTCGCTCGATGCTCATGTGCTCGGGTTTACGCTGGCGGTCTCGCTCTTGACCGGCGCGCTGTTTGGGTTGGCGCCTGCGGTGCGCACGACGCGGTTCGACCTCGCCTCTTCGTTGAAAGAAAACGCGGGCGGAGGAGCGGGATGGTCGCGGCCGGCGCTGCACAAAGCGCTGATCGTCGGGCAGGTCGCGCTCTCGCTCTTTCTGCTTATCGGCGCGGGCTTGTTCGTCCGCAGCCTGCAAAACCTGAAGAACCTGGATGCCGGTTTCGACCGAGAAAATGTGGCGCTCTTCGGGCTTGATACGGGCAACGGCTACACGCCCGCACAGCGCGTAAATCTTCAGCGACAACTGCTGGAGCGGCTTGAAAGCCTGCCCGGCGCGCGCTCGGCGAGCCTGTCGCACGTCGGTCTGCTGAGCGGTTCAAGAACCACCAACAACATCGAAGTCGAGGGGTACGCGCATAGACCGGACGAAGACATGAAGTGTTATCAACTCTGGGTGGGACCGAAGTTTTTCACGACGATGGGCATCCCGCTGCTAGAGGGGCGCGACTTCAGCCCGCAGGAACTGCGACCGCTAGCCGGGCTGCCGGACAACGGGCCTGCGGCGGGGCAGCCGCCACAGCCGCAGTTGAGCGCCCCGCTCGCGGCGGTGATCAACCAGACGATGGCGCGCTACTTCTTCGGTGAACAGAACCCGCTTGGCCGACGCTTCCGCTTCCGCGAAGGGCCGCTCAAGGACATCCCCGTCGAAATCATCGGCCTCGCCAAAGACGCCAAGTACGAGGACCTGCGGGAACCGACGCGGCGCACTTTCTACCTGTCGTACTTCCAGTGGCCACGAGAGCGAGCGGATAGGGCGACCGAGCAGCGCATGCTGTTGCGCGCCTCCGGCGACTCGTCCGCCACCGCCGCCGCCATTCAGCGCAGCGTACGGGAGCTTGACCCACAAATCCAGGCGCTGGACTTACAAACGATGAACGATGTGGTGGACGAAGCGCTGACGCTGGAACGCTTCGTCGCGCAACTCGGCGGCTTCTTCAGCCTCTGCGCGTTGATGCTGGCCGCTATCGGACTGTACGGCGTGATGTCTTATACAAGCGCCCGCCGCACGCAGGAGATCGGCATCCGCATGGCGCTGGGCGCGCGGAGCTTGGACGTGATCCGGCTGGTGCTGCGGGAGACGCTGGTCCTGGTACTGGCGGGTGTGGCCATTGGCCTAAGCGCGGCCTTTGCCGCCACGCGCCTTGTTACCAGCCTGCTCTTTGGTCTCACCGCCACCGACCCGCTGACGATCACGCTGGCGGCGCTAGTAATGCTGACCACCGCCTTG
>WNGF01014081.1_pt1 | contig 13921 bp, 15 predicted proteins | sample 5400641 | NCBI WGS metagenome assembly WNGF01 (sample SAMN13153371, study PRJNA577476) | soil metagenome | isolation source: 80 cm soil or saprolite under grassland replicate 2 | place: USA:California | collected 2016-06-15
CGGGGCGACCCCCGTGCTGCTGGTCACGAGCCCGGCCGTCGCCGCGGGCCTCGTGACGCTGGCGGTGGCGCTGCGTCGGGTGCCCGTCTGGAATCCGTCGTCCTATCGGCGCTCGCCGCTCCCTATGGCAGCCGAGCGAGCCGCGGTCCGCGCGCTCGCGGCGTTGCCCGTGGGCGCTGCCCGCGAGCTGTTGATCGACCTGCTGCGACGCGCCGACGCCGTCACGGTTTCCGGGCCCGACGCGAGCCGGGTCGAGCCGCTCGTGATCGCGGCGTGCGACGCCGCGCGCGACCTCGCGGCGCTCGAGCAGCATCTCGGCGCGTTCGACGCACGCCGCGATCGCTTGGCGGACGCCCCGCCCGGTTGGCTCGACGCGCTCAGTCGCTGCGAGCGGGGGCGCGACCTCCTGACCCAGCGGCTGCTCGAGGCGAGCGCCGCGTTGAGCCGTTGGCAGGCGGGGCCCGCGCAGGCGGAGGGGACGGACACGCTCGCCGAGCTCGTCCAGGACCTGGGGGAAGAAGGCCGCCGTCAGGAGGCGGCGGCGCGCGAAGTCGCCGAGCTTCTGGCCTAGCCCTGTGTCTTGCTCAGCTTGCGCAGCCGATTGATGTCGTGCTGGGTGAGCCCGCGTCCGCCATACCGCTCTTCCTTCCACGGATCGCCCCGCATGTGGTAACCGTTCTGCTCCCAGAAGCCGGGAACGTCCTGGTCGACGAGCGTGAAACCCCGTACCCACTTCGCGCTCTTCCAGAAATACAAGTGCGGCACGAGCAGCCGGGCGGGCCCGCCGTGCTCGGGCATGAGCCACTCACCGTTCCACTTGAACGCGATCAGATTCTCCGGACGATCGAGATCCGCGAGCGGCAGGTTGGTGGTGAACTCCTGCTCGGCCGAGACGAGGCAGTATTGCGCGTCACGCTTCACCCCCGCGCGTTCCAGCAGGAGCTGCACCGCCACGCCCTCGAAGGTGTTGTCGAGCCGGCTCCACCGCGTGACGCAATGGATGTCGCACGGCACGGCCTTGCGCCGAGACCTCGAACGTCCACGCTCGCGTGTCTACCTTCGGCACGTTGCCGTAGTGGAGCACCGGCCATTTCGTGGTCAGCACCTGGCCGGGAGGTAGGCGCCCTTCAGCCACCGGAGAGCGTCGGCGCAGCTGCTCGAGAAACGTTGTCATGAGGAACCGTCCTGGCGGTGATACCGAACGCTGTCTCGAAGCCGCGAATCACCGTGGCGACGGCTTCGTCCCACAGACTCGTGTCCCCTTTTCCGTTTCCCGTTTCCCGCTCAACCGATGTCATTTCCACACCCGGAATCCCGCACGGCACGATGCGCCCGAACTGGGACAGGTCGGTCGTGACGTTCAGGGCGAAGCCGTGCGAGGTGACCCAGCGCTTCACGTGGACGCCGATGCTCGCGATCTTGCGACCCCCGGTCCACACGCCGGTGTAGCCGGGGTTCCGCCCGGCCGGTACTCCCAGCCGCGCGAGCGCGTCTATCAGCGCCTGCTCCAGAGTGCGGAGATACCAGTGCAGATCGGGCGTGTGACCGGTCAAGTCGAGGATCGGGTAGCCGACGAGCTGTCCGGGGCCGTGGAATGTCACGTCCCCGCCGCGCTCGACCTCGAACACCTCGACTCCGTCGGGACTCAAGAGATGATCCGCGCGGGAACCGCGGCCCAGGGTCACAACCGGGGGGTGCTCGAGGAGGAGCAGCAGGTCGTGCGCCAGGCGCCCGTCGATGCGGGACTGGACCAGGGCGTGCTGCCACTCGAGCGCTTCGGCGTACGGGACGCTGCCGGCCTGCACGACCTCGAGCACGCGGCCGGTCACGAGGCCGCACTCCCTCTCATCGCCCAGCGGCTGCCGGCGACGCCGAGCGCGAAGCTCCCCGCTGTCAGGAGCGCCATGCCGGCGAACCGCAGGAAATGCCACACCGGAACCGCGAGAATTCCCAGGAAGAAGGTCCCAAATACGGACAGGGTGCTGATCACGCCGCGTTGCCAGATGTTCTCGAGTCCTTGACTGCGCCGCCAGCTGAAGATCACTGCGACGATCATCCCCCCGACGGTGCCCCAAAGGGGATCGAGCTCGCTCACGCTGTCCCCGTAGCGAGTGATCTCGGTGCGCTGCAACACCCGGACGAGGAACAGCACGATCGTCAGGCAGGCACCGCCAAAGCCGACGCCAGTGCCCAGGGCGCCCAGTCCGATGGCGAGGGGATCGGGGTCGCGTACGGGGGGAGGGGGAGGAGCGGTCACATATCCACCACGCGGCCAAGCGAATCGAGCGCGGCTTGGGCCACGGCTTCGGACATGGTCGGGTGCGCGTGAATCGCGAGTTCGACCTCTTCCACCGTGTACTCGTTCTCCCGCGCCACCGCCAGCTCGTGGATGATCTCGGAGGCGTGCCCGCCCACGATGTGCGCGCCCAGGATCTCGCCGTACTTCTTGTCGCGCAGGATCTTCACGAAGCCTTCGGTCTCGCCCGTTCCCCGCGCCCGGCCGTTCGCCGAGAACGGGAACCGGCCGGCGACGTAATCGAGCTTGCGCTCCTTGCACTGATCCTCGGTCAGCCCGATGCTCGCGACCTCGGGGTGGCAATAGGTGACGCTCGGCACGTTGTCGTACTTGATGGCGTGCGGTTTCTTACCCGCGAGGAGCTCGGTGACGTACACTCCCTCGCGGGAGCCCTTGTGGGCGAGCATGGGCGGTCCGGCTACGTCGCCGATCGCGTAATAGCCCGGCGCCGTGGTCTGGAGGCTCTGATCGACCTTGATGAAGCCGCGGTCCGTCACCTGCACGCCGCATTCCGCCAGGCCGACGCCCTCCGTGTTCACCGCGCGGCCCGCCGCCATCAGCACGCTCGCGACCTCGAGCTTCTGGGTGGCGCCGTTCGCTTCCACCTCGAGGGTCATCTTGTCCTTCCCGGGCGTCCCCTTCTTCACCTTGGCGCCGGCGATCACCTCGATGCCCCGCTTCTTGTAGCTCTTCGCGAGCGTCTCCGAGGCCTCCGCGTCCTCGAGGGGCAGAATCCGGGGCAGCGCCTCGATGAGCGTGACCTTGGTGCCGCACGCGTGGAAGATGTCCGCGAACTCCATCCCCACGGCGCCCGCGCCGATGATTGCCAGCGACGCCGGGGCCTTCTCGAGAAACAGCGCTTCGTCGGACGAGATCACCGTGGTCTTGTTGATCTCGAGCCCGATCTGCGGCAGGCCCTTCACGCGCGATCCGGTCGCGATGATCACCGCCTTTTTCGCTTCGTATGTCTCGGCCCCGACGTTCACCTTGCGGCCGGGCTTGAGCACGCCCGCACCCTTCACCACCGTGACCTTGTTCTTCTTCATCAGGAACTCGACGCCCTTCGAGTTCTGGTCGCTCACGCGGCGGGAGCGTTGCATGGCGACGCCGTAGTCGGTCTTCACGGCACTCGCCTCGACGCCGAACTCCTTGGCCTCACGCAGCAGGGTGGCGATGTAGGCCGAATGGAGCAGCGCTTTCGTGGGGATGCAACCGATGTTGACGCACACGCCGCCGAGCTTCTCCTTTTCGATCACGGCGGTGCTCATCCCCAGTTGCGCCGAGCGGATGGCCGCGACGTAGCCGGCGGGGCCGCCCCCGAGAATTACTACGTCGAACGAGTTGGCCACAGGCACTCCAATCAGAAGAGCATCGCCAGCGGGTTTTCCAACATCAGCTTCAGGGTCTTCAAGAACGCCGCGCCTGTCGCCCCGTCGATCACGCGGTGATCGCAGCTCATCGTCACCCGCATCCGACGCCGCGGAGCGAGCGCACCGTTCACGACCACCGGCTTCTGAACGATCGAGCCGACCGCGATGATCCCGGCCTCGGGCGGGTTGATGACCGCCGTGAACTGGTCGATGTCGAACATCCCCAGGTTCGAGACCGAGAACGTCGCTCCCGTGTACTCCGGAGGCTGCAGCCGGCGGCTGCGGGCCTTGTCGGCGAGCTCCTTCGCCTCCCGACCGATCTCGGCGAGCGGCTTGCGATCGGCGTCGCGGATCACCGGCGTGATCAATCCGTCTTCCACCGCCACCGCCATGCCGAGGTGCACCTCGTTCCAGTAGCGGATGTGGTCGTCCTGGAACCAGGCGTTGCAGGCGCCGTGCTGCACGAGGGCGAGGGCCGTGGCCTTGAGGATGATGTCGTTGACGGAGACCTTGCCCCGCTCGCCGAGCGATTCGTTCAGTGCGCCGCGGGCGTCGGCCGCCCGCTCCATGTCCACTTCGGTGGTGAGGAAGAAGTGCGGGATGGGACCGAGCGAGGTCGCCAGCCGTTTCGCGATGGTTTTGCGGATCTGGGTCAGCGGAACGTCATCGTACGGAGCGCCGGACCGCTCGGGAGACGGGAAACGGGAAACGGGAGACGGAACGGCCGCTCCCACGGCCGAAGCAACTGGCGCGCCTTGGCTGGGTACCCGTTCGAGATCCTTCTTGACCACGCGGCCACCAGGCCCCGAGCCCGCCACGAGCTTCAAGTCCACGCCCGATTCCTTCGCGATCCGGCGCGCGAGCGGGGAAGCCTTGACACGCACGGCATCGGTGGGCGCGGCAGACGGCGACGGGATGACCGCCACGGGCGCCGCAGCGCTCGCCACGGTTCCCGTTTCCCGTTTCCCGCTTCCCGATGAGGCCGCTGGCGCCGCGGCGGCTGGCGGCACACCGACGGCCTCGCCGGGCGCCGCTATGACCGCGACCACGCTCCCGACGGGCACGGTCTGGCCTTCCGTCACGGCCACCTGCCGCAGCACGCCGTCGGCGCGCGCCACCAGGTCCATGACGGCTTTGTCGGTCTCCACCTCGGCGAGGGTCTCACCCGCCTTCACGGGGTCGCCCTCCCGCTTGTGCCACTTCACGACGCGTCCCTCCTCCATAGTGGGAGAGAGCGCCTCCATGTAGACGGTGGTGGCCACGCTCAGTCGAGGTACAGCACGCGGCGCACGGCGGCGACCACGCGGTCGGCGCTGGGCTTGGCCAGGCGCTCGAGCTGCTTGTTGTAGGGCATGGGGACGTCGGCTTGGGTGACGCGCAGCACCGGCGCGTCGAGGTGATCGAACCCGTCGCGCTGGATCACGTCCACCACCTGCGCGCCGATGCCGGCGTGCGGCCACCCTTCCTCGACGACCACCGCGCGGTTGGTGCGCGCGACCGATGCGAGGATCGCGGCCTCGTCGAGCGGCCGCAGCGACCGCAGGTCGAGCACTTCGGCGGAGACGCCCTCGCGCCCGGCCAGCTGCTCCGCGGCCTTGAGGGCGACCGCCACCGTCTTGGAGTGACACACCAGCGTCACGTCACGCCCCGCGCGCTTCACGTCGGCCCGTCCGATGGGGACCAGATGCTCGCCTTCCGGCACGTCGCCCTTCAGGTTGTACAGCATCTCGCCTTCCAGCACGAGCACCGGGTTGTTGTCCCGGATCGCCGACTTGAGGAGGCCCTTGGCATCGGCGGGCGTCGCCGGTGCGACGACTTTCAAGCCGGGTATGTGGGCCAGCCACGCGTCCCACGCCTGGGAGTGTTGCGCCGCGAGCTGCAGGGCGGCGCCGTTCGGGCCACGGAACACGATTGGGATCGGCACCTGGCCGCCGGACTCGTAGAAGATCTTGGCGGCCGAGTTGACGACCTGGTCGAGCGCCAGCACCGCGAAATTCCACGTCATGAACTCGATCACGGGGCGCAGCCCCGCCATGGCGGCGCCCACGCCGATTCCGGCGAACCCCAGCTCCGCGATCGGCGTATCCACGACGCGCAGCGGCCCGAACTCCTCGAGCAGGCCGCGGCTGACCTTGTACGCGCCCTGGTAGACGCCGACTTCCTCTCCCATGAGGAACACGTTCGGGTCGCGCTGCATCTCCTCGCGCAGCGCCTGGTTCAGGGCATCGCGATACGTGAGCGTCGCCATCAATCGGCGAGCACGTGGTTGGTCAGCTCGGCGGGATCGGGATCGGGACTCTCGTCGGCGAAACGGACCGCTGCATCGGCCTCGGCGCGCGCCTCGGCATCGAGCGCATCGAGGCCCTCCTGATCGAGCCCGCCATCCTCCTTCAACTTCAGGGCGAGGTGCGCGATCGGATCGCGTTTGCGCTGCTCTTCCACCTCTTCCTTGGTGCGGTAGACGCCGTGCAGCGGGTCGGACATGGAGTGCCCCATGAAGCGATACGTCCGGACCTCGAGCAGCGTCGGATGGCCTCCCGTCCGGGCCCGCGCGCCGGCGCGCCGGGTCGCCTCGTAGACGGCGAGCACGTCCATGCCATCCACCAGCTCGGCCGCCATGTCGTAGCTGCAGGCGTGCTCCACCACGTCGGTGACGGCCGCCACGCGCTCGAACGCCGTGCCCATGCCGTAGCGGTTGTTCTCGCAGCAGAAGATCACCGGCAGCTTGTACACGGAGGCCATGTTGAGGGCTTCGTGGAACGCGCCGATGTTGACGGCCGCCTCCCCAAAGTAGCAGAGGCACAGCTGGTCGCCGCCCTTGTAGCGGATGGCGAACCCGATGCCGGCGGCGAGCGGGATGTGACCGCCCACGATTCCGTGCCCCCCGAGGAAGCGGCGTCTCGCGTCGAACAGGTGCATCGACCCACCCTTGCCTTTGGAGCACCCGGTCGCCTTGCCGAACAACTCGGCCATCACCGCGTTTGCGGGCACACCGCGCGCGAGGGCCTGTCCGTGCTCGCGGTAGGAGGAGATCACGTAGTCGTCGTCGCGCAGCGCCGCGAGCGAGCCGACCGCCACGGCCTCCTGCCCGATGTACAGGTGGCAAAATCCGCCGATCTTACCGAGGGCGTACGCCTCGGCGGCCTTCTCTTCGAAGTGACGGATCAGGAGCATCTGGCGCAGCATGCGTCGCTCCAGCTCCGCTTGTGCGGTGCGGCTGGCGGTCTGCGCGGTCGCGGTGGCCATGAGGGTCGGGGGGGCTAGACGGCGGCGGTCGCGCGCTCGACCTGTTCCCAGGCGTGATAGCTTGACCGCACCAGCGGCCCCGCTTCCACGTGACGGTATCCCATCGCCAGACCGTGCCGGCGCAGCTCGGCGAACTCGGCCGGCGTGTAATAGCGGGCGATCGGCAGGTGCTCGCTCGAGGGTCGCAGGTACTGGCCGAGCGTGAGGATGTCCACGCCCTGCGCGCGCAGGTCCCGCATCGCGACCAGCAGCTCGTCCCACTCCTCACCCAGCCCGCAGATGATTCCGGACTTGGTGAGCCGGTCGGGCGCCATCTGCTTGGCGCGCCGCAGCAGCTCGAGCGCCCGCGGGTAGCGGCCTCCCGGCCGGGCCAGGCGATACAGGCGCTCGATCGTTTCGAGATTGTGATTGAGGATGTCCGGCCCGGCCTCGACCACCAGGCGCAGGGCCCGTTCGCTTCCTTTGAAATCGGGAATCAGGACCTCGACCGATGTGCCCGGCGCCCGCCGCCGGATCGCTGCGATCGCGGCCGCGAACATCTCGGCACCGCCATTCACGAGATCGTCCCGGTCCACGCTGGTGATGACCACGTGGTGGAGCTGCATCCGCTCCACCGCCGCGGCGAGCCGCGCGGGCTCGTCGGTATCGAGCGGGGCCGGTGTGCCGTGCGCGACGGCGCAGTAGGCGCAGTTCCGCGTGCACACGTCGCCCAGGATCATGAAGGTCGCCGCCCGGTGCTCCCAGCACTCACCGATGTTGGGGCAGTGCGCTTCCTCGCACACGGTGTGAAGCCGGAGATCCCGCATCAGGTGCTTCAGGGCCAGGTAGTTTGGCCCGCCGGGAGCGGGGACCTTTAACCAGGAGGGCTTGCGGAGTTGGACGAGGGGCGGATTCGCCATAACTGGAGCCAAGATAGCGAGTTCCCACAGGGCGGGGTAGGCACGCGGCGATAATTTCAACCGCCTGGTTGATCGGGCTCCGCCCGCAGTTTCCGCCGCATCTCGCGCAACTCCTCCTCGAGCTCCGGCTCGGCGCTGAGCGTACCGTCCGCGATTTCGGCGATCTCCTCGGCCTCTCGCCACTGCCGCTCCAGCTCCTCGACCTCGGCCCGCTCGTCGACCGCCATCTCGAGTGCGAGGCGCCGCTCGGGAGCGAGGCTCCGCAGCGTCAGCTCGCGGCGCGCGACCTCCCGGATCAGCTGGTCGGGTCCGCCCGCCCCCTCGACCAGCCGGGCGGCGTCCTCGACGCGCTGACGGCCGGCACGCGCGATCGCCAGGTAGGTGAGCCCCTGACGCAACGCGAGCTGCGCCTCCCGGCCGACGAGCATCGCGCCCTCGGCCCGGCAGGCGGGGCAGCTCAAGAGCAGCGCCAGGTCGGCTTGAGGATGGCCGAGGACGCGCGCGTGGGCGACGTGCCTGGCCCGGAGCTCGAGTACGGTGCCGCAGCGCTCGCAGATCGGCGGCTCGGCGAGGCCGACACGACGGCGACCCACCATGCCGGTGTAGAGCCGGCGCGCCAGGTTGGGCATGTTCCACACGAACACGCCCAGGGAGCCTCCCGCGGTGACGTTCACGGCCACCGCGAGCCCTACCGCCGCGACCGTCACCGGCACGACGAACTTGAGTTGCTCCCGGCGTCGCGCCCTGAGCCGTTCCCCGTAGCGCCACGTCGCGAACTCGAGGCGGCGCGGCTTGCCCACGCGCACGATGTCGTAGGCTTGCCAGCGGATCAGCGCGACCTGCGCGCTCGCAGCAGCCACGCGACCGGCGGCCGCGGCACGGGCGAGGGCGTCGATTCGCTCCAGGCGATCGTCCAGCGGGGTGAGGTTCCAGCGGGAGCATTTCGGGCAAATGACCCACAGGCGTCCCTTCCACTCGTCGAACGCGAGCCGCCGGCCCACGCCGAGGCCCGAGGGCCCGCCGTCACCATCGAGCTTGCCGTTGCAGAACGCACAGGTACGGTACATGAGGTGCTGCCGCTCCTTACTCGAATCTATCCGCGCGGAACGGGCCGATGTCCACGTCGGTCTCACCCGTCGTCAGCAGGTCGCCCACGATTTCGGCCGTCAACGCGGCGAGCAAGATGCCGTTTCGTCCATGGCCCGTGGCGTACCACAGACCCTCCACGTCCGGATCGCGGCCGAGGATCGGACGGCCGTCGGGGGTCGCGGGTCGGAGGCCGGCCCACAGGCGTTGCACGGGCTGCGTGAGCAGGCCCGGGAGCAGCCGGACGGCGCCCCGGAAGATCTGGGCGAGCCCTTCGTTGGTAACACGGGCGTCGTAGCCGGCGCGCTCCATCGTGCTGCCGAGCAGGGCATCGCCGCCGCGCGCGAGGACGTACCCGTGATCGTGATAGAAGATGGCGGGCGGGCTGCCCTCAGGCCACGCCGTGGCGGCCATCTGGCCGCGCAACGGCTCGACCGGGAGGCGCCGCGGCACGCCGCGGATCTGCGGAGACCAGACCCCCGCCGCGAGCACCGCGTGCAGGGCCGCCGTGGTCCCGCGCGCGGTCACGACGCCCGAGACCCTGCCGTCCGTGATCGCAACGGCTTCGACCCCCTCGGCGGCGAGCGACGCGCCGAGGCACGGAGGCCGGCCTGTCGCTGGTGGGCCACTTCTTCCTTGAGACGCCCGGCCGCGGGCTCGTCGAAGGCCACCGCGGCGATGCCCGAGCGCCAGAAGCCGATATCGATGCCCGTGGCGTCCTGCAAGGCGGGAGCGAGCGGCTCGTAGAGGTCGCGGGCGCGCACCGACAGGGCGACCAACGCATCGTCGCTCGGCTCGAGCTGGGCGGCGAGCATGCCGGCGGACGCCGGGGACGCCGCCGCGGGATCCGGGCCGGGCTCGAAGATCGCGACGGCCAATCCATGCCGGGCGGCCGCACGGGCGCACGCCGCCCCGACCGCGCCCCCGCCCACGACGGCGACGTCGACGGTCTTCACCGGCTGGCGCCTTCCTGAAACCGGCTGCTACATTCCGTCGTATGGCCCCCGCGTCGGGGCCTCACGGAGGTATCCCCATGTTGCGGAGCATTCTCGGGTTCGCCGTCTTCGCCGTCGTGGCCTTCCTCGGCCTCAAGCTGCTGCTCGGCGTATTCGGTATCGTGCTCGGTCTCGCCATGACCCTGCTGGTGTGGGCCGCGATCGGATTCATGTGCTATCTCGCGATCCGGCTCGTCAGCCCGAGCACGGCGGACAAGATCCGGGAGATGATCAAGGGCCGCCGGGCGGACGCCTAGCCGCACCCGGCGCGCGTCACAGCGCATCGAGCTCCCGTAGCACTGCCCACGCGAGCAGCGGAATGAGAATCTCGTGATGGCCCGTGAGCTGGACCCCGCGGCCGCCGTCCAGCGTGGGCCGCTCGACCACGTTGACGCGCGGCCGATAGTGGCGCTGCATGTCGCAGTCACAAGCGGTGAACCCGGTTGGCCGCCCCTTGCCGAGGTTGCGCGCCACCGTCAGGGCCTTGAGGAACACCTCGGGCATGACGACGGCGCTCCCCAGATTCAACACGACGCCGCCGTCGTGGATGGCCGGTAGTGACGCGGCCAGGCGCTTGAAGTCGCGGTGACTGGTGGCGCCCAGCGCGGCGCCGTCGGCCGCGGGGTGCTGATGGATGATGTCGGCCCCGAGGGTCGCGTGGACGGTGACGGGCACGCCGCGCTCGACGGCGCCGAGCAAGAGTGACGCCTCGGGCGCGGCGAGCGGGGTGCGGCGGGCGAGGTAGTCGGTGAGCGCCTCGCCCATGCCCTTTCCGGCGCGGGCGCCGTCCGCGATGGCCGCGTTCATCTCCCGCCCAGTCTCCTCCGCCATGCCGAAGGTTCCGTCCGCGAGACCCGCCGCCACGTCCTCGCTCGTTCCCCCGTACGCGGCGAGCTCGAAGTCGTGGATTGCTGCGCTGCCATTCAGCGCGAGGTGCGTGATGACGTCGCGCCGCATCAGCTCGCGCAGCAGCGGCCCCAGGCCGACTTTGACGACGTGCCCGCCGAGCATCACCACCACGCCCCGCCGGCCGGCCGCCTGGGCCACGCGACGGGCCACGTCACGGAGGTCCCTGGCGGCGAGGACATCGGGGAGCGAGTCCAGGAAGGCGTCGAAGCTGTGATCGCTACCCGGCGGGTGCGCGAGGAGGGAGGGGTCGACCTTGTTGGGGCGCTGCGCGATGGGGACCGTTTTCAACCTGGTGAAGTCCGCCTCGCGATAGTCCGTCATGGGTGCGGCAGCCCCGAACGGGAGTCGTCGATGTGCTTGATGAGCTCGATGTTCTTGAGCTTCAGCGTCACCTGGCCGAACGAGAAGTTCGACTGCAGCGCCAGCATGATGCGCAGGCTGTCGTCCGACAGCCACATCCGCGCGTCCGCCTTTTCGGCGAAGATCCCGCCGCCGTTGGGGATGCGCGGCCGGATGACGATCGCGTTCCACTTCTTCCCGACGACACCCACCCGCTCGCGCTTCAGCACCTCGACGATCACTGGATTGCGCTCGGGGCGGAAATAGCGACGGAATTCGTAGCGCTTGCCGACTTCGAGCGGCACCGTGCGGATCCAGTACAGGAAGGCGGCGTCGTCGAGCGGGTCCGCCACGGTCGGGACCGTGCTGTCGCGACCGGCTTCGCGGTAGAACCCCGAGTCCGGGTAGATCTCGAATTTCCGCTCCCACGACTTGCCCTTCTCCTCCGTCTGATTCAGGAAGCGGCGGGAGTGGAAATCGCTACGCCCCACCCACGACTCGAGGTTCTGGTGGATGTGGTACCATAGCGCGCCCCCGTCGATCAAGAACCCGAAGTGAACCGCCTCGATCCCGCGGATCGTGTCGATCCCCGCCACCTGCATAGTGGCCGTGCCCACGCTGAAGGGTCCGTAGCGCGCCCCGTACACCAGCCGCTCGCCGACGGGGAACGGCACCGCGGCCGGGGACGCCGGGGACGCCGGGGACGCGGGGGGCGCGGAGGGCGTGACGATCGCCGTGGCCGACCGGGAGTTGGGATTGGCCGAGTCGGCCCGCGTCGAGTCCCGGCGCGCACTGTCCGATTGCGCGTGCAGGTCGATCGCGATGAGCAGCAGCGCCACCGCGGTGCGGGCTGCGCGGATGACGGGGCGGGCGCGCCATGCCGCGAGGAGCTGGCGCCACGGGCGCACCCGCGAGGGGCGCTGCGCCAGGTCGTAGCGGGTCGCCGCGGAGATGGTGTCGAGCCGCCGCGCGTGGGGCGCGAGCCGGGCGACGAGCTCCGCACTCGCGCACCAACCGTCCGTCTCCAAGAACCGCGTCGCGTCGCGCCGCAACGCCTGCCGCAGCACGATCAGGCGGAGCGCAAGGAATCCGGACACGCTGTCCCGCAGCCCCGCGACGCGGAGCAACCGGGGCGCCCAGCGGCGCGCGACCCGCAGGGCCCGAGATGACCGGCCCCGCGCCTCCAACAGGTCGGCCACGACCAGGTCCGCGCCCGATTCCAGACGCTTGACCATGTCCTCCATGCACTCGGGTGAGTGGGCGAAGTCGGCGTGCAGGGTGATAGCGCAATCGCGCTTGGGGCGATCGGTCTGCTGCAACGCCAGACGCAGCAGAGCCTCGAGGCTCTGGGCGTAGCCACGGCGCTCGCGCTGCGTCAGGATCGTCATGGGCAGCATTTTGGCGTACGAGGCGAGCACCGCGGCCGTGTCGTCGGTGGAGGCATCGTCCGCCACGAGTAGCTGGTACTCCCGCGGGAACGCCGTGAACACCTGACGGACCTTCCAGAGCACCAGCCCGGCCGTACGCGCTTCGTTGTGCACGGGGATGCAGACGTAGATCATGGCCCTGCAATCTAGACCAGCGACCGATACAGGGCCAAGACGGCTGCCGCCATAGCGGCGGCCGTGAACTGTGGGGGAAGGGGGATGGGGGACGGGTGCTCCAACGCCCGGACGACCTTGCGGGCCAAACCGTCTGCATCCCCTACCGGCACGAGCCACTCGGCGGGCACGATCTCGGGTAGCCCCCCTCCCGCCGCGGCGACCACCGGCCTCCCGAGGGCCAGCGCGTGGAGCACGACGCTGCCCAGGCCTTCCTGCTTGGAGGACATCACGAGGACATCGCTCTCGCGGATCAGCGCGTCCGCCTGCTCGACGTACCCGAGGAGGTGCACGCGGTCGGCCACGTCGAGGCGCCGGATCTCGCGCTCCAGCACGGAGCGGTCCGGGCCCGTCCCGGCGATGACCCAGTGAAGGCCGGGGCACAGGGTGCGCGCCGCTTGCGCGGCCCGCACCAGCGTCACTTGATCCTTCGAGGGCTCGAGGGCGGCGATGTTCGCGGCGAGCGGTGTGGCGTCCGCCAGGGCGAGTCGCGCGCGAATGGCGAGGGGCGTCGCGGCGGCGGCGCGGACGCCCGCCGGGTCGACGCCGTCGGGGACGACGGAGATCCGTCCCGGCGCGATCCCCGCGGCGACGAGGCCGGCCTGCACCGCCCGCGAGATCGCGATCACGGCGTCCGCGTGCCGGAGCGCGCTGCCGGCCCGTAGAGGGAACACGACGCGGCGGGTCGCGACGATGCGGGGTGCGAAGCCGGTGTAGTGCAGCACGCGGCGCGCCCAGACTGCGAGGGTGACGGCGTGGTTGTTGTGCGCGTGAATGAGATCTGGTCGCCAGGCGCGCGATTCGGCGACCAGCCGCCCCCAGGCGCGCGGATCGAGGCCCGGCCCCCACGACACCCCGCGGACCGCGACGCCGTCGGCGGCGGCGCGGCGGGCCAGCTCGCTGTCGCGCCGCGTCAGCAGACGCTGCTCGAGCGCCGGGGCTCGCGCCAGCTCGCGCGCGAGCAGCCGCACCTGGTCCTGCCCGCCCCGATACTCCCGGCCGGAATCGACGTGCAGGACGCGCACGGCCGTTCAGGCCGGCTGCGGCGCGGCGTGGCCGAGCGCAGCGCGCAGCTCGGCCAGCGTGAAGGGCTTGTGGAGGTAGGGGCGGCCGAGGCGCTCGAGGAACTGGAGGGTGTCGCCCCGGACGGTGTCGCCGGTGGCGAAGATCACCCGCTCCG
>WNGF01007295.1_pt1 | contig 13915 bp, 9 predicted proteins | sample 5400641 | NCBI WGS metagenome assembly WNGF01 (sample SAMN13153371, study PRJNA577476) | soil metagenome | isolation source: 80 cm soil or saprolite under grassland replicate 2 | place: USA:California | collected 2016-06-15
TCACCAAGCTGCGCCGCGTCCTGCAGGAGCACGGGTTCGCGGCCGCGGAGCTCCACCCGGTCGGCAGCGACCAGCGCGGCTCGGCCTGTTACGTGACCGACGACGACGCCGGGTCCGGGCTGTTCGTGAAGGTGGTCCCGCGGGAGTGGCGCGACACCGACCTGGTCTACCGCGCCTGGCGCTGGTTGTCCTTCCGTCGTGGACCGAGGCTGCCCAGCTTCGCCACGCCACTGCACAAGGTCGAGCACGAAGCATCGATGGCCCTGCTCGCCGCCGCCGCCGGCGTGCGCGTCCCCCAGGTCCTGCTGGTCAGGTCCTTCGGCAACGGCGCCGGCCTGTTGGTCGAGCGCCGGCTCCGCGGCCCCACCCTCGCGGAGCTCGGCGCCGACCAGCTCGACGACGAGTTGCTCGCGGCGACCTGGCGGCAGGTCGCGCTGCTGCACCACGCGGGGATCGCCCACGGCGAGCTGCTGCCGCCCAACGTCGTGGTCGACGCCGACGGCGCGCCGCGGCTGGTCGACTTCGACCAGGCGACCGCGGCCGCCGACCCACGGCTCCGGCAGCGCGACAGGACCATGCTGCTGGCCGCGCTGAGCAACCTGGTCGGCCCCGACCGCGCCCACGCGAGTGCCGACGCCGCCCTGGTGCCCGAGGCGGCCACGCCCACCGCACCGCAGCATCCCGCGCAGTCCACCGCCCACCCGTAGACCGGGCACCGTCCAGGCCGGGCTCCGCCGCCGGTGCTCCCCAGGAGGCTCCCTGAGGCTCAGCCGCTGGGGCGCTTCGGGGTCCGGGCCGGCCGGGACGTTGCGGGCCGGCTGTCGCCGCGGGCGGTCCCGGCGCCGGAGGCCTTGGCGGGCTCGCCCGTGTCGGCCTGGGCGATCCTGCTCGGCCGGCCGTTGCCGGTGCCGGGGGGCCGCAGCTCCCGTAGCAGCCGCCTCGCGGTGTCCAGGTCGACGGTGATGCCCTTGTTGCCGAGCGCCGCCAGCAGCTCGTCCGCCGTCACCGGCTCCCCCGGCTTGCGCTGGTCGAGGATGCGGCTGGCGACCGCGAACGGCGCCGGCGCCTTGCCGGCGCGCCGCAGCGCCCCCGGACGCAGCCCAGGCGGCGCCCCCGCGATCGGCGCGGCCGTGCGCGGCGCGAACTCGCTGCCTGCCTCCACCACCACGGTGGCGCGCCTGTGGGTGGGGTCGGTCAGCACCACACTGGGGTTGCCGGACCGCTCCGAGGCGGGCTGCCGCCGGGCGTCGTCGCGCGCCCCGGCCGCCGCCGGCAGCGGCGTGCCGCCGCGCTCCGGCTCCGGCACGCGTTCGCCGTTCGCCGCCGGGACGTCGCGCCTCGGCAAGGTGCCGTCCGCCTGGATGTGCTCGCCGTTGCGCTGCGCGGCCAGGTTGGCCCGGTCGCCGTCGGTCCGCGTCAGCTCCACCGGCAGCGGCAGCGCCGGCAGCCGCGGACCACCACCAGGTAGCCCAGGCTCCATCCCGGCCTGCTCGAACATGGCCTGCAGGCGGGTGATGCGCAGGTTGCTCGCGCGGCGCAGCACCATCATCAGCAGTTCGACGCCGAGCACCAGGGCCGCCGGCGGGATCGCCGCCACCCCGCGCGCCCCCCAGGTCGGCTCCGCGTGCGCCACGTTGAGCACGAAGCTGACGCTGGCCGCGGTGGCCAGCAGCAGCTTCGGCCACAGCACCTCCCACCAGGCGCGGTACTTGCCGGTGGTGGTGAACCACAGGTCGGCGCCGGTGGCGACCACGATGAACGAGTCGACCAGCAGGGGGATCGCCCAGGCGTGCTCCGGCGCGATGCCGTCCGAGCGCACGGCAAAGGCCCGGATCGCCTCGAAGCTGGTGTAGAACGCCAGCGAGGCGATCCCGGCCACGGCCGCGGCCAGCGTCGCGACCAGAATGGTCCGGAAGCGCAGGAGCCACGGGTCCGAGGCGAGGGTGTTCAGCGGCGGTGGCGGTCCTGCAGGCATCACGGGCAGCACTCCCCTGGCGGCGGACCGGTCGGCGGGGTGGGGGCCGCCGCCGGCATGCGTCGGATTACACGCCCACTCCGGGCAGTGGAGCAGACGCGCACACGAAGGCTTCTTCTACAACATCCGCCGCCGCGACACGACTCAGCAGCATTGCGGGTTTCAGGTCGAAACGCGCAGCTCAGGCTGAGGACGGAAAGGGCGGACGAGCTACCCGATCTATCACATGGGACACCGCGACCGCGGCGGGCGCGCTCACAACTGGGCGGTCGTCACGCTGGCGGTCACGCCGAGGAACGCCGCGTACCGGTCCGCGGCAGCCTGCAGGGCAGCGGCCTGTCCGTCGTCGAGCTGGCGGTAGAGGGCCACCTCGACCAGGACCGAGCGCCCCTTCAGGGTGCGCTTCCAGTGGCCGGCCACCTGGCCGTCGAAGATCACCACGCTGTTGAAGGGGATCCCGTCCTGGGTCAGCGACCTGGCGGCGCCGGAGACGTCGAGGACGTACTTGGTCTCGCTGTAGCCGACGACGTACTCGTCGTAGCCCTGCAGCAGGTGGACCCTCGGGGAGGGAGGCCGCGCCGGCGGCGCCGGCTCGGCGAACCAGTAGGACACCCCGTCCACGTCCATCCGCTCGAGCCGGGACGCGACCATCTCGATGCCCTCCCTGACGTCGGCCATCGTCAGGCTCGACCACCAACTGAGGTCCTTGGCGGTGGCCGGCCCATGGCTGCTGAAGTAGCGCAGCACCAGCTCGGCCAGCGCCTCGTCGCGACCACGGCTCGGCGCGAGCGGCACCCGCTCGTCCAGCAGGGCATAGGTGTGCTGCCTGCCGTCAAGGGCGCCGCTGCAGACGACGCCGTTCAGCTCGGCGTTCATCAGGATGTAGGCGAGCCGGAAGCCGCTCGTCGCGATCCCCGCCGCCTCCAGCCTGGCGCCGAGCACCTTGCGGGTGAGCTGGTTCCCGCCCCGCAGGGCGTCGACCAGCAGCGCCGTCGCCCTCCACAGCACGCCTTCGTCCAGCCCGAGCTGACGGTACTGGTAGCCGTTCAGCACCTGGACGCGCGGCCCGGTCAGCTCCAGCATCCAGCGGATGTCCGCCGGCAGGACGAAATGCCACGTCGGCCGCAGCACATGCGTCCGCAGGATGGCACCGTCCGCGAAGGCCCGCTCCACCGCGGCATCGTCGGCACCGCCGGTCCGCTCGGCGAGCGACCACTTCGCCGGGCCGTAGTCCTGCGACTGCACCCCACCCAACCAGCCCACCACCTCCTCGGGACGCTCGAACGAAGCTCCCCAGAGGCGCAGGTTGCGCATCCGCCAGTGGGCCAGACCCTCACCGTCCATGGCCGGCCATGGTAAGCGGCCGGACAGCCCAGGCGCTCCAGCCGGGAGCTGCCCGGTCGGCTCAGCCCACCTTCGGCGTCGCCCGCTCCACGATCGCGTCGAAATCAAGGCCCGGTCGAGTACCACCTACACAAGGCGTTCCGCAAGCTCGACGTGAAGACACGCACCCAGCTTGCACACCGCATGTCGTAGTTAGGCCGCTCGGAACGGGACTCCCGCAGGTAGTGCTGTCAGCCTTCGGCCTTCCTGCCGGCCGACAGGCTCGCGATCTGCGCTCGGGCGGCGGCCACCAACTCCTCATTGGTGTTCGCGTGGCCGTCCAGGCCCCAACCTCCGTCGGGCGCCTCGGTCAACAGCACCCAGGTCCGGCTGGCCAGCGTCGGGTCACCAGCAGCATCGGCGGCGATGCGGGTCAGCTGCTCGACCACAGCCAGCTGCTTGCCACGATCGAGCGCACCTGCGTTGGTGAGAACCTGGATCCGCACGTAGTTGGTGTCCCCGTCGACGTTGGAGAGGCTGCCAGCGGGCAGGTCGTGGACGAAGGCCGCGGTGTTCTTTCGGAACATGGGGATGTCCGGCACCTGCTCGACCGCCATGACCGCGGCCGCAAGATCCGCGGCGAGCCGGTGCTTGTCGGCAAAGGTCCCAGCCGTCGCATAGACGTCGATCATGGGCATGGCAAGACTCCTTCGGCAGATCGGGGCTGTCCCCTACAGGCCCTGGTAGAGATGGTCCGCGCCGATCGTGTCGGCCAGGCAATTAGCCATCTCGGCGGAGATGGCCAGCACCGCCGTAACGGCCTGTGGTGGTGGATGGCCACCTTGGCGCGCCACTGCCGAGTCTCGCCGCGCTGCCGCGCTATGTCACGAGGGATTCTTCTTCAAGGGCGTTCGCGGCGGTGCGGATCACGTCGACCACGAGGTTGGGGTTCGAAAGCATTGGGACGTGGCTGCTCTCGACCTCGTACGTGGTGGCTCCCATGCGCTTCGCGACGAAGCGCTGCAGGTCGGGCTGGACGGTGCGGTCGTTCTTGGCCACGACGTACGCGCTCGGCTTCGACCGCCACGCGACGCCTTCGACCTTCTGGTTGAAGAGGTCCGCTGCGGGGGCTGTGGCGGCCGCCCACACGACCTGCTTCTCCTCCTCGGGCAGGTCGCCGGCGAAGGTGTCGACGCCGCTCGGGAGCAGCCAGACGCGTCCGTCCGCGACCTCGATGTGCTGAAAGACGTCCGTCACAGGGAACTTGTCCTGCTGGCTCTGCGACGTCTCCTCCTCGTTGGCGGCCAGACGCCCGGCGTACAGAGCGGCATAGAGCGTCTCGCTGTAGATCTCGCGTGCCCTCGTAGGGTCGAGTGGTTTGAGCAGCTCAGCCGCCTTGAGGAGCCTGCCAGGCGCTTCTCCGCCGCGACCGAGCGCGAACGCGAGGCGGGCGCTCACGACGTGGAGCGTCGCGACCTGCAGCTCGTCGAGGGCGGATCGTCGTGCGATCGCCAGCAGATCCCGGGCCGTCGCGGGCTCGCCGGCGGCCAGCTTTGCCTGGGCGGCGGCGAGCGCTCGCGACCCCCGTCGATCGGCGTCGGCGGTCAGCGCCAGCGCGCGCTGTCGGAACGCAGCCGCCGCGGCCAAACCGCCGCGCGCCTGTGCCCGATCGGCCGAGCGCTCCAACTCCGCCGCGGTCTCCTCATCAGGTCCGGGTGCCGCAAGAGCTCGGTGCCAAGCTCGACGGTCGGGATCGGCCTCCGGGTCCGTCGCCTCCGCAAGCGCGCGATGCGCGCGGCGTCGCGCGCTCTGGGATGCCAACCGGTACGTCGCGGACCGGACCAGCGGATGACGGAACACGACCGTGGCGCCGACGTGCAGCAGCCCGGCTTCCTGCAGCTCGTCGGCGGCATGGCGCGGGACGCCTGCCAGATCCGCCGCCCTCCAAAGCAGAGGTGGGTCGCCTATGAAAGCTCTCCTCCCGTACAACCCACACGCCCCGGGAGTCGGATTCGCGGAGGCCTCCACTTCCGCCCGGATCATCGGCGGTCAGACCCTGCGAAAGCTCCAGGAGTGCGAGTGGGTTTCCGCCGGTCTCGGCGATGAACCGCTCAAGGATTCGCTCGTCAACCGCAGCCCTTGGTACGGACGCGAGCACGCCTCGGGCTGCATCGCCATCCAGGCCGGGGATCAGCAGCTCCGGCAGTCCCCTCAGCGGCTCGATCGACTCGCGAACTGCGAACACGATGCCGACGGCCTCGGCCCGCAGCCGCCGCGCGACAAAAGCAAGCGTCCGTGCGGCCGCCCTGGACATCTCCTCCGACCGCAACGTCACCTCTGGCTGCCGGCGCGAGGGCCCGGGGGGACCGCCGTTGGCGTCCATACCGACCGTCTCAGGCGGGGCGCCTCCGCATCGGAGGCGGCCCTGTGGTCGTCCTACCACTGTTCGCTTGGCCGCGCTCATCCACCTGTAACGACGCGCTCAGCGAGCGCCGGTCGCGATGAAGGGGATCGCCCATCTACCGCCACGGGTGCCGATCCCCGCAGCCAACGCTCAGCGTAGCGATGGGCGACCTGGGCGGCGCGGTCATCGTCAAAGGTTGCACGGCGGTGTGCGGCGTGGCGAACCAGCAACGCCGCGGCGTAGGTACGGCCGAGGCTGAGAGCGAAATCGCGCATCTGCTCCTGCAGCGCGTCGCCGTCAGTCTTCGGCCACGCCCGCACGCTCTCCAGTAGGACCTGGCGCCAATGATCGACAAGATCAGCAGGGAGACCCGTTCCGAGCGCTGTGCGCAAGCTGGCGGTCTGCTCGGACAGGTCTTCGAGGAGCGCCGTGACGGCCTCCTCCCGGGATTCCGCGCGCAACAGGTCAAGGCTCAGGACGTTCGTCGTGCCCTCCCAGATGGGCAGCACCTGGGCGTTGCGCAGGAGGCTCGGGATGCCGGTGTCCTCGATGTACCCGGCGCCGCCGAAGGCCTCGACCACCTCGCTGGCATGGGCTACGGCATCCTTGGCAGTGAGCAGCTTGATGGTCGGGACGAGCGCTCGAAGCGCGCGTTGCTCCGGTTCGCTCGCCACCCCGTGCTCCATCCGGCCCAGCAGTTCCATCCCACGGACCGCGAGCGCGAAGGCCGCCTCCGCCTCGACCGCCAGATCGGCGAGGGTCGCCCTGTGCAGCGGCAGGTCGATCAGCGGCCGACCGAACGCGTGGCGTACCCGGGCGTACGCCACCGCCAGTTCGACCCCTCGTCGCATGCCCGCAGCGGAGCTGATGGCGTTGTGCATGCGAGTGACGTTGAGCATCCCCGCGATCTTCTTGAGTCCCCCGTCGACGCTGCCGACCGGGGTCGCGTAGGCACCGGCGAGCGTGAGTTCCGCGGTGGGCAGCGCACGGGTTCCGAGCTTGTCCTTCAGCCGGTTCACCAGGATGGTCGAGCCGAGCTGCGTCTGGCCGCTGCGCGGGTCGATCCGCTCGACGAGGAACAGGCCGAGGCCCCGGCTACCGTCCGCCGCGCCTTCGGGTCGGGCGAGCGCGAGCGCGCAGTCGGCGGTCGTCGCCGAGGTGAACCACTTGGTGCCGTACAGGCGCCACTCCCCCGCCTCGTCGCGCCGCGCCACCGTCGAGGTACGGCCGACATCGGAGCCGCCCTCGCGCTCGGTCATCCACTGGCCCGAGGTCCACGCCCGGTCGGGGTCGCGGCTCGTCAGCCGGGGGACGACTCGCTCGCGCAGTTCAGTGGGAGCGTAGTCGAGCAGCACGCGGACGGCCGCGTCCGTCATGGCCATGTGGCACGTGTAGACGGCGGATGAGGGGGCGTAGAGATGGATCAGCGCATGCTGGACGACACGGTCGTAGCAGCCGTGGCGATCCTCGTACGGAAGGGCGCACAGGCCCGCGCGCGCCTGGACGGCGTGGAACTCCGCCCAGGCGGGGTGTAGCTCGATCCGGTCGACCCGCCGGCCCCACGGGTCGTAGTGCACCAGCCTCGGCGGAGTCGCCTCGGCCTCTTCCGCGAGCCGGGCCAGCTCACCGGCCGCAGCCTCACCCATCTGGTCGAGTTCAGGCTCGACCTGCGCCAAGACCTCCGCCGGGAGCAAGCGCTCAAGATGCTCGTGAAGGACCACATCCGAGCGGTAGGTGTTCCGCAACCTGGGAGGCTCTTGGAAGAACATACAACGATCCTCTCTCGGCACCGGATCGGACGTACGACGAACCCTAACCACAGGCGGCAGCTCGGTCACGCCGTGGATTCAGAAAACATTCGCGGCGCCCATCCTGCTTCTCGGTCATCGCCGTGCCGCAGAGGGCGCCGGCCTTCGCGGCGAGGGGGCGCAGCCCCGGGTCGTAGGCGGTGGCGGTCAGCTTTGGCTCCCAGAGCTGGGCCAGCTCGGGGGGCGCCGGCCCGCAGGGCGGGGACGGCGGCGTGGGTCATGCTGACCGGGCAGCCGTGGCCGGCTTCGACCTGCTGCCAGACGTAGAACAGGGCGGCCCGGGCGACGTGGGCGCCGGGGCGGGACCAGCGCCAGCTGCCGGCGTGGACGCCGTGCTCGACGGCGCTGCAGAGGAGGCGGTGCCAGGCGGGGTGGAACTCGACCTCGTCGATGCGGCGGCAGCACCATAGGGTCCGATGTTGCGGGGGCACCGTGCTGCTCAACCTGCTGCTGCGCCAACCAATAGCCACCACCATCCGTCTGGTTGTTGGGAACGATCGGAGGTACGAAGATGCGAAGCAAGACCGAACGCCGAGCCCGCCGCCTGGCGCTGGTCACGGTGGCGGTGCCGGTCGCCGCGTGGGCCTTGGAGCAGGTCGCCCGCCGCGCTGAGGCCCGCGACAGGACCTCTCCGGCCAGTCGGCGGCTGCGGTAAGGCGCCGACGTCGTGCGACGCTTCGGCCGTGGGCCACTGGCCGACCGGCTGGACCGCGGGCCGGTCACCAGGGGCACTTCGGGGGATCGCTGACCTCGGCCAGGCGAGCGGCGCGCGGAGCGCCGCTCGCTAGACGGGCTGCCCCCGTTGGGCGTCGGCGGCGGCCTCGCCCGGTGGCGATGCCCAGGACCACACCCAGTCCCTGACGTCCGGGGCGTCGTCGCCGACCCGCCGGGTGTACGCGCGGTGGCGCAGCCGCTCGTCGCCCATGCGCTGGCGCAGCGACGCGGCGCGCTGGGCGAGGCCGGGCACCCGGTCGATCACGTCGATGACCAGGTGGAAGCGGTCCAGGTCGTTGAGCATCACCATGTCGAACGGCGTGGTGGTGCTGCCCTCCTCCTTGAAGCCGCGCACGTGCAGGCCGGCATGGTTGCTGCGGCGGTAGGTGAGGCGGTGGATGAGCGACGGGTAGCCGTGGTAGGCGAAGATGACGGGGCGGTCGCGGGTGAAGAGCGCGTCGAACTCGGCGTCGGGGAGCCCGTGAGGGTGCTCGGACTCCGGCTGCAGGCGCATGAGGTCGACGACGTTGAGCACCCGCACGCGCAGGTCGGGGAGGTGCTCGCGGAGGAGCGACACCGCGGCGAGCGTCTCCAGGGTGGGGACGTCGCCGGCGCAGGCGAGCACCACGTCGGGGTCGCCGCCGTCGTTGCTGGCCCATTCCCAGATGCCGATGCCGCGCGCGCAGTGGAGCACCGCCTCGTCCATCGACAGGTACTGCAGGGCCGGCTGCTTGCCGGCCACGATCACGTTGACGTACTGGCGGCTGCGCAGGCAGTGGTCGGCGACCGAGAGCAGGCAGTTGGCGTCCGGGGGCAGGTACACCCGGATGACCCCGGCCCGCTTGTTGACCACGAGGTCGATGAAGCCGGGGTCCTGGTGGGAGAAGCCGTTGTGGTCCTGGCGCCAGACGTGCGAGGAGAGCAGGTAGTTCAGTGATGGGATCGGGCGCCGCCAGGCGATGCGGTTGGTCGTCTCCAGCCACTTGGCGTGCTGGTTGAACATCGAGTCGACGATGTGGATGAACGCCTCGTAGGAGTTGAACAGCCCGTGCCGGCCGGTCAGCGTGTAGCCTTCCAGCCAGCCCTGGCACAGGTGCTCGCTCAGCACCTCCATGACCCGGCCGTCCGGGGCCAGGTGGTCGTCGCCCGGCACCCGCTCGGCATCCCAGGCGCGGTCGGTGACCTCGAAGACGGCGTCCAGGCGGTTGGAGTTGGTCTCGTCGGGACCCATCAGCCGGAAGGTGGTCGGGTTGGCGGCGATCACGTCGCGGAGGAAGCCGCCGAGGACGCGGGTCGCCTCGGCGGTGGTGGCGCCCGGCTTGGCCACGTCGACGCCGTAGGCGCGAAACTCGGGCAGCTCGAGCGGGCGCACCAGCGGGCCGCCGTTGGCGTGCGGGTTGGCGCCCATGCGCCGCTCACGCCTGGGCGCGAGCTCGGCGAGCTCCGCACGGAGGGCACCGGCCTCGTCGAACAGCTCATCCGGCCGGTAGGAGCGCAGCCAGGCCTCCAGCTCGCGCAGGTGGTCCGGCCGCTGCGCCAGGCCCGCCAGCGGCACCTGGTGCGCCCGGAAGGTGCCCTCCACGGCGACGCCGTCGACCTCGCCCGGGCCGGTCCACCCCTTGGGGGTGCGCAGGACGATCAGCGGCCAGCGCGGCCGGGCCGCGTTCCCCTCCGCGCGGGCGTGGCGCTGGATGGCGCCGATCTCGGCGACGACCTCGTCCAGCGTCGCGGCCATGCGCTGGTGCATGGCCTCGGGCTCCGACCCGGTCACGAACCGCGGCGCGTACCCGTAGCCCTCCAGCAGCGAGCGGAGCTCGTCCTCGGGGATGCGGGCCAGGATCGTGGGGTTGGCGATCTTGTAGCCGTTCAGGTGCAGGATCGGCAGGACCGCGCCGTCGCGGACGGGGTTGAGGAACTTGTTGGAATGCCAGCTTGCGGCCAGCGGGCCGGTCTCCGCCTCCCCGTCGCCGACGACGCAGCAGACCAGCAGGTCGGGGTTGTCGAACGCGGCGCCGTAGGCGTGCACCAGCGCGTAGCCGAGCTCGCCGCCCTCGTTGATGGATCCCGGCGTCTCCGCCGCCACGTGGCTGGGGATGCCGCCCGGGAACGAGAACTGGCGGAACAGCCGCCGCAGCCCTTCGGAGTCGGGGCCGACGTGGGGGTAGACCTGCGAGTAGGTGCCCTCCAGGTAGACGTTGGCCACCAGCCCCGGCCCGCCGTGCCCGGGCCCGGTCACGTAGATGGCGTCGAGGTCCTCCCGGCGGATGACGCGGTTCATGTGCGCGTAGACGAAGTTCAGCCCGGGCGTGGTGCCCCAGTGGCCCAGCAGGCGCGGCTTTACGTGCTCCAGGCGCAGCGGCTCGCGCAGCAGCGGGTTGTCCAGCAGGTAGATCTGGCCGACCGAGAGGTAGTTCGCGGCCCGCCAGTAGGCGTCCAGGCGGGCCAGCTCGTCTGGACCCAGCGGGCCCCGGCCGGCCTGCGTGCCGGCCTCAGCAGTGGTAGCCATCGTGCTCCCCGTGGTCGACCTCGCCGTCACCGGACTTCCTCAATCGTCCACCCTGCGGAACCGGAGCAGGTGGTGCCGCCTCGGGCGCGAAGAGGGCCGAGTACCCGCCGGCGCTCCTGCTTACCCTTGACGGTACGCTCCCGCTGGGCAAGCCCGGCCACGACCGGGCGACGTCGTTCACCTTTGACGGGGTACGGTGACTGCGTGGAGCGCAACGTCTACCTGACGGCGATCGAGCCGGGCAGCGGCAAGTCGGCCGTTGCCCTCGGGGTCATGGAGGCGCTGGCCTCGCTGGGGCGGGTCGGCTACTTCCGGCCGATCGTCGCCGCAGGCTCGCGGCCGGACAACGACATCGAGCTGATCCGGCGCCACTACCGGCTGCCCCAGACCTACGAGGAGTCGTACGGGGCGGTGGTCGACGACCTGCGGGCGATGAGCGACCGCGACCGCTACGAGCAGCTGCTCAAGCGGATCATGGAGGCCTACAAGCGGCTGGACGACGCCACCGACCTGCTGCTGGTCGAGGGCAGCGACTTCAGCGAGGCGTCGCGGGCGCTGGAGTTCGACTTCAACGCCGACGCCGCCAACCACCTCGGCTGCCCGGTGCTGCTGGTGGTGCGGGGCAGCGGCCGGTCGGTGGAGCAGGTGCTGGAGGTCGTCCAGCTGGCCCACGGGTCGCTGACCGGGCGCGGCTGCACGATCCTGGCCACCGTCTGCAACCGGGTCGCCCCGGCGCTCACGGAGGAGCTGCGCGTCCGGGTGCACGAGGTGGTCGGCGACGAGCCGGCCTACGTCCTGCCCGAGGTGCCGGGGCTGGCCGCGCCCACGGTGGCCGAGGTCGCCAAGGCGTTGGCGGCCCGGTTCCTGCGGCCGGCGGGGGGTGCCGAGGAGCCGAGCAGCCGCCGCGAGGTCGCCCGCGTGATCGTCGGGGCGATGAGCCTGCCCCACTTCCTGGACCACATCGGCGACGGCGACCTGATCATCACCCCCGGCGACCGCGCCGACCTGATCGTCGGCAGCCTGGCCTCCCGGTTCTCCGGCACCTACCCGAACGTCGCCGGCCTGGTGCTGACCGGCGGGCTGGTGCCCGAGCCGTCGGTGCTCAAGCTGATCGAGGGCCTCGGCGGGTCGCAGGTGCCGGTCCTGGCCGTCGGGGCCGACACCTACCAGACGGCCGCGACCGTCGCCGGCGTCCGCGGGGTCCTCACCCCCGACAGCGAGCGCAAGATCGCCGCCGCCCTCGGGGTGTTCGCCGAGCACGTGGACCGCCAGGCCCTGCTGGGCCGGATCGAGGTGACCCGCACCGAGCGGGTGACCCCGCTGATGTTCGAGCAGCGGCTGGCCGAGCGGGCCAGGGCCGACCGCCGCCACATCGTGCTGCCCGAGGGCGGCGACGACCGGATCCTGCGCGCGGCCGAGCAGGTGCTGCTGCGCGGGATGGCCGATCTGACCGTCCTCGGCGACCCCGACACGGTCAAGGACCGGGCCGCCGCGCTCGGCCTGGAGCTTCCCGGCCTGCGGGTGGTGGACCCGCAGCACTCGGAGTGGCGCGAGGACTTCGCCCGGACCTACCAGGAGCTGCGCCGCCACAAGGGGGTGGCACCCCAGCTCGCCGAGGACCTGATGGCCGACGTCTCCTACTTCGGCACCATGATGGTCTACAAGGGCCTGGCCGATGGGATGGTGTCGGGCGCGGCCCACACCACCGCCCACACCATCCGGCCGGCGTTCGAGTTCATCCGCACCGTCCCCGGCACCTCGATCGTGTCCAGCGTGTTCTTCATGCTGCTGGCCGACCGGGTCCTGGTCTACGGCGACTGCGCGGTGGTGCCCAACCCCAGCGCCGAACAGCTGGCCGACATCGCCGTCGCCTCGGCGGGCACGGCCGCCCGGTTCGGGGTCGAGCCACGCGTGGCGATGCTGTCGTACTCGACCGGAGAGTCCGGGCTCGGCAGCGACGTCGAGAAGGTCCGGCGGGCGACCGCGGTCGCCCGCCAGCGCCGGCCCGACCTCCTGATCGAGGGCCCGATCCAGTACGACGCGGCCATCGACCCGCAGGTCGCCCACTCCAAGCTGCCCGACAGCCAGGTCGCCGGCCGGGCGACGGTGTTCGTGTTCCCGGACCTGAACACCGGCAACAACACCTACAAGGCGGTGCAGCGCTCGGCCAACGCGGTCGCCGTCGGGCCGGTGCTGCAGGGCCTGCGCAAGCCGGTCAACGACCTCTCGCGGGGGGCCACCGTGGCCGACATCGTCAACACCGTGGCCATCACCGCCGTCCAGGCCCGGGGGCGGGCCGATGCCTAGGGTCCTGGTCCTCAACACCGGTTCCTCGTCCGTCAAATACCGGCTCTTCGAGATGGACGGGCAGGTGGTGCTCGCCTCGGGGGTGCTGGAGCGGATCGGGGAGGCCGAGTCCAAGCTGACCCACCAGGCCCAGGGTGCGGAGCCGCTGGTCGTGGAGGGTCGCGTGGCCGACCACGCGGACGGGTTCGACCGGGTCTTCCGGGCCTTCGAGACCGCCGGCGGCCCGATCGGCGACCTGGCGGGCATCGGCCACCGGGTGGTCCACGGCGGCGACCGGCTCACCGCCCCGACCCTGCTCGACGACGAGGCCGTCGAGGCGATCACCGAGCAGGCTCCACTGGCCCCGCTGCACAACCCCCCGCAGGTGGCCGTGTTCGACACCGCCTTCCACCGGACGATGCCGCCGCGGGCCTGGCGCTACGCCCTCCCCGCCGAGCTGGCCACCAGGCTGCGCATCCGCCGCTACGGCTTCCACGGCACCTCGCACGCGTACGTGTCCCGCAAGGCGGCCGAGCACCTGGACCGCCCGGCCGGCGATTTGCACCTGATCACCCTGCACCTGGGCAACGGGGCCAGCGCGGCCGCGGTCGCCGGCGGCCGCTGCATCGACACCTCGATGGGCCTGACCCCGCTGGAGGGCCTCGTCATGGGCACCCGCAGCGGCGACCTGGACCCGGCGGTCGTGTTCTACCTGCACCGCGAGGCCGGGCTGTCGGTCGGCGACATCGACGACCTGCTCAACAAGCGCAGCGGCATGCTCGGGCTGGCCGGGGCCAACGACATGCGCGAGGTCGAGCGCCGGGCCGCCGCCGGCGACGCGGCGGCCGCCGAGGCCCTCGAGGTGTACTGCTACCGCATCCGCAAGTACGTGGGCGCCT
>WNGF01006917.1_pt1 | contig 13909 bp, 11 predicted proteins | sample 5400641 | NCBI WGS metagenome assembly WNGF01 (sample SAMN13153371, study PRJNA577476) | soil metagenome | isolation source: 80 cm soil or saprolite under grassland replicate 2 | place: USA:California | collected 2016-06-15
CGATGTCCGAGCATGGCGTCGCGGCGCATGACCCGCACGATCAGCACGGCAGCGGGCACGAGGACGACCGCGAGGACGCGCACGAGCACGACGATCGTCACGAGCACCCCGGAGGCCTGATCGGGTCCATCCGATCGATCTTCGCGCCCCACGGCCATGACGTCGCGGACACGCTCGATGAGGCCCTCGAATCGTCCGCGGCCGGCATTCGCGCGACGAAGGTCTCGCTCCTCGGGCTCGGCCTGGTGGCGGCGATCGAGGGCGTGATCGTCGTTGCGAGCGGCTCGGTCGCGTTGCTCGCCGACATGATCCACAGCCTCGGAGACGCGTCCACGGCCATCCCGCTCTGGATCGCGTTCTCCGTGGGACGCCGCCCAGCCAACCGCCGATACAGCTACGGCTACGGAAAGCTCGAAGACGTGGCGGGCATCTTCATCGTGCTGATGATCTTCGCGTCGACCGTGGTCGCGGCGTGGGAATCGATCGCCAGGCTCATCGATCCGCAGCCGATCGCACAGCTCGGATGGGTCGCGCTCGCCGCCCTCGTGGGGTTCATCGGCCACGAGCTGGTCGCGCAGTACCGGGTGTCGTGGGGAACGCGGATCGGCAGCGCGGCGTTGGTGGCCGATGGGTACCACGCGCGCACGGACGGGTTCGCCTCGCTCGCCGTGCTCATCGGCGTCGCGGGCGTGGCCCTCGGCTTCCCGCAGGCCGACCCGATCGCGGGCCTGGTCATCAGCGGCGTCATCGCCCTGCTGCTGAAGGGCGCCGCGGTCAGCATCTGGCATCGCTTGATGGATGCCGTCGATCCTGAGCTCACGGAGGCCGTGGAGCGCGCCGCCCTCCAGCCCGGCGTGCAGGAGGTCACGAGCGCGCGGATCCGCTGGATCGGGCATCGCCTCGAGGCGGAGGCCCACGTGACCGTCGACTCGGACCTCACCACGATGCAGAGCCATGAGATCGCGGAGACCGTCCGCCACGCGATCTGCCATTCGGTCGCGAAGATCTCGGAGGTCGTCGTGCACGTCGACCCGTGCACGCATGCGGTCGCCGATCCGCACGGGACGACGAGCCACCACGTCCCCGCGGCCCCCCGCCACATCCCTTCGAGCGCGACCGACACGGACCGCCGGGCGAGCTGACGGCTCGGCACGCGACCACTCACGGCTGATCGGTCACGAGTACTCCAGGTCGCGCCGGCGGAACAAGGCGGCGCCGAGCAGGGCAAGCCCCGCGCCGAGCAGCATGACGACCCCGGCCTCAGGCCAGTCCGGCTTCGCGGCGGGTGCCAGCGCCATGTGGGCGAACAGCGACGAATCGCGCAGCCAGTCGTTGCCCTTCACGATCGAGCCGACGAGCTGCACGAGGAACGACCACGCGACGATCCCGTACGCCACGGCCACGGTGAGGCGCGGTCGCACGCCGAGGACGAAGACGCCGGCGCCGAGGACGAAGATCGCGGGGACCGTCGCGTTCATCCCCGCCTCGAGGAGCGTCTGAAGGCTGACCCCGGCGTGCTGGCTCGCCGCGCCGATCCAGGTCGCGAGCCCCGCGAGTGCGCCGCACAGGATGAGGAGCCCGAACGACACGGCGACGCGCCCGCCGAGCCAGACGAGACGCTTCACCGGTCGCACGAGGATGTTGTCGAGCCGGCCGCTCGCTTCCTCGTCGCGCACCGCGCCGATCTGGCTCGCCGCGACGACGGCGATGAGCACCGCGATGGTGAGGAACGAGACGCCGAGGTACGCCTCCGAGGCCTTGCGCACGCCGAGCCGGCCAAGGACCGAGGTGAAGGCGGGTGAGCTCGCGAAGAGGGTCGAGGCGGATCGGGTCACGTACCCCTGTACCGCACTGATCGCGACGATGCCGAAGAGCCAGCCGAGCGCCGTCGGACGGATGAGCCGGATCGCGAGGGCGGTCGGGCCGGCGAGGAGGCGTGACCTCGTCGACCGGGACACCCGTTCCTGCAGGACGCTGCCGTAGAGGTCGCGGCGTCCGGCCAGGACGACCGTCGCGATCGCGCACACCGCGACGAGGCCGAGGACCGGCAACAGCGCGAGCGGCTGCGGATCGCGCAGGGGATGGACCTCCTCGACCCAGCCGATCGGCGTGAACCAGCGGAGCCAGCCGAGGCCGGCCGTCGAATCGGCCACCATCCGCGTGAGATACGAGGCCCCGAGGACGGCGCCGGTCAGCATCGCGGCCTGGCCCCGCGTCGCGCTCAGCTGGCTCGCGACCGCGCCGACGCCGACGAACATCGCCGCGCCGGAGACCATCGCCAGCCCGAAGAGGACCGATCCGCCCGCCGTGAAGCGCGCGCCCGGCAGGCGACCGGCCGCGAGCGTGAGCAGCACGGCGATGACGAACATGACCACGATCGAAACGCCGAGGCCGAGCAACGCCTGCGCCGCGGCTCGTCGTTTCGTCGTTTGACCGGCGAGCAGGAGCTCCCAGCGGCCGGCCTCCTCTTCGCCGCGCAGGAGACCGGTGCTGGTGAGCAGGCCCCAGATCGAGCCGATGAGCGCGATCACGACGAGCACGCGCCACGAGGTGAATCCGGCGACCGTCTCGGCGTGCTGGGGCTGGCCGAGGAGGATCGAGAAGGACTGGAGCGACGGCACGACCTTCAGCCGGTCGGCGACGGTCGGGTAGCCGACGACATACCCCTTCACGGTCCCGATGACGAAGAGGCCGAACACGAAGCCCCAGAGCGCGGCCCACCGGAGCGAGCTGCGCGCGATGTGACCGGCGATGACCCACCCTGGGGCCAGCCCGCTCGAGCCCAGCGTTCGCGGAAGCGGGAGCGTACGGGGAAGGAGTGCGCCGCTCATCGCGCCGCGCCGTCGCCGCCGTAGTACGCGAGGAAGAGCTCCTCGAGCGACGGCTTCGTGCTGAGCAGGTCGCGAACCCGGGCCGATGCGAGCGCGCGAAGCAGCGGCTCGATCGATCCGCTCACCTGGCAGCGCAGCCGCTCGCCGTCGATCTCGACTGCGCTCACGCCCGCGACGCCGCGCAGGTCGGGCGGTGGGCCGTCGAACGTCGCCTCGACCGAGAGGGCCGACAGATGCCGCATCTCGGCGAGCGTGCCGATCTCGAGAAGCTCGCCGAGGCGGAGGATCGCGACGCGATCGCAGAGCGCCTCGACCTCACTGAGGATGTGCGACGAGAGGAAGATCGTCTGCCCGGCGCGCTTCGCCTCGCGGACGCATTCGCGGAACCCCTGCTCCATGAGTGGATCGAGGCCGCTGGTGGGCTCGTCGAGGAGCAGGAGGTCCGCGCGCGTCATGAGCGCCGCGATGAGGATGAGCTTCTGCCGGTTGCCCTTCGAATACGAGCGCACCTTCTTCGACAGATCGAAGTCGAACCGTTCGATGAGCTCGTCGCGGTAGCGTTTGTCGACGCGCCCGTGGACGCTGCCGAGGAGATCGAGCGTCTCGCGGCCGGTGAGCCCCGGCCAGAGGTTGGCGTCGCCGGGGACGTACGCGAGCCGGCGGTGGACCTCGGGCGCGTGCAGCTGCGCATCGAGGCCGAAGATCGTCGCGTGACCCGCGGTGGGGCGGATGAGGCCGAGGAGGAGCCGGATCGTCGTGGTCTTCCCCGCCCCGTTCGGGCCCAGGCAGCCCAGCACCTCGCCCTCGACCACGGTGAGGTCGAGGCCCTTGAGGGCGAACTGCCGCCCGTACCGCTTGGACAGCCCCTGGGTCTGGATCGCGATGCCCACGCTCGACGTCCCTTCGACCGTCAGGGCGAGGACGTGAGCTCGACGACGTGGTCGACGTCGCTCTGCCGGAAGATGAGCTGGACGGGGCGCACTCCGGCGGGCACGTCGAAGACCACGAAGCCGGACAGCACGTCGTTCTTGCGCAGGGTGACCGACGACAGCGGCAGGAGGCCCTCCATCCCGAGCTGCTGGCCCGCGTAGCGGACGAGCCGTGCCTCGGCCACCGTCGCGGCGACGTTCGGCGTGTAGATCCGGTTGCCGCCGTCGCGCGCGGCGAAGTCCGCCGGGTTCACGAGCAGGTCGTCGTCGGAGCGGTTCGTGATCGTCACGACGATGGCCACGCGCTGGAGCGACTGCTCGACCGGCGCGGCGTACACGAACGGCGCCGACGCGCTGAGGCTCAGGCTCTCGGTCGCGGCGCAGCCGACCGCGACGAGCGCGAGGAGGACGACCGCCATGAGCCGGCACATGCCGCCACTTTACGACCGCTCGGTCGCCCGTCAGGTCAATGAAGGCGCACCACGAAGCCATGGGCTCGGGCGTCGTGAGCGCCGCCGGCCTTGGCTAGCCTCGGGGCGTGCGATCGCTCGCGGCCGTCACGGTCACCGTCCTCGTCTCTTCGTGCGCAGCACCGGCTCCGCCGGCGGAGGCCGTCCGCAGCGGCGGGACCGCAGTGATCGCGTGGCAGGAACCGGACACCCTCGACCCGCTGTACAGCACCGGATCGCAGACCTCGGGCCTCATCTCCGCCCTGGCGGTGGAGGGACTCGTCCGGACCGGCCCGTCCGGCGGACCGATCGCGGTCCTCGCGCGTGATGTGCCCACCCTCGCGAACGGCGGCGTGAAGATCGCGAACGACAGCGGGGCGATGGAGGTCCGCTATGACCTTCGGCCCGGCGTGCGCTGGTCGGACGGCGCGCCGTTCACGAGCGCCGACGTCGCGTACACGTGGTCGCTCGCCATGCACGACCCGAAGGTCGCGAGCCGCGAAGGCTACGACCGCATCGACCGGATCGATCGGCCCGATGACCGCACGGTCGTCGTCCATTACCGCGAGATCTACCCGGCGTACCTCGGCCGGTTCGAGGCGATCCTGCCGCAACATCTCCTCGACGGGGCCGATGAGGCCGTCCGGGCCACGTACGGCCGAACGCCGCTGGGCACCGGACCGTTCCGGATCACCGAGTTCCGCGGCGGCGACCAGGTCATCGCCGAACGGAATCCGCTTTACCGTTTCGCGCCGAAGCCCCTGCTCGACCGCGTGGTCGTGCGATTCACCCCATCGATCGACGTCGCGAAGGCACAGCTGCGCGCCGGCGAGGTCCACGCCGCGCCGAATCTCGGCGAAGCCGACGTCGCCGACCTCGAGTCCGCCGGTCTGACGCTCGAGATCGCGCGCTCGCCGATGGTCGAGGCGCTCGCGTTCAATCTCGCCGCGCCCGCGAACCCCGCCGATCCGCGGCGGCCGCACCCGGTCCTGGGAGACGTTGCCCTCCGTCGCGCGTTGCTCCTTGCCACGCCCAAGCAACGGATCGTGGACCGGCTCCTCGGCGGCCGGGCGACGCCGGGCACCTCCGAGCTTCCGCTCGGCCCGTTCGCGGCGGTGGAGCAGCGCCAGGACGGATACGACCCGGACGCGGCACGCGCGGCACTCGAGGCCGCGGGATGGACCCCGGGGCCGGACGGCATCCGGAGCCATGCGGGGGTCCGCGCGTCGCTGACCGTGACGAGCACGACCGGGAATCGGGTGCGCGAGCAGATCGAGCAGGTCCTCATCGACGAGTGGCGGGCGATCGGCGTGGAGCTGCGCATCCGGAACGTCGCAGCCGCGGCGCTCGTGGGCACATGGGCGGCGAGCGGGATCCGCAAGCGCGGTGAGTTCGACGTCGTCCTCGCCCAGCTCGGTCTCAGCACGCCCGACCCGCAGTCCTATCTCGCGCAGCGACACCGCTGCGACGCGATCCCGACCGTCGCGAACGGCGGGGCCGGCGCGAACTACGAGCGCTTCTGCGACGCGGCGGTGGATGCCGCGCTCGTCAGGGCGGGGCTACTCCTCGACCCGACCGCCCGGCGCGCCGCGTACGCGGAGGTCGCGCGCACCGTGGATGCGGCGGTCGCGGACATCTGGCTCTACGACCGCGGTCGGATCAACGCGTACGCCGCCACGCTCCGTGGGCACGAGCCGAACGTGTGGGACGTCGCGACATGGAACGTCCAGGAGTGGTCGCTCGCACGCTAGTGCCGAGACGGGGCACGGATGCCTCGCGGCCGGCGCCACGAGCAGAGCGCCACGCACTTGGCGCCCCAGCAGCGCGCGACGCTCGGCGCTCTACGCGCCGGCGGATGCGGTCGCGGGCAGCGGCTGCGTCCGAGCGGTGAGCACGTCCACGGCGATCAGCTGCTCGTCGCACCGATCCTTGCCGCAGGCGCAGCGGGTCACCCCCTCCGAGAAGCGCGGATCGGCGAGCTCGCCGGCGAGCTCGCGCGCATCGGCCTCGGGGATCGCCCACGATTCCCAGATCGGCCGCGTCTGCTCGAGCACCTTCTCGGGATCGCCGAGCCGCGCGGCCGCCTGGAAGCGGTCCGGATGCTTCACGCCGAGCGCCTCCGCGAGCACCGACACGCCGTGCACGACGCTGAGCCGCTCGCTCGCGTAGTAGCACCACAGCAGGTGACAGCCCTGATGCTGGCAGCTGATCGTGTCGGCACCCATGGCGTTGAGCGTGTCCGCCAAGAGCTCGCGCCTCGCGCGCACTTCGGCGGCGGTACGCGGCTCCGGCAGGTGATCGGGGATCGGGTCGCGACCTTCGACCATCCCCCTCGCCCGGTACGCGCACGGGCTCTCGGGACGGTGGCCGTCGTACAGCCCGACGACCTCCACGCCCGGGATCATCGATAGCAGCTTCGTGGTCGCGACCTGCGCCGTGCGATGGACGTCCGTCCACGCCCAGTGGCCCTCGGCGGCGACCTTCCGGTGCACCTCCTGCTTCCAGGGGACGCGGTCGCCGAGCTCGCGGACCCGCTCCTCGAGGAACGAGAGCACCTGGACCTCGCGGATCGGATGGCTGACGCCTTCCTCCCGCTCACGACGGTCGGCCTCGCCGGTGAGGCGGATCTGGCAGTTCGTGCACCAGTTCACGTTCGTGCTCACGCCGAGCTCGGCGAGGTTGTAGGCCTTCGCGTGGGCCCACTGGGGGCCGACGCCCTTCGACCACACCGGCCCGCCGCAGCAGCCCGCGGGGCCGGCGGCGGCGACGAAGCTCACGCCGAGCGCTTCGCAGACGGCGACCGTGTCCTGCAGCAGGTTGGGGTTCTGCTGGGTGCCGCAGCTCAGGCTGAGGTAGACGTCGACCGGCCGGCCCGGAGCGGGCTTCCGCTCCGACCAGTTCATCTCCTCGCGCCGGACGAGCAGATGCTCGGGCCCTTTCAGCAGTCCGAAGAAGGTCGCGACGTCCCGCTCACCCGCGTCGTCGCGCTCACCAGCGTGGTCCCGCTCGGCGCGCGCGATCACCTCGGCGTGGTTGTCGGGGTAGAGGCGCTCCACCGGAGCGCCGAGGATGCGCGCCAGGCCCGCGAGCTCGCGCGTCGACGGGAAGGCCAGGCCCTTCTCGAGCACGGTGTAGACGACCGGCTCGACGACGAGCCGCGCGGCGACCTCGCGCTGGGTCGGGATCCCCGCCGCGAGGCGGGCTTCCTTCAGGCGGTTCGGTGCGACGACCTTCCCGATGACCTTTCCAGAACGTTCAGCCATTCACCATCTCCCGGGTGCCGTGGCGTTGGGAACATTTGTTCCCAACCGAGCCAAAGTAGCACAACTGGGGTTTCCGGCCAACGCGGCCCGGTCTCTTGCGGCTACGCGCTCGCCTCGCTCGGTGTGACGCCCGCCGGCTCATCGATCGGACGGACCCGACAGAGCGCTGACCGGTGTGGGACCGCGCCGCTGATCGGATCGCGCAGGTCGTTGTGGACGAGGAGGTTGATGTTCGTGCCCCGCTCGTCATAGGGATCGGTCGCATCGAGGCCGAGCTCCTCGCAGCCCTCCCACCAGCCGTGATAGGCGCACACGACGCCAGGCAGGATCGTGCCGGTCACCTCCGCCTTGGCCCGCGCGCGACCGCGCGGCGTTTCGATGACGACCCATGCCCCATCCGCGATCCCGTAGCGCTCCGCGGTGTCCGGGTGCATCTCGGCGGTCGGGAACGGGTCGGTCCGCCGGAGCGCCGCGATCCCGCGATGCTGGCTGTGCAGGTACTGCGGCTTCTTCGCGTTCGTGAGCACGAGCGGATAGTCGCGCGCGAGCTCGGGCGTGCTCCGCGGGCTCTCCGCGGGCTCGCGGAAGACCGGCAGCGGATCCTGCCCGTGCGCGGCCCAGCTGTCGAGGAACAGCTCGACCTTCCGCGAAGGTGTATCGAACCCGCGCGCGACGCCGTTCTCGTCCGTCTCGGCGTGCTTCTCGTAGCCGGCGGGGGCGACGCCGCTCACGCCGTGCGGGTGATCGCGCATCGCCTCCCAACTGAGGCCGAGCGGCTCGAGGACCTCGTCGTAGGCCGCCGCGACGTCGCCGCCGGCGAAGTGCGCTCCGAGACCGAGCCGGCACGCGAGGTCGAAGATGATCTCCACGTCGGGCCGGCGCTCATGGAGCGGCTCGACGACCTTGCGCCGCCGCTGCACGTGACCGTGGCGCACGACGAGCAGCTCGCTCTCGAGGAAGCTCGCCGCCGGCAGCAGGACGTCCGCGAACTTCGACGTCGGCGTGTGGAACAGCTCGGCCTGCACGAAGAACTCGAGCTGCTGAAGGGCCCGGCGGCCCGTGAGCGGATCGCCGGTGTTGATGATCGTGTTCCCGCCGATCGACACGAGCCCGCGCACGCGGTACGGACGCCCTTCGAGGACCGCCGTGTACAGGTCGTACGCGACGATGTTCTGCGGCGGCGCGACCTGCGGGCCGAGCGGCCGCTCGGCCCGGCCGAGCCGGAGCGCCGACTGCGCCGCCGTCACGCTCAGCGACACCGGCCGCGTGCGGCCGGCGCCGGGAAGCACGTTGCCGCCCGGCCGGTCCCAGTCGCCGAGGAGCGCGTAGAAGATCGCGATGGCCCGGCCGCCCTGCGTCGCGTTGGTGTGCTGCATGATCCCGTTCCAGGTGTGGTGCGACACCGGCCGGTGCTCGGCCATGAACCGGGCCGCCTCGCGGATGCGCGCTTCGGGCACCGCCGTGATGGCAGCCGCGGTCGCCGGCTCGGACCGCCGCGCCTCGTCCGCGAGGAGATCGAAGACCGTCCGGCAACGGACATGCGTACCGTCCCGCAGCTCGACGAGCGCGGATCCGCGGAGCTCGAGCGCGTCCGGCGGCAGCGCGTATCGGCCGACCGCGGCGCTGTACTCGACGAGCCGCTCGCCGGAGCCCGCGAGCGCGACGTAGCGCGGCCCCGAGCCGTCGCCCGTGACGGGCGTGATCGACCCGGGCGGCAGGTCCTCGGGCACGAGCAGCCGGCCGGTGTCCTCGCGCACGAGGAGCGGCGCGTTCGTCCACTCGCGCACGAAGCCGTCGTCGTACCAGCGATGCTCGATGAGCTCGTGGATGAACGCGAGCGCGAGCGCGCCGTCGGTGCCCGGGCGGACGGCGAGATGCAGGTCGGCCTTGTTCGCGAGGCCGACCCGGCGGGGGTCGACGACGACGAGACGGGCGCCCTTCGCGCGCGCCGCGACGATGCTCGTCGCGAGGTTCAGCAGTGTCGCCGTCGGATCGGAGCCCCAGAGGACGATGCAGCCGCTCTTCGCCACCTCGGGGAGCGGGAGGCCGTAGACCCCGAACGTGTAATGGAGCGTGCCGTCGCGCGCCCAATTGCAGAGGTGGGTGTTGGTCAGGTAGTTCGGTGAGCCGAACGCCCCGGCCAGCCGTGCGACCCACGGCTCGGTCGGCGAGAGGCCCGTCCCGCTGCCGGTGCCGCGGCCGAAGGCGACCGCCTGCGGACCCGACTCGCGCCTGATCGTCGAGAGCCGCTCCGCGGCGAACGCGAGCGCCTCGTCCCATGACGCGCGACGCCAGCCGGGATCGGGGTCGGTCTTCGGGCGCGTGCGGATCAACGGATAGTTCACGCGATGGCCGCTCTCGTGGATCTCCGGCGCCGCGCGACCCTTCGCGCACACGGCACCGCCGTCGGGGTGTTCGCGGTCGGGCTCGAGCTTCAGGACCTTCGATCCCTGAACGGTGATCGCCGACGGGCAACCGACCCCGCAGAGGGTGCAATACGTGCGGATGGTCTGCGGCAGCGCTACCATGGGGCCGTCGCTCTATCGTAATACGATATCGCGGGCCATACCGATCGGCCGGCCCCGGAACGCCGGAAAAGACCGGGAAAAGACCAGGAAAGAGGGCTGCGATGGCGAGCACCGAAGCGGCCGCGGAACGGCCGGCGACCACCCGAATCGGCGGGATCTCCGCCGGGTCCGCGATGATGTTCGTGCTCCTCGTCGGGACGTCCAGCTTCTTCGCCGACATGACGTACGAGGGCGGCCGCAGCATCGTCGGCCAGTTCCTCCAGCTGCTCGGGTCCAGCGCCGCGGCGATCGGCATCGCGGCGGGGGCGGGCGAGTTCGTCGGGTATGCGCTGCGGTTCGTGTCGGGCTACTGGGCCGACCGGACGCGCGCGTACTGGCCCATCGCGATCCTCGGCTACGCGATCCAGCTGTTCGCGCTCCCGCTCCTGGCGTTCGTCGGATTCTGGCAGCTCGCCGTGGTCATCTGGTTCGTCGAGCGGATCGGGAAGGCGATCAAGAACCCGCCGCGTGACGCAATGCTCTCGTACGCGACGAAGGAGATGGGGCGCGGCTGGGGGTACGGCCTGCACGAGGCGATGGATCAGTTCGGCGGGTTCGCCGGTCCGTTGCTCATGGCGCTCGTCCTCGCGCTGCGCGCGACCGGCGGGATCGACACGGTGGTCGACTACCAGAACGCATTCAAGGTGCTGTTCGTGCCCGCGACGATCACGATCCTCATGATCCTGTTCGCGCGGTCGCGGTTCCCGAACCCGCACGAGCTCGAGAGCAAGACCCCGAAGGCGAGCACCGAGGGGCTCGGCCGCTCCTTCTGGCTCTACTCGCTCGCCGCCGGCCTCATCGGCGCCGGTTTCGCGGACTTCGCCCTCATCGCGTTCCACTTCCGTGCGACGACGCTCGTGACCGACCAGTGGATCCCCATCCTGTTCGCGATCGCGATCGCGTTCGACGTCGTCGCCGCGCTCGTCGCGGGGCGGCTCTTCGATCGCGTCGGGTTCCCGGTCCTGATCGTCACGTTCGCCCTCGGCACCGTGTTCGCGCCGCTCGTGTTCCTCGGCTCGCTGCCGCTCGTTCTCGTCGGCCTCGCGCTCTGGGGGATCTCGCTCGCCGCGCAGGAGAGCCTCATGAAGGCCGCCCTCGCGGACCTGATCCCCAAGGAGCGGCGGGCGTACGGCTTCGGCGCGTTCTCGCTCGCGTTCGGCCTGTTCTGGTTCGCGGGGAGCGCGGTGATGGGACTGCTCTACGACCAGAGCGTCCTGCTGGTCGTCGTGTTCTCGGTCGTCACGTCCCTCGCGGCCCTCCCGGTCTTCTGGCTCGCGCGCCGTTCGGTCGCGGTCGCCGCGGCGTGATCGCGGGGTAGGCTCATCCGGCGCCGGCGCGGCCCGGCCGAGGAGGCGGGGTCGATGAAGCTCGCGCGTGACGAGCAGGAGATGCTCGACGGGACGCGCGGAGAGGGCCTGCGCCGCGCGATGGAGGGCCTGGTCCAGGTCGACGGGACCGCCGGGATCGTGCGCGTCACCGCCGCGGCCGCCGCGACGGGACGCTGAGGTGCCGCTGCTCCGCGGCGGGCGGACGCTCTTCGGGATCGACCTCGGCATCCTGATGCTCGACACCGTCTTCCCGCGGCCGCCGGGCGACGTCGGCAACGCCACGACCTGGCCCTTCCCGGTCCGCTACCGGGTGGTGGCGGGCGCGACGCCGGTCAGGGTCGTGCAGCGGCCGGACGCCGAGCTGCTGGATCGCTTCTTCGAGGGCGCCCGCGAGCTCGAGGCCGACGGCGTCCGTGCGATCACGACCAGCTGCGGCTTCCTCGCGATCTACCAACGCGAGCTGGCGGCTTCCGTGTCGGTACCGGTCGTGACCTCGGCGCTGCTGCAGGTCCCCCTGGTGGCGCGTGCGCTCGGCCCGGATCGCGCGGTCGGGATCGTCACGATGAGCCGCGAGGACCTCACCGAGGGCCACTTCGAGGGCGTCGGCTGGTCGTCACGGGATGTTCGCGTGGCCGTCGCCGGGTTCCCGTCCCAGACGCTCTTCCGGCGGACGTATCTGCACGGGGGGACGGAGGCCGACGCCGCCCACCTCGAGCGCGAGCTCGTCGAGCTCACCTCCGAGCTGGTCCGCGAGCGACCCGACGTCGGCGCGCTCGTGTTCGAGTGCACGAACTTCGTCCCGTACGCGCAAGCCGTGCGCCGCGCGACGGGCCTACCGGTGTACGACCTCTACACGCTCGTGACCCAGACGTACCTCGCGACCCACGGCCACGACTTCCCCCCGCTCGCATGAGCGTGGCCGCGGGTCGCATCGCCATCGAGCGCGAGGTCGCGCGGTGAGCGTCGAGGTCTTGCTCGTCGCCGCGATCCAATGGCTCCACGTGCTCTTCGCGGTGTTCTGGTTCGGGTCGCAGATGTACGCGACCGCGGTGCTGTGGCCCGAGATGCGCAAGCTCCCGCCCGAGCATGACCAGGCCCTCCTCGCCGACCTGCGTCGCGGCCGCGCGCGCCGATTCACGATCACCGTCGCGATCGGGACGGTCGGGCTCGGGATCCTGCGCGGTATCGCGGGCGGCGTGCTCGGCGCCCTCGAGACGCCGTACGGGATCACCTATCTCGCCGCGGCGGTCGTCGGCCTCTACATGGTCGGTAACGTGGTGACGCGCGGCTACGGTGGCCGCGCTCCCTCGTGGGGCTTCAACACGGGCTTCTTCGTCCTGTTCACGCTCATGATCGCGATGCGGTTCGGCTGGTGAGCCGGCTGGTCCACGGCGGCCGGACGCTTTACGGGCACGCGGTCGGGATACTCATGCTCGACACGCTCGCGCCGCGCCTTCCCGGCGACGTCGGCAACGCGCTGACTTGGCCGTTCCCGGTGCGGTACCGGATCGTGAAGGGCGCCGACCCGTCGCGCATCATGGGGCAGCGGCCGGATCCGGGGCTGCTCGCGCCGTTCGTCGACGCCGCGCGCGAGCTGGAGGCCGAGGGCGTCCGGGCGATCACGACGAGCTGCGGCTTCCTCGCCGTTTACCAGCCCGAGCTCGCCTCCGCCGTCGGCGTCCCGATGCTGACCTCGGCGCTTCTCCAGGTCCCGCTCGCCGCCCGGCTGATCCGGAACGGCCAGCGCGTCGGGATCCTGACCGAGCGACCCAACCTCACCGAGCGGCACTTCGAGGGCGTCGGCTGGTCCTCGCGCGACATCCCCGTGGTCGTCCAGGCGATGCCGGCCGACGCGGTGTTCCCCACGGTGTACATCGACAATGCGCTCGTCGCCGATCCCGCCGTGCTCGAGCGCGAGATGATCGACGCCGCGGAGCAGCTCGTGCTGGCGCATCCCGAAGTCGGGGCGATCGTGCTCGAGTGCACGAACTTCGTCCCGTTCGCGCAGGCGATCCGCCGCGCGACCGGCCGGCCCGTGCTCGACCTCTACACGCTCGTGGTCCAGACGTACCTCGCGACCGCGGGCACGTCGTTTCCCGCAGGGAGGCCATCGTCGGCGGCAGAGATGCTTCCCGAGCTGCGCAAGCTGACGTCTCCCCGGAACTGAGTCACAGGAAAGCGAGGCGCGAAGCCGATGCCAGTCATCAGCATCCGTGCGCTCCCCCAGAACGGGGTCGACGCCACGAAGGCGTCCTCGAAGATCGGCGCCGCGATAGCGGAGGCGGCCGGTGTCCCGCCGACGGAGATCTGGGTCGTATGGACGGACATCCCGGCGGGCCGATACGTGATCGCGGACGCTGCCCCTGCCGTGCAGCCCGCCGACACGCATCCACCACTCGTCGAGATCTCCGCGACCTCTGGGCGATCCGTCGAGGTCGCGGAGGCGATGATGCGGGCCGCCGCACGCGCGGTCGGCGCGGAGCTGCACATCCCGCCCGAGAACGTCCGCGTCCTTTACCAGGAGATCCCGCCGCGCAGGCTC
>WNGF01011780.1_pt1 | contig 13907 bp, 12 predicted proteins | sample 5400641 | NCBI WGS metagenome assembly WNGF01 (sample SAMN13153371, study PRJNA577476) | soil metagenome | isolation source: 80 cm soil or saprolite under grassland replicate 2 | place: USA:California | collected 2016-06-15
CGCTCGATCGCGGAAGCCCTCGTGGAGGCGCTTGGGGGGCTGGAGGTGGAGGGAAGGCCTGTTCTCGTGGCTCGGGCGGCCGAGGCGCGAGACGTGCTCCCCGAAGCGCTGCGCGAGCGGGGCGCCAACGTCGACGTCGTGGCGCTGTATGAGACCGTTGCCGAGGATGCCGACCCCGGGGTGATCGCGGCAGCGCAGGGAGCCGACTACGTGACGTTCACCTCCTCCTCCACCGTCAAGAACTTCGTCCAGGCGGTGGGCGATCGCTTTCCGGACGGCGCCAGGATCGTCTCGATCGGCCCGGTGACCAGTGACGCCGCACGCGAGGCGGGGCTCACGGTGAACGTCGAGGCCGAGCGCCACGATCCGGATGGCTTGGTCGAGGCGCTGGTCGCCGACAGCGCCTCGACGCCTGGCTGACGAGCGCGGTAGGGCCCAGAGCCGCGGTTGTCGGTTGACCGGCGAGGCCCATACCCCTAGCCTGGGGGTGGGCTGGAGAGCGCCTCGGCCCCCAAGCGATAGGACCAACATGGGCACAGACTGGAGCGTCAGCCATGAGCGCGGCGAGGCGCTGCGATTCGACATCGAGCGGGATCTCTTGTGCACGGTCGATGCCGACGGCTACTTCACGTCGCTGAACGCGGGCTGGGAGCGAATCCTGGGATGGACCCGGGAGGAGCTCATGTCCAGGCCGCTGATCGACTTCGTCCACCCGGCGGACCGCGAGCGGACGCTCGAGGAGTCCTCGAAGGTGAGTCGTCCCGATTACCAGGTCGTGGACTTCGAGAACCGCTATCGCGCGAAGGGCGGGGGCTGGCGCTGGCTGCGGTGGAGCGCGCGCTCCGACGGCACCACGTGGTTCGCCGTGGCGTACGACGTCACGGAGACGAAGGAGAGCGAGAGGCGGCTGCGCCGCGTGCTGACCGCCGAGCACCTCGTCGCCTACAGCCAGCCGATCGTCGAGCGGCTGGGTAGCAGGGCGGTCCAGGAGGAGCTCCTGGTCCGGATGCGCGTTCCCCACGAGGATGGCCGCATCCTGTCGCCGTCCCAGTTCCTGCCCGATGCCGAGCGGTACGGCTTCATCGAGCTGATCGACCGGTGGATGGTCTCCCAGGGCGTGGCGTTGGCCGTGCGGGGCCGACGGACGGAGGTGAATCTCTCGGCGCGCTCGATCGGCGACGCCAGGTTCGCGGCGGACCTCGAGGACGCCGTGCGCGAGGCCGGCCCGAGCGCCGAGAACCTGATCCTGGAGATCACCGAGACCGCCGCGCTGGAGAACCTCGACGCGGCGCTCGAGTTCGCGGAGCGGCTGACGCGGCTGGGCTGCCGATTCGCGCTCGACGACTTCGGCACGGGGTTCGGCTCACTGACACATCTGCGCCACCTGCCGGTTCGCTACCTGAAGATCGACGCGAGCTTCGTCCGCGGCATCGTGCACGACGAGGAGGATCACGGCCTCGTCAAGGGCATCGTCGCGATCGCGCGGGAGCTGGGCGTGCTCACCGTGGCCGAGGGGGTCGAGGACGAGGCGACCCTGTGGCTGTTGAGGGAAACCGGCGTCGACTACCTGCAGGGCTATCTGATCGGGCGCCCGGCACCGCTCGCCTAGCGCTGGATCGCCCTGACCGATCCCGCGAACGCCGAGCCCTCAGGTGCGCCCCGCCCCGCGATGGGGATCCGCACAGGGACGGACCTTTCGAATCGGCATAGTTTGCACGCGTGGCCGCCCGCCCGATCACCTTCCTCTCCGACTACGGCTACGAGGACGAGTTCGCCGGCGTCTGCCGCGCGGTGATCGCGGGCATCGCGCCCGATGCGACGGTCATCGACATCACGCACGGGATCGAGCGCCATGCCGTCCGCCAGGGCGCCACGATCCTCGCCAACGCCCTTCCCTATACGCCGCCCGGGGTGCACCTGGCGGTGGTGGATCCGGGGGTGGGCTCGCCGCGGCGCGCGGTGGCGGTGCGGGTGGACGCGGAGGAGCGGATGCTCGTAGGGCCGGACAACGGCCTGCTGTGGCCGGCGATCGCGCGGCTCGGGGGCGCCGTTGAGGCGGCGGACGTATCGCTGTCGGGATTCCGCCTCGAGCCGATCTCCGCCACCTTCCACGGCCGCGACGTCTTCGCCCCGGTGGCGGCCCACTTGGCGCGCGGGGCGGCGCTGTCTGAGGCTGGGGAGCAGATCGCTCCGGACTCGCTCGTGGCGCTGGAGCTCAGCGTGCCGGTGATCGAGGCCGATCGCGTGATCGCACACGTCGTGTACGTCGACCGCTACGGGAACGTTGCCCTCGATCTCGGCGAGGGCAACCTGCCCGAGACCGGCCTGCGAATGGGGCATCCGATTGTGGTGGAGCACGATGGAGACAGCCACGATGCCCACTTCGCGCTGACGTTCGCCGATGTCCCGTCCGGGGCGCTGCTCCTGTACCAGGACGCCTATCGCAACCTGGCGCTCGCCCAGAACAGGGGCAGCGCCGCGGAGGCTCTGGAGCTCGAGACCGGCGACGAGGTCGTACTACGCCCGGGCGACTGATGGAGCGCTCGCGAACTCACCCACGACCGTGAGCGCTACTGGCTTCGGACGTCCGCGGCGGCACTTCAGGGTCGTGGACTCCACCAACGAGCGCGCCCGCGAGCTCGCGCTCGCTGGCGCCCCGAGCGGCGCCGTCGTGACTGCCGCCGAGCAGACCGCGGGCCGCGGGCGGCGAAAGGCGCTCCTTTGTTCGGCGATCCTTCGCCCGCTTCGTCTGGAGCACGCGCTCCTCCCGCTCTCGGTGCCGCTCGCCGTGTGCGAAGCGATCGAGTCGCTCGCCCCAGTCGAGTGCCAGGTGAAGTGGCCGAACGACGTCTGGATCCGCGAGCGCGAGGCTCTCCAAGGGGAGGGCGAGGCGGGGATCATTGATGTTGGGCCGAGCGCGAAGCCATTTGCACAAGGGCGCAAGGTAGCCGGAGTCCTGATCGAAGCTCAGCCGCCTGAGTGGGCGGTTATCGGGATCGGTCTCAACGTTGCGATCGATCCGGGTGAGTTCCCGGACGATCTCCGCCAGCCCGCGACCTCGTTGGGCCACGGGATTGGCGTCGAGCAGGCGCTCGCCGCCGTGTGCGAGGCGCTCGGTGCCTGGGTCGAGGCGGAACAGGAGCGCGTGGTCGCTGAGTTCAGGGAACGCGACGCGTTACGCGGAGCCCACATCCGCTGGCAGGGCTCCGGCGAGGGCAGCGAGGGCGAGGGAGTGGCCGGCGGCATCGACGAGCGCGGCAACTTGATCGTCGCGACCGTCAAGGGCGAACGCTTGAGCCTTGGCTCCGGCGAAGTGACGCTGCTCCCGGGCTGACCCATCGACCCGGATGCGGTCCCGCGCTAGCCGTAGGCCCAACCCGGATGCGGTTGAAGCTTTCTGCTCCCTATAGGGAGCACAACCCTTCAATCCTTTTCGGAGGCGCCGTCGCCGCCGCCGTTCTTGCCGCCATCGTTTCTGGAGCCCTTTGCGGCGCCCTGGTTGCCGCCGTTCTTGCCGCCGTTCGAACGCTGCCCACCTCTGCGGCGCGGGCGCCGGCGCTTGCCGCCCTTGGGGAAGTTGCGCAGCAGCTCTCGGGCTACGGCCGAGGGCTTGCGGGCCATGCGCATGCGGGCGCCGCGCAGCACCTCCTCCGCCTCCGGGGTGTGGGCCACGGCGGCGGCCAGCAGCGCGATCGCCAAGCGACGGTCCTGCTGGCGGGCGGCGTGCACGATGCGCCTCGCGTTGCGTCCGTGCGCGCGCCCGGAGGAATTCACGAAGAGCCCCAGGAGCCGCTTGGTCTCCGGCCAGCGCTGCACGGCGTACTCCTCGTGGAGCTCACGGGTGATGGCCGCCAGGCGCCACACCCAAGCCTGCGCCTGGTCGCGGCGGCCGATCCGGCGCTCGGCCAGCGCCTGAAGCAGCGCCTTCGCGCCGGCGCGGCGCTCGTCGCGCGGCCAGGTCGCGACCACCTCGAGCGCATCGTCGAAGGCGTCCGGATCGCGCAGCGCCGCGATCTCGCCCAGGGCCTTGAGGCGAAGCTGGTGGTTGCGATTGCGCTGCACGCAGGTGAGCAGGAAGCGACGGCGCAGCTCCTTCGCCTGGTCGTGTTGGAGCATCGCCTTCGCGCGCCGCCAGTTGTTGGTGGTCACGCGGGCCCCCGCCAGCGCCGCCCAGGCGTGCTGCTCGGAGTAGTTCAGGTTCTCGACGGCGATTCGCCACAGCTCCCGCTCGAGAACGGCCAGGCGCCGCTCGGGATCGGCCGATACCGGCACGACCCGGCGCTCCACCCTCACCCGCCGGCCCCGTCCGCGGCGCACCGGCCCGACGACGATCGCGCCGCCGCGGTACACGTCGCGATCGAGCAGGCTGTGGAGGGTGACGATGGTCTCGTCGCTTGTGGTCGCCGGGTGGACGAAGTCGATCACGAGCCCGGCTTCCTTCTCGGGCGCCCGCCTGGTGACTCGGCCGACGCGCTGCTGGTAGACGCGGCGGGACGCGGTGGGCGCGAGGTGCATGCAGATCGTCGCGCGCGGCGAGTTCCAGCCCTCCGCGAGGAGCATCGCGTTGCAGAGCACGTCCACCTGGCCGCGCTCGAAGGCGGCGAGGATCTCGGCCAGCTCGCGCTTCGGGGTCTCACCCGAGACCGCCTGCCCCTTGATTCCGGCCTCCCGAAGCGCCTTGGCGACGTTGTTGGCGTGCCGAACGCCGGCGGTGTAGATGACGCCGGGGATCCTGCGAAAGCGCGAGCGATAGAGGTCGGCGATCGCGACGTTGAAGGGCCCCTGGTCGAGGAGCTTCGCCAACTCCTCTTGGTCGAAGTCCTGGTCCACCTCGCCGCGGCGAAGCGGAACCTTGGCCAGCGTCCGAACCCCCGGGCCGGGCGGGATTCGAAGGCAGCGAAGCGGGGCGATCACGCCGCGCCGTGCCGCCTGGGCAAGGTCGAAGCGCGAGGTCTGGGTCGGGAACAGGTCGGCGACGTGGCGGGCGATCAGGGCGCCGGTGGCCGTCATCCCGATGAACACCGGCCCGATCCAGCTGCGGATGCAGGCACTCGTCTTCTCGCCGAGTGCCGTGTGCGCCTCGTCGCAGATCACGATCGCGTAGGCGTCCGAGATGCGGGTCGCGTTGCGGACGAACCACTGGTAGGTCTCGACCGTGACGGGCCCGTGGGGGTGATCGGAGCCGTCAAGCAGCGGCGGTGAGAGGCGCTCCTTGTAGCCGCGGTCCGAGATCTCGCCGATGAACTGGTCCACGAGGTTGCGGCGGTGGGTGAGGATCAGGACGCCGCCTGTTCGCGACCCTTCGATGAAGCCCAGCGCGGCGACGGTCTTCCCGGATCCGGTCGCATGCTCGAACCAAAAGCGGCGGCTGGCGCCCGGGTCCTCCGGTGCCTCCTCGACCACCTCTTCGGCGGGCTCCTCCCAGTCCAGGGGCTCCTCTTCGTCCGGCGCGAGCGCCTCGTCCTCGGCGATATCCCCGCCAAGGCCGTTTTCGGCGTCCGCGCCGTTGGCGTCGATCCCGGCTGCGCCATTCGCCTCGGCCTTCGCAGCCTGCCCGGCGCCGGCACGTCCGGCCCCGTTCGACTGCTCCTCTGCGACCGAGTCCTCGAGCTCGGTGGTCAGCGCTGCGAGCGTGCCCGAGAGGACGTCGACCTGGTGCTCGGTGAGCTCCGCGCCATCGGCGAGCGCGACGGGCTCCTCGGACAGGAAGCGCTCGAGGCCGAGGAGCAGCGAGTAGCGTCGGCGCCACTCCGGGGAGGGAGTCTCGCGCCCGTCGTCGAGCTCGGCGAGCGCGGCCTCGACGGCCCGGTGGCGCGCCGTGCCCGGGACGATGTCGTCGAGGGATTCGCCTTCGAGCAGGATCGGCTCGCGCGTGAACTGACGCACACGCTCCAGCTGATCATCTGTGATCGGCCTTGCCGCACCGGCGGCGACTTCGACTGACTTGGCCATGAGAAGTTCTCTTGGCACCCGCTCCGATGACGGCGGGCAGGCGCTCGGTAAGCTCGCTGGAGGCGGGCGCCGGACCCTCGTGGTTTCCCCTCTCGCTGAGCCGGCGTTGCCCCCGCGGTCCAGATGAGTCCTTGGACCGAGTCCTAATTAAACCATCGTGCTGAACGGAATGGGTCGTAGACGCGTTTTCACGAACAGGATGAGCCGCTTCGCCTGCCTACTGCGGTACGCCCTGGCTGCCGTTGCGGTCCTCGCGGTCGTTCTCGGCGTTGCTGCCTGCGGAAGCGACTCGAGCGGCAACGGTGCCGGCAAGGCGCCGGACTATGAGCAAGCCCTCGCCGGCGCGCCGAAGCCCCTGGCGCAGCTCTACGACCAGGCGAACGAGCTGCTTCCGGGAGGCCTCGAGGCGTTCCAGCAGCGGCTGTCCGACCTGCAGGGCTATCCGGCAGTCGTCAACGTCTGGGCCTCGTGGTGCGGGCCGTGCCGCGCGGAGTTCCCGTGGTTCCAGGATCTGTCTGCGAAGCTCGGCAAGCGCGTGGCTTTCCTCGGCGTCGACGCGAACGACTCGTCCGCCGCAGCCACCACCTTCCTCAAGGAGTACCCGGTCCCCTATCCGAGCTACAGCGATCCCGACCGGGACATAGCCGAGTACCTGAAGGATACGGTCGGACCTCCCGCCACGATCTTCTACGACCGAAGCGGCGAGCCGATGTTCGTCCAGCAGGGCCAGTACGCGAGCAAGGCCGACCTCGCCGCCGACATCAGGCGCTATGCGCGGTAGCGCGAGTTGCGACTGAAACGCGCTTTTGGGGACTTAGGGCCGCCATCACGTACCTAAATTCCCAAAATGCTTCCGAGAGCGACCGGCGCTGGAGGGCGGGATAATTCAGGCATGAGGGGCCGCAGGCTCCGTCTCACACTCTTCTTCGCGCTTGCCCTGGCGGGCGCGGCGGCGGCGATCGCCCCCGCGCTCGCCAAGAAGCCGCCGCCCGCCCCACCATCGTCTGGATCGGGCGGCATCGCCTACTCGATCCAGCTTCAGGCGACGATCGACCCGGCCACGCAGAAGTGGATCTCCAGCGCCCTCGACGACGCGGCTTCAGAGGACGCGAAGATCGCGATCATCCGCCTCGACACCCCGGGCGGGCTGTCGGACTCGATGCGCTCGATCATCCAGGACATGCTCGCGGCGCCCATGCCGGTGGTCGTCTACGTGTCGCCGGACGGTGCCCGCGCGGGGTCGGCCGGCGCCTACATCACCGTCGCCGGCGACGTCGCGGCGATGGCGCCCGAGACCAACATCGGGTCGGCGACGCCGATCTCGATCGGTCCGGGCGGCGAGACCGCCGTCAGCAAGGTCCTGGGGCGCAAGATCACAAACGACGCCGCAGCATATGTGCGAGCGCTCGCCAAGGCTCACGGGCGAAACCCGAAGCTTGCCGAGCGAATGGTGCGTAGGGCGACGAACGTAACCGCCACGCGGGCGCTTCACGCCGGCCTGATCGACCTGATCGCTCCGAGCGAAGAAGCGCTTTTGCGCAAGCTCGACGGCTTCCACGTCCAGGGGCCGAAGGCGCAGGTGCTCGATACCGCCGGCCTGGAGCTCGAGGACCACGACCTGCCGCTCCAGTACCAGCTCCTGGAGATCATTGTCAATCCCACCGTCTCCTATCTCCTGCTCACGCTCGGGTTGGTGGGCCTGGGGATCGAGCTCTTCAGCCCTGGGCTGATCGCACCGGGGACGATTGGATTGATCTCGTTCCTGCTGGGCCTCTACGGCACCGCGCAGCTGCCGGTGACCGTGGCCGGGGTCCTGCTCCTCGTCTTCGGTGTCGGGCTGATCGTCGCCGAGGCTCACCTGCCCACTCACGGGATCCTTGGCGGCTCCGGGGTGGCGGCGCTGGTCGCCTCGGGACTGCTGCTCTACGACACGAAATCGAGCGCCTTCGAGGTCTCGCCGCCGGTGGTGATCTTCGTGGGCCTGCTGCTCGGCGGCTTTATGGCCTTCGCGGTGGAACGGGCCGTACGCGCGAGGCGGTTGCCTGCTCGCACCGGTTGGGAGGAGATGGTTGGCGCGGTCGGCGAGGTCCGCGAGCCGCTCGATCCGGTGGGCCAGATCTTCGTTGAGGGAGCGTTGTGGCGGGCGGAGCTGGAGGGGGATGGCGCCGTCGACGGGCGGGGGCTGGATCGCGGCAGTAGAGTGCGGGTCGAGTCCGTCGAGGGGCTCACGCTCCGCGTTCGACCGCTCGCGGATTAGAGGACACGGGAAGGAGAAGCAAAGTGGGCGTCCTGATCGCGATAGTCGTCCTCCTTCTGATCATCGCGCTGCTCGTGCTGGCCTCCTCGATCAGGATCCTGCGCGAGTACGAGCGCGGCGTGATCTTCCGGCTGGGCCGGCTGATCGCCCAGAAGGGCCCCGGGCTGATCCTGCTGATCCCGATCATCGACCGCATGGTCAGGGTCGACTTGCGGACGGTGACCCTCACCGTGCCGCCGCAGGAGGTGATCACCAGGGACAACGTCACGGTGCGGGTGAACGCAGTCGCCTACTTCCGCGTCGTCGACCCCAACCGGGCGATCACCGAGGTCGAGAACTTCCTGCTCGCGACCTCTCAGATCGCGCAGACCACGCTGCGCTCGGTGCTCGGCAAGGCCGAGCTGGACGCGCTCCTCTCGGAGCGCGAGCGGCTCAACATCGAGCTCCAGCAGATCATCGACGAGCAGACCGAGCCCTGGGGGGTCAAGGTCAGCACCGTCGAGGTCAAGGACGTCGAGCTGCCCCAGGAGATGCAGCGCGCGATCGCCCGTCAGGCCGAGGCCGAGCGCGAGCGCCGCGCGAAGATCATCGCCGCCGACGGCGAGTTCCAGGCGGCGGAGAAGCTCTCGCAGGCGGCCGAGATCTTCAGCCGCAACCCGGCGACGCTCCAGCTTCGCTACCTCCAGACGCTGCTCGATCTCGGCGTGAGCAACAACTCGACGATCATCTTCCCGCTCCCGATGGACCTGCTGAGCGCCTTCAGCGGCGGCGGAGGCGGCGGTTCCGCAGGAACCACCGGATCGCAGGAAAGCTGAGCGCTCCCGAGGTACGCATAGACCAGCTCACCGGCCTGCGCGCGATCCTCGCGCCCGGTCGGGCCGACCGTCCCGACGCTTTTGCGGCGGGACGGCGGGACGCCTTCGCCCCAGCGCCGGCGCGTAGCCGCGAGGATGCTGTCGAGACCTGCCCCTTCTGCGAGGGCCGAGAGGACCGCACGCCTCCCGAGGTTTGGGCGGCGCGACCGGGCGGCGGCGGGCCCGACACGCCGGGGTGGACGCAGCGCGCGGTGCCGAACCTCTACCCCGTGCTCGGTGGGGCGGACGGGGCACCCGCAACGGGCAGGACCGAGCAGGCTCCGGAGACAGGCCTGGCCGCGTCGGTCGATCCGCTGCGAGCTTCCACACGATCGAGCGAGCCGGGCCTGTTTGCCTCTCAGCCCGCCGACGGCGCCCACGAGGTGATCGTCCACGCTCCCGAGCACGTGACCTCCCTGGCAGCGCTCGACGAGAGCCGCTTCGCCGGCGCCATCGCCGCCTGGCGTGAGCGCATGCGAGAGCAGGCCGAGCGCTCCTCCTACGTGCACCTGATCGTCAACGAGGGTCCCGACGCGGGCGCCTCGCTGGAGCATTCGCACGCCCAGCTGTACGCCATGCGGTTCGTCCCCGCGGCGATTGCGCGCGAGCGCGAGCGCGCGGCGGCCTATCACCAGCGCACGATGGGCGGCCATCTGCTCTCCGACGTCGCGACCGAGGAGGTGCGCCGCGCAGAAAGACTCGTGGCGATCGACGACGACGCCGTCCTGGTCTGCCCGTGGGCCTCGCGGTCCCCGTTCGAGCTGCGCGTCATCCCGCGCCGTCCGGCCCCCTCGTTCGAGCAGGACATCGAGGCCGGCATCGGGATGATCCGGGCAGCCGTTCGCGGGCTGGCCGGTGTCTTCGAAACGCCCCCGCAGCTCAACCTCTGGGTCCGCACCGCGCCCCGCGGCGCGGAGGAGTTCTGCTGGCACGTGGACGTCGTCCCCCGTCTCACGATCAGGGCCGGCTTCGAGCTCGGCACCGGGGTGGAGGTCAACGTCTATCCGCCGGAGCGGGCGGCGTCCGACTTCCGCGACGCGCTCGGGCCCTGATGCAGCGGCGCGCCAAGCCCCCTCGATCTCACTAGCCTGCGGGCCGTGAGCCCGCCCGTCCCGCGACCGTTCCCGCGCTTCATCGCCGATTCTCCCCAGGAGGGAAAGCCCTACGGGCGCTACGAGGAGCGGCTGCGCGAGGAGTTCGTCAAGGCGTGCGGGCCCCATGCGGGCGAGGCGGGCGCTGCGATCGACCCGGAGACGGTCAAGTGGTTTCCGGACCGTGGCTGGGGCGGAAGGATCTACGTGCCCGCGACCGGCCGCGCGTCGGAGCCCGTCGCGGTGGAAGGCGGTGAAGAGGGCGAGCCGGGATCCGTTCTCGTCGAGTACTTCGGCTGGGTTTCGTTCGAGCGCCCGGAGGACGGCGAGCCGGGCGCCCTCGAGGCGAAGGCAGACTTCACCGACGTCACCGCCGAGGACAACCCGCACTGGAAGATCGATCTCTCTGACGACGTGATCGGCGCCTGGCGGGCGGAGGGGGAGCGCGGCGGCGACATCACGCTCGTATGGGGCCTGCCGCTGGTGCGCGGCGCCATCGCCGCAACGGCGGAGCTCGACGAGGAGGTCCTGGACCAGACCGCGGTTCAGGACGGCCGCTTCACGCTGGTGGCGGTCGACGCGGTGAAGGGCTTCGGGGACGACCTCTACGTGGCGGTGAAGCTGTGGGACCGCACGCTGCGCGAGATCGCATCCGAGAGCCTCTACGACGAGGGCTGACCTGGCCGCACGCGGCCTAGACTGGGGCCAGGCCCCGATAGCTCAGTTGGATAGAGCGACTCCCTCCTAAGGAGTAGGCCGCAGGTTCGAATCCTGCTCGGGGCGTTCGTCGTTTGCGGGGCTTTTCGAGCAATTCTCGCGGCCTACTCTCCGCCACCCCCTTGATCTACGCACGGGTGAGGGACGAAACGGGTACACCGCTCGACCGAGTCGTCCGTTCATGACTGCTGCGTATCTGAAACCCTCACCGCTCGTGTCGGAGCCGATCGAAGAAGCGTTGCGCGCGGTGGAGGCGTTTTGCGACGCCCGCGTGCCGGGGGAGCTGCGGGACGAGATGCGGATCGAGTGCGCGCGGCGGGGCAAGGCGATCACCATCGTCGAGCGACGTCCTCCGTGGAATCCGGACTTCGGCCCCGAGTGGAGCTCGGTAAAGGTCGCCCAGCTCAGACACCGCCAGGGGACGTGGGCCCTCTACTGGCCGGACAGCAGCGGCCGCTGGCACGAGTTCGACGAGATTCGTCCCACCAAGACGATCGGGCCGTTGCTCGGCGTGATCCAAGCCGATCCCACCGGCATCTTCTGGGGCTGAGCCTGGGTCCACAGTCTTCATCGCCGCGCCCGACGTTGGTTGCAATGAGGACGATGAGCTGAGGGGCTCCCAGGGTTAGAAACGGTCGGTTTCCTTAGGGCGGACCTTAATAAGCGTTACCGCTATTCCGCTTAGTAAGCTCCTGGCGAGCTAAGCGATCGATGGGGTATCGCTTCCCAATGCCTGCGGCACGTCGAACAGAGAACAGATCAGGTGAGTTCCGGGTCGTCGAGTCGGGCCCCGACGGCTATTCGGCTTTCCATCCTGCGCCGCTGCCTCCCGATCCCGCGGTTGACATCGATCCCGAGCTCCAGGTGCTTGTGGACCAGGCGAATCAGGCGCTCGGGCGCCTCGACGGCATCACGCTGTTGCTCCCCGATCCCGATCAGTTCCTCTACACATATGTGCGGAAGGAGGCGGTGCTCTCTTCCCAGATCGAGGGAACGCAGTCATCGCTCTCGGACCTGCTCCTCTTCGAGGCGGACGCCGCGCCGGGTGTCCCGGTGAGCGACGCGCGGGAAACCTCGAACTACATCGAGGCGATGAACCACGGGGTCGAAAAGATTCGAAGCGGCGAACTACCCCTGTCCAATCGCCTGATGCGGGAGATGCACGCCGTGCTTCTTCGCTCGGGCCGCGGATCGGAGAGATCGCCGGGGCGCTTTCGCCGCGAGCAGAATTGGATCGGCGGCAACCGGCCCGCGGTCGCGCGGTATGTGCCGCCTCCTTGGCAAGAGGTCGAACCGGCGATGGCCCAGCTCGAGAAGTTCCTTCATGACGATCCGAAACGGACCCCGATCCTGGTGAAGGTGGCGCTTGCCCACGCGTATCTGAGCCTCTATCTCAAGCAGAACCGCGACGACTACTACGACCATCTCCAGAGGATTCGCACCGAGGGAGCCTGGGAGGCATGGCTCCGGTTCTTTCTCGAAGGCGTCATCGAGGTCGCCGAATCAACGACGGCGACCACCCGTGACCTGGTGCACATGATCGAGAGAGATCGGCAGGCGATTCACGAGTTCGGCCGGGGAGCGGCGACGGCTCTGCGCGTGCATGACCTGGCGTCCCGGTTCGTCGTCCTTCGCCCTGCCGATGCCGCCGGGGTCCTGGGTCTCAGCGCCCCGCCCGTCTATGGCGCCGTACGACGTCTCGAAGAGGCCGGGATCCTGCGGGAAGTCACCGGACGCCAGCGGGGAAAGCTGTACGTCTACGACGAATATCTCGCGCGCCTGAACGAAGGAACTACCGAGCCCGCTTCCTAGTCTGATCAAGGGCGAGCGCAGCGCTCGCCGCGGGTACAAAACGGGTACATACGAGTGCCCGAAGGTGACCACGAACGGTGATCCGATAATCTGCGAATCGGCCGATTTGCAGGCCATTCGTGCCCGCCATTGGTCGCCCGTCCTCGCTCGGTGAGCCCTCCTAAGGAGTAGGCCGCAGGTTCGAATCCTGCTCGGGGCGCTCCTCGTTCAGCCGAGAGGCGATGCTTTCGGCGGGCACATCGTCACGAGCTGCCCAGGATCTTCGCCTTCTGGGCCTCGAACTCTTCCTGCGTGAGCGCGCCCGAGTCGCGAAGCTTCGCGAGCTTTTCGAGGCGATCCTCGGGCGACTCCGCCGGCGATCCGCCGGCGGCCGCCTGGGCGGCGGCCAGCCATTGCTGGTAGGCCTCCGCCGGCGACTGCTGTGCGTCGCCCACCGCGCCCTGAATCGCTCCCGGGGAGAGGTCCAGCGCCTCGCGCACCGCGCGCGCGGGATTGACGCCGGGACGGCCCTGCAGGGCATCGCGGAATTCGTCCGGATTGCCGATCAGCTTGCCGACGTCCAGCCCGGTGCGCTGCTCGAATTCCCCGAACTTCTCCTCGGCCAGCGCGGCGGCGTCTTGGAGCTCGACCGTGAACCGATCGTGGTCGTCGGGGTCGAACCACACGACCACAGTCTGGCCAGCCGGCGGGATCGACCCATCCTGCGCCCGCGTCTTCCAGTGCACCTCGAACGGGGGCTCGTCAGCCGGCTGCACCCTGATCGTGAGGCGAACCGCGTGACTCGTGCCGATATCGCCGATCGGGTTGCCGACGTTCCATTGGGCCCCGCCGCCCGTCTGGCTCTCGAGGACCGTCCCGAGAGCACGCTTCCCATGCTCCTTGAGGTCCCCCTCGCGCTTCTTCCGATCCCTGGAGAACATCGCCGCTCCTCGCGAGCTCATCCTACCGATTCAGGTGCCCCCCACCACAAGTTCGGGTTCGAGTCCTGCTCGGGGCGTCCGGCCTCTCAGAGCGACGGTTCCCACTTGCGAGCCGGAGTTGGGCCTGCTCTACTTGCTCGCTTCGTGGGGGTCGTTAGTCAAGGAGGATGGAGCCGGACTGGCAGGCGACGCCTCGCCGTCGCCCTCGCCACCACGGCGTGCTGAGCGCGGGGCCCCCGCGCGCGCAGCACGCCGTGGTGGCGAGGGCGACGGCGAGGCGTCGCCTGCCAGTGCGGCTCCATCC